>Ga0247841_10000738_pt1 | contig 82230 bp, 83 predicted proteins | sample LaCruzMarch2015__2_FD_192410 | JGI IMG/M metagenome (GOLD analysis project Ga0247841, IMG submission 192410) | Freshwater microbial communities from meromictic Lake La Cruz, Castile-La Mancha, Spain - LaCruzMarch2015_18m | ecosystem: Environmental > Aquatic > Freshwater > Lake | place: Spain... | reverse complement strand
ATGTTTGGGTTTCGTGTTTCTAAGACTTGCTTTTACTAGCAACGCCTCCACACGTTTTTGTTTTACTTCCGATTGCATTCCACAACCAGAATTGAAATTATTTAATCCTTGCTCCAAAATGTTTTCTGAAGCATTTTTATCTCTATCTAACTTACTATCACAACTAGGACAAACCCATTCTCTATCTGCCAAAGTTAAGTCCTGATTAACAAACTTACACTTATTACAGGTTTTACTGGATGGGAAGAACTTATCTATTGTTATTAGGTTTCGCTCATTCCATTCTGATTTATATTTCAGTTGTCTTAGAAATTCGCTCCAAGAACAATCCGAAATACTTTTTGCTAATTTGTGGTTTTTCATCATATTCAATACCGATAAGTCCTCAACACAGATCGTTTGGTTTTTACGAACTATTTGAGTAGTTATGTTATGAATATGATTATTTCTACTGTTTCCTATTCTCTCATGAACTTTGGCAACCTTAATTCTTTGTCTATTCCTACTATTTGAACCTTTTTGTTTTTTACTGAGTTGCCTTTGCTCATAAGAAAGCCGTTTAGAATATTTTTTGGTATTCTTAATGTTTGGATAGATTTTACCATCCGAACATACTGCTAAGTCTTTAATGCCTAAATCAATACCAACATTATTATCGTTCTTATGATAGGGTGTATGCTCTGTCTCACAAGTAATAGAAACATAATACTTGCCAGAAGGAGACTTAGAAATGGTTGAAAACAAAATCTCTCCTGATATGGGTCTGTCTTCTTTTACCTTAATGGGTTGTTTGAATTTAGGTATCTCTAGTTTCCCATTCTCATATACTGTAGATTGAGGAATACGGAAAGATTGTCTATCTCTTTTTGACTTGAAACGTGGGAACTTGCCTTGTTTGGAGAAGAAGCGAGTGTAAGCAACTTCCAAATCCCTAAGAGATGCTTGAACGGATTGGGAATTAACTTCTTTAATCCAAGTATAGTCATCTTCTTTTTTTAGTTTTGTAAGTGAACCAGCGTTATCATAGTAATTCAAAGTCTTATTGTTTTCTAGATAGGCTTTCTTACGTTGGTCTAGAAAATAATTCCATACAAATCTTTTTGCTCCGAAGTGTTTTGCCAAAAGAATTTCTTGTTCTTTTGTCGGATAGATTCTATACTTAAATGACTTCTTTACCTTCATATAATACTAGTTCTAAAAATATTTACAAATTCCTTCTTTTTTTGCAGGAATTTTTCACATTTCTTTTGAACTATATATTATGTTGAATTATGTTGAAAATCAAAAGAAACCTTGTATAATATGAGCAAAGAATACCATACTAAAAAGCATTGCAAGTATATGATTAAACTACATATAATTTTCGTAACCAAGTATCGAAAAGGACTATTGACTGGCGAAATAGATGATAACATGAAGCAAATCATCTATGACATTAGCAAGAAAGAAGACAGTTTGTTTTCGATAGAGAGCATGGAAACTGACCAAGACCACGTTCACATGTTAGTAGATGTTGACCCAAGCGTTTCTGCCACTTCAATTGTTAGCAGAATTAAACAAATGTCAACAATAGAAATATGGAAGAAACATGGAGAAGAATTAAAGAAAAGTTATTGGAAGGAGAATACGTTTTGGAGCGATGGATATTTTGTATGTAGTACCGGAGATGCCAATATGGAAACAATCAAAAAATATATAGAGGAGCAAGGTTAATTATGAAACCTATATCAGATTCCTATGAATTAGTTCAGGTTCACAAGTCCACTAAGGGCGAAGTTGAGGTAATAATCCGTAACAAAAACAAATATGAAGCCTTTGGTGGTATTTTAAAAGAATATTCAAACCCTAAGTCAGTATATCCTACAGATCTAACATTAGAAATGGCACAAAAAGAAAAAGGAGCTAAATGAACATTAAAAGATTTTTAATCTCAATAAAAGCATATTTTGGTTATGGGGAATTTCCTCACGCCTACCTTTGCTTTCAACATGGCGGTTCGGAAGTATGTGAAAAGTCAAATTTGCGTCTTGGCTACCAATGTCCGAAATGTTCAAATGCACCACTTCAATCAGTCTCGGCAAGGTATAAAGATTTGCTAGAGCGTCTCGGATGTTTATCTCACGATGGGGCTATTGCAGAAATTAATGCCTTACGTCAACATGCGAATTTAGAGAAATAGAAAAATTAGTATAAGAAAATAAGGAGAATTAATTATGGCATATTTACATTGTCACACGAAAAATTGCGGTTGGTCTCAGGATGATTTTTGGAAGGAGACTTATAATCCAGTTAATTTTGACCAAGATAAAGACTTATATACTGATTTATTCAAGGAAAGGATATACTTGGACAAAAATGCAGTATCAGAAATGGAGATTAAGTATTATATTGATGAAGAAAATAGAACCTATGTTAAGGGAACCGATTATGTTGCTTATGAGTTAGAAAGAAGAGCGAGTAGGATCAGAAATATGCTTGTTAAAACGTATGAAGAATTTAAAGAGAAAAAAGATACATTGGTTTGTCCTAGGTGTGGTCAACAGAATTGGGATATTGATTAAAGGAGCACTAAAATGTGGCAACTAAAAGACCTAATAAAGTCAGCAAGTGAAACAACTACAGAGATTAATGACAAATGGGTTCCAGCAAGACCTCTTAATGGACTCAAGGGACATTGTTCATTTCAAAAAAGGTTAAAGGATGCATGGGAAGTCTTTCAATGTAGAGCAGAAGCCTTCAAATGGGATGAAAATCAATAAGGATAATTATGAAATTTGAAATAGGCAAATATCAACACGGGGACAAAGGGAAAAAGATAGCTGTATTGGGGAAACTCTTTACTACAATGTGGGGAGAATGTTTGGTGGGCGAAACCAGTGAATCTAGACTTGAACCACTGGGAAGCGATGAGGGAGCAACAATTAATTATCGAGAAATAACAAAACAAGAATGGATGGAGGAGTTTAGCAAATGAAAATTGGCAAATTAATCTTTAAAAAAGAGTATATTCTACACTACTTCCAATATGGTTTTATGACGAACCAGTTGTAAGTAAAAAGGATTTAGATGGTAGAATTAAATGGTTAAAAGAGAAAAAAGCAAAGATTAAAATTAGAACGAGATTCACAGTGGAAATATAGTCGCTTACATCCCCGACACTAAAGATGTCGGGGTTTTACGCTTTTGCAATAAATCAGGAGTAATCGTATATTTTCCTACCATTGCCATAATTTTACCTCAAAAGATTTTCCAATTCTTCTACCCCTTTATTTTTGGTCTCTGGCATTTTTTCTATTATGTGTTTGTTTGGATCTTCTTTCTCTATTCTTCCAGTATTTCTCATCCATTTTATTTTAGCGTCTATGGGGCAATTTGGATTTATTGCTGCATATTGAGAAACAACATCGTTATTTCCTCTTCTCAAAACTTCAGTAAGTATTTCTGGTGTGCAATTTGGATTTTCTGCTGCAAATTGAGAAACCAAATCATCATTTTTCCCCCTTCTCAAAATTTCTGCTAACATTTCTGGTGAACAATTTGGATTTTCTGCCGCAAATCCAGAAACCAAATCGTCTTTCCCTCTTTTCAATATATTTGTTAATATTTTAGGATCTTTAGTATTTTTTGCTACCTCTACCGTATACGTATACCAATCCGCATAGAAACTTTCTTCTGCCACTCTATACATTTTGAAATTTTTTCCTACCAGCTCTTTTAATTTCCTTAAATCTTCATCTTCTTTGGGTTCTGGCATTTCTTCTATTTTATGCACGGAAGGATCTTCTTTGGTAATTTGACCCTCTAATCTCCTAAGGTTAATTACCGTATCGACATCTAAATCATTTCTTTGTAAAAGATTTTTTCTTATTCTATCGATATCGCCATATTCATCTACCACTTCTTTTAGAGTCTTGGCAGAAATATCGGATTTAGAAATCTCTGTTGCAATTTCCACAAAGTCATATTTGGAATAACCATGTCTTTTTTCCCATATTTTTTCTATAATATGCTTGGGACAATTAGGATTCCATGCTATCCATTTCAATATAAACGCACTCCCAAAATTCTCAAATGCATTTTCTAAAACGTCTTGGGGAACAGAATAGCTTCTTAAAATATCAATTAGCAACTCATAGGAAAAAGTACCATAAAACATCGGGTTAGCAAGTATAAAATCGGATAATTGTTTATAAATATCTCTTATAGCTCTTTTATCAGTACTCCATCGAACTGTCTCTCCCCAATAAACCGCCTTTTTCTCAATATCATTCCACATCCCAGCATTAAATGCAGTCCCTTTAAAATTTTTCTTGTTTTTTTCTAAATCAATATGTTTTTTTGCCGCATATTTTTTAGAAGCCACTACGTCTGCTCCCAATGGCCTATACCTTGGAAATTCCCGATACGTCCCATAAACAATATCAGGCATACCTTCCGGAATCTTATCATTGAATTGTCTACCCGATAAATCCGCAATCTTACCACCCACCTCTACCCAATAATGATTCCTCATCTCTATACGTTTATTAGAATGGGGATCAGGATTAGGATCGTCGCCAAGAATAAATAGGCCTTTTCTTACATTAGCCTGAAATCCATCCTTTATTAATGTTTTGGCTAAGTGTTCTGCCAAATGTAAACACTCATCCTCTAAATCTGCATTAGAAAAATATGGACACATCATCCTTTTAGCAAAATCATAAGCTTTTTTAATGCTCTGCTCTATGGATTTTGCATATTTATACCAAGAATGATTGAAAGTGCCAGCATATTCTTGTACACCAATATTTTCTTGTACGCCAATATTTACATCCGCCAATAAATCAGGATAAGCTTGTTTGGCTCTAGATAATGTGGTTCCATGCCATACGGTCTGTTCCGATAATTCAAAACCCGGTAATTGAGCTTGCTTACTTTCATACAACGTGGTAAGAGAAAGCCAATTCCCATGTTCTATCGATTCGTAATCTAATATGACTTGCCCTTTTTCGTTGATTAAATCATCCCCTTCTTTTCTGAGTCCCTGTTCCGCCAAATCCTCAGCACTCATATCATAACTGTATTGATTAATTTCGCTTCCAAAATTATACCAAGGAATTTGATAAATGGCCTGAACAACCTCCGATCCCACTGGTTGTTTAATCCTGAATTGTCCTACCATATTAATATGTAGCTGATCCGGTATGTTTCCTGAAAAGATATTTTTAACTTCTGCCATATATTGATCCGGGGTCATATTAACTAGATAGTTTTGAATTACAGAGGGTGGTATAGCTTCATTTTCTCGCATTAAAACATCACCTGCATCACCAAAAACATCACCTTCGGAATCCCAGTTTTGCATATCATTGTCTAACATTTCATTAATTTGTTCAGATTTCTGTTCATCATTTATCTGGTTAAGAATTTGGTTAACTTCGTTCCGTTTTTCTTCGATATAATAAGTAAGTCTCTGATCTACTACGGCATCAATATCTAAATGTTGTGGCAATTCGGGCGGTAAATTTAAAGCAATAATTACCGGTGGATCTTCTTGAGTTGCTTTCCCGCAAGCATATATAGCCGCCGTCTCTGGAGAATGCGCAAAATGAACCCCATAATATTTATCTTGCAAATCCTCTTTTTTCTGACGTTGTGGTATCATTTTTCCACCAAAAGGAGAAGGAACTGCATCTTGATCTCTTGTTAGTCGGGCAGGCTGATTTTCATATGACCACGCATTCGGATCTAAAGCCATTGCCGTTTTCCCAATCAATCCTTTCAACTGTTCAAAACTATCATCTTTGGATTGAGGCATCTCTTCTATTTTATGAATTGTTGCGTCTTCTGTTGCTATTTTACCAGTATCTTTATACCATTGTATTTTAACATCTATAGGACAATTGGGATTAGACGCCGCAATATCCTTAAGATATTCATAGGGCTCCCAACTATAGCCACTACCTTTCTTCGTTTTTATGATTAATTCCAAATATTTTGCCGGACAATTTTTATGTGCCGCTGCATGCTGTATCCTATACCCTTGCCCATATCCAAATGTCAAATAATCTTCTATAACTTTTGCAATAGCTTCTGGGGGGCAATTTGGATTTACGATAGCATAATCAGCAATTATATCCGCATCGATATCCTCACCATTGCTGCCCTTCTCTAGCATTTCTGAAAGTATCTTAGGATCTTTTGTGGTTTTTGCCAACTCCATTAGTTCATAATATGGTGCCGCATATCTTTTCATCAGTCCTTCCGCTATTTCCGACAACTTAATCCGAAAATCCCTCTTGTTGTTCCCAAAATAAACCTCATCAATTTTAAAGCTCTTATTCAGTTTAAATTTGCCATTATATTTCTTTCCACGACCCTTCTTAACATAAGCAATCGTCGCATGAGCTTCATATTCAGGGTATTTATCTTCATGGGGCAACTTATTCAATTCATTATGTAGTTTTTCTAAGGCTTCGCTTTCTACCGAAATCTTAACCACATCAAATCCATCACTCTCAAAAATAGAAGAGCGACCCATATATACTTTCCCACCTTTTGCCCCATCCAATATGCTTCTAATGTCTTTTACTTCGGTTGTAAAAAGACCGTATTTGACAGTAACATGTGAATCTAGCTCGACCCCGCCTTCTTTTTCATTGACATCATCAGGATCTATTTGTTTGCCAAACTCCATCATGGCTTCTTGAATATCTTTGGGCAAATCAATATAAACCCACGTATGATCGTGTTTTTCTTTTTTGGCTATTTTGTACCAATTTATCATTAGGAAAACTCCATAACCTTAATATCAGATCCAAATTGATCATAAAGCTGCTTCATGATAACAGATGGAATTGCCCTACCTTCAAACGGATTGTTAATGCTAAGTGTTTTTTTATATGGATCAAATCTTCCAAAATATTCATCATCTCCCAATTCCCCTCCCCATTGTTCATAGTGGTCATTGGGGATTCCATCTTCCATAGTAGGTGCGACTTTAAGTTGTCCATTAATAATAGCCCATAAATAATGAACCTTATCCCTTCCGTGAGCAACATCCATATAATCAAATACTCTAGCTATTCGATATATCTTCATTTATGCAACTTCCAATAGGCATCCGCTAATTCGCTTGCCAGTTTACCAAAATCCTTATGGTCTCTCATTCTCCCTAGCCACATAGCAAAATGTTCATCGGTTACTACGCCATTAGCAACTTGTTCCGCCCTTTTGAGAAAAGCCTCTTTGTATTTCGGGTTGTGTTCGCTGGCCCTTGTTAAAAAATCAAAAAGATTATTTCTTTCCATTTCATCACTCGCTATTTTATATATCTTCATTTATATATTATTCGCTAATTTGTTAAGTCTTTCCTAGAACCTTTATTCTCTGAGGCTCTATACTATTTTCACATACCGCTGTTTTAGTAAACTCAATACAAACCTTGACAACTGGAGAACTAGGATTCAATAAATCTTCATAAAAAAGCATACCGTTTTCATCTACATAATCTATTAGAGGGAAGGGAACTCCGTTTTCGTCCCACCACATCCCTTGATCTTTATCCGAATAATATCCCCCGAAATCATAAAGAGAGGGAATATCGGCAACCAAATCTAATCCTGTAACATCAATTTCTAAGGTCACATCATTGGCTCCCTTGAATTTGTTTGGATCTAAAGCGAGAAAAATAGGCCTAGCACCATAGATTCTCTCTATATCGACTTGGGCTCCTTGTGTTTTTCCCCATTCTTGATTAATTTTAAGCCCGTTCTGTTGTATAAGAAAAACATTTTCTGGAGCGGTATGATGATACATAACCACTCTATTAGCCGTTTTATACCAGTTTTTTGATTTTGCCAACAAAGCCTCTAACTCTTCTACTCCTTTGCCTTTTAATTCTGGCATTTCTTCTATTTTATGTTTTAATGGATCTTCTTTTTCAATGACTCCAAATTCTCTCATAAGTTTAAGTTTAAGATCTATATCCCCAATGTATTTAGCCCAATATTTTATATCATAGCTGCTCTGTCCACCAAGATCTTTGAAATATGCTATAATTCTTTTTATTTCGTCAGGATATTGCCACGATAATGGATTCATAATTATATGATTAAATAAGTGTATATTGGCAGGAAAAAATTCTATATTTTCTAAAGCGTATTCCATTATTTCTCTGCTTTTTGTCGTTTTTAATTGATCTGCTAGATTTTCTACGCTATTCCAACCCACGCTTTTTCTCAACTTAAACTGCTTCATGTATTCGATTGTATTTGAAATAAGCTCTTGTTGCGCCATCTTGATTGAAGCGGTTTTGTTGAATACCAAATCTGGATAATCCTTAATAATATCCTTGTATTTCGGATTATCGGGTGTTAATAAACCCTTCTCTATGGCTTCTTTTACTGACTGCTTATGGTAAGATTTTGACATCGCATAACCCGCTTCCGTCATTTGTCCAATTTTCCTTTCAGGTTCGTGTTGCTTCCTAAGTTCCGAAAGTAAATAAGTTCCAATACCTGTCCCCTGATAATCCTTGACAACCCATACGCCATCTGTTCCAAATTCGTCACTCGCCCATCCTATAGCTATATCACCATCAAAAGCAACTATCGTCATGTCTTCTGTAGCATATCCCTTTGCTATGACCTCTTCATCAGACATCATAAGAGCCAAACCGTCAGGTCCACGAGCTATTTCTCCATCAGGATCATGTGCCGTATATTGAAGCTTTTCTCCAGATTTCCTAAATTCAATATTATGTGCACCAAATATCTTAGTAGAATATAGTATCGGATAATCGTTTTTTCTTAACCAGTTTAAACCTTCTACCGTTGAATATTTTTGATAGGCTGAGGAAGATATATATCCCGTATTATGATAATCCATAAACTCTTGCTGCGTCATCTCCCATGGCCGCTTACCCTGCGCTATCCTATACCAGTTTTTTGATTGAGCCAACAAAGCCTCCAACTCTTCTACTCCTTTATTTTTTGATTCCGGCACTTCTTCTATTTTATGTTTACTTGGATCTTCTTTTTCTATTAAATTATATCTTCGCATTAAATTTAACTTCAGATCTATGTCGCCAATGTTTTTAATCCACGAGCTAGTTAAACCGCTTTCGTCTTCACCATCCATACAGTCTGCGAAACCATCCATAACCCTAATTATCTCTTCAGGATATTGCCACGATATAGGGTTTTTAAGAAGATAAGTAAACATGGTGTCTGCTGTAAATGGGAAATGCAAAATAACTTTAAATATATATTCTATTATGTTTCTATCCTTGGTTTGTAGTAGCCCCCCCGCCAGTTTCTGCAAAGAATTCCACGGAATATCACTAAATCCTTTTGAACGTTCTATGTCGGTAATCATTTCCCACATCTCTTCCGAAGTATAACTCTGATCTCTCCAATTCTCCGCTTCAACCAATTTGCCGATTTTTTTTGATTTTGCCAATAAAGCTTCTAATTCTTCTATCCCTTTATTTTTTATCTCTGGCATTTTTTCTATTATATGCTTGGTAGGATCTTCTGTTTCTATTTGCCCATTATCTCTCATCCATTGTATCTTAGCTTCTATAGGACAATTTGGATTTTCTGCCGCATACCAATAAACATCATAAATACGATCTTTTCCTCTTCTCAAAACTTCCGCCAATATTTCAGGGGGACAATTCGGGTTTTGTGCTGCAGATTCAGAAACGCCATCATTCCCGCCCCTTCTCAAAATTTCCGCTAACATTTCAGGTGGGCAACTTGGATTTATTGCGGCGTAATAAGCAACAGTATCATGCTCTTTTTCCCTTCTCAAAATTTCTTCTAACATTTCTGGCGGACAATCTGTATTTTGTGCCGCAAATTGAGAAACACTGTCGTTATTCCCCCTTCTCAAAATTGCCGTTAGTATTGTTGGATCTTCAGTGTAAATAGCAATATCTACAGTATACCAATCTTCTGTAGCTGTTCTATACCAATTTTTTGATTTTGCCAAAAGATTTTCCAATTCTTCTATCCCTTTATTTTTTATCTCTGGCATTTTTTCTATTTTGTGTTTACTTGGATCTTCTGTTGCTATTAAATTATATTTCCTCATTAACTCGAATTTGAAATCTAAATCTCCTATTTTAGAAATATAGAAAGTCATCTTGTCTGTGCCACTATTTTTTACTTGTTCTAATAAATTAATAACTCTATTACGATATAAAGCAGAATGTTTCCAAGATAAAGGATTTTTAAGAACATCATGAGTAAGACAAAAATAAATGCTATGGTATTCTAAAACATCCTTAATTATTTCTTCATCGTCGGTCTCGCCCAATGCTATCCTTAAAGCCCCATCAGAGATTTGTCCAACAGGATATTTAATAGCAATAAGCGATAGTAAATATTGTATCGATTTAGAATCCATTTTAGCTATTCGATATATCTTCATCCCCTCACCATAATATGCTGATTCCTATCCACAAGCACAAATCCCAAACTCTCATAAAACTTAATCAAATCACCTACCCCAATAGTCGCCTCCGCCGTAGGATGAGCATATAACCTGCACTTCCAAGGCAAATGAGTAGCTAATTCCCTTGCCTTACCTTTCCCACGATATTCAGGCTTTATAGCAAATTCCATTATCCACCACCGACCATCATCCGCTTGATATCCCTTAATATACCCCGTTTCATCTTCGTAAATCGTATGCTTATCCTGCCAATCAGTTCCTATTCGATATATCTTCATAACCCGTATTGCCCCAAAATACTAGAATAATCATCACTGTTCTTACAATATACAAAAGCAGGAATTGATTGCTGCCCGTTTATTCCTGCCTGCTTAACCCTATGATTCCCACCATATAAAACAAATTGACCATTATCATATTCCACTTCTATCGGAACTTCTATCTTTCTCCCCATTGTAAATTCTTGCTCTTCTCCCTCCTTATCTACAAAAGTCCTAGGAACCGGATCTTTTCCCGTAATTTTATCCAAAGGAATATAAACAAAAACAGCATCCGAAAGCCAACCATCCGCTCCCATATTAATCATTTCTTGCTTGGTGTAAATATGATCAGGAGATTTGGCTATTCGATATATCTTCATAACCTACAAAATCCCATTAAGCTTGTCATAATATTCCTTCACCTTCGGATTTAAAATAGTCTTCGTCTTCCATAACTCTTTTAGTAAAACTTTTGCCGCATCCTTTAATACCCTCATGGCAATATCCCGTTGCTCTATGGTTGCCGATTTTGCTATACGAAAAGCTACATCCCACCCCTTACGAGCATAATTATCTATGGGAAGCTGATTGGCTACACCCCATCCCGCTAACATTAAATGATCCATCTCCCCATTGTCTTTCACTTCTGATATTTGATATATCTTCATGCCCTATTCAATACCCAGATAAATAAACTGACTTAACGTTTTTGCCTTCTCTAATATTTGTTCTCTGTTTTTAAGACGATCTATTTCCGTGTTGTAAAGCTTTCTAATTATTAACTCTAACGCTTTTACGATTTCCTCATAACAAGCTCTTTGTTTTTGCAAGGATATTTGTTGAGAAGCAGACGGCGAAGGGTTTAATTTCCTAAGAAAATCTTCTTCAGACATTCCATTCGCTATTTGATATATCTTCATGCCAAATTACCTATAACTTTACCACTCTTATTCACTAAGAAAATCTTCTCTTTGGGTATAACTAGATTGTCCCAATTCGGTTCTAACGCTATTACATTGCCATATTGATGATTTTGAGTTTCTCCTAGATCAGACTCTTCAACGGCCAACCATGTATCTTCGCCAAAATCAATGGGACGAGTAGAAAATGTACCGGCAGTTAATCCTTCTTGCCTTATTTGATCTAAAAATTCGTGGCTAGTATTATGATAAACTAGCTTGGCTATTCGATATATCTTCATGTCTTATATTATTCAACATAAAGGATCGAATGTCCTTATAGAGATATACGATATTTTGAAACGAAAAAGAAGGAAATAATTCTTGCACTTTAGAATAATTGTTGTATAATACTCTGGAGTTACCAAAATATAAAAAGGAGAACATGAAAGAGATATCAAAAGAAACGATCAATAAAATAGCCCAAGTTAAATTAAAATCAGGTAGACAAAAAATATTAGAAGGATTCATAAAAAATGATATCCCAGAACAAGCAGATAATAAATTAGCAATTCCTTCCCATCGAACCAGAAAACAAATACCTTTTGACGAATTCAAAACGTTAATAAGCCAAGGATCTTCTCTCCAAGAACTATGCCGTAAATATTCTAAACACCTTATGGCTTTTTATTCGTATCTGTCAAAAGGCAAAATAACTTTAACCAAAGAAGAATTTGAAGATCAATACAATAAAGGAATACCATTAGACGAAATAGCTAGAGCAAACAATATTCCCAGAGAGTATATAACCTATTTGAGAGAGTATTATGGCATTAAACGCAAAGGAGCAACTTACCAAAGACGATTAAAAAATGAGGTTCCGCTAAGTCAAGAAGCCAAAGATGTTATTATTGGGTCTCTATTAGGAGATGGTCATATTACTCCATTAGGATACTTTTCAGAAAAACATTCGGAAAAACAAGTTGAATATTTAGAATGGAAGGCAAAATTTCTAAAACCAATTTTAACCCCAAAATCGTTTGCTGTTTATTCATGTTACGATAAGCGATATAATAAAACTAACTATTCTTTTTGTTTAAGAACAATTGCCCACAGTTTTCTTTATGAAATGAGAGAGAAATTTTATAAAAAAATAAATGGGGAATGGGTTAAGATTATTCCAGACGACATAGAAAACATGCTTAGCGATATGGCATTGGCTATATGGTTCATGGATGATGGGAATACAGATTGGACATATAGAAATGGTATCAAGCAATATCAATTAGCATTGCCCCAGTGTAAAATTTCTTCAGAATCTTTTTCGCTAGAAGACAATATCAGATTACAATCTTTTTTATCTATTAAACACGGCTTAAATTCCAACATATCTTTTAAAAATAGGGGAAACAACATAAAACAACCCTACCTTAGAATAGATTGCGAATCTTCTGTCAAATTAATAAATCTCGTAAAACAATTTGCAACAGAAGACATGTTATATAAAGTTAATGAAGGCGAATACCTTAGACATAATAAAAAAATATATAACAAAGATTTGGTTATATCTGAATTTAAAAAGAAACACTATGTTGATCAAAAATAAGAAAATATAATTAGTCGTAAGTCGTTGATTATTAACCATTAGTCTTGAAAAGATAACGAAACCAACGTGAGCGACCTCCGGGAAGTGTATATTCAGGGGTAACGAAGAGTGCAATGCCGGGGAGTTTGAGTGTTTTGACATTTTCTCCAAACTCATCAAATGTTTCTACATAGGATGAATAAAGTTCTTGGAATCTAGCCTGAGCATTTTGTGCTTGTTCTGGGGTTCCAAAGATGATTCGTTTTTCTTGGAAATTCAAACCAAAGATCAATCGTTTCAGTGCGATAATAGCGGCATATAAAATAATACCAAAATCCCATTGATAAGGAGTAGATTCCAACATGGGATAAGATACGCTGGCCGGTTTAATAGCATTCATCATTTGTAAACCCGCTCGTAAAAATGAAAGCAATTCCTGTTGGCTAAAATAAGCAAAGTTATAAGCGGCTGAAATGCTATCTTCAGGGGCCATTAATCCATCCCAATAAATATTACCCATATAATCCGCATGCCATCCATCATCTACCAATCTATTATTCCATCTCACAATAGGTCTGGGATCTTGGTTCCAATTCTGATAAGCAAAATTATAAATAGTAGAAAACCTACTTACCTTTTTAGTAAAACTGGTAAAAATCAACGTGGAGCTTCCTTCTCCTTTTATCTTGGTTAATACGCCCGAAGTTGCAGGATTTCCAGTAGCAACACAAGTCAAAACAATTTGCGGATAGTACGGCGTAGTGGTAGTCGTGGTTATAGGTGGATAACTAGTACTGGAACTGGAATCTTCCGAAGAAGAAGAAGAAGTCATCGAGCTATAACTAGAAGAACTTTCCGAACTTGACGAACCCGAAGAGCTTGAAGAACTCGAAGAATCCAAAGAGCTTGATGAAGAAGAGCTAGAGGAGTCCAAAGAGCTAGAAGAACTTGAATCTAAGCTACTGGAACTACTAGAGGTACTACTGATGGAACTACTCGAAGAACTATTTTCGCTAGAAGAGCTACTGGAATAATCGTTAAAGGGTATGGTTTCAAATACAGTAAATCTTACACCATTATTCTCGTAAATGTCTCCTTCAAAAGCACGGTAGTCTTCGTCATTATTCAGGACAAAATAGTAATAATTTTTGGTTCTTTTGACTTGGTTATCTTGTTGGATTCTCATTCCTTGTTCAAAATAGGCCGGGATATGTTGTGCTTCATAGATAAAGTCATTTGCCAGATCCATAATAAGCTGTGTTGATCTAGCTGAAGTATTAACCGCTATACCTTTGCTGACAAAATTGATATAGGAGTCCAGACTATGAACGCTAAAGATCATGGTCATTTCTTTAACGCTATCTGAGGCATTCCATTGAAAGGCCCATCTGTCGTAATAGCTTCCTAGTGGGAGGTTGGCGGGAACGTACCAGTCGGCATAAAAAACACCCGTATTTTCATATTGGGCATTCACGCTATCCAGTACGGTTACGCCATCGGTATCTAGGATATCAACTACAGGTTGTCCAATGGGGTTGGTAAGCACTCCGTCATATATAAACGTACAATAAAGACGGACTACCTCATTTTGGAGTGCAGTAGTTCTGGTTTGAATTGACATAATGCTTTAATTTTTATTTTTAGCTTCAACTATCGAAAATTCGCAATTACAACTTTGTATTCCCGGCAGTTCTGGTTGAGTAAGTCCTGTTTCGTTGGCTTCTAGGTTGGCTTTTTCCTGATCTCTCATAAGTGCATGAACTCCATCCATCCACCAAACATACCAAGTGCTCCCTTCGGCTGAGGCTTTCTTAAGAATAGATTCCCAAGATTCTCCATCCCAAAGTGCGGTCAAATAATCTTGTGACGCTTCATCTCCGCTAATGGCTTGGGTAACAATGGAGCCTAGCATTTGAGAAGCAGCTTCCTCATTTTTGGATTCCAATTGCCAAACATCAGTTAAAGGTTCTTGTTCTACATTGGCGGTTTTTTGCGTTTTGAAGTTTTTTCCAATCATTTCTTCTTGGTTGGCTTTTTCTTTATCCTTTCCCCATAGATTATTATATAAACAATCTACTGCTTGAGGCAAAGTTAAATTCTTAACTTCTCGAACTGTTTTAATTTCTTTAAGTATATTAGTACCATAATAGTCTTTCAAATAACCAAGCTTAATCCTTTGATCATCACTTAAAATATATTCTTTCTTATCTTGTTCTATGGGCTGGTTGTTGGCTTTTTTGGATAAATTAAATGCCATAGGTCTCCTTTTATTACACTAGTTCCTCATAACAAACTTCGGTAGTAATAGTAGTTGATGCTATACTGGAATCAATTTTAAGAGCTTGGTCGAGTCCCAACGTATGCGTATCGTCGTGATAATGTTCTAGGGCTGCGCTACCCGTTTCGTTGATAATAGCCGCACGAGAATTAAGTCCCCATACCGGAACATTACTGACGATAGTGGCACCCCAACTTGAATTTTGTGTTAATCCAAAAAGATGACCGGCGATACTGTCTTTATCGGGTAAAGCCATTCTTACATTCTGTTGAACATATTGAATATTGCCCCAGCTTGGAGTGATGGTAAATAATCCGGTAAGCTCATTATAAGCAACGGTAAAAGTTAATCCCAAAGTCACAAAGGCGGCATTGGCATTGAGTTGGGTTTGGAGTTCGGTAGCCAACTCAGTTCCGTTATAAAATCCCGGCGACAAGGTAATTTTTTGTTGACCGCAATTTTGGGCAGCGATAAAGAGATAGTCATTAAGGTTGGTAATAACTTTTATTCCGCTTAAGATGGCCACGGAATAGTTTCTCAATGTAGAGCTACCAAACGTTAATTTAATAGAATCCACATACCAGTCTGAATTCGCACTGATAATTTGGCTAAAAGCATTAGACGCTGTATTGGCTGTTGTTCTAACCAGTTGTGGCTTTCTTTTTGCCAAGACACGATCAATGGCGGGTGCTTGACCTTTAAAAACCCTATTCGGGAAATACAATATAGACATTTTTTTCTCCTCGTAATTATATTTGTAATCAATTAATTACTTCAAGAAAACGATGTCTATATCCTTCTGAATTATTATTTATATTGAATACCTGTTCTTTTAATGCTAGAAAGGCCTGCTTTATTTTTAACAGAGGTTTCCGGAACATTTTTTCGTATTCTAGGTTGTCCCAGCGAATAATTAGTAATTCTGACATGTCCATCGGAGTCTTCGGAATCATCTGTTGAGAACATAGGTGTTAAATTTGTTGCCAACTGTTCTTGCTCCGTAGGGCGATCAATTTCGTCTACTGAAACCTCGACTTCGGAAGCATTAGGAACCTGACTTTCTATGGCTCTTTCTGCTTCTTTGTGGCTTCCAAAAGTTTCCAAGGTAAACTTATCCACATCGTTTTGGGCTTTTGATTTATAGTCATCAAGTTCATCAGGACGGACAAACTTAATTATCCCAGAGTTGATTAGGGATCTAAGTTCTCTACTTTCAATAAGTCTTTTGGCCGAAATATTAGATAGGTTATAGGGAACATTGAGCATCAGGCTTATATCCAAGTCATTAATTCTTACGGCTCCGCATTTTTCGGTAACAATATAGGCAGGCACATCAATTGATTCCGCTCTTTCTTTGGCTTCTCTGGCGATGGCTCTTTTTCTTGGATCTTGAATGGTGTCCAAATCGATACCGCTATCTTTCATTTGGGCCTGTTTAAGTGAATCAATAAGTTCTCCAAGGGTTGATATGAAATTTTTATAATCAGGATCTTTTACTTCTTGAAACTCATCAGGAACGGCTATTTCTTCTTTAGTTTTAATCGCATAGGCAACATTTTTCTTTTCGGGGGCTTCCATAGCGGCCAGTCTATCTATGGGAGATCTTTTTGATGTGGTAGGAGTAGGATTGCCACAGAACAAACCCGTAATAGATGTTTTGGAAAAATCTTCTACTTTTTCTTCGAGTGGGGTTATCATTAAGCTAGTTTCTTGATTTAAAAGGTCTTTAATAGCTGAGGCGTCTATTTTTTCGCTTGAGAGAATAATATTAGCTTTACCTCTTCCGCCTCTTATGGGATCGGCAATTAAAACTATTCTGGCCTCTTCATCACCGAAAAGGGCTCTAAGTTTTTTACTTAACGATATTGAACAATTTAACGTAATATCCATATGTCTCCTTTATCCTCTGATTTCAATAATTCGATTATACACTTTTTCAACTGCTTTATCCCACGAACAATTTTCAACCACATATTCTCTTAATTTTATAGCCTTTTCAGCCGCCTCGCCATAATCCTCATATACTTTTCTCATTAATTTTTTTGCTGTTTCGATTCCTGTGGTTCCAAAATCGGGGAAAGTTTGGCCCTCATAAAATCCGCAATGTCGGGCAAGAATAGGCAGGGTTCTATTAACATCGACAGTTACATATTCATCAGGATCAACCAAATAGGAATTTTCATGGGTTAACAGATCGGTTTGTCCGGAGCAATTGGTTGAAATAATAGGTAAACCAGATGCTGCTGCTTCATATACAGGCAAACAAAAACCCTCGCCCCTTGAAAAAAGACAAAAGGCACTTCCTGTTGCGTAGATTTTTGGCATATCTTTTTCTGGGACAGGGGTATCGTATAAGGAAATATGTGGTAATTCTTCGTCTTTTTTCGCTATTCCATTTCTTATCATTTTGAAATCGTTTGCAATCTTATGTGGCTCATGATTGACATCGGTTCTCGTTACCATCAACAAACTGACGTTATCGTGGGAAGAAAACTCATCAAGATAGGCTTTTAGTAGAATGTCATATCCTTTTCTATATCCCCATTTAAACACGCTAAGGAAGACAAACTTTTTAAGAGGTATTTTCAGGGGTTTGGTTTCGGGAGTATATCTTTTAACATCGACTCCCAGAGGCATCACTTTAATAGGGGGTCTAACTCCATTTTTCTTACAAAGATATTCGCCATCTTTAGTGGGAACCCAAACTTCATGGAACAGGTTAAGTCGTTCTACATAATCCTTGTGGAGAGTTTCTGAGGTTTCCATCATGGTATAGATAATTTTCTTACCTTGATGCATAGAAGACAGCGGAATAGTAGCTCCATAAATTTTTGGAGCAGTTGGACTTATTTCAATATTGGAGAGAAGTTCCAGTTCCTTCATGGTGGCGTCATTGATATCCACAGGCCCTTTCTGAATATCTATTTTTACTTTGACTCCCTTGTTAGAAAGGCCAAAAGCCATAGCTCTATTCATCCGACTAAACCCGCTATAGGATGTAAAATGTCCGTACCAATGGACTTCGGGGAAATCATTTTCATGGATTGTTTCGGGTTCTTGAACTTTTGTCATATAAGTTTCCTTGATTTTTTTTTCAATTCTTTCTTTTTTCTGGTGTTTTTTTATTTCTTCGAGATTAAAAAGTTTACTTTGTTTCTTTTCTACAAATGGAGAATCTTCTGACTCTGCTTCGTCCGGGTGTTCCCAATCGGACACAAATTCAGGCAGAGTATCTAGCCGATCTTTTTCTATTTCTCTTTCTTTCTGTTTTTCTCGTTCAATTTCCATGGTAAGTTTTGAAACAATGATCCGTTCACTGGCTAATTCCCAAGCTTTTTTTAATTGAGTCATCCACGCCTTCCTTAGCTCTTATTATACATTTTTTTGTATAATACGTGAAAAGGAGCAATAATGAAAAAATTTTGGAGAGGGTATACAAAAGATGGCGGTATTATCTCAGAAGCATTAGGTGCAAAATGGGATGAATGTAAAAACGAAATAGTTAAACTAGAATTAGTTTTGTTAAACGAAATAGTCTGCCTCAAAGGAGAAAGCAACGAGCAGATTATTAGTCTTCCTAAGGGGATGGATTTTATTCAAGGTAAAACAGCTACAGGAGATTTTCAAACCGGAAAATGTGAGATAGAATCAAGGTATATTGGATGGAAAAAAGGAAATAGTATAGTGAAAATAAGAGTAGACGAAAAAACCAATAATATCAGTTTGGAAATAGATTCATGACCACTAGCACCACTACTACACTTCCCCCCAAAACGCTTTCTATTAAACAAGTAGAGACCGTTGTAGTTACCAGAACAAAAACACAATCAGAACAAGACGGTAGCGACAGTAAAAGCACTCTAAATACTATTGATTCGCATGCTCTATCCTTAGGCCCATTAGCTCCGGGAGAAACATCAGAAACTAAAATCATCTATCTCAATGTCCCAAGTGCTGTTGCCATTAACCACATAAAAATTGCCTTAATAGATACAGGCGGAATTACTTTTGGTTCTGAAATCTTTGGGGTTGAAATCGAATCCTATTTAGATTACAATATAGTTCCCTCAACGTATTTTGGGGGAATAAATGGAGATGATAGCTCGACTAACGCAAACAACATCAATGTAGCCAATAACGGAAGTAAAAAATCCCAATATGTATATCTGAATGTATCTTTGCCAGAAAATCAAACTATGGGCGGTGGGGTTGTACGCTTCCGATGGTATTTTGACTACACTTAACTGGTCCAAACATCTCTTCAAGCTTATTTTTCTTTCTACCCAAGCACATATTGCTATCATTCTGAAACATAAATTCATAAAGACTTTTACTGTCGTTTTTAAAAAAAACCAATCGGTAATTAGTACTATCTTCTTTAAGAATCCCGTTACAAACTTTTGTGCCTTTTTTAACCGTTTTGCTATAAATATGTGCTTTAATTTTTGGCAAACACACGCAAATAACTTTTGCTAATTTTTTTGTAAATGTTTTTGATCCCGAACTAAAAGAGATTACCAACCCTTTTGTTTTATTATCTATACAAACCGAACCGTCCCCGTCAAAATATCCACGAACAAAATCACAAATATATTTATTCGGGATATTAATAGGGAAAGAATTTCTTAAGCTTTTCTGTTCTGTTCCACCCAAGTTCTTAATATCCCGTACTATTTCTTCTGACTTAAGAAAAAACCTAAAATTATTTCTATAATGAAAGTTTACTGGATAATTAGAATCCATTTTTTTCAAAAAATCTTCCAAAATATATTTATCGTTTTTATGCTGCGTTATAGAAAATTGTTTGGAAGTTATAAATCCATCTGCCCACCAAAATCCCAAAATATAAGCCATATCCGATGTCCAAACTTTAAAAAAATCATCATTAACCGTATATTTTCTTATTGAGCCATGTATGTTATTAGTTCCTAGCCAGTCTCCCCAACTTATCCATATGTGTTTATACGCCCGATATGGATCAGAGGGTATTGACAATGGCCTTCTATTACTTTTCCTATATCTTAACCATGCATCATAACTATCAATTTTAAGAGAATGAACAAACTCTTTTGCTTTTTGAAAATCCCAGAACTCTTGGTTTTTAGTCCTCATATTTAACTCCTCCTATTTTAACAATATATGCCCATACAAATACTTCAATATATTTTGCCAAAAACCCTCTTTGTGGTATTTTAATTATGTATTTTTTTTGGGAAAATACTTCTTGCATTTTTCAAGGATTTATCTATAATACATGGAATAATTATATATGGAAGTAGATCTTAATATACAGAATAAATTTACCAAAGATGAGGTGGAATTGTTTACTATCTTGAAAGAGGTAGGTGACAGATACACTCCGTCAACAGAAATTTATTTGGTTGGAGGATTTGTTCGAGATCTTCTAATAGGAAAACCCTCAAGCGATATTGATGTTATGTTATCTAATATTTCGGGAGAAGATTTTGCCAAATTAGTAACCAAGCATATGAATATAAAAGATGCCCATACTATTCAAAGCAATCCTGAGAAATCAAAATTCATTACTACCTCAAAAGCCTATTTGCCATTATCTTCCGGTACGGTGCAAGAAGTAGATTTTGCCCAAGCTAGATCAGAAGTTTACAGAGAAGATTCCAGAATACCCGATATTAAAACGGCAACCCCTAGAGAAGATGCACTAAGAAGAGATTTAACCATTAATTCGCTATTCTATAACCTAAAAACAAACCAAATAGAAGACTTTACGGGGAAAGGGATAAAAGACCTTATTTCAAACACAATAAGGACTCCAGTAGATCCCATCAAAACATTCTCCGATGATCCGCTTAGAATTTTCAGGGTTATCCGTTTCGCTGCAAAATACAATGGCAACATAGATCCTGAAACCTATAAGGCAATGTCTAATCCACAACTCAAAGAAGAAATTAAGAGAAAAATATCCAAAGAAAGAATAGGCGTTGAATTTATCAAAATGATTAAAAACCCCAATTCTCAAGTAGCCATAGACTTGCTTAAAAATACTGGATTACTCAATGATATAATATCGGAAGCCCTAAAAGGAACACCTTACGAAGGAAAACTAGCAGAACTTGAAATGAACCAAGAGAACCCCAATCATAAATTAAATCTATGGGAACACACTATGTCGGTAGTTAAAAACATCTTGGAACAATATCAAGATGCGGAGCCCGAAAAAAGAGTAGCCATGATTCTCGCCGCTCTTATGCATGATATTGGGAAACTATATCAAGAAGTATGGGCGGAAAGTAAAAGCCATCCCGGACATCGTTCCTACCATGGACATGAAGACGAAAGTGCCAAGATAATTGAACATATATTCCGCTATCTTAAAATTGAGCCTTATATTCAACAAGTATCTCTTTTGGCAAAGGAACACATGCGACCCCATCAACTTTCAAGAGATAAAGGTGGGGCTAAAGCATTGCGAAAATTCATAAGAGAATGCGGAGAGCAATCCCTAAATTGGCTAGATGTATTTAACTTGTCAACTGCAGATGCCTACGCTAAGGATGTTATTAAAGATCCAAAAACCGTAGAAGAATATCAAACTCTTAAGTCAAAATTGGAAGAAGCTTTAGCAACCATGAAAGTTCAAGATGAAAGCACAAAAGTAAAGCCTGTTATAGATGGAAATCAAATCATGGAAGCTTTGGGGACCAAGGGTGGACCGCATATGAAAATAGTCATTGAGTATCTGAAAGAGCTTATGGATTCTACTCCCGATTTAACTCCCGAACAAGCTTTACAATATATGGCCGAAATCAAAACAAAATCAAATGAATATATGACTCTAAATAAGGGGGTAACATACGAGCAGGCTGTTATGGCTGTTGTAGGTCAAATAAGCGGTTCTGGGGCAGATAAAGAGGTTTTAGCGGGGGTTAAAGACGCTTCAACTTGTCCCCAACATCTATTTCATAAGAAATTCATAGATATATACTCACTTTTGGACGAAAACAAGGAATTAGAGGCTATTTCCAACCTGAAAAAGCTCAAGGAAGAATACGGGAACGATGAAAGGGTGGTTCGATTGGTAGCTATTTCTATGCTCAAAATTCTATCCAAAAAACCCGAATTGAGGGATAACAATATCATTCAGTACGCTTTTGACAAGGCCGAAAGGAGTTTCTATGATGCGGTTCTATCTTCCTATGTTTTAGGGTTGTTGATTCTTCTTAAAACAGGAACCAAACAAGAAGATATTTTGGATATGGGGCTTAAAACTTCAAACATGAGTCCGGGCATATTAAGAACCGTGTTGGACTCTTTACCGGAAGAAGTTTATCATAAAGAAGTGAAACAAAAACTAAAGGCACATCTTGAACTGGTGTAAAAATGAACTGGTATAAACTAGCTAAATTGGAGTTGCAATTGAGAAAAACTGCAGGATGGAAAGAAAGTATTTTGGCAACTCTCCTCTCTATAATGAGTAGTATTGCTATACCCTATGAAGCTCACGCCATTAGGAAGTTTCTAGATGAAAGACACATCGATCCGAAACAGCAACAAGAAATCGTATCTACCGTCAATCAATTAACTCACCAAAATAAAAATCTTGATGATTTAAATATAAACGACATCGGTTCTGCCCTAGATAATGCGGGAAAAACAAAACCCTTCAAGCCCTTTAATCCCAAACAATTTGAAAACATGTTTGATCCACAACCACAACAACCACAACAAGCCAATATAGCAGAAGCAGGAGAGTTGGATATACAGGAAGTTAAAGATTCTATTAAAAAACATGAAGGTAAAAACAATAGGGTTTATCTTGATCCATCAGGTAAAAACTGGAATATCGGATATGGATATAACCTCAATAAGTCCAATGCTCCCTCTGTTATAAAGTCTTTAGGTGCTAATTATCGAGCCATACTATCGGGAAGACAATCTCTCAATGATGTTCAGGTTGAAAAACTATTAGACATTAGTATTCAAGAAGCCATCAACACAGCAAAAAGTTTCGCCCCCAATTACAATCAATTACCTTCTAAAGCAAAATTAGTATTAGTTGATATGGCGTTTATGGGGCGTGGCAATCTGCATTCTTTTAGCGGGTTAAAATCAGCATTAATATGGGACGATTACGATAAGGCGGCAGATGAAATGCTAAATTCCCTTTGGGCCGAACAGGTGGGAGATAGAGCCATAGAATTAGCTAACATCATGAGATCGGTTGCCATGTTATAAGGAATTATGAATTGGTATAAATTATCAGAAACAAAGTATTTTTATCACGGAACATTCGATGATAAAATATTCTCAATTTGGAAAGAAGGTTTAAAACCATCCGAAGAAACTCATTGGGGAGGTGATTTAGGAGTAGATTCAATGGGGAAAGTATTTTTTTGCATTGACCCTAAAAATTCGGAATTTTATACACGCATAGTAACCATGGCTAATTATGATGCCTCGGATATGCCAGAGGTATTCTTACTAAGAGTTCCATCCAACTATTTGAAAGACATTAAACAAACAGGTCGCACAGGAATAGAAGATGAATATTATGTTGAAAGAATTGTCCCGCCAGATCAAATTGATATTTTGTGGGGAGAACACGGATGGAAACCCCTCAAATCTCTGGATGCTAAAACCGTTGAAGGTGTTAGTATGGGAGAGTGGCGAGAAAATTCAATAGTATTTGATGAAGATATATCAGAAACACAAAAAGGATTAAATCAACAAGCAATGGAAGATATAAACATGAATAAAATCATTAAAACCGCCAGAAAACCTATTCCGTCAGCGAACGAATTAGCCGCTTATGTCGAAGCTCTTAAAGTTCATAGGAATAGAAATAAAATTAAAGATGAAGAATCGTTACAGGTCATTAACAATTTGCCTCCACCATCCCAAGTTAGAGATAAGTTTTCAGAAGAGGAATGCCGACTCCTGTTTGATTCTATTGTCTTTGCTTGGAAAAAAGTTACCGGACAAGATTTAATTGAAGAATCTAAGGTTATGAATTTTCAAGATTCGTTAGAGGGCAACTACTGGATGATCATGAATGGAATTCTGATGGGCGGACCAAATCATTTTACTATCGTCAAAAAGAACATGGAACTATTTCGAACCTTGCTCAATATTCATGCCTTCGTACTCCATGAAAAACTATCTTCTCCACCCAACGAATTAATAAAGACAGTACTAGACCATGGGGGAATGCGAGTTTTCATTAACCGTACAAAAAACGGATTTTTCCAATTAACAGACAAAACCTATTCCAAATGGGGCAGAGCTAAAATAAAGAAATTGGATCTGAAAAAGAAGATAGTAAAAGTGATTGATTCCAGTACACCTTATAAAGGATGGGATAGTGGAATCATCATAACGCTATGAAGATTTATAGAATAGCAAAACATACCTCCGATCATTCTCATTCCTGTATTCATTGCGGTAACTTTTTAAAACCACAATCCTTCTCAAGAAATTCCAACCATCATTTTCCTTGGGGCATTGTCTATACCTGCGGATGTGGAAAATCTGGACTATGGACCAATTCAATAAGAGGCCCAAAAGAATTCATGGATGTGGTTTTTAAAAATGTAAAAGTAATGAATTCTACCGCCGAAAAGGGATTTTGCAACGATCTTTTCTGTCCTTTCTGTCTTGCCTATGTCCAAGTCTTAAAAAATGGGTTAGAAATGGATAGTCTCAATAAACCTGCCGCCTATGCCAACAAAGACAATAAAGAATATTATGTTACTGATTATGATAAATATATTACGCTATTCAATACCAATTCAGAACTGGTTAAAAAACATAATCCTGAATGCATGGGAAAAGAAGCATTTGATGTAGTTAAATCGGTTGATGTTTGTGGATGTCGTACTCTGAAGCATAATTTGGGTATCATTATGCATGGATCTAGCTCAGAATATGGGGAAGCTCAATATCGGCCTATCTATGCTTGGATAAAAGCTAATAAAAACAAGATACCCGAAGAAATGATTGAAGAACTAAAGTCAGATATGTTAAGCACAATTTAAGGCTACTGCTTCCCCTCCAACATCTATTTCATTAGGCAAAGGATTTTCCAGAACTTGAACTTCCCTTCCGCAAACCATACATTTGTTATTGGCTCCTCTACCTTTACTACGCTTAAAATATTCCCAATCGCCCAAAGCATGTCCTCTGGCAAGAGCAACTTGATTAGCTTCTTCTTTTAGCGTTTCTAGATCAGACGGTTCTTCTTCCATTGGTCCTGTGGGTCTTTTATCTCTATGTATTTGGCCGGGACGAACACCGGGCTTTCTAACTGAATTATACATATCCAAAAAATCTCTACTATCTGCTTTCGCCTTCATCCAACCCGCTTGCTTTCCCATAGCTTCCCACTGATCCTTATTAATTGTTATTTTCATTTCTCGCCCTCTACTTCCTTTGCCCCATCTTCCAAAAATCCTTCTTCATCGGGAAGCATATCGTTTAATAGCTTTTGTAACTCACCGGCGTGGACTTTTTCCTCATCGGCAATGGACTGAATCACCTTCTTGGCTATTTCGTTATCCGTTGCATCTACTACCGATTCATATTGCTTAATAGCTCCTTCTTCAGCCATTATAGCATCCCGAATAGCTCTGGTTAATTCCCTTTCCGTAAGCTTATCAGGGGTTTTTACAACATCTAAATTTTGAGATGTCTTTTGTAATAAAATCATATCGCCAGAATCTATATGCATTTTTCTCCTTATCCAATAAATTCTACTTTTACAGGATGTCTAAGTTTTTGGGGTTGGTTGTCGTCATAATCTTGATCTACCCCTTTGCCATTGGGAAGATAGTAATTCATAATTTCTTTCTTGGTTCCATTAATCCATGTTGTGATCGTATCCCCATCGCTAAATGTTACTATAACCGATCTCCGTCTAGATACATCATCCTCATTACCTTCTCCGGGATCACCTTTTATTGCATCGCTAATCATTTTATCATGTATTTTTAGTTCTGTAGGAGTATAGGGAGTTTGGCCGGGGGCATAACCTATTTGAGAAGCAAATGGTTTTATATGTTCTAAAATTTCGTCATGTCCACCACCGGGAGAAGCCGCTATTGCCCTATCAACAGTTTTCCTAGCTTTTTCAATAACCGCTATCAAGCCTTGAGAATTCCCTTCTGTTAAAATCCCATCAATCTTATAATGGTAGAGATCTCTGCCTTGTTTAGCAGATGTTTCCGGTTGATGAATGGTTATTGTGAACCCACGATAAGGAACAGACTTTAATGGAATATCTTCCTTTGCTTTTTTCATCCACCCTGCTTGTTTCCCCATTGCTTCCCATTGAGATTTATTAATGGTTATTTTCATATTTCTTCTATTCCTAACGTTTCTAATATTGCACTTCTTAAACCCCAAGACTCTTCATCATCAGCTTCAAAAAGTCGTCTTAAAAAGGTATGCATTTCTTCGGGGTGAATCAGGCAATGTCCGGTTTGGCTATCGAATTTGGATCTAGTAAATCCCTCTAAATGAGCATCTATTCCTTTATTAACTGCTTTGGCTATTGCTGCCCATTCATCTTGACTCTTAATTTCCATGGGATATCCACTAGGAGTTTGTTCGGCAACTTGTTCTTTTATTATTTCTTCTGGCGTGGTTCCAAAAGAAAAACTTAAACGCTTTTTGTTTTCCAAAGCGTCAGGTCTTTTATCTTCCACCCAGTCCTTGCCAATTTTTTCTTCTAACGAACCAGAGTGAAATGCTATAAAATAATCCTTGTATTTCCCGCTTATAACTTTTGCCCCATTGTCGTTTTTGTTTAAAACCATATCTGGATAATCTGACGGATCAATATACGGAGCTACAACTTTCCCATCTGGAGAAATTAAAGCAATCCCATAGCCTTCATTTTCCCATTCGTGCACAAATTGAAATATATCTATGCCACTAGCCCCATCTGCTTTACCCGTATAAGCATCTGTATCTTGTGGTGGATGAGTGCTATCAAGTTCATCCGCTTTTTTCATCCATCCTGCTTGTTTCCCCATTGCTTCCCATTGAGTTTTGTTAATGGTTATTTTCATTTCTCTCCTATTTCGCTTGCTTGGTCACCTTTTCCCGCTTGAAATTATCATGACCTATTCGATTACAGTTCAAACAGGAATTACTGTTCCGTTTATGTCGATGAACGCACACTATACAAACATCTATATGTCGCTTCATCACTTCTACTTACACTCCTAATTTGGGTGGAACTTGTGGCTCTTTTGTTTCTTCTGGTTTAACTTCTGGTTTAGCTTCTTCCTTGGGTTTAGCTTCTTTTGTCCAAGCCCCGATATAAGTATAACCATAGGATCTGTTGTTGCTTGCCATAAAAACATATTTGTCTGATTCAAAAACAAATCGATCACCAGAACTAGAACTCCAACTCTGAACGTTTTTATCTTTTTTTAGAGCCGGTATCGCTTCTTTGTTAAGCCAACCGATAAAATCATTAATCTCAGGATCATTCTTATCTCCCTCAAAGCTTTGCCTGTCTGGAACAAAATCAAATGATGGCTTATAATGATTCCACTGATTTGATTCAAAGATAGCCCTAACTCCCCAATAAAGCTTTGGTTGAAGATTGCTGCCTTGAGGAAATCTTTGAGCATCCCATTGATAAGGTGCGCCCCATGCCGTTCTAACCATCCACCCTGCTTGTTTCCCCATCTCTTCCCATTGAGTTTTTGATAATTTGATCTTCATATCATCTCCTATTCTTCTAATATTATTCCATATAAAAGGTATTTTCCCTTTGTCAAAGAATTAATTAACATGAAAATAATCCGTTTAGCTAGCAAAATACGACTATGGTTAGATGATGAAAGAGATCCAAAAAATCTAGAAATTCAGCAGAAATTTGGCGCAAGAGGTGATGAAATATGGGTCAAAAACGTAGGAGAAGCCTTGAGTTATATACAAACAGGAAATGTAGAGTATATATCATTTGATAATGATTTAGGCGAAGGTTTGAAAGAAGGTAAAGAACTGGCTAATTGGATAGAAAAAGAGGCTTATTACAAAAGACTCCCTAGGTTATCTTGGGAAGTTCATAGCCAAAATCCACCCGCACATAAAGAAATTATTCAGACAATGCAAAACGCCGATAAATTTTGGCAAGAGGATAATGATGTTCATAAAAACGAAGAAAATAAAGAGTATGCGTTATCTTTCCCTAATTGATCACGGTTTCAATTGTATTTTGGGTCGAGTTTCAACTGACGCATCGTAAGTGAAATATATGTCCAATCGCCTCCCGTTCCATTGAGGATGAATCGAATTGTTTACTCCACGTATATTATTGTCCAAAAAATATTTTCTTATGATATTACGCTTTTTTTCGGCAAACTCTTCTGCGGCTATGTCTTTTACAGGATATATCTCTAAAAGAATGTCCATGTCACTTTGAGGATTTTGAGTTCCTTTAGAAAAACTACCAACAAGATAACCCTTCTTTATTTTACCAATATTGCCAACTAGAGGATGACTTTCTAAAATTCTTACAACTTCGGAAAGTGTTGGAATTGATGGAATTGATGAAATTTCAAATTGATCATTTGCCTTTATCGTTTGGGGCGGATCGGGTCTAAAAAAATCCTTAGCAGAATTAACCAATTCATCTTCTAAAACAACACCAACAAAATCATCTTCAAATTTTACCTTGTAAACCGCCGGAGCTCCATTGTATGCCCGTTCCGTCTCGTCAATTCCTTCTCCTTTTTCTTCCATAGAAAGAACAATAACAGGTTGATGCGAATGATACCAAAGTTGAGCATCCGACGAATCATGACCCTCATAACAATGATATTCAAATAAATATTTACCACCAATATTAATCCGATATTGATGGTCAACTTCTGATTTTTTATATAGGGTCTCTAACTTGGACGAAAGATGATATGTATCGTAATTGTGAAACCTAGAAATTTGTCCAAACTCCTTTTGTAACAATGACTGTACCCATGTAATTGAAAGACTAAGACCACGTGCCTCTCTAGCAATATATATGGAACACTCTTTTGTTGTAATATCATACCTTCCACCACATATGGCCGAATTGAGCGATTGACTGCTAAAGTCTGTAGCGTGTCCTTTTTTAATATCATTTATTAAAGTCTTTTCAATGCTGCCATCACGAAACATAATCCATATATAAACAGGTCTATTCCGAGACGGCTTGTGCCCTACATCTAAATAATTTTTGTGTTTTGGCTTCTCTTGCGTTATTCTATATATCTTCATAGCTTTGACATGACCTCTTCCATGGCCGATTTCTTAATTTCTGGAGTACATCCCTTTTCATCCCACCCCCACCCATCCATCTTATTCCTCCCGATATCATAAATCCACGTAAATGCAGGTATTTCCCTCTGAATTAATCCAAAAACCTCTTCGTGAGTTATACCGTTTTTTTGACCCCATGTAGCAGAAATTTCAGGAGCCAATCTAACACTATCAGATTTAAAATTATCGGTTCTCGTATATCCGAATATAGACCCCTTACCAAACCAATTATCGGAAGGCTTGGGAAAAGAATTACCTATCCTATATATCTTCATCTAATCTGTTCCAAATCAAAAGCATCAAGATTAACTATAATCAACTGTTTCCCACTAGGAATTCCGGGGCCACTATGTTTAATTAAATACGCATCTGTATTAGGTATTGTTTTAATATAGTCTTCAACAGAATAAGGAAATCTTTGATAATTACTTCGGTTTACTTCTGGCACAACATAATATTTCATTTCTTTTTTAAGTTTTGACACATTCTTTTTAATGACCTCAATAATTCCATTAATGTGATATTCAGATGTTAAATCTTCTATATGACATCCGGATTTAGGATAAGCCATCCAAACATGCCTAGAATCTTTTGTATAATATTCTGACATTCCAAGATTAGTAACAGGAGAAAAATAATAACCCCATCCCGCTTCCCCCGTAGCTTTAGTCAAACTTTCTGAGTTCTCTCCACGAATAAATGCGTTGGTAGCCCCTATCCTGTATATCTTCACGCTAATTGTCCTTGTGATAAAATTAAATTTTCTATTGCCGATATGACTCCCGGATGAATATCTTCAGGAAGCCGATCCGCATCAAACCATCCCGCCTCCTCATTCTCCCAATTCAATTTCAATTTCTGATTAATCCATGCTTTTTGTTGAGGACTAACTACAGATAGAAATGTAGTATAATTGAAATTATTATCCGTGGTTGTATGACTTCCCTCTTCCCGATCATGCTTCGGTAAATGCCCCATCTCCTGTTGAACCTCACTATATGCCGAATCTCTTAATTCATCTTCGGAAAACTCAGGAGATTCAACATCGTCATCGTAGTCGGCATCCGTTCCCTTCATCGCCCCACCCGGTATACTCCAAATATCAGGATCTTCTACTTCTTGAGAACGCCTTAAAAGAAGAACCGTATTATCGTCAGGGCAAAAATACATAACACCAGAACCGGCTAAACCCCATCTGGCTTGCTTAATCAGGCTTGTAAAACGATAAATCTTCACCATGTATCATTCAAAAAAATGAAAGATAAATCCTGTAAATTGGACCAAAAAGAAGCCCTAGAGAAATCTAGAGCTTCTTTATATTCTAAGCTATACTTAATGAACTAAATCTTGAGTTACGTGAAGACCCTGAGATCCTACATTAACATTTACCTTAAGAACTACCGCAGCAATAATAACCATTACAATAACAACTATAATCCATACCCATCTTGGCATATTCATAATATAACCTCCCGCTAGTGTTTAGATACACGATATAGTTCTATAATTTGGTAAAAATAGCCTATGGGGTATAACCCTACCTATGCCAACATCAGTCAACTTATCAGCTTGTTCCCTTGTAAATTTACAAAAAAAGAAGCCCTAGATCTCTCTAGGGCTTCCTTACATTCTAAGCTATACTACTATTAGCTACCAGCAGTTACAGTAACCTTGGCTACTGCGTAACTGTTGATGATTACGATACCCACTTCTTCGTAGATCACCCAACCTAAGCGTAATTTTTTCGGATCATCAGCAGGAAGAACGGTGATATCCTGTCTGATTGGGAATGCGCCTACGTACTCAGCAGGGGCGAGTAGGAACACTGTATCCGTTGGGCACTTGGATGATACGTGAATATCAGCCGTAAATAGATGTCCAAACAAACCAGTTGTCAATACTTCCTTCTGCGTAGCTTCATCGTAAACGGTCTTACCGAAGTTACGAACGTCTGCATATCTCAAAGCGTGACATACGATCTTACCAACCGTCAAGTCGTGCTGTTCGATGGTAGCAAACGCTTGGTTCAACGCCTGTAGGGTCAACGTACCACCAGTAGAAACTACTGTATGGGCCGCATCGACTGCTGCGTTAACTGCGTTGAAGATGTTTAGATCCTCTTCCTTCTGGATCGCTTCCTTAGCCTTGATCTGCGCTCTGTCAACGATGTAGAAGCGACGGGCTTTTACTTCGGACAAACGGATTGTCGGGTTGGTTGCAATTTCAAAGGTAGGAACTAGAACTTCTTCACCTTCTGTGATCATATCAGGTACAGCACCACGTCTTGAAATAACATGGGCCGTAGCTCTAACGTCTTTTTCGTATCTAGCATAAGCACCCTGAGGAAGTTCGTCTACCATAAGTAGCTTTCTTCCAACAGCCTGATACTCCAAAGCCCTACGAATAGGTTCAACCATTGCTTGAGCAAGGGCGACTCTACCCTGAGGGGTGTCTAGAGCTTGGGCGATTAGTGCTTCTCTTTCTGCATTTACTGCTCTTTTATCTATTGCCATTTGTACTATCTCCTTTTAGTTGTTCTATAGGGCATTAGCCTATAAAATGAACTGTTTTCTTTAATTATATTGTGAGTTTGATTTCGATATACGTATTGTTATAGGCATTACCAGCAGCCGAAGGTACTTCTCCACCAAGAGCCTGATCGCCGTTAAGATCGACGCCGGGAACTCCAGACGGATAGATACCAGCCAAACGTGTTAGACGAGCAACCACAATACCCGTATTATAGGTATCGCTTGTTTCTAGAATACCAGCTACAGCATAGAGTGGGCAGAGGTATGTACCCGCTGCGCCAGCTACGTTTGCCGCAAACTGATCTGTTGCGAACTCACCACCACTGTGATAAACTGTCATTTTGCCAGACGCCTTGGTCTCATCGAAGTAATCACTTACACGGTTCTGCCAACCAGCGGCAACACCGGGCATATACGAAGCACTCGTTTTCTTGGTATCCCCCGCAATTCCGTAAGGAATAGGGTGGGCTGTGGACTGGATTTCAACTTCTCCATCCTCATTAAGAGTAACGATTTGCCCTTCTTTGATTTCCTGAAGCGCAGCAACAGTTTGTTCAGCAGCTACTACATGGAATTTTTCTACTAAAGCCATATTTAATCTCCTTATTATTTTGTTTAACTGTTCTTTTCCACAATTGGCAGGAATTATTCCAACTTGATAAAATCGTTCTCTTATTCTTTGGTTTCAACTTTTATATTTTCGTATTTATACTCTCGATAAATCTACAGTGCCTTAAGCCAACTTCAGTATGTGATTCTATAAAAATATAAAAACTCCTTCATTTATTACACTTTTTTTATAGACAAAAAAGAACCCGTAATTTTTGATTACGGGTTCTTTTGTTTTTCTTTTTTATCAATTACTTTGTATGGTCTGTGAATTGAGATATGATTCTACTAACTAGATCATCTCCCTCTTGGGTCGCTTTAGATTCAAGAACAATAGCGGGAACCTGATGTCCCGAAGCTTCTACTGACTTCGCAGGCTCTTTGGAAGCGATTTTAATTGTTCTTTCGGGGAACAAGCTTTCTGCCATTGTAGGAATCTGATCAATTTCAAATGCTGTTAACGCTTTAACTACTGCATTAAACGTGCTTCTATCTGAAGCGATTCTCTGATTTGCCGCTAACCAAGCCGTTGTTTTAATGGCTTCGGTTTCTCTGGCCTTAGAGATTCTTTCCAGTTGTTGTTCACGTTTCTGTTGAACGTTCTTGAGCATTTCGCTATTAATTCCGGGCATATCTTTTTGAACTTCTTTCTCATGCCCCATATAAGCCGAATCTATGGGAACATCGGGACCTTTTAGTGTCTCGTTGATTAGAGAATCAGCTTCTCTTTCTTTGCCCATATAGGCTTCGCTTCTAGGAACATCAGGGCCTTTATTCGGCTTATTGATTGCTGAATCGGCTTTGCTTTCTTCTCCCATCTTAGCATCGGCTCTAGGAACCTTAGCTTCAACATCTTTCTCAACGGTTTCTACTTCTGTCATCTGCTTAGCTTCCTTAACCTGTTTGGCATCTGAAGCGATAACTGTACCCTTGATTTCGTTGTTGATAGCAGGCATTCCTTTTTGAACTTCCTGCTCATGTCCCATATATGCGCTATCTACAGCAACATCAGGGAGTTTCAATTCTTTATTAATCAAAGAATCAGCTTCTTTTTCTTTACCCATATAGGCATCGGCTCTAGGAACATTAGGTTTAGCGAGTGTCTTATTAATCAAAGAATCTGCATCCTTTTCGCTCCCCATATAAGCTTCCTTACGAGGGACACCTGCTTCTACGTCCTTTTCGATGTGCTCTATCTTCGTAGGCATACCCGCCATTTTTAATGTTGCCATATCCAAAACCTCCTCATTTGTTTTTCTAACTCTCTGACCATTCATTTGCATAGCCTGTTTGACTTCATCCTCGTTGGAAGATGTCTTTATATCTTTTTCAGTTGCCGCACTAGTTTCACCTTTGCTAGTTTCTTTGCTAGTTTCACCCTTGCTAGTATCACCTTTGTCGCATTTGCAGAAGTTTAAAGGCTTCTTGCATTTATCGCAGCATTTTCCAGCTTCTTTAACTACAGGAGCTTCAACTTTAGCTTCTTTGGCGACAGGAGCTTCAACTTTAGCTTCTTTAGCAACAGGAGTTTCGGCCTTTACTTCGGGCTTAACTTCCTTGACCAGTTCCAGATCAACCTCTATTTCTTTAGCAGGAGGAAGACTGGAACTAATATCTTTATCTAGCTCAGCTTCAACTTTTAATCCGGCATCGATAGCCGCTTGTTTCTTTTGCTCTTCTTCGAGATCATATAGGGCTTCGAGTTCTTTTTCTGTCCATCCCTCGTCCTTACCCTGTTTGATATCTTTTCCGAATGCCTGAGCGTATACGTTTAGCATCCACTTAGAGGCAAAACGCTCTTTGACACAACCACATAGTTCTTCGGCTTCTTTCGCAGGGAGCTTCTGAACTTGTGTTTGCTCTTCTACGCACTCATCAAACGGATCTTTTTCCATAGAAATAGCAGCAAACTTATTTAAATGACGAACCTTTCTGAACCCCAACTTCTGAAGTTCTTTGCAGGCGCATTCAGCTAACATTTTACCCTTGCAAGGTCCGAAAGTAGCTACCGTATTTCCACCATACTGTCTAGCCAATCTTTCAATACAACTCTGCATCGGGAATTTATCAGCCTGTTCCTTAGCCGTCTTCAATAGTTTTTCAACCTTAATGGAAGCAGCAAACTTAGAAACTTCTTCTTCGCACCCCTTGCAATTTCCAATATCGGGAGAAATATCCCATGATACTCTTAAGTAACCGATATCAGGATTACTTGCGCTAACCATAACGTTCTTTTCTACTTCGGTTCCGCAAGCATCGCACTTAAATTCGGAATGACCATCTTGTTCCTTAGAAGCCTTGCAGTTCTTTTGTCCGCAAGCAGGGCAAACATGTCCGTGCTTTTTCTTATTTTCTGCAATACGAATAATGGTTCCCTTATCAATTCTCGTCTGAGCGGCAACAGGTAGCGCAGGAACTTCAGGAGCTTCAGGGGCTTCCGGAGTTTCGGCACCTTCTTCGCCAGAACTCTTGGTAGGTTTAATAATTTTGAATTCCACTATCTTCTTAATTAATGCTTCATATTCGGCAGAGCAAGAATTACATTTTCCATGGATATCACCCGCTTCGTTGGAAACATCAACGTCATTACTTCCGCATTCAGGGCAAGTAGATAACATAGGCTGTTTCTTACCGGCAGTAGGGATATCAATATCTGTCTCATCACCCGGCTTTCCAGTGGTCAATGCCTGAATAGGATCAGCAGCAGGAGCAGGAGATGGAAGACCTTGTTCAGATGCTCCCGGTGTAACTCCACCCGCACCTGTCATTGCCCCACCCATAGGAGACTGAGCCGTTTTGGTCATTTTTTTGCTAGAGGCCAAAGCGGGAGCAGCCATAGAAGCAGGAGCAGCAGAAGCACCGGCAGAAGCACCAGCAGGAGGCATTGTATTACCAAGGCCTTCTCCAGTCATATCTCCTTCGGGCATGGTTTCAGCACCAGCGGGAGCTTCGGTGCTTCCTACTGGAATATTCGTTGTTCCATCTCCGGTATCAATATTAACTGCGTTTTCTTCCGTATCTGTCTGAACCGCTATTTGAATTGTATCTCCGCTGATTGTTACATTCGTGATTGAAGCTAGTTTCAAATTCTGAGATGCTAACGCTCCTTTTGTGAAAGCTACAATATCCTTACGAAAAGAAGGATTGTCTTTCTGGCATCCCAGCTCCTTAAAATTTGTTTCAATTACCGTATCAGAATTCTTGAGAGCCTGTTTGTTAAGAATTTTTTCCCAGTTTTTTCTTTCAGTCTCACGAATCATTTTCTCATCTTTCTCAACCGTAGCTAAAATTTGAGATCGCTCGGAATCCCTTGCTACCTTCTCGTCAACCTTGGGCTTCAAAGCTTATCTCAAAGCCGCCTTCCTATTGACAACTGCTTTCTCTACGCTAGCAGATTCGGCCAACTTAGCTTCGATCTTAGCTGTAACGCTAGCAATACCGTCTTGTCCTTCCGATACAACATCTATAGCATCAATAAGAACATCTGGATTGATAGTTTTATCAGAAGCAATTTTCCTTAAGCCATCCACGATCTGTTGAGCAATTTCTTTCTTTCCCGTACTAGCAACCTTGAGATTTTTATTAGACCAGAAAGCAACTCTCTTGGCATAATCAATATCTTCGCCGCTCTTAGAATCTTCCATAATTGAAACCGCCAAACTATAACGATTCTTGGTAGAGTCCACTAGAGAGGCCGCTACTTCGCAAGCTTCCTGAGGAGTACAACCAGAAGAAATAACCGTATTAGCCATTACATCAACGGCAGCATTCATATGATCAGATGCGCTCTTAAACAAGGCAGGACTTCTATCTGCAACTCTAGCCCAAGGAGCCTGTACATTATCAAGCTGTCTTTCTGTAATTTGATCTTTCTCTCCATCCGTTCTTTGTGCGTCTAGCTGTTTCTGAGTAATTACGTGTTTCTCATCTTCGGTTCTATTATCACCCTTCATCTGGGCTTCCTGAACAACATCAGGAGTATTATCGGTTCTAGGATTCAGTTTGAGTTCGGTATCGTTCAATTGTTTTTCTGTGATATAATCTTTTTCGCCCTTACGCTTTTCGTCCAACTGTTTTTGCGTAACGACATTCTTTTCGTCTCCGGTTCTGCTGTGATAGAGACCCTTCTGCTCTAACTGTTTTTCCTGAACAACATCTGGAGTTGCGTTTACACTACTTGCCCCAGCTTGCTTATTAATGTCTGTCATTATACTTTCTCCTTCTTTTTGGTTATTAAATTTTGTAGCAAATGTTTCCAATAACTTAACTGCTGCATCTTTAGGCGATTCCTTAATTAGCTCTCGTTGTTCCTCCGATAAATCATCATACGTCCATACAAAAGAAATATCGGGCTTTTCCTTTTTCTCAGCCACGATAATAAAAGAATCATCCCTTTGTTTTACAGAAAGGCGATTCTCGTTATTCTGTATAGATGGCACTTGTTTAATATACTTAGAAAACTCTTGTTTTTCCTGCCACAAGTTTGATAAAACTTCAGTGGCTAGCTTAATCTGCTCAATTTTCTCAGAAATAGTGCGTCTTTTTCCCATCTCTAGTTCTCCTGTTTTTTCTAATTTTTCACGTAAAGTTGCCGATTTTCTGACAAGTTCAGATCCCGTATTAATTCTTATGTCCTCGGATACCTGTTTTGGCTCTAACACAAAATCAGCTATTCTCTGAATTGATCTACTATCTACCACATCAGAAAGTTTCGGTTTTGCAGGGGTAGTAATTGGAGTTCTAGGTGCTGAAACCAGAGGCTTAGTAGGTGAGCCGGATATTTTTCCTGCACCCAAATTTCCAGTCATACTAGCGGGATTCACAGAAGGGGCTCCTCCAATAGGTGCGTTTGCAATAGGGGCACCAGCAGCAGGGGCACCGGGAGCAGCAGCCGCAGGAGCACCTTCTTCTGCATTACCAATTGTTCCGGGAACCTCACCTTGAACGTTTCCATATCCAGCACCGATAAGTTCTTCTAGCCATGTTTGTAGTTGAGACATTATATCTACTAGATCGCTTGAAAATTCCATCTCAACCTGTTTCCTGTTTTTGATTAGGTTGATGGCGATACCTTCCAATGTTTCCAATACTTGTTGAATCTGATCTAATTCTTCCTGACTAGCTTTCTTTTCAATGGCTGAAGTTTTGATAAACATCAATTCGTTTTCCATCTTAGCAACTTTACTCAGATAGACATCGTTACTCACAATTCCATCAATTCTGCAAGTAGGACAAGCAGGATCTACTACCGCACTTAGCTCAATAAACTTAAGACCATAATTATATTCAAATACGATCTGATCTTTGAAATCCTTCATCTCGCCAGTAATTACGTTTCTGGCTCTACCTGTAAATTTTCTACCTTTTCTATTACGGATATGGGTGCAATAATCTTCTGTTTTTTCGGCTCTATTTCCGCAAATATTACAAACGGAATATTCTACGCTACATCCCATCGAAACGCCGGTCACATATTCTTCTTCAATACTTCTGCAAATATGAGGATAGGCATCTCGATCAACAAAAGCTAAAGTATAAACTGTTTTTTCTTCTGGAACCCATTCGGCATAAATAACCTTACCACGGGCATTTTCCACGTTTTGATTATCATGATTGGTAAAAAATGGAACCCCCTCAAATGTTTTGTAGGCCTTGGAAAGTTCTTCTAGAGAAAAATAATCACCATTAGAATTGGAGACATCAGCTTCAATAGCTTTGGCTCTAAAGAATAGGGCATTGGGGTGCTTGGAAATTTCCGATTTTACTACTCGGTCTTGTTCCGTCCCCGGTTCTATAATAAATTTCCCAGCAGCGGTACGGACAATTTTTCCGCTTGCTTCTTGTTCAAAAGTTAACGGATTAATATTAAGAAACGTAAACGAAGCTATTTTTGCTAACATTATTTTATCCTCTCTTGATATTTTCTAATAACCTTATGAACACTTTCGGAAGCTTCCAATTTACCCTCTTCGTCTAATTCTTTCGCAATATGGACAAGCGATAAAAGGGCATTGGTCATAACTTTTTTTATCCTACTTCTATTAACATCTGTACCCTCTGCTTCTTCGGTTACAGGTAAAGGTTTCGGAACTTTTTTACTCGGAGTAGTTTTTGGAGGAACTAAAACATCTGGCACTAATGGTTTTTGAGGTGGCACTTTCTTTTGTCCCGGTATAACCTCTTCCCCCATTCCTTTTTCCTCTACTACTCCTTCATCCTCAACACTTTCTTCTGTAGGTACTTCTATATCTTCCTCCGAAATTCCTTCTAACTGTTCACTTCTTTGTTGTCTCCATTCCGTCAACTGTGTCCTAGTAATATTGGGAGTACCTTCGGGGAGAGAAAAGGTAGGTATAACAAAAGAAAGCTGTGCGCCTTCTGGTTTCTTACTTCTGGTTGATTTTGAAGGCTTTGCGGGTTTTCCTTTAGGTTCAAAACTAATCATTTTAGCCCTTGTATTAGGATCAATAAATTCAGGTGGAACTTCTGCAAAAAACAGAGAACTCATAAACATACAGGTTTCAGGATCATCAAATCCTTCTTCTTTTTTACTTCTATTTTCAAATAATTGCTCGATTTCCTTACTCGTTTCGCCCAATAATTCACTATCGGATTTTCTTCTGCTAAACCTTCCTCTCGCATCTTTAACACTTCTAGTTCTGTTTATTTCATTAAGCCAGTAATTAACAATTTGCGGAGTGAATTGCCCCTTTGCCTTAAGAGACTTTATTCGGTCTTGAGATCTCTTTAAATTTAAAAACTCGGATAGTTTTACGGGGTCAGATATTTTAGAAGTAACCATGGCTTCTAATATTTCTTTTCTTAAATCCAGAACGGAAAACTGGATAGGTCTGGTTTTAAGGGCATCGGTTCTTTGAGATCCAATGGTAGGCTTTTTCATTACATAAAAATCAGGAATAACTTTTATCTGTTCCGCAGCAGGGCCACCCATTTGTTTGGCTTTCAATTGAATGTCCTTAAAAATTTCAAATACTTTACCCACAAAAGCTTCATCGGTTTGCAGCATTTTGACGGCTTCAATTTCAGGTATTCCACTTTCTTTTGCAACCCTTCTAATAGAATCTTTTAGGGCGGCATCCATATTCCCCTCTTTACTAGCCTTGATTAACATTTTATAAATACCTTTTGCATTGGGGAAGAAATAACTTCCTTTGCCAAAAATGGGAGCCTCTTGATATAGTTTTTTTCCTTCGGGGGTATTAGGATCTGCCGACTTATATTCTGTATGTTTTTTTGACCATTGTTTTGTACCACGCCGTTCCTTCATTTCACTTAATGCCACAACTTTAAAGTCATCTGGACCCAAGATACTAGAAAAATCAGAAAAATTTTTATTTAACATATCATGAAAAGCTCTAGTAGTTTCATCTGGATTTGCTTTTTGAAATCGTCTTATAAAATACGCATACTTATTTTGTTGATCAGAAGGTTTGCTTCCGACATAAGGGCCAATGAAATTCATATAAGCACCATAACCCGGATGATAACCCACAAAAACAAAGAAAATATTCTTCATTTGTTCGTTGGTTACTCCGTATCGATGCCTGAAAACTTCTTCATATTTTTGTTTTTCATGAGTTACTTCGTTTAAAACACCCTCTAATGAAGGCGTAGTTTTGACAGTATTATTCCAGTCTTGATTTTGACCATTAACAATTTCATCGTATTTCCACCATTGCCATCCGGTTTGACGATAAACCTGCCAGTCCCATCCAATAGCTTCTTTTTTAAGATTATATATTGTGCTCATGAACTAATCCTTTTCTTCTTTCTTATCCTCTTCATTATGTTCACGCCATACATTGACTTTGGCCCCTATTCCCATTAACTGTTTAGAAGTATAAGGTTTAAGTGCTTTTGGAGGATTAACACCCCATGTCTCTCTCGCATATTCTGCAGCAGAAGACATACTATCAAAATACTTACCGCCTGCCGAATAAGTAGCAGGAAGTTTTCTTACACCGGCGAAAAACTTAGCTCTAGGCTCATGAACTTTCGCAGGGCCAATAATACAATAATATCTATCACCATCCGGAGCCCCACCTTCAAATCTAAAATAACTACCGGGACCAATAACATCTTCAAACATTCTTTTGAGAAAAGAAGTTTTTTCCGTGTAAACCTCACCCCAATCGATATGTTTTTCAACTAATTTTTCTCTGGAAAATTTATCCATTATTTATACTGCAATGGCTTGTCCGCCAGTTTCTTTAGCAGATAACCAATCGTTTACAGCTTTATTAATTTGGTCTGGTGACATACCCGGTACTTCCCTCATCAGAAGATTGACTATTTCTTTTCTAATCGAAGGGCGACTATATTTATTAAAACGACCCATGCTTCCGCTACCCGTTTGATACCAATTTTCAAGCTTACTTACCACATCTTGCCCCATTTGTCCCATAGGCGATGGATTAACATCTGCTGTTTTCGTCCACCCAGCTTTCTTTCCCATCTCTTCCCACTGAGTTTTGCTTAGTTTAATTTTCATGTTCTCCTTATATTTTTAAACCACTTAGAAGTTTTCAACAACTTCCATGCCAGTTAATCTAGCATTTAATCTGGCATAAATATCTTTAATAAACGGCCCAAAAGCATCCCTTATTTCATCGGGAGAGGCTTTCCAAACATAAGGTACGTTTTCTAGGCGTCTAACAAGATCTTCGAGCATTTTATCCGGAGTTCCCCAATCTGGAATAATGTCCTCAATATTTTGTTTTAATGGTGGGATATTGCGATCAGTTTGTCCTGTGCGACTCCACCCAGCTTTCTTTCCCATCTCTTCCCACTGAGTTTTGCTTAGTTTAATTTTCATAAATTCTCCTTAATATCAACAAAAAAATAGCCACTACTATTTTCTATAGTAATGGCTGAAAAACCTTTAATGAAACGCAATTATTGAGGTTGAACATTTGGAGCTTCGGGCGTATCAAATGTTTTCTGGTCTTGAGCCTGTCCCGCCTGCTGCTGCAAAGATAATTTCTTCCTCATAATACTTTGAATAACAGTACGAATTACCTGTTCCAGTTTATTATCTATCTCTACATCGGTAAACCTGAGAATCGTCCATCCTTGCTGAGCTAACTTCATATCCCTTTCTTTGTCATGAGTAATCTGTTTGCCCGAACTATGGAATATTTCACCATCAGCTTCAATACCTATTTTGATATCCGGTATCCCGAAATCAATAGAATACTCTTCAGCACCTACCCTAACCCTATATTGCGGAATTATGGTGCTCTCTATCAAACCTTCCTGTTGAGCCTTCATAAGTCGTGGAATAAGAGCCCTTTCGCATTTGGTAAAAATAACACGCCCCTTTTCATCTCTGGTTTGCCCCTGAGCATCTTTACCACCCACCCCATGAACTTCCTGCTGTTGGAAAATTTTCTTCTGCTCTGCTGCTAATCTCTCACGAGTTTTCTTCTTCAAAACTCTACCACCAAATTGATTGGGATCAGCAACTTCGGCAGTCATACTAGAAGCCTTTGCCATCGGAGGCCCACCTACTCCACCACCCACAGGAGAAGGCCCACCTCCCGGCGCACCTCCCGCACCACCCATCTCTCCCGGAGCCCCAATAGGCGGTGCTCCACCTCCACCTAAAGGAGGTAATCCCCCGCCACCACCTCCACCACCCCCACCAAATCCACCACCTGCTGCTCCACCCTGTTGCTGACCAAATCCTTGTCCCAAAGCCATCATTTGTAGCGCATCATATCTCTTTCTTTCTATTTCCTGATCGGGGTCTAAGTCGAAAGATTCCAATAACGTTTGAGCACTAATAACACCCTTATCATATAACTGAATCATGAAGGTTCTATATTGCTGCTGATCACGCAGATGCATCGAACCCCACTTAATCTTTGGAATCAAATATTCTTCTTCGCCTGTTTCGGGATTCTTATCTATAAACCCCTGTCTCTTGGATTCGGGAAGATAAATAGATTGCTCGATCCATTGGGAAATTTCCTGTCTGAAAGTTTCCAATCTCTGAATCATGGCTTCAATACCTACAGCGGCGGAACTGAAGTTAGGCCCTTCACCGTTGAGAAGCGCATTATTAATCATCATACCGTCAAGAACTTCCTGATTAATAAATTCAAATTCATTAGACAAAGTTAATACTCTTCCCGCAGCACCTACAAAGTCTAACTCGAAAGCATGATGGGTAATAATAGTTAAATTAGGATCTTGTGCGGTCATTGCCAATTGTGCCTGAACATCGGCTATATCGGCAGGACCAGCGGGACGTTCATCGCTACCTACTTTAACAATCTTAATAGGAACAATTAATCTTTCGGCTACAATCCACTGAGCCACCATTAATTTTGTTTTGTAAGAAAGAATCGGGAACAATCTTCTTACCATTCCAATACCGTACTTCGTATATCCACACTCCCCATATTTTAAATGGGTTACATTGCGATTATCTAAACGAATAGGTTGTCCCGAAGAAATAAGCTTAATCACTTCGGGAGATAATCTTTCGTAACCCGGAGTCTTTCTTTGAACCATATTAATCAATTCTTCATCAGGTCTAAGAGCAATAATGGCATCGGGATTAACCGGAGAAGTATAAACCTCAACATAGTCGGGATTCAATATAACCATTCTTCTTATCGTTCCGCCCTCATGATCGCAAATTTCATCTCCCAATTTTCCCGAACCTTGACAATGAGGACATTCTATCTCTAAAAATGGGAAACAATCTCCAAGCAAATGAACCTCATGGCTGATCAATCTGCACCACTTGGGAAGCTTGAGACGTTTTTTAAATCTATCAAAATAAAGTTTAACATCCCGGTTTCTACATTCGTGCTCCCAATCGCTCATCGGAAAATCGGAATAGAAATCAATGGCAGAAGCTACTTTGGGTTCATTAGAATTATGAACAACACATCCATTAATGCAATATGTATGATTATTTTCTATTTCAAGATCGTAAACTTTTCCACAGTAATGTTTGTGTTGAATGTCGATAATTTTTCGATACATTTTGTTTTTTAATGCAATATATTCTCTAATTTTATGATGATGTGCCGGAGTTATATGGCTATACTTTTCACAAATACCATTGAGTTTTTCACAAGCCATCCTCCCTATTCTTATATTGCAGCTTGGAGATTCGTTTAAGATGTTCGTTTTACATATTCTGGTTTTTTGAGTGCTCCAACTAACCGAATGAGACAAATTAAGTTTTGTACAAATTACTCTTAACTGAGACGCCAAAGGTTGAGAAGATATCCTTATTTGATCTCCGAAAGTATTGGAAACACATCCGTCTCCATCCGAAATTCCAGCTATAAAGTTTAACAATTGTGATTCAGAAGCATTATTTATAAACTCGGAACATAGTTTTTTGCCAAGACAGCCATCACCAATAATAGAATAAAACAATTTTGCAATTACCACATTATGTAAAACAATATCGTAGCACTTGCCATGTCCATTTTTGTATTCTTTTGTTTTAAATCCTAATTCATCTTCAATAATTTTTCTTGCTTTTTCCCCAATCGTATTTTTCTCGTCATTAGACAATGTTATGCGTATACCCTTAGGATATTTTCTTTCATTTTTATAGTTGTACCAGTAATATGATCCATCTGCCGCAAAAAGACCAAGAAGCCAACATACCCTATCCGAAAACATATCCGGCATAAATTTACTAGTTGGTTTTAATTCAGGAGAGATAACGCAATCACCAATTTTGATATTTCCCACTTCGTTCCATGACTCAGTAATATCAACCTTACCAAACTTTTTAATCCTTTCTTGCTTGCGTCTTTCTGAATGAACTGTTTGATAGGATTTTTCCCACTCTTCTTTTTTAACAACTTTTATTTCATGCGAATTTGTAATGGAAATCTTGGTATTGCTTCCGCCAATCTTTAATTCCGAAATATCTTCATCAATATCACGAGTATGAACCCTCATAACCCTTTGTATATTACCGTTTTCATCAATAATTCTATCTCCAACAACAATATCGCATATTTTCTTCTCTGTCCCATCCGACATAAGTACTTGGTTATCAGGGGTTAAGCAATAAAAAAATCTACTCCATTGATATTCTTCGAGCCTCTTACTTGGGATTTGCCAATTGATCGGGGTATGAACCGGAGAAAAGAATGCAGGCTGACCGTAAACTACTCCTGCACTAGAAGCAAAGCGTGACATTCCAGAACCCCAAGAGCCCGTATTTACAGCAGCAGTAGGGGAATAATTATGTCGGGGAACTCTTTTATAATCCGGATGTTCTTCAATGATTTGCTTACTTATTTTACTGGGATCACGGCTACGTAGTGCTTGAAAAGTCCTAGCTAGATCAGATGTTTGAATTACGGGCTCAGCCATTTTACACTCCTATACATACACCCATTATACAAGAAAGTGAAATTATTGTAAAGGAGTTTCCGCTGTAACTGGTGTAGCGTCAGTTATATTAAATCCCTGTTCTTCTGGTGATTGTAAAGCGGCTCCTGCTTTTGGACCCGCAACTTGTTCAACGGCTTCTTTAACCCCTTTAATTTGATCGTCCTCCAACCCTAAATCAATGGCGGCAGAACGAAACTCATCCGATACTCTTGCAGGTGTATTAGTATCTGAAAACATAAATTTTTCGTTGGCTACTCCGATTGCCGTAGAACTTTTAGCTACCACAAATCCGTCTCCATCAAATCGAAATTCCGTACCTCCGGGAACATTGACTACCTGTTTAGTATCGGCACTTATAACTTGGGCTCCATCCTTGGGTATAGTAACATTCTTCCCAACAAGATTTTGCGGATCTCTTAAAAGCTGTCCTATAGTAACCAATCCATCAGTATTATCGGCCTGAGTAACATGATAAGCAACTTTCTGATGTTTTTTAACCATATCCTGACCGAACTTATCAATCTGCGCAACCCCCAGAACCGAAGCTTCATAATGATCAGCAACCGCATTCAGCATGGTCTTATAATCAATTCCTGCTTCTCTCATTTCCAATGTGTCTTTCAGGATGTTATAGACTCTATCATCCTTTCTTTCGGGATCAAGTGTAGAAGCAATCTTTACTATTCTTTCAAATCCGGTAGAGGCAGCAACTTCCAGATCGTAAGTTTCATTACCCCTAGCTTCCTCTAAACGTCTTTCGGTAGAATATTGATGTGGTCTTGGTTTACGGGTTCTTTCCCCATTAGCTAGTTCCATTGAATTTCCACCAAATCTATCGGTATCGGGAACAGCGGGAGTACCGGCAGTTGGAAATCTATGGAATCGGTCATTGATATAACCGCCTACAACTTTACCATCTTTATCTTGATAGTCGGCATAAAATTTATCCATGATATACATACGCCAGAGAGCTTCTCCGCTATAGACTCTGGTAGGATCTTCGTCAAATGAAATAGCATCGGTATAGTAATGGGTAAAATTGAAGAACTTATTTCTATCGGTTCTCCAAGGTGTCCCCTCATTGAACCCATCTACAATACGGTTCCACTTATTACGCATACCTCTGACCCATCCATTTCTTTGTCTGGATTGGGAAGGCATATCTTGAGCTTGTTTTTGCATTTTTACCCCTTCTGATTTATCTGTCTTTTTGTTCAAATTACCCGCTAATCTATGACTCGCTAGAATTCCCAGAAGAGCTTTTGGAGCCTCTTCGTTTTCAGGATGTTCAATTATTGCTTTACACGTTTCTGAAATGCTATCTTCTTGAGGAACCGTATTGGATGCTTTTTGAATAATATCCATTAACTCCTTAGTGGCAAGAGCAGCGGTTCCTTTAGAAGCAACCCATCTTTTAATATCTTCTGCGTTTTGCCAATAAGCGGCCATGTTTTACTCCTTAAACTGTTGGTTGAGTTGTGGCTGCGGGTTGAGCCGGTTGTTCCTTCTTTCCATCATATATATCTGCCCTGTCACGCATTTTTTTAATAGTATTAGATATCCACCCTGAATCCATTCCCTGAATCCACCTTATCATAAAAGCTTCCCCGCCCCTACGACTATTAAATATTTCTACCATATTTGCAATGCCATCTTTTAAATCCTCTATTCCTTTCTTCACAATAGGATCTTCATAAATACTGGAAGGCTGTGGAACCCTTAAGCTAGTAACCCATCCAGCTTTCTTTCCCATCTCTTCCCATTGAGATTTGCTTAGTTTAATCTTCATTTCTACTTCTTATTTCTTTAAGAGGGTTTCTATTTCGGCACCGAAATCATCCGAAATAGAACGACTAGCTGCTTTATTAGCTTTTTGCCAATCTACCTGTTCCTTGGGCCTCTGAATAGATTTCTTGTATTCCGCATTCTTTTCAGATATCATTTCGCCAGCCGTTTTTTCAGGAATACTATCAATATCAAACTTCCCATAAACTCCACTAGATGCAGAAGGAGAACCAAGTCCCGGCTGAGCATTCATAACCTCTGTTGGGAAAACTAATCCTTTAGCTACAATATCATTCTGCTCCATGGCCTTAATCTGATCTTTTTCCCATTCTTTGTGGCTAGCTACCTTGGCCGCTTCTTTCTCCGCTTTCTCTCTTCTTAATCTTTGTCCTGAATCTTCGGTTGTGCTTTCCGCCAGTTTCTCAATTACATCAGGGGCCATAATGCTATTTTGATTCTTGGGAAGACTTGAAAGCGAATTCATAAAATAATCTTCTCCACCACGAATAGGAACAATTCCAGAATTCATTGTTGGTTCCAAGGCAAGTTTCCCTTCCGCTGTTACTTGCTGCCAATTTGCTTTCTTGATATGATCGGTATTAGATCTTGATTCAATATGGAACGGATCGCCCATAACATTCTTTAAGGCTTCGGTTGCAGGATCTTCTTGAACAGCCGTTTGAGCGGAGGCCGTTTTAACTACCGGAGAGCTTTTTGATTCTACGGAAATGGAAGGATCAAATACTTTGAACTTTTCCAATTCCATTCCGCTAGCCAAAGCAAATTCCTTAAGATGGCTAACTACTGTTTTATCCCAAGCAGAGTTGTAATGATAAATCTTACCGTTAGAAGCGCATTCCTCTATTCTATCACATTCTTTAGCCAAAACTTCTTCTGTTACATCGGTAGAAAGATTAACTTCAGCTTCGGATTGGATAGAGGATTTTTCTTCAGGAGCCCCAGAATTCTTAGTATCCTCTACAGCATACCAAGTAGGTGCTATTTTTTCATCTGCCACTTTAAATATCTTCATATCATATCCTTATTTATTGATTCTGTTACAACTCTACAATTCTTTCCATATATTTGCGTATTATCCTTCTATATTCCTTCTTTTTTTAAACAACAAAAAAACCCGCATTAAATTGCTTCAATGCAGGTTTCCTCAAATTATGTCTATCAATTACAGCAGCGGTAATTCTCCAGTTATCTTATCTATCTCATCGGAATAAGCAGGCCCAATAGCACAACAGGTTCTAGTTTTTACCCCTTTAAACTCCGTAAGTCCGGCATCCTCTATTAAAGCAACAGGAAGATTGGCATCCTTGGCTTTCTGATAAACGTCCATAAGTTCTTCTTCGGACTTGACATAGACGCATATCTTTGTAAAAAGACCACTAATCCAATCTTGTTCTGCCTGAGAAAGATTTTGAATTATATAACTAGTAGGAGGAGTATAAAAATAACCTTTATCCAATAATACCTTCATAGAAGCATGGCAACATTGGGCTATTAATTTGCCTTGCCTTAAACCCATAGTCCCGCCTTTACCATCAGGATATTTGGTTCTAGCAACAATGACTTGTTTAACTGGTCTTACTTCATCAGGCATTTTATGGGGAACCTTTCTTCAACTAATTCTCTACTCGAATACCTGTTTGCGTATCTATACATTTTTGAGTAGCAATAAGGATATCTAATTGTATCTAGAGAACGACAGTAAGCAATCCTTTCTTCAAATATTCTAGTTTTTATAGTGAATAAAACTAGAAGGCGATTTTTGGGATCACTCTTACGAGTAACTATTGAACCTTTTTGAATCATTTGTCACTTCATCAGGCATTTTATGGGAAACCTTTCTTCAACTAATTCACAATATGGATCGTATGGGAAAACTCTATCTAGATATGCCCTATTGAGATATCTACAAAAGGCTATTTTATGTACTTCTTTGCCGTTGATAAAAACATTTCTAGGAAAAGCATATCCTGTTTTAATCACAATAAGGCGACTCTTAGGATCATACTTATGAGTAACCATTGAGCCTTTTTGAATCACTTACATTCCTTAAAACCTTTGGCATTCTTGAAATCATCAGGATTATATTGTCCTTCTAATCCTTCAACTTTCTTTTCTTCCTTTTTAACGCCTCTTCTATTGAGAATAACGTATCGATCACCCAAGGCTAACTCCCCAGTAGTTTCATCTCTCATTGATCCCTGACTTTGTTCCAAAACTTCCACAAAGTTTTTAGAATCCCAAAGAAGTCCTTCCTGCCCTAGTTTCTTATAGTAATCGTGAGCCGCCATTTCAGAGATGAGCATTTCTACATCTCGAACCGTAAATCCTTTCATGGTGCAAAGTTCTGAAATATTATCCAAGTCCAAAGAATCAATAGCTCTTTGAAGTTCTTCGGGTTTCTTAAATCCAAGAACTTTAACTCCACGATTATCCATTCTTCTAGCAGTAGTTTTGAGAGTGGTCTTCATACTCTCAGCATCAAAGTTATCAATATCAATTACCAAGTCTGCTCTTCCTGAACGAAGCAAAGGCCCAGTAATATTCTCCTTATGATTGGTTGTTAATACCACGAAGATATTTTTTTTAGCAAATAGTTTTTCTTCTTGGGCATTCTGCAACCATCCCATAAATTCTGATTCAACCTGTTTGTGGGCTTCGTGCATACCTTGACCCGTATCATTAGTAGCACCAATACCTCTATCATATTCATCTACTCGAACAATGACATGAGAGGTTCCCATAATAGATTTAATAGCTTCTCTTGCCTGTCTTGGCCCTTCTCCTACCCACATACTATGAACGGCATTAATATTAAAATCCCATACGTCGAAATCCAATAATCCTGCCAAATGAATTGGAAATGCGCTTTTCCCAACGCCGCCCTTACCATGTAGGACAAATACGTGCGGCATTCGGTTATGAACACATTCAATTTGGTCTAGAAGTTCGCTTTCGTCTTGACCGCTTTTGACGGTTTGTTCAACCAAAGAACGAAGTCTTTTAACCTCATTGAAATCCCGCATGAGTTTTTGAACATCGAAAGTAAAATTACTAGATTCAGGGCAAATATAATCTTCCCAAGGCCTAGGTGTAAGCTGAGTTAAACCAAAGCCCTTTTCCATAAAACTACGATTGATAGCTTGTCTTAGCAATCGCATCACCCTCATACAGTCAATCTTTTTGGATTGCGGAGGATTCTCGGAACGTGAAATAGCAGCAGCCAGAGCATCTCCTGCCTCAGTATAAGTCAAGCCTGTCAATTTTCTTGAAATCTGTTCCTTCTGCCCCTTAGACAATCGGACATCGTATTTCCCATTCCTATATAGATCAACGAAACTGTCGATAATGTGGGTAGCTTCAAACTCATCTACCGGATTAATTTCAACGGTTCTAACCTTAAATGGAAGATCTAATTTCTTATTCGTTATGAGTAGCAAACGACAACCCTTTTTTGTGGTAGGATTGCGGAAGTTATCAAAAATATAAAGTGCTCTTGGATCAACTTCGCCGGGTTTTTCCTTGCAAAAATCCAAGCTATAGTCAACATTTTTAATCACCAAAAGCTTATCCTTGAATTGGGCCTTTAGAACCTCCCTACGATTAACAAAACCATCGGGCTTCCTTTTTCTTTTGCCTGTTTGCGGATCGGTTTTAAATACAGGTATTCCAAGTCCTTGATCGTCATCTTCAACTTCAAAACGGCCATAAATCAATTCATCAATAAATTGAGTGCTATGACCTTTGCCGGGGGAGCCTTTTTGCAATTCAACAGCATCTATATCAATCGTATTATTGTATAAATCCTGCATTTTGAAACAATCTTTAAGAAAGCCATCAACAAGGCAAGGGTCTTCGTGATTGACAACGAAATTGGTTATCCCCGTAAGAGAAAGCTTAATGGCTATAACCAGTTCTTCCTTAAGTTTCTGAAAGGTTACGCTCTGTTGAACTAAAGACTTGAAATTAATGTCGCTTGCACTATTGCCCTTATCCTGATCCTGAGGAATAGGGTTTGATACAGGGGCAGAAACGTTATCTTGTCCCGTAATCGTAGTATTTGTATTTGCCATTATGTTTCCCCTTTGTTTAGAATTCAAAGATATTATACATCAATTAAGAATGATTTCAAGTATTTTCGGCAAAAAAAAGAAAAGAATCGGGCTTTTGACTCGATTCTTTTCTAGATCTCTATGATTTACTTACTTATTGTCAGCAAACCAAATCTTGCAATATTCCGGATCGTACTTTAGTTTCTCTTTCCAGAATGTCATCAATTTGGTACGAGTGCTAGGGCTGAGCTTGCTAGTCTTAACCATATCGTCAATTGAAGCTTCCTTATTCAGGTCGCTCTTGATAGAAGCAGCGCAAGCACCACAACTATCTCCCAAGCTGGTTTGGATAATATCTTCGCCACCAACATCGGGCTTTTCGCCTTCTAGTTCAACTTCAAACTCCGCTTCTTCTGGGACTCCTCCAATTCCGCCAACTCCACCATCAACAGGAATTTCGGGTGCAGGGCCAGCTTCGGGAGCCATAGGAGCTTCTATTGCACCAGAGGTTTCTCCAACAGCGGCCTTGACTTCTTCAACCGCCTGTTCAACCTTTCCCATTGCCTTATCAACTTTCTCAACAATATCCTTGGACTTTTCAACTTTTTCCATTAGGACTTCTACGGCCTTACTTACGCCGATATCTCCGCTTGTTCCGATATCTTTGCTTGAGCCGATATCTTTGCTTGAGCCGATATCTTTGCTTGAACCGATATCTTTGCTTGAACCGATATCTTTGCTTGAGCCTGCTGAAGTTCCGCTAGTTTCTCCGCTTACTTCTGCTGAGGTTCCTGCTGAGGTTTCTGCTGAAGCTCCGCTAGTTTCGCCTTTGCTTACTTCGCTTTTGCTAGCTCCTGCCGATGTTTCATCTTTGCTAAATTGAGCAAGAACTGTTTTGGCTGCTTCATAAAGAGCATCCTTATCGGTTTTCTGTTCCTTGGGTTCGGTAGAAGCGGTTTTGACCATTTCTACGCTTTCCTTGGGACTCCAATCAAAATCTAATTTACCTACGGGTGTTATAACTGCCATTTTCGTTCTCCTTTTTTACTTGTTAGTTTTGTTACATTACCTTGGCTGTAACGATCCAAAAAACTCTTATATCTTAATACAAATCTCTAGGCTTCTTTTCCTTCAATTATTTTTGTGTACCTGCATATTTCAGAGACCAATTTCCTCCTGCTAGAGTTTGATATTCCTCCATACATCCGAAGATAGCTGCTTGAGGCTGCATACCACCATCTACTTTTGACTTATAACAATTCATCCATGACCGGGACATCGTTTGCGACAATCCTTTCCCATCCTCATAATATGCTTTCTTTAAAAATCTCTTTAAATTGAACACTGCTTTTTTCATATGACACCTACTTCTTATTGTAAAACCAAATTTCCTTCAATCATTTATATTTTTCTACGTGGCATTCCTATACCTTTATTCTCTGGGGTTTTGGGTTTTCCTTTAATCGCTTTGGGTTTCTGAGACAAATCGCCCTCTAATATTTCCAAGCTCATAATTCCGCTAAAAAGCCAATTTTTAATAGTGTTTCCGGGGATATCATAACCTTTCCCTCTTATAGTCGGGGAAACATCAAAACCAACAAAATATTCTCCGTTGAGTCCATTTCTGATAGGATAACCTTCTCTTGGGACAGGATACAATTTTCTTGGAGGAAGACTTTTGCCGCTTTCACTTACATAAATTATTTCTAGAGGCAACTTATTCTGATCCGCATACTTTATTTTCTCCCTCGAATTCATGAGCAATTTAACATCAGGCGGGACTTGTTCGGGAGTTTGTGGGGCTGCTTCTTCGGGCATTGGTTGAGTTTCTTCTGGCGGGATAGGTGGTTGTCCTTCGGGTTGACCTTCGGGTTGCCCTAATGGAGGAACATCTTTCGTTCTACCTTTGGGCCTGTCTTTTGGCTTATCCTTTAATTTGTGCTTGATTTTATCTTCGCCTTTAGGTTTTTCTACTTTTGCTTCCCTGATTGTATTACCAAATCGAGTATCAATTCCTTCGCCTGCAATTACATCTCCAACCTTGATACTATTTTTCTTAAACCAACCGTGATTGACTTCTAAGGCCATTCGACAATAATAATTGCTATCAACGGTTCTGGTGCTCCTAGGATACATCTCTTCTATTTGAAGTATGGTTCCATCATCATCTACAAAAGCTATATCTAATGGAATATAGGTGTCTTTCATCCAGAAGCGAAGTCCTTGAGGGTATGGAAATTTAAAAAGCATCCCTTCGTTTTCGGATAGGACTTTTCTTTTCATCAAGCCTGTTTCTCTTTTTGAAGGAGTATCGGCTATTTCTATAAGTAAGTGTTTCATGAATTAATATTGAGGCGTTTGTCTATCTGGGCCATATTTATCGGAATGTCCTAGGGCTTGGTCATCGAACATTCCCATATCTCTTTGTTCAATGGCTTTTTCCTCATCATACATTTCATTACTCTGTCTGATAGCATCCCAAAAAGCTTCTGCATTTGGGAAAACTATTTTTGCAAGCTCTTCGGCTGTCATTTTTTGTCCACTTCTCACATTGGAAGCAGAAAAATTACCCGCTGCAAACAGTTGAACATAATATTTCAAACCATTTCCATATAATGATCTTAAAGAAGTTAACAAATCTTGGTCGTTCAAAGTTCCATCATTGTAAGTTACGAGCCATGCGTTACTATTTTTTAAAGCGTCATAGTCTAAGGGCTCAATAAACTCAAATGAATCAAAATCTATAATTGCATCTCTAGAGCCAACCAGTGCAGTTTTCATCCATCCAGCTTGCTTCCCCATACTTTCCCACTGAGATTTACTGATTTTTATCTTCATACGTTAATTTCCTCCACCTCAAAATCTTCTTGCCAAGGAATTCCGCTGACATCCAATCCTTCTACCAATTCCTTCGCTACCACTAAATCCTCACAATGAAAAGTTAAAACTCTTGATCCCGCCCTATTACTCATTGTTACACCATTAGGAACTTCTAGTATAGCCTCTCCATTCTTAACCATATTGTATTGGTTATGGCTAAGAACCGCAGAAACATAAACTTCGCCTTCGTTATTTATCTTTTCCTGTTCCATTTCTTCCTTTGTCATTTTTTTTGTTTTTAAAGAAATACTAACAGGCATCGAATCCAACCGCCCCTGTTTACTTGATATATTGATAAGTTTTGCCATATTAAGAGGTCTTTAAATTCAACAAGTGGGAATCGGCTGCAAATTTAGGAATTCTATACCCCGTTTTTCCTCTCTTATCATTACTAGCTAGGATATCAGAATAACTCTTTTGTTTCTTTTCACCAAGAAACTTATTGTTTTCTGCTAGCGCCATCGTACTGACAACAACTTTTCCTTTGGGCGTCATTTTTACTTCATCTATCTTTCCTGTTAATAGGCCTTTGGTTTTTAGTCGCATAACATCGCTACTGGTTATTTCAAGTTCGGGTGTTATTTTAAATGTATCTTTACCGATTTGATCCGCTTTAAGCCAAATCTTCATTAAGACACCCGCATCATTGTCAGAAGCCGTAATAATTTCTTTAGATGATTCTTTTTCTATTTCCGGAAGATAAGTTGCAAGAAAAGAAATATCAATAACCGAATCTCTTTTGTCATAAACCGATCTCCCCGCTGGATTTATAGGAACTGGCATAACCCTCCTTATTTCACATCTTTTATCTTTTCTATTCGATACTGTTCAAAAAGTGCATCTGCCTCTTTACTTCCTTCAACTCTTACACTTTCCCTTGCAAAAATTAGCTGAGATCTAGTAAGCTTGCCACCAAATAACAACTCGGCATTTATTAAAATAGCCTTTTGTAAATCTTCCGATAGCTCCATATCATAGCGCAGTTTCAATTTAAGGGCTCTAAGCATGATAATTGGATTCTCTTTAATAGAAACATTAGGATCTATAAATGTTTCAACTTTGTTATCTTCCATAGCCTTACCCGCAACCTTGAACGGATCTTCAACTTTATTTGTAGCAATATTAAACGCAAACATATTAATAGTAAAATCACGATTAGCCAAATCTATCAGCAATGGAGAATCGCAACGAACCCCTTTCTTCCTAATCTCATTCATCATATCGTGTAAATCGTTTTTACCAGAAAAGTCAACTCGAATTCCCTTATGAACAAAAGAAAATACAAAGCTCTTATTGGCAAGAACATGGGCCGCATTTAGTTTTTTAGCTACCAATTGTCCTACTTTAAGGGATTTGTCTGCTGAGTTAGAAGTAAAATCCAATTGTTCAACATCTGGCTGATCATTTCCCATCATTCTTTCTCTGGAATAAACACCGACTATGTAAATATCATCTATACCCGTAGATTTACAAACCTCCTTGGCCGCATTTACAATTTCGCTTACCGCATTCATTCTAACATAACTGGTTCCCAATAGATCTTCTGCCATATCGGAAACTTCGCTTGACAAATCTTTGTTTTGGAATCTAGCTTCTGCACGACTAACAGACTCTTCCTCTACATCGACATCAAAGATCCAAATGGCATATATTTTTTCTCCATTTTCGGTCTCCCCAAACCTAAAGCCCTTAAATTTAATTCCATCTATGCCAAGAACCTTCTTAACTATGGGAACAATATCTTCTGTAACTATCAATCGTGTTGCCCTGATATTACCGCTTAAAATTTTATCCTTGATGGTTGCCAAAATATTTAGAATTTCTACCAGACTGGGATCTAATGTTCCCGCAAATCTTTTAGCAGGATGGGTATTAACCAAATCCTGAGTCATATCGTCCCATAATTGCGGTTTAAATCTAGGTTCAATCCATCGATAATAAAATCCCTTCAAATCATAGGTTGGATTATATCTTGGCTGTTTACTTACCCAATCATCATCTCTGGCAAAATCTTCATCCCTATCTTCCCATGCCATAACCCTATCACCAAGACCGGGTATTGTTGATCCATCAGAAATAGAAAGATTGTTATACCACCCAAATAAAGTAGCCGTTTTTATAAAGTTATTAGAGGCTTTTTTTTCTGTCCTTTTCGGCTCTGATTTCTTATAAGGTAATAAAAGTGGTTGTGGCCTTGTCTCTTCTAAAAGCGTTTCTAGAGCTTTATATCCACGATCATCTTTGTGATCTCTTTGTAGCAATTCCTCATGAATTAAATGTGGATCGGGTTTGGTGTCTCCAGCAAATTGTTTTCTTAGTTGTTCCTCGATAGTATTATGCTCTTGAGAAAGTCCTTTTGCTAAAGGTGCCATAAATTCTCGACTCAATCTTTTTTCTATGGGAGTACCTTGATGCCTCTGAAATAACATGGCCCAATCTCCCATAGCATCACTCTGATTAGCTGACCCTTTCCCCGATCTACCATCCAAATCTGATCCTCTAGGCTTTCCATCGGTAAAATTAGAAGGGAGATAACTTGTATATTGGGCTCTTTTATACCAGTTGTTTCCATCGGCGTGTCTGGTTTGACCTGTAAATTGAATAGGAGCAAAAGTATCTCCCAATCCTTTACCCTCAAGTTCCTGTTTATATTTCGTGTTTACTTGATCAATAGCCCATGCTGCAAATTTATTCTCTTCTCCTTGGGCTCCACCTTCATCGGCTCCTTTGGAATGTGCAGCTTCATGAATAATAGTAGCAGCAACACTTAAAACAGCTAACATTTGCCATAAAAGTTCTGGATCGGCAACAGTTCCACCATTATTTTTTGCATCGTTTTGGATTTGGTTTGCGTTTTCCGTTGCTGCCGCCAAAGAAGCATTCATATTAACGCCAAGAACGTGACCACCGGAAGACTCAATTTGATCCCATAGGTTTTTAATCTCTTTCTGAATTTCCTCGTTAGATTTGTTATCTTTTACGGGATAAGCGGTAAGCATTCCATTTTCATCAACCACTTTGTATCCTCTTTGTTGCTCTAGCATTTTTCTAAGTACTTCGGTTCTTTGGGCTCTTTCCAATTTGGGAATATAAACGCCATAAGAGCCGCTTTTAGAGTAGTTAAAAATATAGTTAATATCCTGAAGAGCCCCTCCGGGATAGGATTGTGCCAACTGAATAGCATCATTTGCTCGATTAAAAGCCGATTGAATCTCTGAAGTATTGAGTGAGGGAGTATTAAGTTTCTCAACATTGCCGGTAAAATACCCATCAAAATCCTGCTGTGCTAGTCTAATAATCTTCATACTATATGTTTCGCTGTAAATCCTTAAAACCCTTGAACAAAAACAAAAAAGGCAATGCGAGAAAACGCATTGCCTTTTTCAAAAAAATGGTTATAAAACAAAGATTAGACACCAAATCCGCCAGCGTCTACTTTTTTACCTTGTTTTTTCCCGCCACCACCATCGTCATCATCGTCCCCATACGGATGATACTTTTGAGGCTTTTGACGATCAACTTTCTCTTCAAAAAATTCCTTTGTTTTTCCAGAATCTTCAGGTTTTACTAATTGTCCAAATTCGGGAATCTCTGCTTCAAGGAGATCTTTGATGATATCTTCGTCCAAATCATCTGAGCAACTAGCACCCCCTTCATGACTTAGGACTCTGGCATCATAAGCTCCGGTTTTCTTATTCACAGTAATTCTAACAATAACATCACCCATCGTAGCCTCCTTCTTTAGGTATGCAACAATTCTTTTGCCTTATCCGAATCGACTCTTATATCAGTAACCATCTCATCGCCATCGTCTTCATTACGAATAATTTCATATCCCCGAAGCTTGGCAATAGCAATAGCTTTCATTCGCATCACTTCACTGGTTAACTTGGTTTTGAGCGAGTCAATACTATAATCTCCTCCAAGACTCCAAGAACCATCGGCTTCTTTAACGATCCCAATATCACTATAAAGATTGGCAATACCGCCTTTACTTCCGGGAATTACCAATTGATATTTTTGACTAACGGGGCCACCATGAAAAGCAGCCGTAAGATTCCCTGTATCATCAATTACGATATGCTTTTCCCAAGCAGGCATAATGTTAATAAGGGCTTTCTTGAGAATATTCAGACTACATTTGAGATCTAATTTACCTGTCTGCCAATGACTCATTTTTTTCTCCTTGTTTGCGACTTTATAATCTTACATTGTTTATTATACAAAATTTTTGAATGTATGATGCTGGCAATCCGATATTTAATCCATAGTCTCCGCTTTTCGTTACAATGGCAGTTAACATTCCAACAACCTTACTATTGTTGGTTTTCACAATAGGGCCACCGCTATTACCTGAAAAAACCGCCGAATCTACAAACATATACTTGGCCGCTCCTTCTCTAGGATAGATGGTTCTATTGATTGATCCCACATTACCAAATGAAACATTATTTTCAAATCCTAACGGGCTTCCTATCGTCATTACATCGTCTCCCGCATCCACAGTTAAATCCAATTCAAATGGAACCGCATCAACCTCTGCCTTCAAAATGGCAACATCCAGAACTGTATCTGCGGCAAAAATCTTAGCAGGATATTTATTGCCTGCCTGTAATAGATTTACGGTAATTGTATTAGAATATGAAAATAAATCAAGAACTTTTTCTTTAATTCCAACGACATGCGCACAAGTGATAAAAATTCCATTACCAACACAAAAAGCGGAACCAATTTCTCTTGTCCCCTCAGTTAAACTAATAGTTTCTACTTTAAATGTCTTTTGGATGGAACCAGTAACCAATTCCACTTTATCAATGGGTTGAGCTTGGGCCTGCTTGGTTCTTGCCATCCATTTAGATTTTATACCCTTCTCTTTAAGTTTTCTTTTATGTTGTTGCGCCAATTCAAAAGAAGGAAATACCCTAGTTCCACCGGGGGATCTAACTGTCCATTCTTCTTGAACGCTGTTGTGGGGCGACATCATATTGTTCATGATATCAAGATCACGCTCTTGTCTTTTGTATCTATCCCCTTCGTCCTTATAAGAAGTAAGAGTATCGTCTCCCCATCCATCGCTCCAGTCTCCTCCACCACTAGGAATCTTATATTGTTTATCCCCTTGTAAAATATCTTGAATAGTGATTACATTATTAAAGGGAACCACTGACTTTGGGGTAACGGGTGAAAGGCCTGTTCCGGGGGCTAGGATCTCAGGCATGAAAGTTCTGGCTTGAATGATTTTGCTCATATCATAACATTATTTCAAGATATTGAGCGAAAAATCCTTTTTTATATCTCTAAATCGTCATCGCCTTCTTCGTTCTCTTCTTCGTCAAGGAAAGCATCTGCGCTCTTATCTTCGGATTGATCTAGTGGAATAAATTTTTCAGCCTTTTTAATAGCTTCGGCTTCGGGTAGAATGGAATTTTTCATAGCAATTTTTGTAGCTTTTCTATCACCCGTAGCAACAACCGCTTCTCCACCAGTTTTTTCAGAAGCATCTAATTTAGACTGATCTTCAACAACCTCTTCCCTCTCTCTATCGGCCTTTTCTTCGGCCTCTATATCTTTCAAGGCCTGTAAAGATGCTTGGGTTGCATCGCTATCAGGCATATCACCCGTAACAGATTTAACCATATGTCCATCCACAGGGCCACCCGATGTCATAACGACTACCTTCCCCTCCATTTCCTCTGGATTTGAACCCGATGAAACTTTAACAGGGGCTAATTTCTTAATGGGGGTAACAGCCGTTTTGATAGGCTTTTTGGCAGGCTTTGCTTTGTTTTTAGAACCTTTGGGTCTCCCTCCCTTAAAGGTTTTAGGTTTATCTTCTACAGGTGTTGGATTAGGAGTAGTTGTGGGGGATGGAATGACAGGCTGAGTCTTGGGAACAATAATTGGATTAGAAATAATCACAGGCTCTTCTCTAATTATCTCAATTAATCCAGCGTTACTAAGAGAATTGACTTCTCTAATTTGTGCGTCGTTTTTAAGGTCAATACTTCTGGCTTCTATATTGCCCCTTAAAACAATACCCAAAGTGTTAAACGAAATGGTTGATGCCGTAAGGCCTTTAATAGTTACTCTCATGGTTCTCTCCTTTTTTCATATTATACAACAACGTATGGAATTTCTAAGAGCTTTCTATAGCATCAAGAGTTATATGGTGCCTCGAAAGTTCTTTTTTAATATTAGCCATAAAACGAATACGTTCGGCATTATTAAAATGGGCAATAGAAATAAGGTCTTGAATTTCCCGGTTAGCGGCTTCTAGATTGTCTTCGTCTTTATGAAAAACTTCTAAAAAAGACTGCGTAGCCTTATTAACCCTATCGAGATCTAATTTTTTTTTTCGTCTTCGCTTTGGCCCAAGACGGTAATTGAAAAATCAGTACTTGCCATGGTGGGTGCTTCCGGTGCCGTTGTAGGAGCGGGAGTAGGAGCCATTTGAGCCGCTTGGGGCAGAGGTTGAACTTTGCGTGGGCGACCTTTTTTGGCAGGCATAGCATCCAATTCTTCTTCGCTCATAATGGGTTTAGTTCCCACAAAGCTAACCTGACCATCTAACAGCTTCGAAAAATCTAGGGCATCAGGCTGAACCGTTACTTTTTGGCTAGCAAGCTGTGGTTGAGATTCCAAGAAATCGATAAGATCTTTGTTAAGAGTTTCATCATCCATTTCTTTAATAGCCTCTACATCAACACTAACGGTTCCAATAAAAAGCTTATCGTTCCCAACTTCTGCTTCTTGAACATCGTCTAAAGAAAATACTTCAGATGCGTTTTCTTGCGGTTTTAAATATTCTTCGCCAATTAATCTAGCCGACACCCATCCATTCTTGATGGTAAAATTATCAGGAGAAAAATCAGTATCTTCTAGGTGGGGCATGCGTTGAACCGCCACATTATAAGCCTGTTCTTTAACAGCATTCTCGTCTGCCGTAGTTTCGCCCAATTCAAAAGAAAGATACAGTCCTTTCGTTCCCGCTACATCAATCGGTTTTTCTTTTATCTCTAGGAACGGTACTGGCTCCTTGTCTTCAGCCATAGGGTCAGGACCTATTTTGGATTTGCCGAACCAATCACGTGACTGAGTAGGATCAATAATTTGTGCTTCTTCGGCAATGTCAGGAGCAAGACCCTCTTCTTCCGACATCGTTTCTGGAATTCTGGCAAATGAAGAAGATGGATCTGAAAAATCCAGTTCCTCTTCTGCTTCGGGATCAACTATTTTTGGACGATGGGATCTAGCTGTAATAGTTTTTTTTTCAGACATCGCTTCTTTCGCTGGCAATAGGTTCTCCCACCATTTCTGCTGTTTTGCCTTTGTTTCCCCAGCCATCTCATACTTCTCATCTTCTGTTTTTTTACCCGACAATCTTTTTTCTTCTAGCTTGTTGATTTTACCCTCATAGGTATCTGAATTGCGGTATTTAATATCTAGTTCGGATGTTGAAGTATTAAGATTTCTTTCTATAATCTTATCAGCAGATCCAGTTCTTTTTTCTTCCAGAAGTTTTTCCATAACCACGGGCTCGTTTTCAACCCTATCTTTGTTGAGTTGAACTTCTGTAATTTGAAATTGATCTTCGCCGGTTCGGTCTTCTTCTAGACGAACATTAATGTGCTTATCGTCTAGATTGTCCTTTTTAGCTGTTTTTGACAAATTAAATTTACTCATCTTTTTCTCCTGTTTCAATCTACGCCAAACGTGAATATCTTATGTTATATTTTCTGAATTTAAGGTTTAAAATCCTTCTTATATTAATATGACCATCCTGTTCTTACCACTACCGGCTGCGGAAGGCCCATCCTAAATGTCTCATTGGCCGATGAAACCGCTCCTGAGAGACAATCTGCTAAGTCATCTGTATCCACATCACCATGTTTATCAGGGACAATAGAAAACCCCCTTGAAAGTTCCTTAAATCTTAATGCCTTGAGTTCTGCAATTAAAAGAGCCGATTCGCCACCATCATTGTATAAGTAGATCTCTGGCTCCGGTTGATAGGCCATCATCATTTTAAGATTCTGATAAATTTTCTGTTTAACCACTCTATTAAAACTCATTTGAACTGCATTGATACCATGACTCTTAAGCAATTGAACGCTGGAGGTAGAATGATAATCGTCAAAGGTAACTGTCATAGGGTGGAATCTTGCACAAATACTTATAATATCTTGGTCAATTTGATGATATAGCAACCCTGTGCCGGGAACAGGTCTCCAAATCCATACTCCCGCCAGAAAACATCGATTCCTTTTCTTCCCTAAATAATTTGTATATCTTTGTTTGGCCACTAAAACAGCCCCATAATTATTACCGCCTTTAGATGGATCAACATGAAGATAATAACTGAATCCGGGTTGTGGCCGAGTATGTTTTGCCAAATCGCCCCGCAAACATCTAACAATTAACCCTTCGTCAAAGAAATTACCATAGCTACCGCCTTCCGCCCATTGTGCTCCATATTCAACAGCAAACGTATCAATGTTAGATTTTCTATCGCTGATAAATTCATCATTATTATATGGAAGACCGGGATTTGTTTTCCACGTAGGGAGATGGAAAGACAAAATTCTAGGATCGCTTTCAGCCTGCTTATAGATTTCATAAAAGATTCCGTTGCGAGTATTGGGCGATGAAATTTCCACCAATCGTCCTTCGCCAAATTGATAAAAATGCGATAAGGATGGTTTCAAACGATTATAAAAATATTTTCCAGTAACCTTCCCTGTTTCATCATAAAAGGCTAACTCGTCAAAAAGAATCAAAATGGCATTAAATCCTGCTAACGAATCTGGATTACTATGTCCACAAAGAACTAAAATAGAACCGGGAACTTCCAAAGTAGCACCTTTTGATTTTTTTTCAAGATCTTTTTTGGTATAAAGTCTAATTTCAGAAGTCGTTTCTTTTGCAATACGTCCCCTGAAAAATGGCGAATTTCTTATTCTAGCCTGAATCATTCCAAATAATCTTTCTGCCTGTTTTTGAGAAAGAGCCACATTAATGATCGCTATTTCATCATCGCTAGGAAGTTTGTAATACGAATGTGGGTCTCCATTATTAATGACCAAAAGCTTATAAACTTCGTAGGCCGTTATTACAGACGAGATAATCGTTTTACTGGCTCTTCTACCCAGAACCAATTGCAACTCATTAAAATTGGGTGGTTTTTCGCCCTCAGAAATCTTTTCTTTAGCCATTATTTTCTTGACGACATCCTTCATATTGGTTTTATAAGTTATCTCGTCCAGCGTTTCTTCTTTCTGACATTCATAAAGCCATTCCCATTCCTCTTGAGAAAGGGTTAGGTTTTCGTTTCCCCTCGATCCCATGTAGAAACACTTTAAGATAACTCGCTGAGACATCCACAAATTAAATCCGTTATTGGGAAGATTAAGAAACCTAGGATCATTACAAAAAGTAATAATATCAACCATCTTGTACAAATCATCATCTTTTCTTAAGCTAGGATTATCGTTTTCTATTTGCCGTATAGCTGTTGATAAAGGACTTGATGCTTTCCTGTCTTCTGTTTTCTTTCTCACTTGACCACCTCTAAAATAAGTAATCCATTCTTGCCCTCTGTTAAATCAATAATGTTTTCAGACTCATAAACAATCATGCCATTTTTATTTGATATGGGGAAAGATTTAATAGAGTTCCCATCTAACACATAAATAATATTATCTTGCAAAGTCATCCTCCTAGGTTGTACATCCTTTCTAGATGGATTCCCACAAAATAATGAAACCCCCTTACTACTTATTCTTCTAATGCAAAAATTTTCAAAATCAGCAACAAAAACATCGTTGTTGAATGTCATGATATCTGATGGACTATTAAGAGAGCATTCCGCTAAAGAATTAGACACCGAATACCTACCTCTTCCATCTCCTATTAAAATTGATACCCTAGAATCCGAATAAGCTAAACATCGATGAATGTCGGGTGCTGTCCAAATAATACCATAGGGACTTCTAAAAGCTATCTTGGCATCTCCGCTTGGCACTACCTTCGAAAAAAGAACCCCCATAACCTTTTCATCTTCGCCTTTGAGTAAATTAGAACCAACCGATAAATTCTCCAAAACTCTTATTTTAATACCGCACTTCTCCAAAACATAAAGTTGTCGGGTAAAGGGATTATAGGCCAAAGCACATGGATCATCAAAATGAGATTCGTAAAACTCCTGACGTTTTATCCCTTCTTCTCCCCTCCAAGGAACCACTGGATTTCCTTCTGGCGGTATTAAGCCTATACATTGATCATATACGAAAAGAATTCCCAATCCGTCAATATAACAAAAGTCTCTGATGGTAGGGGATTCTATTTCTACTATCGGTGTTGTTTTTTTAACTCCGGTAGGCTTTTCTATGATTCTATACCTCATTCACTATTTCCACTTGGTCTCTAGATAGCCAAACTCTTTTTCTGCCAAAATCTATATAAAGTTCAAAACCAATACCGTTAGGGATCTCATATATTTCTTGCACCATTCCAACCTTATTCAATAAACTTACAATCTTGTTATCAATACATCTAACCCTTGCCGGTTGAGATTTTAAAAACTCCATTTCGTCGTTCACAGCAGACATCTTTACTATCGAATCTTTAGCGTTGGCAAAAACCCATGTTGGATCTTCTCCTCCGAAAGATAATTCGATGGGCCTTTCTTTAACATTAGCCACATCCCATCCCTTCATTTTACACTTAGATGGAAATTGATTGGGCATATCGGGAAGGGAAGAAATTTTAGGAGATATCAAAACCCCAAGTTCCTTCAAAAAGATATGTCCCAAAGATTCTACTATCGGTTTCCAATAACGCTGATAAAAATGAACAGAGCTTAATGGATACAAACTGGATAAATCTCCATCGGGAAAAATATCACTTACATTTAAACTATCATCCATTTCAATTCTTAGAATAGCCTTTTCGTCATCTTCTACTCGAACTATCTTAATGGCTTTGTTTTTAGGATCGCTCTTGTAAATTACATCTGGATGATGTTTGGCAACAGCAGAACAGGCTTGCTCCCCATAATGATCCATGATTTCCGAAACATCCTGCTCAGAAAATGGATCTTCTTCTTTGGTAAACGATGCGGTAGCTTGTATTGGAGCAGGAGGCGCAACAGGTGGTTGAGAGGTTCCTGCTTCAGGCCCTATAGGAGGTGGTTGAGAGGTTCCTGCCAACATCCCACTCAATTCGTTAGGTTGGGCCTCCATTTCTTTTTTCTCTTTTTCTTTTTTGGCCTTATCTTTTGAGAGCATTTCGGGAAAATGTTCATTGGCGATTCCTCTGAACTTATTAATAATGGCATCGACTTTATCTTTGTATTCGTCTTTTTTAATGTTCTCTTTAAACGTTAATAGTTCGCCCACTATTTTTTTGATTTGTTCATAAACCATTTTTCTTTCTTTGGGGAGGTTGTCTTCAATTCCCTTGCATTGTTGGCCTATACTAACCATCACGTTTTCATATTGTTCGATTAATTGGGCCTCTGGGGTTTCGTCTATAGGAACCGGTTTGATAAAGTCTTCGGCTGCTTCTTTTTTCATAAACCACTTTTTTGCGGAAACCAATCCTTTTAGTTGCTCAAGGCTGTCATCTTTTTGTTCTGGTATTTCTTCTATTTTGTGCTTTAATGGATCTTCTGTTGCTATTTTACCATTATCTTTCATCCATTTTATTTTTGCATCTATGGGGCAATTTGGATTTTGTGCCGCATTTTCAGAAATATTATATGCCGAATTTTGAAGAAAAACATTTTCTTCTTCTTCTTCTTTATTTCTTACTCTTTCCAGCACTTCTACCAACACTTCTGGTGGGCAATTTGGATTCGCTGCCGCATTTTGAGAAATCCAATCATCATTTCCCCTTCTTAAAATTTCCGCTAACATTTCTGGTGGACAATTTGGATTTCGTACTGCGTAATAAGCAACATTATCATGTCTTAGTCTCAAAATTTCCGTTAACATTTCAGGTGGACAATTTTTATTTTGTGCTGCCAAATCAGAAACCCAATCGTTTTTTCCTCTTCTCAAAATTTCCGCTAACATTTCTGGCGGACAATTTTTATTTCCTGCCGCATTTTGAGAAACAGGATCATCCTTTCCCTCTCTTAGTATTTCTGTTAATATTTTTGGATCTTTGGTACTGTATGCTATATCACTTGTATATAAATCTTTGTCCCTTGCCGCTTTATACATTTTGAAATTTTTCCCTACCAGTTCTTTCAATTTCCTTAAATCTTCATCATCTTTTTGTTCTGCTACTTCTTCTATGATGTGCCTAGTAGGATCTTCTTTGTCTATTCTCCCAGTATCTCTCATCCATTTTATTTTAGCATCTATAGGACAATTTTGATTTTTTGCTGCCTGCCAAGAAACATTATTGTATTTTCCTCTTTTCAAAACTTCTGCTAATATTTCTGGTGGACAATTTGTATTTCTTGCCGCAGCCCAAGAAACATTATCGTTACTTCCTCTTCTTAAAATTTCTATTAGCATTTCAGGTGGACAACTTGGATTTTGCGCTGCTGCTTGAGAAACATCATCATCATTTCCTCTTTTCAAAACCTCTTCTAATATTTCTGGCGGACAATTTGGATTCGCTGCTGCATTTTTAGAAGACCAATCCTCATTTCCCCTTCTTAAAATTTCTGTTAATATTTTTGGATCTGTGGTTTCTTCTGACAACCAATAATTTTCGGCAACAGCAAAAGTTTCTAGTTTATACTTATCCCTTTCTTTAAATAGTTTTTTAGCATCCCGATAAGCTTTCCAAGCATATTCGTAAGTTGGACGGACAAAATCAACAGAAGCATGATGTTGAAGAGAAGAGAAGCCTCCCACTTCAAATGAATATCTACCATTTACATTGTAGAGTTTAAGATGCATATCACCAATATTATACACAATATTCCTATAAAAAAAGCCTGTCTATTCTTTCTCAATAGACAGGCTTCAATCCTTTGATTATCGTTATTATTAACTACAAACAGAATAGGAGCAGGAAGAGCAGGAAACACAACCGTCATGATAAATGAGTTCGCAACCGCATTGTGGACAAACTCTACCCGTTACCTTTTGTCCGTCCTTAATATATTTCTTCAAAACCCTAATAATAGCCGAAGGAAGAGAAAATACATCATCACTACCTTTTTGCAATTGTTCAACCACAAAGATAATAGGGATACCATGACGAAGCATCAAGGACAAGGATCTAAACAAAACTTTTTCTGTCGGAGTAAATTGCTGGGAGAAATCTTCTATGTATATGTCGCCAATTTCCAGCGCATACTTTCCTCTTGAAATTTTAGTAATTTTCCCCAAGATATGTTTGTGTTCTATTTTGAGCCTAAGTCCATTCATTTTTCCGCCGAATATTTCATAGGGGGTTCCATTTTGCAGTCCAACAGCCACTATATATTTTTCCTTATTAACAACAATGGAATATATTTCGGCGTCCAAAGTTTCTTGCCTTTTGGGGGCTTGTGCGGTTTGAAGGACAATATCTTCTTCGGAAATATTCAGTTCCTTTAATTCATCTTTGGAAAAGTTTTGAGGATGGATAGTTACACCCTCTCCTCTTAAACCTACTGCTAAATCTTTAAAGGGAACAAAAGAGATTATCCCATACATTTTTTTATCTGGGAAAACAGAAATGCTCTTGATCTCTTTTTCGTGAGCCGCAACGATAAAATTATAAACATCTTTCCATGTGGAATCTTCAGGCAGCATGTAAGTAACGGAGATGGAAGAATCAATCCATGTCATAATTTTTGCCATTAATTCCAGTTTATCCATTGGGTCTATTTCTGTTGCGCTTTTAAAACTAAGACCAATTTTATCTTTGTTCTCTTCGATATATTTACTGATAACTTTACCTTTAGTTCCGCACCAGTCGTCTTCTATCGTATCGCTCTTCATGGGAATTTCATATCCTTTCTCTTTAAACTTTTCTCTAACTATTCGTGGAACATTAAAATAATAGTTATATCTTCCCTTCATTCTCGTTCGTTTCCAATAGTATATACCGAAAGGCGGCTCTACCCCATAACTCATAACCAAATCTCTAAACATTAAAGATAGTGTTCCGGTAGGAGCCAAAGTAATTACGGTAATATTTCTAAGCGTATCAAACTCCAGTCCCAATTTTTCCATACGCTTGATAAAAGGAGATTGCCTGAGCTTTTCTTTGTTAAAAAGGGTAAAAGATCCTTTCTCTTTTCCAAGGGCGATTGAAGACTCATAAAGATGATAAGTAAATCGCTGAGTAAATTTTCCAATCAGATCTTGCGATTCTTTGCTTCCGTATGACACATTCGCTTTAAATAGCCATCCAGAAATATTGGTCATTCCAGCACCTGTTCTCCTGAGTTTTTCTATGGCAACTTTTTCATGCGGGGTAGCAAACGTTTCATATCGTATTTCGCACTCGTTTACATTATCTAAAAATCTATTAATAGAATGCGCAATAATTTTTAATTCTGAATCGAACTGATCGGGGTTAGTAGAAAACCTACCGCAATTCATTGAAGACAAAATACAAACGCTCTCACGGGAAAGATACTGCTCAGAATTTTTAACAACTATTCCATCATTAACTATAAAATTATGATTATCGGAAACCTCAATATCGTATAATGGTTTAGTTTCTGAGTTTATCTTTATTTTTATAAGCTTACCCATTTTTAATTTCTCCTATCAAGTTATTAATCGAACCAAAATATTTGCCTATAACATCTACGGACATGGAAAAATTTTTTGGGATAATTCCATCTATTTTTGCTTTTTGAATTTTGGTTTGTAAATTACTTTCGTCTATATTAGAGCCCCAAATTTTTTTTGCATAATTTAACATTTTTGTTTTATAAGATTTTTTACCATCGCCCCTATATTTCATTATTCCAATTTCCCAATTGTATTTTTGAGAGCATCCGCCAGTACACGTCTTTTTTTTGCCAAGCTTTCTGTCAACGAAAACGCCCCCGCAACAAACACATTTTTTATTAATGAATGGATTAATATCGTTTATTCTTTGATCTCTTATTGTTTTTTCCGCTCGTCTTAATTTTCTATATTTTTCTTTGGTTTCTAACGCAGCATCGGAACTCCAAAAACTTTTTATCGAACTAGAATGTTTTCGTTTAACGTCGGGATCTTGCATGTATTCTTTTGTTCTTTTTCCTATAAGCCTTTTTGTTTTTTTACTATGTTTCATTCCCCACATAGGATTATTTTCCCCAGAAACAGATAGCCGATCATACGTTTTTTCAAAGTTTTCTATCCATTCTTTTATTTTGTTTTCTAAAACTAAATCCTTGGAAATTTTTCTAAATTCCCACACAACTTCGTATTTTATCTTAATGCCTTTAAAGAATTCGCTAAAAAAATTTATGTAATTCATAGCCTTCTTTTTTGTGTCTTTTACCTCTATTATTTTGGTAAGATTTTTATAAGTATCATCATAAATAAAAAAATCAGGCTTATACATTCTTCCAGATATATCAAAGGTTGATTTCTCTGTCAAAAAATGAACCCCATTTGAATCTAAGTAATTTGCATAAATAAACTCTTTTGTTGATCTAAGAAACATCCTTTTCCCATCTTTATTAATATACCATCCACAATATCCCTGTCCATTTTTATATCCACATCTTTTAACTTTACCGCCCATAATGATTTCCCCCCCAAATATAGTCCGCCAATAAGATAGTTCTATGTTTTTGCGAATAATCCTTTATGTAAAAATCATTATGTCATCGTCTTCGGTTAAGCTTGATGCAGCAACGTATCCTCTATTTCTTGTTGCGATAGGATGATCGGCAGAACATTCTATTTTATACATTTTATCGTTTTCTTCTATTTCAAGTTCTACGGTCTTATCGTTTCTTTGTTGCCATACGTTAACAATCGGCTTCATTTCGTAATTGTCTTCCTTAACATTGTAAGATAGGGCCATTAAATCGGTAAAACCAGAAGTGTATAGTGTATACATTTCTTTAATAGTTTTCCAACCCTTATTAGTTAATATTTTTGATTCGCCAACAATACAGCAAGCATTAGTCCCAATAATTCTACTATCATACTCATCTTTAGAATCATAAACATAATCAGAATTTGAATACTTTCTTGCGATATCAATATTTTGTATACCGGGCTCAGCATTTGCAAACATATTTTTAGCAATGAGTTCCATTAGCTGTTTGGCCCGAACGGTTTTTTTAATAAGCTCTTTCTTGTGGTCTTTATGGGCTAAATAATACCATCCTTTTTCATCTTTTTTACATTCCATCGTTGTAGAATGGACATCCACATAAACCTTCTGTCCTGTTTTTGTTTCTGGAATTTCAAAACAAAGATCCCAGTCCTTATCGTCTTTAACCGCCTTATAAAAATCATCCGTGCATTGAACCGATATGTTTGCGTTTTGTATTTTTGTTCTATCTGACTTAACTTTTATGAACTCTTCAACATCTGGATGCTTACAGGATAGGGAAAATAACAAGGCTGGAATTCTGCCTTTTTGCCCAACAAAATAGCCAATCTGATCTATAAATTGCATCCAATGAATAGAGCCTGTAGATTCTCTAGCGGAGTTTTGAACCACAGCACCATTGGGACGCAAGCGAGAAAAATCAACCCCTACACCCTGTCTATAAGCGGCTGATTTTGCAACGGTATAAGCGGTATTTTTAATAATGGCTTCCAGCGAATCCCATTCTTCGCCTTCGAGACCAACACCTAAAGAGACCGTATTACAATTCGCCAAACTTATTTTTCTACCGCTTCCAGCACCTTGCATGATGCTCCCCGCAGGATGCCACCAATCATTGAAAATTTCATGGAACCATCTATCTGACCAGTACTCTCTTAGCTTATCCGTTTTTTCCACAGAAGCGACATAATCACAAACTCTTTTTATCGCTTGAACGTAAGTTTCGTCTGGCTTATTGATCAAAGAATATTTAGATTTAAACGCATCTATACTAAATTGATTGCCGCCAAAATAATCCTCGGTAGTTAAGTTTTTAACATCTTCAAACTTAGTGGGAGTTCCGCCGCCAGCAACCTCTTCTTGATTTTCTAATTGTTTTGTTATATGAGTTGTAGTTGACACGTTAATACCTCTTGTTAATCTTGTTAATTTTTTTAGCTGTTATGTTTTTCAACCATTATATCAATTACGAATTTGTCCGCAACATCCTTCAAAAATTTTTTCAGACGCATTTTGAATTGCGCTAAGTCATTGATATCAGCATAACATAGGTCGATAATTTTTTTACCCTCAATAACCAGATCGTCGCTTAAATGATCTTTTTCCTCTCTATCTATTTTTAAAATGGCATCTTCCACTTCATCAATCGCATAAAATCTCCAAGGCTCTCTGGTCATCATGGGATCGGTTTTCATTTTTCTAAGGTCATAAATGCTTGACCTTTTTCCAAAATCTTTAAGCATTCGATAGCTATGTGTTGTCGAAAAAATCTGACTATTTGGAAAACATTTTCTCATGGATTCTATTAAAGAAATGTGTCGCTTCAATTCTACATGCATTTCAATGTTGTCCACTGCAATGACTTGCGGCTCAAACTCAATATTCAAAAGCGTAGAAAAAGACTTGATGATTTTCTTTTCGCCATCACTACATTCCTTATGATGAATGATTTCCCTAGGCTTATGAACCCAGAAACCCAAAACATATTTCTCCATCATTTTTGCTTGAGCAGGATCTTCGCTGGCTTGAAAAATATCAGTTATTTCTTCCACTTCATACCCTGTAACTGCCCCAAATAAATCCTTGAATATAGGCCATTTTTCCCTGATTAATTGAAATTGGTTAAGCTCTTGATCAAATCGTGTTAAATAACAAAGACGATATACAATAAGCTTTATTTTCTCCGGATGATCTTTGACGAAACCATTCTTATTGATCTGAATACTATAATCGCCTATCGAAGAATGAATGTCTGCTTCAATCAAAAAATCATCTTCGCCATATACTCCTGATAGGGTTTTGCCGGTATGTCGAACTGCTTTCCCCAACATTGTTTTTAAACGCTCGGCATCATATCCCTCAAAGCGAGTAAAAATAGTTTGAATACAATTAAGGGCTGTGGATTTACCGGCACCGTTAGGCCCCATAAAGCAAATGAAATTTTTTGGGATATGGTTGTCCGTAAAATCAAAAGTATAATCTTCAAACGCCTTGAGATTCTTAATTCGAAGATTTTTTATTTTGATTACCGGAACTTCTTCAAGAGTAAAATCAGGAAGATCTACCCCTGAATATATTTGCGAGTCTGCCATAAGTTCCACCCACTACTTGTTTGACTTTTCCCAAATCAAACGTTTTCATTCTATTTTCGTATTCTGGTTTCGGAGGTTTACTTTCTTTATTTTCCACGTTGATTTTTGCGCCGGGTGGAATATAGACTAATACCTTCTCTTCTTTCTCTATTTCTTCTGTCATATGTATTTGAAATTCTCTGTCAAAATATTTCGCAACAAACTGATATGAAATGTAAAGATGAATTTCCCTTGCTTACTTTCCATCCCAATATGACCATGCTCTTCTTCAGAAATCGCAGTCATGTAATCGTTAACATCCAACTCTTTCAACTTATCGGCAAAAACGGATATGTTCTCCCGCAAGATAAGTTCTCCCAAGGCGTCAATGATGAAATAAGAAAAAATTTCATTGATATACATAGAGTAATCCGTATCCGTAAGTCCCATATCCTTAGCCCTAACAGAAAAAGTTATGAATCCATTATCATCCCATTCTCCTATCTCTCGAATAGAAGGAGCCGCACGAACCAGCAAGGATAAAAGCTTCCTGTATTTGGAAGTCTTACTAACAGAAATTTTTTCCTGTACATCTTTCAATGAAGTTTCTCCCATAATCCCTCCTAGCTATTGTTTTTTGACATTATACAGCAGGAGTTTGAATTCTTATATCGTTTTTATTATCCACAAAGGTATCTTTCAACGTTTTACGAAATAAATCCTTGAAAAACATGCACAATTGGTATAAATTAGCTAAACTAGAGCAACACCTAAGAGCCGAAGCAGGTTTTAAACAGGATTTAACCAAAATCCTGTCCACTTCTGTTCTCAGTGCTTTAATGCTCATCTTTGAAGTAGGAGCCATCAATAGAAAAACCATTGACGAAGTGGCCAAAAAATCTAATCTTAACGATCAAGAAAAGAGACAACTAGAGCAAATTGTCCAAAATCCAGCCCTTATGAATAAAACCCAAGAATTTCTATACCCTCAACAAAATCAAGAAAATCCAACATCCCCTCAACAATCTACGCAGGTCTCTACAGCTTCTATAATTAACGTAGGAAAAGAATTAATTGATAGAGGGTTCAAGGTAGGCTATCATCCTAATTTTTCTTATACAGAAGGTTTTGACGAGGAAGGTAAACAACGTGTAGGTGGACATTCCAAAAACAGTTACCATTACCGAAATCAAGCTTTTGACATTAGCGGAGCAAGTTCTGAGTCCATGAAAACTTTATTTGACGAATTATATTCCAAAAGAAGCGAATTAGGATTGACAGAACTTATTTATGACCATCGAGGACATTGGTTTTCTAAAACAGATAAACTTAGTTATAAACCTTTTGGTGGACATGGAAATCATATCCATGTAGCTTTTAATACTCCGGGGATTATTAAAGAGTATCAAGAAAACGAAGTTGCTAGATTGTAATAAAAATCTAAAAATTTTCCCTATTGAATAAATTATGATATTATTAGTGGTCCAGTTGAGTATTATGATAGGACCTACCGAACACCTTCCGTTAACAACTGGTTTGCAGCAGGTTATAGACATTTTCCACTAAAATTATTCAGTAATAATTACTCAGAGACAAAGCGTTTTTGGCTGTTTTTGGCAAAAGTTTGAGTAAAAATTACTGCCCTAAAAACGGTAAAAATCGGGTCTAAAAAAATATTTTTCTTTTTTGAAGGAAACTTTCTAAAACATTTGTATAATATCGGCGTAACTATAAAATGTAGTTGCCCCTGCCTCATAGGGTTTATGAGAGAGCGAGTAAGTAAAGGAGAAAGTATGTCAAACAAAACTCAGTCCAGTACCGTCATTCCAACTAGTTCAAATCAATCCGAACCTGATACTTGGGAAAACCGCATTAAGCAAGCAGCAGTTTTTCTAGGATCAACATCAGATGAGGTTGAAACTATCCTCAAAGAATATGGGGTAGAAAAACTTCCTGCCGGAACACAAATGCTCAGCGACGAAAAGATAACTCCATTCGGGGATCTTCGTGCAGCATTTTGTGAAAAGCATGGAGTCCCTGTTCCTAAACTTCGTATGGCTATGACCTACCTTAGAGGACCAACCAGTAGCGGCAAAACCGATACCATTGATCCTGTAATGTATGATCTACAACAGAAGTACGGCATTAAAACCCGATTAGAAGATTTGGGAATTGCCGAACTTCTTCCTTATTATAATCCTAAAAAGCAAAACAGAATCTTCAAAGTCCTTCAGGATATGTTTGGAGATAAAGCCGTTATTGCTTTTAAGCCCGATAGTAAGGAAATAGCTATAGAGGAAACATCCAACTATATCACTGACGTTCAAGATGGTCTTCCCGAAGAAGATGCTATTGATGTTGATGGAGAGTTGGTTAAGTTATTCCCTATTGGTAGAATGCCCGACGAAGTAGTTGATGAAGATCCTCTATTTCCGGGACAACCACTCAAAAGAGATCGTTCTATTATTAACAGGATTAATTGGAGCGGTATCAGTAAAGATGTCAGACAATTCGTTAGACTCCTTGTTGATAGTAAAGAAATTGATCCGAATGATCGTTTGGCCGTTCGTCAACTCATTAAGATAGACGTTGCGGAAGGGAAATGCCACGTTATACATGGTATAGAAATATTCAAGGATATATTCCCCGAAATCTACATGAAGTATAAAGAACTAAAGAAGAAGGACGAGTTGCCCAAATTGCAGCTTAGTCTTGACGATGTAAACGGTAAGTTACAAAACCCGTTCAGTGTCAATCGCAGCTACTAACAATAACGTGCGCCTTAGATTTAATGTCTAAGGCGCACTAACCTAAAGGAAATATATCATGCCTAAAACACTCAAATTCGATACGCCATGGGATTCTGATTATTGGATGGAATCAAATGGATTTTATTGCGGCTTTAATATGCCCAAAGCACTAGCTAGTTCAAAAGATAATAAAGGGGAAGAACTTCAACATAATTTGCCAGAATATAATTGGAGAAAATCTTATTTGGTTGATGAATACCCTGCTTGCCCTACAACATGGATGAAGAGCGAAGGAAAATTAGCCAGCTATTTTGTCCCCATTAAGGAAGGATCGGGTATGTGGTTGGATTTTAACAAGAACCAAAATCATACTCATCATTTGGCCGTTGTAGTTTCTATTCAAGGAGTCAACGCTATTACGGGATTAGCTTGCGAAAATCCTAATCTAGAACAATATATTGAATATTGTCCTAAACATAATAAAAAGTTTGGCCCCAATAGATTCTGCGAAGAGTGCGGATTCAAATGGCCCAAGCAAAACTATCTATGTACTACTTCAACTCCGACAGGTTATCTTTGGCTAGATGGATTTCGAGCAGCTAATGGGGCTGTTTGTCAATACATCCTGACTGAAAAAACTATGAAAGGAGTTGCTTCAAACATTATTGGAAACAAAAGAGTCTATGCTATCGGTATTAGTTTCTTTTTGTCAAAGAATGTTAAACAAATTCCGGTGAGAGTAAATGATTATCTTGACGCAAATTCGTTTAATGCCCCCGATTTGGTTATGGGAGATTGGAACCGTTGTGCTTACACTGTAGAACCTGTAGGCGATCAACTATTAGGCGCATCAATAGATATGGACATAGTAATTAATGATAATACCAACAATGCTCCTTCTGCTTCTTTTATTAGCAGTTCAAGTAGTTCTAGCAGTTCGTCCCCATCCAAGTCTACTCCTATGGATTTTTCCAATAGAGTTAGTGGTAGTTCTTTGGGGGAAGACAGCATTGAAGTAACGCAAAATCAAATTAAATCATATGCCAAAGACCCAAGAGCAACATGCAAAAATATATCTAGACGAGGTGCAATTCCCAATGTGACTCCCGTTAGAACCAAAAATATTGAAATTGGTGCTGGAGCGAGTATAAGACAAGTTGTTTATGATGATCCTGAACCTCTTGACTTTTGGAGAGAACAACCCGAAGCCATCCTGACGATTAACTATTGTCTCGAAGAAGAAGCGGGGAAAATTATAGCAAAGGGTAAAATAAGTAAGGCGGGAGATCCAAAAGGTTTTCTCAAAGATGTCCCAACAGGTAATATAGTAAAAGAAACAGTAACAGCATAAGGAGAAAAAAATGAGTAAAAAAAATTATACACATATCGGAGTAGTTCTAGATCGGTCAGGTTCAATGTCAAGTATGAAAAATGACGTTATTGGTGGTTTCAATAACTTCATCAAGGAACAAAAGAAAGTCGAGGGCGAAGCTACTATGACATTAGCCCAATTTGATACGGAATATGATCTATTACAGGACTTCAAGGTTTTAGGAGAAGTTCCTGATTTGACAGATGCTATATTCCAACCTAGAGGAAGTACAGCATTACTAGACGCCATGGGAAAGACCTTAACCGATGTAAGGGGAAAAGTCAAAGGAATGAACGAAGAAGAAAGACCTGAGAAGGTAATCTTCGTATTCATAACAGATGGAGAAGAAAATGCTTCTCACACCTATAGCAAGGATAGGGTTTTCAAAATGATAGAAGATCTTAAAAACGAAGAAGACATAAATTGGGAGTTTGTGTTTATCGGGGCCAATCAGGATGCTATTCATGAAGGTAGTAATTTGGGAATTAGAGCCAGTGCATCTTTGACCTATGACGCTTCTAGTTTGGGGGCAACTAGAGCCTTCAGTTCTCTATCTAAAGGAATGACCTCTTATCGTACCGCTGATGCTGCCGCCTGTTACGCATTTTCCGATTCAGACAGGGACGATCAAAAAGACCTTATGGATGACAAAGACAAGGTTGACAAGGTTGATACATTTGGCAAAGCTATCCCATCCAAGCTAAGCGATTTGTACAGTTTAACTACTGGGAGTTATAGGAAATCCAAAAAAAATAAAAAATAAATATAAGTCCTAAAAAGAAGAGCCAATTATTAAAAAACAATAATTGGCTCTTTCTGTATAATATAGAAAACAAAGGAGCAATCATGGCAGACACCAAAACTACGGGGAATGTTTTAGATGATAATCGCATCATTTACATGAGTGGTGAGTTTAACGAGGCTACCGCTAAAGATGTCATAACCCACCTAATAACTCTTGAAAATAAAGATCCTAGTAAAGACATTCTTATGTACATAGATTCTTACGGGGGACAAGTTCATAGTTTTCTAGCCATGCACGATATTATAAAAATGCTTCGATGTAATGTTGCCACAGTAGCTATCGGGAAAACCATGTCTTGCGGACAAATGTTACTTATTTCAGGAACAAAAGGTAAACGTTTTGTTACCCCCAATGCCAGAGTTTTAATGCATGAAATTTCTAATGCAACATGGGGAAAGCTAAGCGATTTGGAAGTAGATATTAACGAAACCAAAGAGCTAAGAAAAATATTGGAAGATATGATTGTTAAATATACCAAAATTAAGAAATCTGAACTTAAAAAAATTATGGTGAGAGACTCTTATTTTTCGGCCCAAGAAGCGTTAAAACTTGGAGTTGTTGACCACATTATTTATCATCCTAAAGATCTCTATAAAAGAATAAACCTTAGTTAATCTTTGTGATATTAAATTTTAAACATATCTAATTTAGCTTGTACAGCATCTAAAGCCGTTTGCAAAGAAGCTATTTGTGCATCCGCTTTAGTTTGTATGTCATCTATATGAGCTTGATAAGCCGCTTTTTGCTCTTCTAGTTGTTCTTTGGTAACAACAGTTTTATATTGGGTTGTTATCTCAATACTAGTAGCATCAACTAAAGCTACGCTAATTTCTGGTGCTATATCTATTGGTCTTACTATTGGCATTTTACTATCCTCCTCTTTAACTAATTATTCCATTTTTCTCTGTACCGATATTATCCTCTTCTGTTCCTAAAGTGGTATTGTAAAGTTCCGTTATTTCGGTTTGGGTTAAAGCACGATTGTAAATACGGAAATCGTCTAAAGTATAACCTACATACCCACCCCATGCTGGAGCACCAATTCGCCAAGGATAAGAAGGTATAGGCAAAGACATGCTTGCGTCCCCAGTATAAGAGCCATTAAGATAAAATTTTCTGGCAGACCCATTATCTGTTACTGTAACAAAATTCCAAACTCCATCAACAACAGGTATATAACCATAAGAGTTATTGCTACCATCATAAGTTTGAACAAGCAAGCCGTTTCCAGTTTGATATACGATGCTTAATTGGTCAGTTCCGTTTATTCTCATTATGTTCTTTTCGGGAGAAATCCAATTTGCAGCATAAGCCCAAAAAGAAATAGAAAAATTAGTAAGAGAAGGTATCGTTGCGGTATCTATACGGTCATTAGTCGCTGTAAAACTCAAAGCACCATTTATTTTACCTGCTACTGAATTGTCTAAAGTATGAAATGTAGCTGTTCCGTCATAGCCTCCGATATTATCATCTACTACATGAGAACTAGCGATACAATCATTCATTTTATAATGAGCAACCAGTCCATTACCCAATCCATAAAGTTGAACAATTTCGGCGGCGGTTAAAGCACGGTTGTAGATACGGATGTCATCAAGAGAACCTGTAAACTGGTCAGACATATATTGCTTTATCAACCCAAGATACAATCTGTTAACATTTGCAATATCTGCGAACCAGAAACCTTGCGTTCCCCCAGTAGAAGATAATGTCTCTTGGACACCATTTACCCAAAGTTGATATGCAGAGCCAGTAGAAATCAACTACCCAGTGACTAAAGATCACTGGGTTTGAGAGACCTTATCTCACAATTGGCTAGTTGATGTAGCCTGCCCACTAGGTTTAATTTACCGTCAATAGGCAAACTAAACGAAACGGGGAGTTCTATGCCTTTAACCGCTTTTCTCATGGCATAGCGTTTGGCAATATTAATTGATGCATTCCAATCTGCATCAAAAACCTTGCCGTCTGCGGTATAATATCTACATCCCTGTCTCTTTCCTCTTTCAACGTCTCTATAGTCATTTTTGGAGGTATAGGCAGGGTCAACTGTTACCACTATTTTACCCTGTAGTGGTGCCTTGTAGGTTAGTATTCTTCTTAAATCAAAATATGGAATTTGTGCCTGTTTATTGTTAAATTTCTTACCTCTATGGTGTTGTTTAATCCCGCTTAAGTCTTCCATAACAATAACATTAGATTTAGTATTTAAAATTTTATTAGCAATAAGATGTGATTGATTTCTATTTTTATTGAATTCTTTTTTCTTTAGGCTCTTCAGTTTTCTTTGAGCAGACCTAGAGAAGGTAGACTTACTTTTTGATTGTAGTATTCTCTTGAGATATCTAAGTTTGCGTTTATCCCTAAGAAATATTTTATCAGTAATAGCTAGCCCTTCTGAGGTAGTAGCAAGTCTTTTAATTCCTAGGTCTACTCCGATGCAAGAATTTTCAATAAGCGTGGGAGCCGGAACCTCAAATGATATTGATAACCAAATATCATTATCTCTTAAGAATAATGCAGGGTCGCAAACAGAATACTTGGCAAACATATCCGAGAATTTGTCATAAGGAGTATAGTTACAGACAATCCTTTTTCCGGTAGTAGTTAACTTAATTCTGTTATTATCGAGAAAGGTATAAATTCGTTTATCAAGTCTAATGGATAAGTTCTCTTGTTTAGCTGATTCTTCTATTTTCTGGTGATTAGACTGTATGGTTTTATAGGTAGCATAGACGGAATCCTTCGCCCTAATGATAACCTGAGACGGACAGTTTGGGAACAGCTTTCTGCATTGATGGTAGTTTTTGTCGTGGAGCAGTTTTTTATCTATCTTCTTTGATTTGAAGGCATATTCTGACATATAATTCCATACCTTTTGATGTTCCAAGAGTAAATCAACAAGAGAAGTCTTATCTTCTTGACTCTGAAACTCTAACTTTATATTATACGTCAAAATGTTCATATTTATGTTCTTCTATAATTATTTAGTGTTTTCCTGCTTATTTCTTTGATTATCTTTCTTCTTGTATTCAGAAAGTAATAATGTATAATAGTAGAAAGTTAAAGAAAGGAGAGTAGCGGATATAGTAACTCGCTTACCTCCCCGACACTAAAGATGTCGGGGTTTCCGCTCGTGTAATAATGCAAAATGAAAACCAAGTTAGTCCATACTCCAGTTCCAATCGCAGTTGTGCCGCTTGCCGTTCCAGCACCTCCACTTTGTTGAGAATAGATTTTAAGTGTATTATTTGAATTAAAACCCAAAACAATCCACGGGTCAGTTACACCAGAACCTTCTACATCTACAATAGTTTGCGTACCAGATGCTCCTCTATTTACCCACATTGAAACCGTTCCCTGATTAGTAGCAATAGCCGAAACGTCATCCACCTGAACAACATCCGTACTTCCATTAAAGCTCAAAGCAGTTCCTGTATTAGTAGAAACTCCTGCTACACTCATATCATCCGTTGTATTAACCGCAGAACTTCCAGTATAACCACTTATATTTTCAGCTACATCATAGTTGGCAGCATTATCATTCATTTTATAATGAGCAACTAAGCCGTCACCTAAAGTATTATTTTCATCACATTCAGTTCCGTTGGTTTGGTTATAAAGAGTTTGAATAGCAGCAGGAGATAAGACTTTATTGTAGATACGAACATCATCTATGGAACCTGTTACGCTATTCCCGCCACTTGCTCTTTTACCAATTGTTGCAGCCAATCCGGAATCTATATCGCTAGACGGAGTAAAAGTGACGATTGTATTTGTTAAAGTTTCTTCGCTACCATCAAGATATAATTTCATGCCCGATATAATTCCTGTTCCATTGTATGTCCATACCACATGATGCCACTGGCCGTCTCTCAAGCTCGATGTTGTACTTTCTGCCCATAAAGTATTGCTTGCCCAACTATTATTTAATCCAAATCCCATCCTACCTCCAGTACCAATTTCAATTTCATAACCTTTATAACCATTGGCGGCATCAAATGTAGAAAAAAGAGTTGAGTCAGATGCACCAGTTAAATTAAACCATAATCCAATAGTCCAACTATCTGTTGACGAAAAATCAAATGCAGTACTTCCAACATCCACAAAATCCGTACTTCCATTAAAAGTCAAAGCCTTATCAATTTTACCTGCTACGGACATGGCGGCTGTGGTATGAGCAAAAGAAGTTCCATGATAAGCACCTGTATTATCTACCACTACATAATCCGCTTTATTATCATTCATTTTATAATGAGCAACTAAGCCATCTGATAAATCTATCCATGTATGAGATTCTGTACCATTACCAGCATTATAGAGCAAAATAACATCGGCAGGAGATAAGGCATAGTTAAAAATACGAACATCATCCATAGAACCATTAAGTGCCCAAGTATCCCAAGCACCCATTCTGATATCTGTAGTATCGGCAATATTAAGACTAGCCCATGTAGCAGAATCAATATATGTGTTATCAACATACAAAGTTACGAGCCTAGCCGTTGTTACCGTAGCTACTATATGGTGCCACAGATTATCGCTGTAACCACCTGTGCTTCCTAATTGTGCTCCATAAGTAGAAACTGCTCCGGGGCCTACTATTATGCAACTCCATGATGCCCACGATCCCATTTTGAAGAAGCCATTATTAGCACCACCATCCACGGTCTTAAACCATGCGGATATGGATAAAGGAGATGTCCCTGTTACGCCATGATAACCTGTTGTGGTAATATAGTCTGAGGCGGTTGTGGAAGCAATAGCCGTATTGATTCTTCCATCAACTGTTTTAGTATTGGTATTAAAATTTGCCGTACCATTATGTGTACCCATATAACCTCCTAAAAACTATCTACCACTATTGTATTGGCGGCATTATCATTCATTTGCCAGTTAGCGACAGTTGGAACTTCTGGATAAGTAGGTGGCGGCTGGTGGGAGGGGGGGTGTTCGGAGGCGGTGGTGGG
>Ga0247841_10000736_pt1 | contig 82366 bp, 79 predicted proteins | sample LaCruzMarch2015__2_FD_192410 | JGI IMG/M metagenome (GOLD analysis project Ga0247841, IMG submission 192410) | Freshwater microbial communities from meromictic Lake La Cruz, Castile-La Mancha, Spain - LaCruzMarch2015_18m | ecosystem: Environmental > Aquatic > Freshwater > Lake | place: Spain... | reverse complement strand
ATCTTCTCTTCCCCAATTTCTCTGCGAAATCATGTTTCGCTACAATATCCGCAGCTACCAGACTCGTTTCTCCGTTCTTTCCGCCCTTCTCTCTCGAAAAACCAACTCACTTCTATCCTAGTCCCAACGTGGCGGCATAGGGGTCTTTTTTGAAAAGAGGGCTATGATAATCGGTATTGCTTACCGTGCAATTACAAACCGATTTCTTTTGCGCATCCTTTCATGGCCTCCAGCGTGAGTCCGATGAAGTCATTCAGCGGAATATTTAGGAGCTCTTCGCACTTGCGGATCTGCTCGCGGTTGACCTGCGCGGCAAAGCTCTTTTCCTTGAACTTTTTCATCACGCTCTTCACTTCCACGTCGAAAAGCTTCTTGCTGGGGCGCACCAGAGCCACGGCGATGATAAAGCCCGTAAGTTCATCCACGCAGTAGAGGCACTTCCTGAGCATTGAGTCCAAGGGATGCTTATCCCCATACTTTTCTGCGTAGTGCGCGCGGATGTCGGCCAGAAGTTCGGCGGGAGCTTGGATGGGTTTGATCATCTCCTCCAACGTCTTGCCGCAGTGTTCCTCGGCGTCCTTTTCCAACTTGTCCCAATCCAGATCGTGGAGCATGCCGGCGACCTTCCACGTTTCGCTGTCGCCGCCGTATTTCTTGGCCAGGGTTTCCATTGCCGCGCCCGTGGCGATCAGGTGTGCCTTGGTCTTGTCCGCGTGTTCGGTGAGCAATCCGTGTGCGGCAGGGAGCAGGTGGCCGTAGACAGATGCCTGCAGAAGCAGAGGTTCGGGCGATGTCATGGGAGCATTGGAAGAAGAACCAGAGGAACCAGAAGATCCCTCTTTCCTTTGATTCCTCTCATCGGGCTTCATCAGAGGAAAGAGCACCACATCACGCAGGTTTGTCTGTTGCGTTAAGAGCGCCACGATCCGGTCGATGCCCATGCCCTGTCCTGATGCGGGGGGGCAGCCATACTCCAGTGCCTTGACGAATTCATCATCTTTTCCATGCGCTTCACTGTCCCCGTGCTCCTTGGCAGCGGCTTGACTGTCAAAGCGCCCGGCCTGATCCACCGGATCGATGAGCTCGCTGTAACCGTTCACAATTTCCCACCCGCCCACGACCAATTGGAACCGATCGGTGATCGTGGGGTCGGCGTCATTGCGCCGTGCAAGCGGAGAGAGGTCCAGGGGATGCTGCGTTATGAAGGTCGGCTGTACGATTTCGGGTCTGCTTACCTTCTTATAGAGCTGGTCGATCAGGTTCCCGCGCGCGAGCTTGGCGACCTCCACGTCGAGCTTTACATTTTTCTTTCCCATCGCTGCTCGCAGATCATCGGCGGTCTTTGCTTCCGCGATATCGATACCGCAGGATTTTTTGATCGCGTCGCGGATCGTCAAACGTGGCCAGGGCGGAGCAAAGTCCACCGTGACCAGATGTCCTTCGCGATCAGGAATCTTGACCTTTGTCGTTCCCGTGAGTTCCCGAATGACACTCGAGAGCATTTCTTCCGTGAAGCGCATGTTATCTTCGTAGCTCCAGTACGCCGCGTAGTGTTCCACCATAGTGAAGTCCTGCAGGTGGCTGGGGTCCAAACCTTCATTCCTAAATACGCGCCCGATTTCAAATACGCGGTCGAAGCCGCCGATCAGGCATTCCTTGAGGAATGTTTCCGGCGCAATGCGCAGGTACATATCCAGGTCGTAGGCGGCGTGGTGCGTTTGAAACGGTGTCGCGAGCGCGCCCGATGCCGCATTCACCAGGATCGGCGTTTCCACTTCTTCGAATGCGTTCTTCCAATAAAATTCGCGTAACTTCCGGAGAAAGAGGCTGCGGAGCTGGAATCGTTCGAACGTTTCCCGATTGCTCATGAGATCCAAATAACGCTGTCTCCAAGCCGTTTCTTGGTCTTTAACCCCTTGCCATTTTTCCGGGGGTTGGCTTAAAGCCTTGGTCAGCATGGTCCACGTCTTCACCATCACCGTCGGCTCGCCCTTCTGGGTGATGAAGTGTTCGCCGGTGATGCCGATGAAGTCTCCTAAGTCCAGGAGCTCCAGGGCCTTCTGGTGAGCATCTCCCAGAAGATCCTGTTTCATGGCGATCTGCAGTCTGCCTGTGTGGTCCTGTAGCGTGATAAAAGTCATTTTGCCCATGTCCCGGAAGAGGACAACGCGTCCGGCGACGGCGCAGGTCTTTCCTTCTTTGAGCGCTTTGGCTTCCGCCAACGTGTGCGTACGATCAAAGGAAGAAGCGTAGGGTTGGCTGCCCATGGAGCGGATAGCCTGAGCTTTCTTTGTGCGGAAGGGGTCCATAAGATCGATGGAAAGAATAGTCGTGTTCGCCAGAGAAGGGAACTCATCGTTGTATCCCGGAGAGAAATCGTGAAGATTTCGTTGACCTGCTCTCTGCTCCTCCTTACACTCCCCCAGCATTCCGATTCATTCTACGGAGTGGATCGAAGAATTTGCGACGTTCCAGCTCACCTTCCATTCGGAATAAGTGAGCCAGAAGAACCTCCCGCACCTATGCCTAACGGTCTCATTGCACGCAAAGTCGGCATGTCCAGAGTCTTCCTTGATTCAGGGGAGGCCGTTCCGGTGACCTACCTCAAGGTCCCCGTGAATATCGTCGTGCGCACCAAGACCAAAGAGAAGGACGGCTACAACGCCGTGGTGCTGGGGATCGATCCCAAGAACTGGAAGAGCCGTAAAGGCAAAGAGAACACACGCTACTCCTTACAGAAGGAGTGGGCAGTGGATTCCTTGGACGGGCTTGCTCCCGGTACCAAGATTTCCGTCGAGATTCTCCCGGCCGAAAGTCTCGTCACAATCATGGGAGAGGGCAAAGGTAAAGGATTCCAGGGAGCCGTGCGTCGTCATCACTTCACGCGTGGTCCTATGTCTCATGGATCTCACCATCACCGCGAACCGGGATCGGTGGGAATGCGTGAGAAACCCGGTCGCGTGCTCAAAGGCAAGCGATTGCCGGGGCACATGGGCGGTGATCAGCTCACGCTCAAGCACTGCCCCGTTATGATTTGTGATCCTAAAAGCGGCGTATTTGCCATCAAAGGTCCCGTTCCGGGGCCTTCCGGCGCAGCCGTGTTCATCACGGTCGAACCTCCTCCTAAGAAATAATGACGATCGATGTCTTCACCGCCACCGGCACGAAGAAGGGCACCATCGAGCTCCCTGCATCCTTGTTTGAGGTGCCCGTTTCCTTGGGGCTTTTGCACCAGGCAGTGATGTTGCAGCAATCCAATCGACGTACGTCCATTGCTCATGCCAAGAGCCGCAGTGAGATCCGCGGATCCACACGCAAGCTCTATGCCCAAAAGGGTACGGGCCGCGCGCGCCGTGGTGCCATTCGCAGCAACATTCTGCGCGGAGGCAATAAGGCATTCGGGCCGAAGAGTAATGCAAATTTCGAAAAGCACATGCCGCATGAGATGCGCCGCTCAGCTCTTTTGGGCAGTCTTTCTGTACAGGCCAAGCGCGGAGCGATCCTGGGATTAGAGAACTATCCCACCACCGTAAAGACCAAAGATGCACATGCGCTTTTGAGCAAACTCCCGGTAGATATCGGTCGACGCATTCTGGTTGTTCTGTCCGAGCAGCATCCCGGGCTTACGCTTTCCACACGCAATATCCCTGCCGTACGGACGATTCTGGCACAGTATTTGAATCCCGAGGATGTGCTCAATGCACGGCATGTGATCTTCTTGGTGGATGCCATCAAGAAAACGGAGGAAATCTTTGGAAAGAGGAAGAGCAGAGTCGCCAAGGTTGTGCAGAAGAAGGAGAAGGCAGAAATCCAGGAAAAGGCTGTTGTAAAGCCAAAATCAGCCAAGAAGAACGCCACCAAAAAGACAGCGAAAACTTCTTCCAAATCTAAGAAATCCGCATGAGTTACTCCCGCGTCATCCTCGGCCCCGTGGTTACAGAAAAGGCAGAGCGCCAGAAGGCTCAAGAGCGTCACACCTATACGCTCTGGGCCGATAAATCCGCCACCAAAATTGACGTGAAGTCCGCTCTGGAGCATTTGTATGATGTGGAGGTGGCAAGCGTGCGCGTGATGCGTACCAAGAGTAAGCAGCGCGCCTTTGGTGCGGGTCAGACCATGGTCAAGCGTCCATCCAGAAAGAAGGTGCTTGTGACCCTTAGGCTTAAGAGCAAAGCCCTCGATCTCTCTACCTTCAAACATCAGTAATCATGACGATTCGTGCCGCCAAACCAACGACTCCCGGACGACGTCAGATGACGATCGCCGACTTCAGTAATCTCACCAAGAAGCGGCCCGAGAAGCGTCTGACCTATGGTCAGCAGGCGATCAACGGACGCAATAACGTCGGGCGCATCACGGTGCGCCATCGTGGTGGCGGTCACAAGAGATTGTACCGTATGATCGATTTCAAGCGCATTGATAAGCCCGGTGTACCGGGTACCGTCACGGCGCTTGAGTACGATCCCAACCGCACCGCGCGCATTGCATTGGTCCACTACGCGGATGGTGACAAACGTTATATCTTGGCCCCAGAAGGACTCACAGTCGGTGCACAGGTAGTTTGCGGAGAGCGGACCAAGGTGAAGTTGGGCAATTGCATGCAGGTCCAGCACATTCCGATGGGCTACAAGGTGCACAATGTCGAAATGAAGCGCGGACGTGGCGGTCAGATCGTCCGTTCCGCCGGGACTGCGGCCACGCTCATCGGTCGCGATGGTGACTATATTCTGGTGCAACTGCCTTCTACGGAGGTTCATAGAGTGTGGAAGGAGTGTTACGCCACTATTGGAACGGTGGGGAACTTTGAACACAACTTGATCACCATCGGTAAGGCCGGTCGCAGCCGTTGGTTGGGGCATCGACCACAGGTGCTGGGCAAATCCATGAATGCTGTGGATCACCCGCACGGAGGAGGAGAAGGCCACTCTCCCATCGGATTGCGCAGCGGACCCAAAACACCGTGGGGCAAGCCTGCACGCGGAGTCAAAACGCGTCGCAAGAAGAAGGTGTCCGGTCAGTGGATCGTCCGTCGTCGTATCAAGAAACCACGCAAGAAGTAGTTCTTCCCTTTACCTTAACCTTATTCCTTAACCCTTCTATGTCTCGCTCCCTCCGCAAAGGCCCCCATATCGATCCACGCCTTCTCAAGAAGGTGATGGCGCTGGTGGCGTCTAGCGAGAAGAAGATCATCAAGACATGGGCGCGTGACTGTGACATTCCCCCTGAGTTTGTGGGATTTACCTTCGCAGTCCATAACGGAAAAGAGTTCACCCCCGTGTATGTTACGGAACAGATGGTGGGGCATAAATTAGGGGAGTTCTCCTGGACGACGAAGTTCAAAGTTCACGGCGGCAAGATGCAAGAAGCACAGACGGCCGCCGCTGCCGCCGCCGCTGCGCCTGCGCCCATCGCGGCGCCCGGCAAGGCTCCTTCCGCCTCTAAATAATCATGCGTTCCTACCTTCGCTCCGCCCGCATCGCGCCCAAGAAAGCCAACGTCATCGCTCAGATGGTCCGGGGTCTTCCTGTGGTCCAGGCGCTTGATATGCTGGAGCGCACACAGAAAAAGGCAGCACGCCTGATCCAAGCGCTCCTCAAGTCCGCCGTTGCCAATGCCACGCATAATGAGAAGCAGCGTCCCGAGGAGCTGATCGTACGTTCGATTGTCGTGAATCAGGCACAGAGCTACCGTCGCGGTGTTTCTATGGCACGTGGTCGTCAGCGGCCCATGCGCAAGTTTTTGAGCCACATTGAGATCATTTTGGGCATTGCTCAAGACGAGCCAAAGAGCGAGCCCAAGGCTTCAAAGAAGGCGACGAAAAAGATTCAAAAGAGCGTTCGTTCCAAGTCATCCTCTTCCCCCTCTGCGTAAATGGGTCAGAAAGTGAATGCCAACGGCCTGCGTATCAATATCACCCACTCGTGGCCGAGCAAGTGGTTTGCCCGCGGAAAGAAGTTCCGTGAGAGCTTCCTATCTGACGTGCAGATCCGTCGGAACATCATGTCCAAGATGAAGGATGCAGGCATCGCCCTGATCGAGATCGACCGTGGCAAGAAGACCTCCGTTGTCATTCACTCTAGCAAGCCCGGCGTCATTATCGGAAAGCAGGGTGCTGCCATCGAAGATCTGCGCAAGCAGCTTGAGAAAGAGTTTGGCGGATCCTTTGAAGTGAATATCCAGGAGATTCGCAATCCCGATGCAAACGCTCATGTGGTTGCCGAGAATATTCAGGGCCAGATTGAGCGTCGTATGCCGCATCGTCGTGCTGTGAAGATGGCTCTGGAAAAGGCTATTCAGGCCGGTGCTATCGGTATCAAGGTTACGGTCTCCGGTCGTCTCAATGGTGCAGAAATTGCAAGATCGGAGCTTTACAAAGAGGGTAACATCCCGCTGCAGACACTTCGTGCCAATGTGGAATTTGCCACTCGCCATGCCATTACGACTTTTGGGACAATCGGAGTGCAGGTATGGGTGTATCACGGCTTGGTTTTCAAGAAAGTGCAGCAGATCCACACCGCGACTCTTCATTCCCAATCTCAATCCTAGCCTTAACCTTCACCTTATCCCTTAACCTTCCCCATGCTCGAACCCAAGAAAATCAAACGGCGTAAGCAGCACCGCTATCGCGGGGCGTTCAGCGGAAAGGCGACGCGCGGTGCACAGTTGGCGTTCGGTACGGTGGGGCTCAAGGCCCAAACCGGAGGGGAACTCACAGCTCGCCAGATTGAGGCGGCACGTCGTGCGCTCACTCACAGCGTGCAGCGTGGAGGAAAGATCTGGATACGCGTCTTTCCGCATACTCCGGTCTCACGCAAAGCCGCAGAAGTGCCGATGGGCTCCGGAAAGGGCTCACTGGAGTTCTATGCCACAATCGTGCATCCGGGAACCATCATCTTCGAAATGGGGGGACTGGAGGAAGGTGCAGCCAGAGAAGCACTGCGTTTGGCTTCGTATAAGCTTCCGGTTCGAACCAAGATCATTACCACCGCCCTCATTTGAATATGACGAAAAATGTCACCATGAAAGAGCTTTCCGCCCTGTCGCTCACTGATCTTCTCCGTGAGATCAAGGTGCAGACACTCCTGGTGGAGAAACTGCGCTCAGGCGTGCAACTCAAAAAAGAAAAGGATACGGCTCAGCTGAAGCGCGAGCGCAGGCAGTTGGCCCGCATGCGAACAGAAGAGACCAGAAAGGTCCGCACTGCATTGCCCAAGTCCGCTCCTACCAGTACAGTTTCCACCTCCGCTCTTCAGTCTTCCCCCTCCGTCAAGGCTTCGGGGAAGAAGACGGCAGGCAAGTCTGTCCCCTCCAAACAATGAGAACCAAGAAAGGAACCATCACTTCGGCCAAGATGACCGGCACCGTTACGGTGACCGTGAACCGCGCCGTGTTCCATCCGCTCTATCAAAAGAGCTTTACGCGCAGCAAAAAGTTCCTGGCGGATATTGGTGAATTCAAGGATTTGGCAGAAGGAGATACGGTTGTTATTTCCGAGTGTCGTCCTTTGAGCAAGCGTAAGTGTTTCCGCATTTCCGAGGTTGTCGATCGTGTTCCTCGTGTCAGCGATCTTAAGGAAGAAGAGGGAATCGAGCAGGTCATTCATCGTGAAAAGAAGCATTCCACGCACGAAAAGAAGGCTGTTTCCCCGCTGCAATCATGATCCAGCAGCAATCCATGCTCGTGGTGGCAGATAACACGGGTGCCAAGTCGGCCATGTGTATTAAGGTGCTCGGTTCAAGCAAGCGTCGTTACGCGCACGTTGGCGATGTCATCGTCGTGGCTATCAAAGAAGCGGCCCCGCGCGGAACAGTGCGCAAGAAGGCGGTAGAGCGAGCTGTGATTGTGCGTACACGTGATTTCATTCGTCGCTCAGATGGCGGTGGCGTGCGCTTTGATGACAATGCCTGCGTGATCATCGGTGGAGATGGCCAGCCCAAGGGCACACGCGTCTTTGGACCTGTGGCCCGGGAACTCAAAGATCGCGGCTATCAGAAGATCATCTCCCTTGCCCCTGACGTTCTATGAAAATTCAAACGGGCGATACTGTCCTCATTATCACCGGCAAAGACAAGGGTAAGACCGGATCTGTTCTGCGCGTGTTGGGCAACCGTTTGGTGGTGAGTGATGTGAACATGCGCACGCGCCATGTGCGCAAGACGGCTCAAGGCCCGGGACAGCGATTACGCTACGAGGCGAGTATTGCTGCGTGCAATGTGATGGTTCTGGATCCCAAAACCAAGAAGCCCACGCGTATAGGTATACGAAAGGATGAGAAGGGCCACAGCGTTCGTTTCGCCAAGGTCAGCGGCGAACTCATCGTTGCGGGTAAGGTGAAGTCCAAGAAGGGTCCCAAGGCCGCTCCCATCAAGAAAAAAGAAGGTGAGGAATCCGCAGAAGCTAAAAAGAAGGAGAAGGGTGCAGCCGCCGAGGTTCAGCAAGTGGCAGGCCCACCCAAAAAAGCCTTTTGGAACAGACTTAGTTTTGGGGCGGAAGCGGTAGAGGATATCGAAGATCCCAAGGCGCGCGTTCCGGATAAAAGTGTCCCCGAAGAGACGCGCATCCCTGAATCTTTCCAACACGGACGTGGTTCCTAAACTCCCATGACGAAATACGAATCTCTCCATGATCGGCTGCGCGGACCCATTGCAGAAGCCCTGAAAAAGGAGCTCAAGGTCACGAATATTCACGCGCTTCCGCGGATCACCAAGGTCACGGTGAACGTAGGGATTAATCGCGCCAAGATGGATAATAAAGAATCCTACGAGTTCGTAGGGCAGTGCTTATCCAAGATCACCGGGCAGAAGGCGGTCTTCACCAAGGCGCGCAAGGCGATCTCCAATTTTAAGATTCGTCAGGGGTTGACCGTGGGTGCCGTGGTCACGCTCCATGGCAGAAGTATGGAGGAGTTCCTGGATCGACTCTTGAGCTACATCTTGCCGCGCATTCGCGATTTTCGTGGAGTCACTTCCAAGCTGGATGGCCACGGCAATTACGCCATCGGGCTCAAGGAGCAATCCATCTTCCCAGAAGTTCCTCCCACAGACGCAGGTAAGCTCTTTGGCCTTCAGATCCAGATTACGACGGATGCCAAGACTGATGAGCCTGCCCGCGCCCTTCTCAAGCATATGGGCATGCCCTTCCGCGCCGAGCGCACTTCCAAAAAATCTTCTTAAATCCATTCTCCCTAACTCTAACCCTCATCCCTAAACATGGCTCGTATCGCCCTCGTCAACAAGCAGCGCAAGGCCCTCGAAGAATTCTTGGCCTCCAAAGCAGCCGGCAAGAAACCTGCCTTCCCCACGCGTGTCTACAATCGTTGTACGCTCTGTGGGCGACGTCATGGATATTTGCGCTTCTTCAAAATCTGTCGTATCTGCTTCCGGGAACTTGCCTGCAGTGGTGAAATCCCCGGCGTAACCAAATCCTCCTGGTAATATGACTCTAGTGAACGACCCCATCGGCGATCTACTCACGCGTATTCGTAATTCCCAGTCGGCTGATCGTGCGCAGTGCCGTGCTCCCTGGTCAAAGATTCGTCAGCAAATCTGCGAGCTTCTGGTTCGTGGAAAGTGGTTGCAGAGTGTGGAAGTGGAAGGGGAGGATCCCAAAAAGCAGCTCCTGATCACCTTTGCTCCAGATCGCATGTCTTTGACGCTCACGCGTATCAGCAAGCCCGGTAGGCGCATCTACAAGTCCGTTGATGAGCTGAAGCCCGTACTGAGTGGCTTTGGTATCGCTATCCTCACCACCAGTGAAGGCATACTCACAGATACTGAAGCGCGCAAGAAGAAGGTCGGTGGCGAACTCCTCTGTACCATTTCTTAATCCCTAATCCCTAACATGTCTCGTATCGGACGCAAACCAGTGGCTATCCCTACAGATGTGACCGTCACGGTCACAGGAGCTTCTGTGAGCGTAAAAGGATCCAAGGGCGAATTGAAGATGACGATCCTGCCAGAGGTTTCGGTGAAGGTGGAAGGCAACCAGGTCATTGTGGATCGCAAGCTCGACAGTGATGAGGGTCGTGCGCGTCAGGGACTCACTCGCCAGCTCATTCACAATATGATCGAGGGAGTTTCTACGGGGTTTAAGAGGACGTTGGAGGTTATCGGAGTGGGCTACAAGGCGCTGGTGCAAGGCAAGAAGCTCGTCTTAAACCTGGGCTTTTCCCATCCTATCGATTTCGCCATTCCCGAAGGGATCACGATCACGCAGGATGAGAAGAACAAGAACTTGCTGACTATTCAAGGCATCGATAAGCAGCTCGTCGGTCAGGTAGCCGCTAACATTCGCGTATTCCGTTTGCCGGAGCCTTACAAAGGCAAGGGCATTCGCTACAGTGATGAAGTGGTCCGTCGCAAGCCTGGCAAGGCCGCTGTCGGTAAGGGTTCTGCCGGTGCCGCTTAAACACTCCCCCCTCTATGCTCTCTCGCAAAGCTCAACTCAGGCACAGTAGAAAGAAGCGTATCCGCTCACGTGTTCGTGGCTCCGCTGCGCGGCCTCGTCTCACCGTATACCGCTCTCTTCTGCAGGTGACGGCCCAACTCATCGACGATGATGCCGGCAAGACGCTCGCTGCTGCCTCTACGCGTGAATCCAAGGCCAAGCCCAATGTGGAAGGCGCCAAGAAGGTGGGCGCGCTCATCGCCAAGAAAGCCAAAGAGGCCAAGATTTCTACCGTAGTCTTTGATCGCAATGCCTACGCTTATCATGGTGTGATCAAGGAGGTCGCCGAGGCGGCACGTGCCGGCGGGCTTCAATTCTAATATCCCGCACCCGCAGAGAGGTTCCTTTCATTCGCTTCCTAACCCTACCCCCTACTCCTAACCCTAATGGCAAAGTCCTCCCGTCCAGATCGCAAGAAAGGTGACCGCCGTCAGCGCACTCCTACCGAGTACGATGAGGTGACGTTGTCCGTCGATCGCGTGACCCGTGTGGTGGCCGGAGGACGCCGCATGCGCTTCCGTGCGATTGTGGTGATCGGTAACAAGAAAGGTAAGGTGGGATTGGGTACCGGAAAAGCGGCCGAAGTGCAGGCTGCAGTCAAGAAGGCCACGGTGGCCGCCAAGCGACACATGATTCGTATCCCTTTGATCGGGGGAACGATTCCCCACGAGGTGAACACCAAGTTCAAGGCCGCCAAAATCCGCTTGCTGCCCGCCGTGAAGGGCACAGGGGTCATTGCAGGAGGTGCGCTGCGCGTTATCTTGGAGCAGGCAGGCGTACAGGACGTTCTCAGTAAGCGCTTTGGAAGCAGCAATAAGCTCGTAAATGCCCAGGCCGTGATGAAGGCCTTGGGACTTCTCAAGTGGAAGGGTGGCATGCCGGAAGAGGAAACTCCTCAGAGCAAGGCACTCAAGGAGACCTTGGCTGCCCGTCAGGACGCCGAAGCTCTGGAGGGTGAGCGGTTGGGCGTGACAGTGGTCAAGAAGGAGGATGTGATTGATCGGCCGTAATTGGGGATGAGAATATTCGAATAATAGAGTATTGGGGATCGCTTTCAGGCGGTGCCTATGGAGAAGATGCCCTAGTACTCTTCTATTCCAATACTCTAATATTCTTACATGTCCAAAGCTCTCCTCATCCTGCCGCAGAACGGGTATCAGGACAGCGAGTTTGAGAAGGTGCGCAAGATGCTCGTTGATGGTGGTTGTTCGATCGTTATCGCGAGCAGCGATGGCGGTACGTGCCTTGGAAAATTTGGGGGCTCCGTAAACGGTGCCGTGCCGATGGCACAGGTGAAGGTGGATGATTTTGATCTTATCGCGTTCATCGGCGGTCCGGGGGCGGAGGCCTACGTGCGTCATCCGGAGGCGCTGCGTCTTGCGCATGAGGCCGCTTTGGCAAATATGCCTTTAGGCGCCATCTGCATCGCTCCGCTTATCTTGGCCAAGGCCAGGGTTTTGGGGGGTAGGCGTGCCACTGTGTGGGATGATGGCAAAGGCACGCAGCAAGGGATTCTGGAACAGGCCGGAGCTATTTTTACCGGAGACTCGGTGACTCGCGATGGCATGATCGTGACGGGCAACGGGCCGGAGGTATCGGCAGAGTTCGGAAGGACGCTTTTGGAGGTGATGCGGGTAGGAAAATAGATAGAAACGCAACATGTCGTGTCTCTACGGCACAGGAACGGGCTATTCCAACGCCAGTGCCCCGAATTCCTGCACCCATACATCACCAACGATGCCGATCCCCGTTTCGCGGAAGAGGGGCTGCAGTATCGTTTGCCTATGACTTTCCGAGGCCATCCATTGTAGAACGGCAATGTCCGCCGTTTGTTGTCCTCGGGCGATATTTTCGCCCAATGCAAATCGGGGTGTGCAATTGCAGACTGCATTGCGCTGCGTGATGACGTAGTGCGGTTTTGTCTCCGTGCGTTCCTGCAGCAGTCCATTCAGATCAAAAATCGCTTTGCAGGGGCAAAGTGCGGGTGGCAGCGTGAGATAGCCGCTCTTTCGAATGCGATCGATATAGCTCAATCCCTCGGGGCTATAGTGGCTGAAGTATCCGCGAACGTACATATCTTTGGCGTGGGCTTGGGCGGTTTGATCTAAAGCTGTGTTGCGCATGAGTGGCGGCAAACCAGAGGCTTTTCGTTCCTGATTCACAAGCGCAATGATCTGCAGTCTCTTCTGTTCCGTTTTATTGGGAGAGGGGAGAATGGGTTGTAGGATCGCAGGAGCGGATGAGGAAGACATCAGGGCAGCTTCGCCCAAGTTCGTACCTGGCTTGAGGCTGGGGTAACAGCGCCAAAGTGCGAAGAGGGCAAGAGATACTTCCGTGGGTGTGAGCAGGTGATTGGGCTCCAGGCGCGTTTTTTCTGTGAGGGGAAAGATCTGACAGAGCTCCGCATGGTTGGCATATGGGGTATAGGGAACTTTTGTTGGGACATCGATAAAATGGTGGGGAGAGCGAGGAGGCAGCTTGTAGAGCATCGCAAGCATCCACAGGTACTCCCCGCGGGATACGGGCGTATTGGGAAGAACAGCTCCTGTGCGCTCATCTGGCTCGATCATGTGCTTCTGTACGGCGGCACGAAGGTAACGTTCCTGCCAACTTCCTGCGGGGACATCTACGAATACGCGTCGCTCACCTCGTGCGGGGGGCGCAGCTTGTCCGCTGTTATTGAAGAGAAACATCGCCACTTCCGCGCGAGTGACATTGGGCTCCTCGGCGGCATTTACTGGAGTTGCGAGAAGGGCGAAGATGGCGATGATCAGGAGCATCCGCAGTGTTGTAGCACACCTCCTTCCGTAGTTCCGATTGCAGATATTCAGGAAAAGGCTGGGAAATCGTGCTTTCTTCCCTTGTCCTCAGGCCCTCAACCCATTACGATGCCCTCCCGTATCCCTCTCTCAAGGAAGCGATGTTACACATGCTCCGCCCCACAGCCGGCTCCACCCACAAGCGTAAGCGCATTGCCCGCGGCAATAGTGCCGGAGGTGGAACCACGGCTGGTCGTGGAACCAAAGGGCAGCAATCACGCACCGGTAAAGGCCGCAAGTTCGGGTTTGAGGGCGGACAGGTGCCGTTGGTGATCCGCCAGCCAAAGCTCCCTGGCTTTAAGCGTCCCATGCATTGCGTCTACGAGGTGATCAACCTTCAGCTCTTAGAAAAGAAGCTTGCTGCCGGTTCCTACGATCTTGCTGCGTTGCGCAGTCACCGGATGCTTTCGACCAATCACCCGGTGAAGATTCTGGGTCAGGGCTCCGTCACCAAGAAATTCGACCTCACCGTCCATGCGGTTTCTCGCTCTGCGCGTGAAGCCATTATCAAATCGGGCGGAAGTGTTACGTTAGTTCGATAATTTGTGTTTCGTTTACTTGCTTTCCTCATACAGGCACTGATGCACTTCGTGGCTTCCAATAAACGAGTCAACGAATAAAAGACGTCACAATTCCTCATCGTTCGATGTTCACCTACCTTCGACAACTCTGGCATTCCGAGGATCTTCGTCGCCGGATCCTCATGACGCTGGGCCTACTCTTCATCTACCGCGTTGTCGCGCACATCACGATTCCCGGTACCGATCCTCAGGCGCTCTTGCAGTACTTAAGCTCCCGATCCTCCTCCGGACCCATGGGGATCTTTGTGGCGCTCACAGGCGGATCGATCGATAATTTCTCCGTGGTGCTTTTGGGGCTTTCTCCGTACATCAATGCCTCTATCATTGTGCAGCTTTGCACGGTCATCTTCCCCAAGCTGGAGTCGCTCAGCAAAGAGGGCGCCCAGGGCCAGCAGCAGCTCAACCGCTACATGCGCTGGATTTCTTTCCCGCTGGCTTTTCTGCAGAGTTACGGGTTCTTGATCCTCCTCAGCCGCGGCGGCATGAATCTGGTGGACACCACGTTCCCCTACGTCCTCTTGCCCATGCTCTATGTGACGGCGGGATCGATCTTTGTGATGTGGATCGGGGAGCTCATCACGGAGAAGGGGATCGGCAACGGGATCTCGCTCATCATCTTCACGGGGATCGTTTCCGGCATTCCCTCCGCTTTGAGCTCCATTCTTCTGGGCGGAGAAAGCAAGATGGGAATGTTCTTCCTGTTCGCCATCATCTCGCTGGCTATGCTCATTGCGGTCGTGCTCTTCACCGATGCGCATAAGCTGGTGCCTATCACCTATGCCAATCAGGGGTCCGGTCGTGGTGTTCAGGGCGGTATTCCCATCCGCCTGAATCAGGCGGGCATGATCCCCATCATCTTTGCGGTTTCCCTCATTACTTTTCCGGCGATCCTGGCACAGTTCTTGCAGTCCGCTCCGCGCTTTCAATGGCTGGTGAGCTTTATTGGTCTCTACATCAATCCGCAGAACCCCAGTTTCCTCTATCTCTTCATCTACTTCGCTCTCGTGGTGGCGTTCACATTCTTCTACGTTTCCGTCACCTTCAAGGTCACGGATCTCGCAGAGCAGATTCAGAAACGCGGCGGCTTTATCCCCGGCATCCGCCCCGGACGCCAGACGGCGGAGGTCCTGCAGCGTACCAGCAATCGCCTCAACCTGTGGGGTGGCATCTTCTTGGGGTTGATCGCCGTTTTGCCGCTTATCTTCACGAAGTTCTCCGCTTTGAGCCGTGCCGATCTGCTCATCTCCGGTTCCGGGCTCATCATCGTGGTGGGCGTGGTGATGGAACTGATCCGGCAGGTGAATGCGCAGTTACTGGCTCATGACTATGAGAAGCTCGTCTGATCGCTGCTCGGGAGAAGACCAAAACGATGCAGTAGCTCTTGCTATTCATCAGCCTGTTTTCGAAGACGCAGAGGCGGCAAGAAAAAGATTACAGGCATGCAATGACGGGGAAGTCGATCTCTCAGCCGAGGAAGAACTGCAACTTACGCTGCGCATGTCGGCAGGTCTGGATTCGCAAAGAACATGGGCATTATTGGAAGAGCCGGAGTTGTATGCCAGGCATTTTCTTGGTCAGGAGGTGGCGTAGGGTGTGAATTCAGGAAGGTACGACGGACATGTTTGTTGTGGGTTCACACTTTTTCCTTGATTCTTCGTCAAGGATTCCCGATCCTATGGAAGATGGATCTCGTTCTCTTCGGCATTCAAGGTTCCGGCAAAGGTACCCAAGCAAAGAAGCTCTGTGCGCAGTATGGATTTGATCTGTTTGAGGCCGGTGGGGAGCTGAGGAAGATTGCTGCAAGCGGTTCCAATCTTGGCGCAACGGTGAAGTCCTTCATCGATGTGGGCAAACTCGTTCCCTTTGAGATTATCATGCAGGTGGTCAAAGAGGCCATCGCGGCGCGCTCCAAAGCACAGAAGATCCTCTTTGATGGTATTCCTCGCGATCTGGATCAGATGCGATCCTTCGATCGGATAATGGTAGAGGCGGGACGTGACTTTACCTGCATCGAGATCGCCCTCACGCAGGAGGAGGGTGTGCAGCGCATCTTAGGAAGGGCCAAGGTGGAGGGCCGTGCGGATGATGCCAATGAAGAGACCATTCGTCGCCGCATGAAGACATTTTTCGAAAAGACCAAACCCGTGATCGAGCTCTATAAGGCTGCAGGCAAGCTTGTTGAAGTGGATGGTAATGGAACGGTCGATGAGGTCTATGACGCGGTGAAGAAGCAGCTCAGGTAGATGTAAAATATGAATTGAGGAATATAGAATCAGGCAAGGTCGAATGTCACCGATCAAAAGTCCATTTTACATTCTACATTTTACATTCTACATTCCGTCCCGTGTCGCGATGTCAGATCTTCACCGAAGCGGAAGTCGCCTCTGTGCGCAAGGGCGGCAAGATCCTGCATGATTGCCTGCAGCTGGTCAGGTCGCTTTCCAAAGAAGGGGTCACCACCGGTTTTTTGGATTCCAAAGCGGAAGAGTTCATTCGCGACCACGGCGGAATCCCAGGATTCAAAGGCTATCAGGGCTTTCCGGCCACGCTTTGCACTTCTCCCAATGATGTCTGCGTGCATGGCATCCCGGGCACCTATGCGTTGAAGTCAGGCGATATTTTTTCCATCGATTGCGGCGTGGTATTGGATGGACTCAATACCGACGCATGCATCACGGTGGCAGTCGGTGATATTTCGCCGCTCGCTCGCACTCTTATGGAAACCACCGAAGAAGCGTTGCGCCAAGCTATCGCCGTGGTGAAAGCCGGAATTCGTGTGGGGGATATTTCCGCAGCCGTGGAGCGGACGGCGCGCGCAAAAGGATTTGCGCCGGTGCGCGCGCTTACGGGTCACGGATTAGGGAAAATTCTGCATCAGTACCCTGATATTCCCAACGTCGGGGAGGCGAGGACAGGCGCCGTTCTGCCGGCGATGACGCTCATTGCCATCGAACCCATCATTTCTTCGGGGAGCGATGCGATCTTGGAGGGAGATGACGGATGGACGATTTACGTGCAGGATCATGCACTGGTAGCACATTTCGAACATACGATGTTGGTGCGCCCGGAAGGGGCGGAAGTGATGACAGGGAACTAAATAGTATTTATACAATAATATATTTATATAGCAATAGATATTATTGTCTCATAGAGAAAATCGCATCCAATTGCTTGCTGGCTACGGAACCGCTCTGTAGGATGCACCGGCTCGCGTTCGTGTTCTTCGAGCTATTTGTGTCCAAGCAGGATGTAATTGAACTCGTCGGCATCGTGGAAGAAACATTTCCAAATGCCATGTTCCGAGTTCGCATCACTAGTGACCAAGCTAAGAATCACGAACTCCTCTGTCACCTCGCGGGGCGCATGCGGGTGAATCGCGTCCGCATCCTTCCCGGTGATCGCGTGAAAGTCGAGATGACGCCGTATGATCTCAAGAAGGGTCGCATCGTCTACCGCTTCACCGCCGATCGTCCGCCCCCCGGCGCACCCCCCGTAGCTACTCCGTAATCTCCCCCTCTTCTCTCCGCCATGAAAGTCCGTGCTTCCGCCAAGCCCATCTGCAAAGATTGTCGTCTCGTGATTCGTCGCAGCGGCAAAGGCAAGATGGTGCGACGCATTGTCTGCAGTAAGAATCCCAAGCACAAGCAGCGCCAAGGTTAATTTTTTCCCCTCTCTCATGCTCCGCGTCTCAGGTGTCGTTCTTCCCGGCAACAAGCATATCGTCATTGCCCTGACGCATATCAAGGGCATTGGTCGGCCGTTGTCCGCAAAGATCCTTAAGGAGCTGCGTATCGCGCCCGAGAAGAAGGCAGATGCCCTCACAGAAGAAGAGCAAGCACGCATCCGTACGCGCCTTGAGCGTGAGACTGTGGAGGGAGAGCTCACACGTAAGGTCTCCATGGATATCAAGCGTCTCCAGGATATCGGTACCTGGCGTGGCTATCGTCATCGCAAGAAGTTGCCCGTCCGCGGACAGACATCGCGACGCAACGCACGCACAAAGCGTGGCAAGAAGAAGACAGGTCTCTCCGGTCGTGTGGCCCTTACCAAGACGTAAACCCTTCCCTTCATTATGACTGATCCCTCTCCCAAGACACCGGCTTCCGCCTCCGCAAAGGCTCCCGATTCTGCTCCTAAGAAAGTCTTAACGCTGACGGAGCAACTTGAGGCATCATCTGCATCTGCTGAAGGTGCGGAGACTAAAGGCACGCCCAAAATTCGTCGCAAGAAGATCAAGAAGACCGTCCCTCAGGCACGCGTCTGCATTCATGCTGGTGAAAATAATACCATCGTCACCTTCACGGATTTACAGGGCAATAAGATCGGCGGATGCAGCGCCGGCATGGCCGGATTCAAGGGTACGCGCAAGTCCACTCCCTATGCCGCAAAAGTAGCAGCCGAAAAGGCAGCCGAGCGTGTGCAGGCTTACGGCGTACAGTCGGTGACCGTGGAAGTGAAGGGTCTCGGCCCCGGACGCGAACAGTGCATTCGAGGTTTGCAGAGTGCCGGGCTTAATTTAGATGCCATTATCGACACTACTCCCATTCCACACGGTGGCGTGCGGCCCTGCGGAAGACGCCGTGTCTAATCTATTTTGATTCCTCACCCTTCTCATGAAGTACACAGGTCCAAAGGCCAAACGCTGCCGCCGGCAGGGAGCCAACATCTACGGCTCTGATAAATATGATAAAATCCTTCAGCGCAAGCCCTACGGTCCCGGTAAGAACCCCAAGGCACGCGCAGGACGGCCCTCGGAATACTCTAAGCAGCTCAAAGAGAAACAGAAGGCCCGCGATATGTACGGTCTTTCAGAGAGTCAGTTCCGCAATCTCTACAACGAAGCCACCAAGAAGTCCGGACAGACCGGAGATACCTTCAAGCAGATGCTTGAGCGTCGCTTGGATAACGTGATCTACCGATCCGGATTAGCCCTTACGCGTTTGCAGGCTCGCCAGTTCGTGGGTCATGGGCACTTCCAGGTAGACGGCGTTCGCGTGAAGGTTCCCTCCTACCGCGTGAGACCGGGCGAAGTGATTGTGGCACGTGAGCGCACGAAGAAGTCTCCTGTCTACGGTCCCATCTTGGATGCACATGAGAAGTATATGCCGCCCAAGTGGCTCAAAGTCGACCTTGGAGCGATGAAGATCGAAATTGTTTCACTCCCCACACCCGAAGACGCAGAGCAGGCGCTCGACGTTCGCCAGGTCGTGGAGTTCTACTCTCGTACGTAATCTTTTTGCCTTTTTTCCCGCTTTGAGCGCGGGTCCCCATCCCCATTTCCTTCCTTCTGTCTTATGCACATCATTCAGGAAGAGATTGGTCTCCCCACCTACAGTGTCACACTGGTGACCAAAGGGGATACCTCTCACGCGATATTCGCGATCGGGCCGCTCCCGCCGGGCTACGGGATGACCCTTGGCAATGCGCTGCGGCGCGCCCTTTTGAGCAGTCTTCCGGGCGCTGCAGTGATGTCTCTGCGCGTGCAAGGCGTGCAGCACGAGTACGCCACCATCAAGGGCGTTCAAGAGACGGTGGTGGATATCGGGCTCAACTTCAAGCGCCTTAAGATGCGTAAGCACGGCAAGGAGTTGGAGGTGATCACATTGCAGGCTAAAGGCCCCAAGGTGGTCACAGCCGAAGATCTGAAAGTCTCCTCTGATATCGAGGTGTTGAATAAAGATCTGCCCCTGCTCACCATAGAGAAGGGTGGTTCCATCGATATGCAGATCACCGTGGGCAAGGGTGTGGGATATGCGTCCGCTTCCGAACGTAACAAGAAGCAGAACGAACCGGGCCTGATCCACATTGATGCGATCTTCAGCCCGGTGGAACGCGTTCGCTTTGAGGTCGAAACCTCTCGCGTGGGACAGCGTACCGACTTAGAGAAGCTTATCCTCGACGTGCAGACCAACGGGTCCCTCACGGCGGAGGAATCAGTGCAGTTCGCCTCTCAACTCCTTAAGAGTTATTTTGAATACTTTGGTAGCACCGAGAAAGTCGTGGAGCCTGAGTTCATTGCCGATTTTTCTCGCGCAGGACCCCAAGTCAGCGAGGCTGGCATGGATCTGGGTGCCAAGGAAAGTTACACTCCTATCGAGATCCTCAATTTCTCGCCTCGTACGCTCAATGCCCTCATCAATGCAGGCGTGGGCAGTATCGAACAGCTTACCAAGTGCACTGAGGCCGCCCTCAGTAACTTCCGTGGTTTTGGTGCTAAAGCCTTAGATGAGGTCAAGCAGACTCTCGCGGAACGAGGCCTCAAACTCTCCGACGAATCCTTGGACAGTTGATCATCTTTTCCGTACTCTGCGCTCCACCTCATGCGTCATCGACTCTCCCGCCGCCGGCTAGGACTCAAACCCGCTCATGAGCGGATGTTCAAACGCAATCTTTTGACGTCACTCCTCCTGTACGAGGCCGTGCGAACGACGAAAAATCGTGCGCAAGCAGTGGCTCCCATGGTGGATCACATCATCGCCATGGCTAAGAGAACAGCCCCATATAATGCCATTCGAGCCATTAATCGCGTAGTGACGGATAAGAATGCCAGTCGCAAGATCATGGAGGTCTACATCAGACGTTTTGCAGCGGTTCCCTCGGGCTTCACACGCATGACGCCGGTGGGCTCCCGTCAGGGAGACAATGCCAAGCTGGTAGACCTTTCATTGGTGGAAGGGATTGCCGTGGAGGAGGCTCCTGCCAAGACCAAAGAGAAGAAAGCAGCCAAGAAATCCTCTCCCGCCATCAAAGCATGAAGACTTCCACACCCAAACCCTCGGCTCCTCATTGGCTCCTCATTGATGCGGAGGGCCAGGTGTTAGGGCGCCTTGCAGTGCGCGTAGCCAATCTGTTGCGTGGCAAGCATCGCCCCGCCTATTCTCCGCACTTGATCTACGGGGATCATGTGGTGATTATCAATGCCAGTAAGCTCAAAATGACGCCCGCTAAATTCCGTCGCAAGACATTCTTTAAGCACTCGGGGTATCTGGGTCACCTGAAGGCGATTCCCCTGCAGAAGATGTTCGAGGAGCGCCCCACGGATCTCATAGAGCAGGCGGTGCGCGGGATGATCCCCGGCAACCGTCTTCGGCCCATTGCCATTCAGCGTCTTCATATTTTTGCTGGCGCCGATCATACTTTTGCTGCACAGAAGCCTGTTTCCACCCCCATTCGCTAATCTATGAACACTCCTGAAAAAAAGCGGCAGTATCATTTCGGCCTGGGCAAGCGCAAGACGGCCATTGCTCGTGTGCGCCTCTATGAAGCCGGTTCCGGCGATGCTGTAGTGAACGGGATGAAGTTCCAGAAGTACTTTCAGACGGCGGTGGAAGTGGAAAACGCTCTTTCGCCTTTGGTGATTGCCAATCTCAAGGGTCAGGTGGATCTGGAGGTGACCGCGACGGGCGGTGGAAAGATCGCGCAGTCCGATGCCGTGCGCCATGGCATCAGCCGCGCATTACTTCTTCTGACTCCGGAACTGAGAAGCGAACTGAAGCACGCTGGGTATCTTCGTCGTGATGCTCGCATTAAGGAGCGCAAGAAGCCGGGCCTGAAGAGAGCGCGCCGTGCGCCGCAGTGGCAGAAACGCTAAACACGTCTTTGCTGTCTTCCACTCCTGCGATCGATCTGCGGATTTGAGTGTGAATCTTTGTCTTGTGATCTGAAGAGAGAGCGAAATATTGGCTTATTTAAAGCAAAAAATGAGGGACCTATATTTTCTTCAAAGGTTATTGACAACCCGATTGGCGGTTGTACATTGCCGCCATGAAAACAACCGAACGAGATCCCTTTGAAGAGCATATTGCCGCTCTTGTTGTTCAGGCCGTAGATCAAACTCTGCCCAAAGACGCTGCAGAAATCGGCTTGCGAGAGGAACAGGTGCGAGCAGTGGCGGAACGCGTCCGTGTTATGACAAAAGATTTGCTGCAGGGAGCAGGATTGAAGTTGTCTGGGCCTGCTGCGCTCGAGCAGCTCATGAAGGAGTTGATCTTGGATGTATTGGCTACAAAATTACCGACCTATTTGGGTAGGCCTGCCAGAACTCAGGCTGAAACGGCGGCCAGGAAGACTAAAGAAAAAGAATTGACAGTACAAATGCAGAGTATGGGTCGAATCCGAAGATGGCTCGCAGAAATTAAAAGGAGGAGTATGGAGGATACGTCGTTTAAGCCCGCCACACGTCCCTACACACGTTCGCTTTTCGATGGTTCCCATCCAGATGTGACGGGTCCTCTGGATTCCGCCGCCCGCTTGTGGGCGTTTGCCGATGAGCAGAAGGAGGTCAGATTAAAGGTTACAAGGCAGGCTCCAGCCCCCCAAAGGCTCGTTGCCGCTGATCCTGTTCAGGATGGTGGTGATCATGGGAATGGAGATGGTGCTGGCAATGCGTTGCTCCAGAGAAAAAAGCAGCCTCAGGGGGTGGCAGAGCCTTCGTAAAGAGGAGCTGTTTCCTCATGCACATTATCGATGCAGTAATCGTTGATGTTTCAGTGCGCTGATTCCTTATGCGGCGATGGCCAGTTTGACGTAGTACAGGCTCTTACCATCCTCCGTATCCAGAATGAACCGTGCATCCAAGGTGAGGAGCTGCAGGATCGTCTGACACATCTTGAGGAGCATGGCGGGCGGGAGCATCACTCCGGCTTCCAGGCAGGTGGCGCACAGTCCGGCGGCGTCCTTGCACTTCAGATAGGGCTCTCCACGCTCTTGGATCACTTCCCGGAGGGAATTCTGCACTTCCACCACGTAGCGCTCGATATAGGGCTCCAATTCCTCCACGGCAAGCTCGTGCACTTCCGGCATGGCTTCGATGATATCCAGGTCACTGTGGATCGCGTGAGCAATGCAGGCGTCGAGGGTCATGGGTGTTGGGGAAGTGGATGTTTGTGTAATTCGTTTTTAGACGAATCCAATCATTATAGCCCAAATGGGACTTCGGGAGAAGGGGGTTTCTGGAACGGGATCGCTGAGCTGCTATTCCATTTAGATACGACGTCATATTTTCACTCCATATTCATCATTTTTCCTTCTTTCTCAGGATGAGGGTATGGCTGTTACTCATCAGTAATGATTGCCAGAGACCTGGAAGTCGGACCTGGTCATGAGTATACGTAGATTGAGGTCCTTCAAGGAGTGAACAGATGCGATCACGAGACCAGAGTTTATAGAAATTAGCTGGAAAGAGCCGCATCGTTCCTCCGGCAGCTAACACCCGGTCAGCCTCGAGAAAGCTCTGATCGAGATCGTCGCCATTGAGCCAGCAGGGAAGAAAATGGCAAGAGAGGATTTGTTGAAATTCACCATCTTTGAATGGGAGTTTCCGCGCATCCGCTTGCTGCATATAACCGTGAGTGGCTGGAATATCAGTATGGATTTGATCGCCCAGTATTTTGCGTAGGCAATGATTTGCGATGACGCGCATCTTCTCCATGCGAAGGTTCTCTTGGCTGAATCCATCGGGGGAACCAACGGGATGCCCTATGCGCGCATCGATGCCGATCATTGCCCTCTGGTCATCATCGCGTTCTTGTTGCTTTCGAGCTACGCAGTTGATGAGTGAATAGGGAGAGAAGTGCGTCGTGCCGCTCCCGAGATCTAATGTTCGATGTTCGAGGACGTTATCCACCATTTCCCGTGTGTTCCTGCAATCCGGGAATAGTAGGATTCTATAGATATCCGCTTCACGTCCTGTTGAAGGGATGCGGTACCCTGTCATTCTTGTGTACCACTGCGAACCGTAGGGAGCCAGGTTCCGGACGGTATCGCGTGCATACCGCAACGAGGAGTCGATCAAATCGGAAGACTTCACAATATAACAATAAAATAAATCATTATAAATGTCAAACGATAAAAACCCCAGGAGATTCATGGGGTCAGAAAAGGAATGAAATAACCCATGAGATTTTCCTTACCTTGTCTATGAGTGCTACGACGAATTTAGTGGATGAGAAGAGACTTGGCGAAATCGCGGCGTAGCCCCCAGAGGGGCGAAGGCGAATGGAGCCGCCGACCGGAATCGAACCGGTGACCCTAGGTTTACGATACCTATGCTCTACCAGCTGAGCTACGGCGGCTTTAACATCATTTTGGGGGTAACCGAGTGCTCTTGGCAACTATTTCATCTTGATCGATACTAGTCCTCTATGGATCGTTCCACCGCCCTCACGTGGTCTTGGCTCAATGTCTTAAACAGCAAGCGCCTGGAGGCCTTGTTGCAAGTCTACAGCGATCTTACGGAGGCGCTCAGCCACGTGGATGAATCGCTCTTGAAGAACCTGGGTTGCCGGGAGGATACCGTGTACACGGTGCTGAATCGTCTGGAGGAATTCGACTCTGCGGCGTATGAGGCGGAGCTGCACAAGCGCGGACTCTCTTTTCTGGATATGGACGATCCGCGGTATCCCGCAAGTCTGCGGACACTGCCGGATGCGCCGGTTTTTCTGTATTGGCGGGGAGATTTGGCGATCCTGTCGCAGCCCTGTCTGGCGCTCGTGGGCACGCGGGAAATGAGCGAGTACGGCGAGCGTGTGACCGAGTCGTTCGTTCCATCCATTGTTCGCGCGGGGATGGTGACGGTGAGCGGATTGGCTCTGGGGATCGATGCGGCAGTCGCCCGCGAGACCATCGATGCCGGCGGCAAGACCGTCGCTGTCTTGGGGCATGGCTTGGCCAAGATCCATCCGGTGAGCAACGCGCGTCTGGCGGAAGAGATCGTAGCCAAGGGCGGCCTCATTCTTTCCGAATTCCCTTTGGATAGCGAACCGGGAAAATTCACATTCCCCGCACGCAACCGCATTATTGCGGGGCTCTCCGTGGGCACTGTGGTTCTGGAGGCGGGCGAGAAGAGCGGAGCGCTTATTACGGCCGATCTGGCGCTGGATTACGGGCGCGAAGTCTTTGCCGTTCCCGGTCCGATCTTTGAACCAACGTATGCCGGTTGCCATCAAATATTGAGCAAAGGCCAGGCCAAACTGGTGAGTTGTCCTGCAGATATTCTTTCTGAGTTGGGTATGGCAATTTCGGAGTCCGAGCCCACGACATACGATCCCCGGGATGCCGCGGAGACTGCCCTGCTGAAAGTCCTAACGGCCATGCCGCAGACATCCGATTCGCTCATGGAACGTTCCGGACTCTCTGCGGCACAAATCGCCTCTTCCCTCACCATGATGGAACTCGGTGGAGCGGTGAAGGGCACGGGAGACGGAAGGTGGGTGAGGGTGTAGGAGTCCCATTTGCGATTTGAAGAGTTTCGATTTGCGATTTGGGTGCCGATTGTCAGCAATGAAGAACAAAAATCGCAAATGGCAAATCATGGAAATCGCAAATATCTCGAACGTGTTATAGAATTCCTTGCATCTTCCCCTCATTCCCTATGGCAGCCCCACTCGGCACCCTCCTCTCTGATTCCTGGAGCTCTTTTCGTCGCGCGCTTATGCCGATCTTGATCGGCGCTGTGATCTTCGGTCTCATTCTTGGGATCAGCCAGTCTTTCTTGGGTCAACGCGTTGCTCAGAAAACCGGTTCAGCATTGGAGGATTTAGGATTCAATCAGCAAGATTTGCAAGATTTACAGCAACGTATACAGGCGGGGGATCAGGCGGCGGTGGAGGAGTTTCAGCGCAAGATGCAGGAGGTGACGGGTGCACAGGGTGAAAAGCTCCCTGGGGCCGTTGCTTCTATGTATGGAACATTATTGCCTGTTATGGGTGCCTCGATGCTCCTGATGTGGGTCGTTTCTCTCATCGCATCGGCGTACTTCCTCGTTCTTTCACTCGAGGAAGGCCTGACATTCCAGACGGCATTGCAGCGTGCGCCGGGACTCATTATCCCTCTCTTCCTTCTCTCTCTGTGGGTGATGATTCGTTCCTTCATTTGGATTCCCTTCATCGGCATCATTACGGCGATTATCCTGGGTCCTCGGTTTATGTTAGCTCCGGTGCTTCTGGCGAAAGAGCATAAGGGAGTACTGGAGAGCGCCAGTCTGAGCTACGCCAAAACGCAGGGGTACTGGGGAAAGATCGTAGGCAACGGCATCGTGGCATCGTTGCTTGCGATGGTCGCCATCATGGTTATTGGTATCATTGTGAGCATTCTGGGAGCAAGTACGGCTGTGTTGGTCATGCCCATGCTCAATATGCTGGTAACCGCATTCCTCACGATCTTTGTTGTGAAGCTGAGTCAGACGGTGCTGGCCAATCCGTTGCGTGCGTAAGGTCAAAAAACCGCTTGTCACACTTTGCGTACGCTCTTAGCCGCAGAAATGATCTGTGAAAATTCCTGTGGTTTGAGCGATGCGCCTCCCACCAGGCCTCCGTCGATGTCCTGTTGAGAAAGAAGTTCCAGGGCATTCACCGGGTTCAGGGAGCCTCCGTACAGAATACGGATAGTCTGTCGCCATGCGGAAGGAACCAGTGAGCGGATGAAAACATGCATGTCTTGGGCCTGCTCTGCAGTCGCCGTCAGCCCCGTGCCGATGGCCCAGACGGGCTCGTAGGCGATGGTGATGGACTGCGTGAGCGGAAGGATCTTTACCTGTCTCTCTACGATCTGTTTGTGGCGGCGCGTCTCTCGCTCGCTCTTGGTTTCGCCCACGCAGATGATCGGGTGTAGCCCGCTTCTGAGGGCGGCTTCCGCTTGGGCGGCCACGTCACTGTCTCCTTCGTGATGGTCGCGGCGGCGTTCCGAGTGTCCGCAGAGCACGTACTGGCATCCCAGCGTTTTTAGCATGGCCATGCTCACATCTCCCGTATGGGCTCCTGACGATTCCGGATGACCACATTGGGCGCCCGTCGGGAGTCCTGCCTCAAGACAGGGTTTCAAATCCGGGAACGTCGGAAAGACGATCGTGTCCACTCCTTGTTGCGGGCGATACGGCGAAGAGGCTTCCAGGGCTCCGGTCGGGATCGAATTCATTTTCCAATTTGCGCAGATCAGAGGAGTGCGTGGCATGAGCGAAGGATAGCATATTTATCTGTCGTGCCTTGCCTTACTCCAACCCCTCTCCGTTCCGGCCAACGCCAATCGGAGAGGGGAGAAGGGGGTGAGACAGATGCCCAGCTTCATTTCTTCGCCAGTCCTTCCAGAGCCTTCAGGACTTCAACGGGGACCATCCAGACCGTTGTATTGGATTGGTCGGAACTGATGTCATTGATGCTCTGCAAGGTGCGCAGGTGCAGGGCGCCCGGGGAGGCGGCGAGCATTTCTGCAGCTTTGGCCATGTTGGCGGCGGAAGCCACTTCACCCTCGGAACTGATGATCACGGCTTGTTTCTCACGCTCGGCCTCGGCCACTTTGGCGATAGTGCGCTTGAGAGAATCCGGAAGAATGATGTCTTTGAGTTCCACGGATTGCACGTCGATGCCCCAGGCGTCGGACACATGATCCACCACTTTTTTAATGTTTTCGCTCACTTGCGCCTTCTCCGCCAGGAGCTGATTGAGCGCTACCTCTCCTACGGCGTTGCGCATGGTGGTCTGTGCCAATTGGCTCACGGCGTTGAAGAAATCCTCCACTTCGATCAACGCCTTGGCTGCATCGTTGACCTTGAAGTAAATGACGGCGTTGATGCGGATGGGGATATTGTCTTTGGTGATGGCTTCCTGATCCGGCACATCCACCGCCTTGATACGCACATCCACTTTTGAGAGGCGCTGAAACACGGGGATGAGCAGATGCCACCCGGGGTTCCACATGCGGCTGTACTTGCCCATGGTGAACAGGATACCGCGCTCGTACTGGTCGATCTGCCGGATGCAGGAGAGGATCAGGATCAGAACGATGATGGCGGCGGCTACGGCGATTTGGAGAGGTGGCATAATGAGGGTGGGGAATCTGGCAGGAAGGATAGCACATCATTACCCCACTCCCTTCTCCCTCTCCCTTGCCACTCCACTGACCCCGGGAGAGGGGGGATGAGGGGGGTGAGGCAGAGACAAGTGACGCCAATCGCACTATGATGGGGACCTATGGAAAAACCATCACATGTCGTCCTGGCAGCCGATCATGCCGGTTACCTCCTCAAGGAAGAGATGAAGAAGCATCTGCAATCTCAGGGGATCGATACCATCGACGTGGGCACGTTTTCCGAGGATTCCGTGGATTATCCTGCGATCATTCGCAAAGGCTGTGCCGCAGCATTAGAGCAGAAGGCCTTTGCCATCATCTTCGGTGGGAGCGGCAACGGCGAAGCCATGGCTGCCAACAAGGTCCGTGGCATTCGTGCGGCCTTGGTCTACAGTGATGAAACGGCCAAATTGGCCCGCGCCCATAACGATGCCAATGTGATGAGCCTGGGCGGGCGCCTCACGCGGTCCGAAGATGCCCTGCGCTTTGTAGACATCTTTTTGACGACTGACTTTGAAGGAGGACGGCACCTGAGGAGGATTGAAGATTTGGAACCATAATTATCAGGCGAGCCCGTGGGCTTGCAGTGAACCCGATGATTGATAACTCCATAGAAATAGTATAAAATAATAAGAAACATGGCCGAAAACAAACCCCCTGATGCGTTGCGTAGCAATGGCCCAGAGCAAAAATTCGCAATGAAAGAAAGCGGAGGCGCGCAGACGGATGCCCTTTTATTTTTGAAGCAGAATGTGCCTCCGGCGGATATTCAGTGGAGGGTCGATGCATCAGACAGAACGAAGGCAGTCTTCGTCTATCGTGGAGTCGTTGCCGATTGGATTCCACTGGTCAATTTTGAAAAGAAGAGCGAGCAGGAACAGCGTGCAGCTCTTCAGAAGGTCATGAATGATCTCAAAGGAAATTATGAGAAGTACCTGGCGGGAAACATGAAAAAGCTACTGCAGGGTCTAGTTCTTCCTGAAGGGATGAAGGCAGAGATGAATGAATCGACCCTAATTTTGCTCTACGGCGGAACCAGCATGGGGTATTCCTGCTCTCTTTTGCGGGGGCCCTCTGACAAGGCGACGCGAGATACTATTTTTCAGCAAGCGAAGACATTCAAAGAACAGATTGATCAGAAGAGTGAAGATGTCCCCACGTTCCTCAAGAAGAACGTTCCGCCGGAGTGCACGTGGAGAGTCGATACCTTTGAAGGGAAGAAATCGGTGGTATTCGTTTATCGCGGAACCGTTGCCGAATGGATTCCGCTCTCAAACTTTGCAGAAAAGAAAGATGTCACGGAGAGAAAGAAGGAACTGCAGCGTGTCGTTCTTCTTCTGGAGGGAAAATATCAGAAGTATCTCGAGAGCCAATTAACCGTTAAGCCGCAGCCCAAAGGAGAGAAGAAGACGGCTTCGGAATTACCTCAAGGCATCCCGGCAAAAACAGAGAAGCCGAATGATGAGCTTCAATCTCTGCGCGATGTGCTCCGTGACCCCAAGCTATTGCCCAAGGGAATGTTGTGTGGCATCGAATATGTGGCGGAAATGAAAATGGACTATATACGATTTACATACCGGGGGGTCAGTAGATCCATCCCGTACCGGAATTTTCTTGCTCCCAGTGCGGATGCAATCAAGGCATTGATACGCACCGAAGCGGAGAGAATACGTCTGGAATTGGATGAGATCGTTGATGCGAATAGCGATCCGCGCAAGCAACAACTGTTCTTGCGTATTCAATCCTTCGTTCCGAAAGGAATCATCTGTAGCAGAGAAGGGAACGGACTGCATTTCCAAGAAGGCAATTCGGGGTTTGGCATGGATATTCGCTCATTCGAGGATCTGACGGACGATGAGTTGCGCCCTGTCTTCACGAAGAAGTTCGCCTTCATAAAAGAAGCGGTTTCGACGAGGGGGAATCCCTTTGAAGATGTAAGGGACGCAATGGTCTCCACGAGACGGCCGGATGGACTGGCCGGGATTCATTGGAGCGAACAGACATTGGATTGGGTGTTCGAAAATCGGTCTCAACTTTGGGCAAAAGAAAAGTATTCCCTTTCGGACGATGCGGAAATAATGCTCAAGAAGCAGATGGGTCCTGCGCGTGAGGAAAAGACTGTCACCCTGCAAGCGGTTAACGAAAACGGCTTTAAATATGCCTGCGTGGTCAACGGGGAAGTGTGGTACGTCGCAGGGCAAAAAATGGGGATCGAAGAGAAAGACAAATATTTGTTTACATTTGTTGCAAAGGACGCCGACGGGAAGCCGGATTATCTTATGCAGACAAGCATCGGAGTGGATCCCGCTCTGGAGAAGATGGGATTTCCTTCGGATTTTATCGCTCTGAAGAAGAGGCTGTCTGATGCGCGCCTGCATCGCGCGAGTGAGCTTAGGGATGATGCCGGGGAGAAGGGGTTTGATCTTCCGCGCGATCGGGACATCTACTACATCGCCATGCAGGCTACGGATGCGGACGATCACAACGGCGCGATCCGCAAAGGGAGATATCAGGCCAGGTTGCTCCCGAGCGCCTTGGCCGGGGCCGGCTATCGTATGGTCTGCGGCGAATCCATCGCCACGGAGGTCCATAGCGAGAAGCCTGCCGCAGTCCTGGAGCAATTGATCCAGAACGGGTACCGGAAGGGCATGCGAGATTTCTACATTCGCCTGGATGCTCATGGCTCCGTTATGGGCATGAACTTCGGAGGGCAATTGAGCTTTGAAGACCTGGCATCCATCGTTCGTGCGCATCCGGATTCCAGGTTCTTTTTTGATACGACTGCCTGTCATGGCGGGTCCATCCCCGGTGGAATGCAAAGATTCGTCGATTCCCTTGATGCCGATGAAGGCAGGGTGGTTGCCATTTCCCATACGAAGGAGCACGTTGTGAACTACGAGAACTTTACGCAGATACTTTGCGTGTTCCTCAACAAAATGCGCGTGCACTCCGCAGATGCCCCCAAGACGCTTGGGGAAGCACTATACCGTACGGATCTCATCGTGAAGGGTATCGATAAGATTGATGCTGAATTTTATAAGAGCATGCCAGGGGCTCCCAGTCTGCGAACTGCGGAAAAAGAACGGAGTAAAGACAGCCCATTGCCTTCCTAGGGTCACATCGGGAAAGGAGTATTGATAGTCTGCTAGAATAGCTCCATGGCTTTGCCTGTGCTTATCGCACCCTCTATCCTTTCGGCGGATTTAGATCGACTTCAAGAGGAAGTGAAGAGCATTGAGCCGTACGCCGATTGGCTCCAGATCGATGTGATGGACGGGAGGTTTGTCCCGAATACGACGTTCCCGATCGAACTTGTTCGGACAATCAAGACCACGCTCCCGCTGGATATTCATCTCATGGTGCACGATGCCGCCGAATACGTTCGACAGTTTTTACAATTGAAGCCCAAGAATGTCACCTTCCACGCAGAGGCTGTTTTGGATGATGTTCAGCGTAGAGCCCTGATCCAAGCTATTCACAAAGCAGGAGCCACCGTGGGCATCGCCATCAACCCAGCCACGCCTCTGAGCGCGGTCTTGGGCATATTGGGAGAAGTGGATTTGCTTCTTATCATGTCTGTGAACCCCGGATTCGGAGGACAGTCGTTCATCTCCTCCGTTCTTTCTAAAGTCACAGAGGCTCGCAAATTGTATCCTGCGCTTATGATTCAGATGGATGGCGGTATTGATGCGACTACGGCACCGCTCTGTATTCGTGCGGGGGCCAATAATTTGGTGGCCGGGAGTTTTATCTTCCGTTCCAAGAATCGTGCACAATCCATTTCTCTTCTCCGTTCGTGATATGCGCCGCGTTCTTCCTCTTGCCGGTCTTCTCTGTGCACTTCTGCTCACGGCTTGCGCGGAAACACGTGCCTCGGCTGAGCGCATGGCCATTCATCTCGCAAGCCCCGATGGGCCCACTTTTGAGATCCAGGCGGAGCTGGCACGTACGCCAGAACAGCAGGAGCGTGGCCTTATGGGTCGCACATCACTCCCACAGGGTGAGGGTATGCTCTTCATTTTCCCCAGGAGCCAGATTCTCGCCTTTTGGATGAAAGATACGTTGATTCCGTTGGAGGTTCTCTTCTTTGATGAGACGGGTCAATTCGTCTCTGCGGGCATTATGCTTCCATGTGCTCCAACAGAGAGTCGTTGTCCTTCTTATGCTTCCAGAAGCCTGGCACGTTATGGCTTAGAGCTCCCGATAGGGTCCATCCGGCGATTCGGAGGAGTGGGAGAGGGATGGAGACTTCAGTTGGGCTCTTGGGCCACTCCGTAAAGCACATGGAAGGCGCACCCTCCTTCGGCGGAATGCGCAGCACCATCGTGATGCTCCTTGCGTGTCTCACGGGGGTTGTGGTTGCCCAAGTTTTTTTTGCCTTCCGCGGTACCGCGCTTCAGTTCGATGAAATCGGACAGTACTGTCGCATTTCAAGTTTTCTGAGTGGCACATGGCGCACGCAGGATTGTCGGGTGGTGACGCTGCCGGGTTACCACGTGTTGGTGGCTTGGGCACTTTCGCTGTGGGGAGCATCTTCTGTTCCGGCGGCACGGACCGTTTCGTTCTTCTTGAGCTTGCTCTCCTGCATCCCCATTTTTCTTATCACACGGATTCTGCATCGTGGGTATGGCCTCTTGCGCGCTATCCAGATCGTGACGCTTCCGATCCTCCTTCCGTTCTTTCCGCTCCTCTATACCGATGTCTTAGGTCTGGGAATGCTCCTGTGGGCCCTGCTTGCGGCGCTGCGGCGCTGGCCGCTCCTTGCCGCCATCTTGCTCACGGCGGCGATCTGCGTGCGTCAGAATGCCATCCTGTGGCTGCCACTCATCGCTGTGGTTTCTCTGGAAGGAAATATTCTTCCGCACTTGTTCCTTGGATCATTGGGCAGTCTCCTGCGTCGCGGATATGCATTTCTGCTTCCGATCGTATTCTTCTGTGCATTCTTGCTCCTCAATGGAAGTCCCTCGCTCAATCGTTCCGCGGTGACGCCGTCGGTGACCTTCTCACTTGGCAATATCTTCTTTGCGCTCTTCCTGTTTGCGGTGCTTTTTCTGCCATTGGTACTCCGTCAGGCACCACGAATGGCAACGATACTCAGGGAGCGATGGCGGATTTCTATGCTTCTGCTCGTGTTCTTCATAATTTTTATCTTCGGATTCGATGTGACACATCCTATCAACCAGTCGGCCATGCAAGTGCGCGATCTCATCCTCCGTTCCGTTGCAGGAGGAGGATTGCCGTGGATGTTCTTCTTTCTCTCCACTGCCATTGCGTTCCTCACGATGCTCGTGACTCCTTTGGAGCGCCCAAAGTTTCTTCTCCTGTACCCCGTCGCCTTTATTGTTCTCTCCACCACTTGGATGATCGAGACGCGGTATGCCATTGTGCCGTTGGTGCTTTTTCTCCTCTTCAGAAAATCGCAATCCTGGCGCATGGAAATGATTCAGGTGGCGTATAACCTGGCGCTGTGTCTGTGGGTGTTTATGGGGTGAGGCAGAGATCTTCTACTCCTCACTGCATCGTCAGATGGTGCACCACTGTGATTACCCCGATCAACGCGGCAAATCCGGAAAGCAACAGCACCACACCCGCCGTGATATCCTTGAGACGGCCGACGTGTACCGAATAGTGCGGCTCTACGATATCCAATATTTCTTCGATCACGGTATTGAAGAGTTCGGCACCCAGAACTACGGCGATTGCCACCAGGATCAGAACGACTTCCATGTAGGTGAATCCGAGTGCGATCGTCGCCAGAATCACCAGAAGGCCGATCAGGCACTCGATGCGGAAGTTGCGCTCTCTCTGCCAGACGAATCGAATTCCTCTCCACGCATTGGTCGCGCTTTTGGCAAAGGTTTTAACCATGCGAACATCCTACTCCTCAGGAGAAAATCAAAAAGCTATCCGATTTCCGTAACAGTCTTCAGCCTTTCTTTTCCACCTTTTCCCGGCAGAAAAGGTGGAGCCAAAATGCCGGCGCGCCAATCGCCCCTCAGCCCGGCCCTGTGCCTCCTCGTCGGCTCCTACAAGCATTCGGAGCCGCGCTCGTCGGCCGTCTGCTGCTTCGCAGCAGCTGAGCCTTCCCCTTGCACCCCCCGTGGCGCGCCACCCCCAAAAATGAGAGGGGAGTTAGTGGTGGATATTCTTCGTCTCAGAGGGGATCAGATTTTGTACGGAGCGAGGTTCTGTTCGATACGCTCCGCCACCTTGGCATCCTTGGGAACCTGGAATGTATTCCCCGTCATACGCTCGTAGAGATCGATATACTTGCTGGCCAGCATCAGACGCACGTCATCGGTGATGTCCGGTCGCTTGCCGCCATACTCGAATCCCTGGCTCCTGAGCCACAGGCGGAAGAATTCCTTATCCAGGCTCTCGGGCTCCTGGCCCTTACTCAAGCGTTCCTCCAGACTGGAGGCCACCCAGTAGCGTGAGGAATCGGGCGTGTGGACCTCATCGGCGATGGTGAGATGCCCCGCCTCGTCGTAGCCCATCTCATACTTGGTATCCACCAGGATGAGTCCGCGCAGAGCGGCGATTTGCTGGCCCTTCCGGAAGAGTGCGAATGCGCGATCTTCGATCTCCGCCCACTGCTTGGCCGTGGCGAATCCGCGCTCCACGATGCCCTTAGGATCGATCAATTCGTCTTCTTCCCCCTTGGTGGTGGGCGTGATGATGGGGGCGGCGAACTTTTGGTTCTTCACCATGCCTTCCGGGAGCGTATTCCCGCAGAAATTCCGGATTCCCTTGTTATAGTTCACCCAGGCGGAAGTCCCCGTGGAGCCCGTCAGGTAGCCGCGAACTACGATCTCCACCCGCAACATGTTGAGATCCTTTACCACCATGGCGTTCTCATCCGGTACGGCGATGACATGCGTGGGCATCACGTCTTTGATTTGCTCAAACCACCAGGCGCTGAGCTGGTTCAGGGCTTGGCCCTTAAGAGGAATAGAGCACCACTGAATATCAAAGGCGCTCTGGCGATCGGTGGCGATGAGGATGGCTCGTTTCTTTTCCTTCTGCGTATACACATCGCGCACCTTGCCGGCATACTTTTCACCAAGTCCCTTGAAATCGGTTTTCTCAAGGGCGGTGGGCAGAAAGGGACGGAGAGCGTCGGGGGTGATCATGGGGGGATGATAGCATTTATAAAAACCGTAGATCAGTGAATTATTGAACAATAGAAATAGTGTTATTTGTAATCAACAGTTCATATCTCGTTGTTCAAACCATTCGCGTAACCATAGGAGCATCCAGATTTGCGAGGAGTAATCTATCTGCGATTCGACGTATTCCTTAACAAAGTTTTCCAATCGGGCGCGGTCAAACATTTCCCACAGAAGAGGATGCCCTGTGAGAAGACGATCTTGTACAAAAGGGCGGAGGGGGCCACGGAACCACTTGTCGAGTGGCAAGCGAAATCCTTGTTTTCTTTTTCGTAGAGTCTCTTTTGGCAAAATATCTCGGAGAATTTCTTTGAAGATCCATTTTGTCTTCCGGCCATGGATCTGAAGGTTGGAGGGGAGCGTGGATGTGAGTTCAAGCAGTCGATGGTCGAGTAGTGGTGATCGCACTTCAAGTCCATGTGCCATTGATCCAAGGTCGACCTTAGGCATTAGGTCATCGGGGAGGTAGGTCTCAAGATCAGTGTTCATCGCCTGATGGATGATGCCATCCGCACGAGATCTCGCCCCCAATGTTTGTGCATTGAACCATGTGTCAGTTCTTTGGTTCGACGTATATTTTCCGGAATAGATTGAACTTTTTTCATCCTCAGTAAATCCGCCCATGTACTGCAAAACTCGCTGTTGCCAAGGAAGTTGCAGTGAGTCATGAAAAAGCATGGATCGATAAGATAGGGTATTCCGACGCAGAAAATGGAAAAGGTGCATACCCTGTCGGATACTCTCCTTTATCGGCCACGGAAGTGTATTCCATTGTTCGGAAAAACGGAGAATGGGATAGCGGAGGTAACCTCCGAAGCATTCATCACCTCCATCACCACTCAGTGCGACTGTGACATGGTCACGCGTGAATTGCGAGATCAGGTAGGTTGGGATGCACGAAGGGTCACCGAATGGTTCTTCGTATGTGCGAACCAATGTTGGAAGCAGATGTACAATATCCGGTTCAAGAATAAAGGCATGATGCTTGGTTCCAAAGTACCTTGAGATGCGTTCAGCATCAGGCAGTTCACTTGTCGGCTCGCGACTACCAATGGAGAACGTTTGAACGGGTTGAGTATGAAGTTGACTCATGAGTGCGACAATCGTTGCGGAATCTACGCCGCCGGAGAGAAATGCTCCCACAGGGACGTCAGCGATCATGCGGATGCGTGTGCTCTCTGTAAGAGCTGACAGGATGGTGTCTTTCCACTCTTCCAATGAGTTATGCATATTCGGTGAATATGTGAGTGCCCAGTAGCGTCGTGAAACCAAGGCACCTGTGTCGATATTGATCGTTATGCAGTGGCTTGCGGGGAGCGATATGAGGCCGTGGACACCGGTAAGAGGCGATGGAAGGTATGTGAGTGTAAGGAAGTGATGCAATGCCTCCCAGTCAATTTCTGATGGGCATGTGGACAGTTTCCGTAATGCCTTTTGTTCTGATGCAAAGGCAAACGTCGTACCGGTAATAAAGTAATGCAAGGGCTTCTTCCCGATTCGATCCCGCGCAAGAAAAAGTGTGCGTTTCTGCCGGTCGAAGATTGCAAAAGCAAACATGCCTCTCAAATGAGAAAGACACTCCTCGCCGTATGTTGCATAGAGTTGAAGGAGCACCTCCGTATCACCGCGACTATGGAAAGAAATGCCGAGAACTTGAAGTTTTTTACGTTCTTCTTGAAAGTTATAGATCTCTCCATTGAAGACGACGACATAACGTCCATCTTCAGAAATCATAGGTTGGTGTGAAGCTGCAGTGAGATCGAGGATCGAGAGCCTGCGGTGTCCCAAGCCAACATTTCCTTCCAGCCAAATTCCGCGGTCATCCGGTCCACGGTGTGTCAATGCATCTGTCATGGCCCCAAGAGAGTCGCGGTCTATTGGTTGTTCAGAGAAATTTACGATACCAGCAATGCCACACATGAAAATAGGGTACTACGGAAGCCATTGATATAGCAGCAATACCAGCCTGATGTTTTTAAGATTCTTTCTTTCCACAGACCACGAAACGCAAGGGCAGCCAAGAAAAAGGAATCCCCTCTTCTTTATTGACCTTGAGCCCATATTTCAAGAATAGATGACGTATATCCTTCATTGCGAAGCTATGAAGATGCCATTCTTCTCCGCAATCGGCACTCGAGAGATTTGGGAAAATCAAGAAGTAGAGCCCAGTGGCTCGAAGTATTTTTTTGCAGAAGCCAATAAGATGGTCATTAGGAACGGAGATGACAAGGATCCCATGATTCTTCAATGCTGCAGTCATTTCCTGTATGGCAATTGAAGGATGTTGCACGTGTTCAAGTACCTCACTGCAATAAATACGATCGAAGCTACATGGAGCCACCAGAGTAGATGTTTCTTCAGCATTGCCTCCAATGAGTTCCACATCGGGGCCGAGTCGCTTCCGTGCAATTGCAAGATAGTGAGCACTCAAATCAATACCTACACGCTCTTTCGCAGAAATTTGCTGAAGGATGGTGCCGGTTCCAACACCCACTTCGAGTACGCGATGTTCCGGATGTACATCCAATTGCCTGAATATGGAACGGACCCTCTTATGCTCGATCCATCGGACGATTACATTTGAAGAGGCATGATAGTCGTCCGGATGATACTTGTACGACATTTGCTCGTTCCATGTACGGAATTCATCAGGAGACATCAGTTGATGTTCCTGAGAGGCGGAAAGCCTTGAATTGTCAGCATTTGCGGAATAAATACTCATTATTAAGAAGTCCATTGTTGCACGAAAGATTCTCCAGGGCGAATCCGCGAGATCGCGCAAAGTGGAAGATTTCTGTGACCGACGCGTATTCATACGGATAACCTCCAAGCCAATCAGTGATGTCTATCGACCACGACATACCTCGGAGTCGTTTGTGGTTGCGGATCATACTGAGGGGATTACGCAGCGTGAATATGTATAAGGTGATCATGGTGCTCATAGCTGCCCAATCAATAATTCGCTGAAGGAATTTCGGTAAGCGTACATAGAGACGTTTTTCTTGTTTCCAAAACGATGAAGGACCAAAGCGTCCATCAGGATGAAAGCCCCAAGAATCGGCTTTGTTATAAATGGCTACATAGAGTAAACCTCTTGGTTTGACACAGTTCATAGCGTTCTCCAGGGCATTCCAAAGTTTTCCTGTGTGATGTAGTACTCCCCAAGAATAAACGATATCGAAGGTGCCGATGCGTGAAGATGGGATAGGATCGAGGATGGATTCAGGATGAATAGTCCATTGTTTAGGATCACCAGCTTTCTCTTTTAAAAACTCACAACAGTGCACACAGACTGGGTCGATATCCAAACTTACGATGGAAGTAGCGCCAAGTTCATGAGCCGAGAGAGAAAAAAGTCCGCTCCCACAGCCGATATCGAGAAATGATTTTCCTTCAAGAGATTGAAGTCTAAGAAAATCCAGAAGTGATTTTTTTGCTTCCTTGATTCTTTCTTGATTAAGAGACTGTTCAATATATCGCTGCCAGTTTGAGCCGAAGGCAAAGGAATTGGGCAAGGACATAATGCATCATTATTACAAAATTATTGACGGTATTCTGAGTTAATCACTTCGTAAATACGGTAGGGATGGTGATCCGTTTGTTCAAAATATATTCGTATGAGAAGTTCGGCAAGCAATCCCATCAGGAGAAAGATAACGCCGATTGTCATCAGGAAGATCGTGAGAAGGGGGAGCGGAGTGGAAACAAAATCGAAAATATGAAGCAATCTTAGTAGTACAGTAATTCCTCCGATCAGTGTTCCACTCAACAGAAAGACGATCGCAACTCCTCCAAAAAAGTGCATGGGGCGACTGACATATGAATGAAGAAATTTTACTGTAAGGAGATCAAGAAGGACTCGAATGGTGCGTCCGATAACGCCATAGTGTGATTTGCCAGTCTTGCGCTGATGGTGGTGTACTGCGACCTCTGCGATACGTGCTCCATACCATGATGCAAGGACAGGAATGAAACGGTGCATTTCGCCGTAGAGAGGAGCATGTTCCACGTATTCTCGGCGATAGAGCTTGAGAGTGCATCCGAAATCCTTTAATTGGACCCCCGTTGTCCATGAGATGCAACGATTGGCCCAGCGGGATAGAAAGCACTTAAACCAAATATCCTTTCGATTGCTTCGAACTCCAGAGATAACATCATATCCTTCGTTAATTTTGCTGAGCAGAAGAGGCACATCAGCAGGGTCATTTTGTAGGTCTGCATCCAATGTGACAATAAGTGGAAAATGGCTGGCACGAAACCCTGCACGTATTGCAGCTGTCTGTCCAAAATTTCTCTGGAAACGAAGCCCTCGGATATTCGGATTCTCTTGCGCTAGTTTGCGAATTACCTCGAAGCCTCCATCATCCGAACCGTCATCTACAAGAATTATCTCGTAGGAGTATCCTTTACTGATACAGAGATCAGTAATAAGAGAACAGAGCGTTTCGAGAGTGTCTCTCTCATTGTGGAGCGGAATGACGAAGGAAATGGCGTGCACACTCATTATATTTATTATCTTCTCCTTTCGTTTTGCAAGCTGTCAAGTGAAGCACCTGGCCATAAACAAGAGATCTCTCGATGTAATCTGATCGCAGTTGCTTGTCGGTTATGCGAGCTTTCCGTAGGCTGGTGATATGCAAGAGATGCAATTCGTCGATCCCATTCTGCATGTTTCCCTCACGCATGAATGCCAGGGCTATCGTTCGACAAAAGGCTTCTTTTTCCCAGTAAAAAATGGCATACCTACTTTCATTTCCGAAGAATTTGAGAAGTATATGACTCAGCAACGTTCAGGGTTACTGAATAAGTTCAAGACAGCTCTTCGTCACTTTCCTCTTGCCTATATCTGGCTGGCAAAAATATTTGGCCCCGTATGTTTTACTGGTTTGTCCGCACGGAAGTTTCTAAGAAGGTTTGACCAATCGCATATTGTTGTGAATTTGGGTGCGGGGGTTCATCGCTATGGAAAGAGCATTATTAATGTTGATATATTTCCTTATGTCGGAGTGGATATTGTGGCTGATGCTTTGGCGACTCCATTTCCAACCAACAGTATCGATGGCCTTGTGTGTGAATATCTTCTTGAGCATGTTCCCGATCCATCTCGGATCATTCAAGAGATTCTCCGGGTTCTGAAGCCAGGAGGTTTTGCTTATATCGCCATCCCATTCATGTATCCATTTCATGATTCCCCGAATGACTATTATCGCTGGTCAGAGGAGGGGCTCAGACAACTCTGTCGTAACGCAAAAGTTGTACAACATGGAATACGCTGTGGTCCGACTTCTGCATTGGTCGCTCAAATAACGACATGGTTAGCCATTGTGTTTTCATTCGGAAGCAAGACGCTTTACAGTGCATTTTCCATACTATTTCTTCTACTAACCTTCCCTTTCAAGTATTTCGATCTCATACTTCAATTTTTCCCTACGTCATCATATGGGGCAGCCTGTTGCTATATTGTAATTTGTAAGCAAAATGAAATTAATGCAATATAATTGAAGCAGTTGCCTGCGTTTCCACTTCTTTCACTCAGGAATTAGAATCTAATATATGCACTATCCCCATCTTCTTACCTTGGTATTTTAGCCTGATGAATAATTTTATTAAATCTGTACGGTTGCGAACAGTTTTTTGGTTATTTCCCTTTGCCGTCTTTCTATTCGAATTTTTTTGGTTTGTGAATTCTCGTTATCCATGGGTTGGACACGATTTCAATGTTTTTCCATACCTACTATATGCAGGACGATGGCATTTTTTTCACCAGGGTATTGTCCCCCTTCTTTATATTGTTCAGTTGTGCGGTGGTCAGGTCGCCTATGGGAATCCTACGGATGTATACTATTCTCTCGCTCAACTGCTGTCGTTTTTTGTAAATGATTGGGATGCAATACAGATTACGATCGGACTTTCGCTCATTGGTGGGTATTGGGCTTGGTTCAGAATCGGTGAGACTATAATTCAACTCAAGAGCTATTGGTCACATGTTCTTGCCCTCGCCATCGTTTCAAACGGATTATATTTTGTACATGTCGCATCCGGCCATTATTCGCTGTATACAATGCCGCTCATTGGCATTTTTCTATTATTCCTTTTCAGTAGGAAAACCGACACAGTGAAATCTCTTCTTCTGAGCGCGATATATTTTTCGATGCTGGCGCTCTGTATGGTGCTTTCAGCAAATTGGTATTCCGTTTTTTTTGCGTTGCTTGTGTTCATCATCCTATTTCCATTGGACCTGATCCTATCCGCATCAGAAGGCCATTTAATAAATCGCGCAAAGACCGTCCTATTGCGTTCAGTGGTATTTGGCGGGCTTACTTTTCTCCTCACATTTAGCAAGCTTACTGCAGTTGCGAGTCATATGAGGCTCTATCCAAGGCATGTTGCATTGGATAGTTTTACTGCAAAAGGAGGTACGTTGTGGTATATCGCAAAAGCTTTTTGGGCCATCCCACAATCGGAAAATCTGTTTCAGGGAATTCCATGGTATGTGCACGAGAAGAGTGCATTTATTTCGCCGATAATATTAATCGGACTTCTGTTATGTGTGCCATTACTCATTGCGCATAAGCAATTCTGGAAGAGGCACATTCGATTGTTTATCTCATTATTTATCTACGCCTTATTTTTTGCTGCCCTCATGATCCAGTTTGTTCGTGGATATGGGTTTATTGTGGATTCATCTCATCAGTTGCCAGTATTCTCCTCTCAGCACGTCGCGACTCGATATCTCTATGTCTTTTTACTCCCCATCACTGTCGCTGGAATTTGGTTATTCACATTATTTATTGAGAAGTACTTTGTGTCTTTGCAAAAAATTGCAGCGTGGTTTGCGCTAATGATCGTAGCCAGTGGTTTTTATTTTGCATATAAACCCTTGGTTCCCTCACTTCAATATTCTTCGAATATGGGTAGTCTTTTGGAAAAAATAAGAAATGTAGATAAATATTATAATGTAGAGAAAGTAATTCTGGCTGAGACTGATTTTCTCGGGAATACAGCTCTGAGCTGTTCCGATGCACTCCTTGGCTCTGGTGGTTGGCCCCAATTATCAGCGCTTCATGTTGGATCGGTTTTTGATCAAAGTGACAATTATTTCAATATCATGAATCCTGCCTGTTATCAGTATCCCAAAGAAAATAACTGTAAGCCGGGGGATAGGATCTCAATCAATGATCGGATAAATCTTGAGAGCTTTATCACAGGTAAACCTGTATCATGGAAACTATCAAAAGCTCAAATACTAAGTGACCGTATTAGCCTCTATTCGTTTGGGATTTCATTGGGCATGTTGGTGTCGCTTCTCGCCCCATCGTTGGGGGGCAGGAAGAAGCGGAGGAAATCACTGTAGTTATATTAAATCTTGGAATATAAATAAACTGAAGGCGCAAGGGGCGAGATCCTCTCATGCCTTATGCTTTGCAATGGTTTGAGATCAAACGCAGATGACGAGTGATAATCAGACGATATTCCCCAGAAAAAACTGTATGGACATATTGTAATGAAGGAAAATGGAAAAAAGGCAGATAGGAACAAGAAGGAAATACGAGAGAGACGTAAGGGGTACTACGGCGAGAAGCAACAGCGCCTCAGAGCGATAGATGCTCAGGCTGCCGGCCAGAAAATTCGGGAGGCTCCAGAAGAAGAGCCATTGCAATAGGAGGAAAGAACGTAATCGATATTCAAAGTGCTTAAATATCACTAGGGCAGCGGCAATCACAAGAAGGATAAACACGAAAACCGATTGAGAGGAAATGAAGAAAGTGGTGTCGAGTGAAGTACTGGAGAGCAAAGAGGTTATTCCCTGAAAGAGAGTCACGAATGGATTTTGAAAAACATAGTGATAACTGCTCTGATTTTTGAAGAAAGCATTCCATTGTCCAGTAGCGATTCCCTGATAGAAAAAGACACTGAGAGTGCCAAGCAGTGGGAGAAGCCCAAGCGTCACGCTATCGATCAGAAGATGTTTTGGGCGTTTCTCTGAGAACAGCAGGGCTAAAGGAAGTACAAGGCCCAAGAGAAAACCAGAGGAGTAGGAGAAGCCCACAAAGAAGCCGATGATTCCAGCGAGCAAATATCTATTATTAACGAAGGCTATGGTGGAGAGTAATAAGAGGAGAACGGTGAGAGAAACCGGAAAAATTGCATGAAAGTAAATGCTGCCGGGGAATGTTGCTGCAAAAAACAGAGCCAACAGGCGCTTGCCCCACGATTTATTTCTGAGAACAAAATTCCAGAGGAGGTAGAGGGAGAAAAAGAGCGCGGTGTGGGAAATGATGACGCCAGAACGTTCCAGCCCCAAACCGGTTACATTTGCAACGAGCCGCATGAGGAGAGGAAATGCAGGAAACCAAGCCGAATTGCCACAGTAGATACTGCCGCATGGATGCACGTTATATCCATCTTGGGCGATCGAAAGATAAAGCCCCGAATCCCATCGGGAATACGAAGTGGCGGACAAGGGATTAATTCCTACGGAGTAGCCAGCTGCTGCAGTAATGGTCACTGCGAAGAGAATGGCCAAGATCGGTGGACCATATTTGCTAAGAGTGGATTTCCACTGACTTTTAATGCAAAAAAGTACAGATTCGGCTACCAGAAGGACGATGATTGCAATGAGGGTGAGGCTGCTCGCAGGTGGGCTTAAGCCGATCAGTGAAAGAATATTCTGCTCATGGGACGGAGTGAGGAGTCGGGGGAGGTAGAAATCGATGAGGGGATACGGGCTGTTGGGTGTTCCGGAATCAACGAATGCCGCCACTGAATACATAATGATAGAAATGAAAGCCAGAAGGGCTCCAAGGCGAGGCCAACGAACAAGGCCGAATGCTGCGAGCAAACCGATAAAAGGAATGAGTGAAGCTAGGTGCCGAGGTCCCGCACCCATCCCCCCATCCCAATAGGCATAACTGGAAATTGAGAATACATATCCGACAACAAGAAGACTGGAAATGACTGCTAATGAACGTGAGTATTTCCATAGCCCCACAAAGCCGAATGGAGCCAGAAGGAAGAACGGGGTCCAATAGAACAATCCTCGCGAGGGGCTGATAAGGAGTGCCCTGAAGGCGGACCAGGAGGGGGAGAAGGTGACGCCAAAGAGGCCGTTATTCATACCCTCCCAGCCTTGGACATGACTGTACGAAGTGCCGAATGGAGAACCGAAGCAGAGGTAGTTGTATACGGGGATGATGCTCAAAGGCAGGAGTGAAGCGATTGCGAAACAAAGAGCTCGATGCCGACTGCGCAAGAGCAACAGAATGAGGAAACCGAGGAACGCGAGTCCTGCAGTATATTCACTTGAAACGGCGAATCCTGCGCTGAGCCCGGCGATGATATCGAATGTCAGGTGGCAAGCTTTGTGCTTGGTCTGTTGATGGCGGATCCAGAAAGCGAAGATCAGCCACACTGCAATCGATAGGAGAAAAGCAGTGAAGAAGAAGGGTATTGCTGCCCGTAGGGCATTTTTCTCAAAGAACCATCCTTGCAATGCAATCATCCAACAAATAATGAGACTGAGACAAATTCCTGCAAATATGGCCGCGAGACGGCAGGAAAATGTGTTGATCGCAGTGAAACGCTTGTAACGGAAAAGACAATGATCATCGTCATGCAAAACAGCCCACAGAGAAATAGACAACAGCCCGATGACTCCTGCATGCGAAAAGAGCATTGTCGCATAGGGAAAAGGCAGCGACCCAAGGAACGTTGCCATGGTGGCTACGAACGCCTTTAGCGGGGTCAGCCAGCGCCGGAGTAACGCAAAAAATGCCGCTCCACCAAGTGCTGCGAGTAAACCGACCGAACCGATCGTTGTGATCCAGTGTGAAAATTGCCACGCTTTTTCCGACTCCAGATCCACCTGTAATACTTTGAGAATGGCGGTGGAGGTGATGTATGCAGGAAGCGCCAGAAATGCGATCCCGGGGGCTTTATCGCTGTAGTAGTGTCCACCGTAGAATGATTTATCCCCCGTGTTACCCTGGTGTTGGTCGATAGAGAGTGTTCCGTGGACGATGATTGAATGCAGAAGGTCCAGACGGGACCATTGGTTATAGCCCCATCCTCCATTTACGGAGGAGTACGAAAAGAAGAGGAGTAAGAATACGGCAACCGCCGGCCAACGCTGTTTCCCTTTGACAGGCACTGGCAGGGATCGTAAGTGGACTTTTCAGAAACTGCAATACCTGCGGATTATTGCTATTCTAACAAAGTCCCACTCGGAACATATGAAAGCTTCCAAACAATCGTCCAGAATACGAAGTCATCCGCATATGTGGGTTATTCTGGGATTTCTTCTTCTGGTGAGTATTGCTTTGCGGATTGTCTTCATGCAAGACATGGAATTCAAAGCAGATGAATATGCGCTCACCGTGATGGCATACCGCAATGTTTTTGGTCCATATTGGGCTCAGGTCGCCAACCAATCTTCCGTGGGAATTCCGAATCCTCCCTTTTTCGTTTATCTAATGTCTTTTCCGGTGATTTTTTCCTTGTCCCCTGTATTTTTGACTCTTTGGATTGTCCTATTGAATATCTTGGGAATAGTCCTTCTGTTTCTTTTGTTGAGGAAGCTCTTCACTTCTCTTATAGCTCTGGAGATCACTGCCGTCATGGCCTCTGCTCCGTGGGCAATTGTTTTCTCTCGGAAGATTTGGACTCCGGATGCCCTATTTCCGTTTTTTGCAATATTTCTGTATTTCTCTGTTTCCCATGCTTCCAACAGGCGTGCCTGGAAGGTAGTTCTCCTTTTTTCCATTCTCGCCCTCCTCATTCAGTTGCACATGAGTGCGTGGCTCCTCCCTCTGCCTCTTCTCCTATTTGTCCTGGGGAATCGACCTCGGATTCGCTGGGGAACGATCTGGCCGCTTATACTTGGGTTTCTCTGTGCCGTTCTCATTTGGTTGCCGTATCTGTTGGCTCTCTCCCATGACGGCTTTTCCTCCATTCGTGTGTTTTTGGCTTCTCGTGGAGGTGGCACATGGAGCTTCCAAAACTTGTTCTGGGCATTTCGGATTACCGGTATGCAAGGTTTTGAGTATCTTCTTGGTTCCGGGATGCAGGCTTTTTCAAGGCCTTTGATCATTGGCGTCTCTCTGTGGATGAGCGTCGTTTACCAGGTAATTACTGTTGTCGGGTTCTTCTTTCTCCTGTGGCATATTTCTGTGCATACACGCTTCTTCTCACGCATTGATCGAGCCGAATCATGGGAAAAAATTCTCTCCCTTCTATTCCTCATATTCATTGTGATTCAGGCCTGCTACGTACTTTTTCATATTCCCGCCTTTCCCCATTACAATGTCATTTTCTATCCGTTTCTTGCGCTGCTATTTGTAGTCTTTCTGCGCAAAATCGTTGAAAAGAAATATCCAGTATTCCAACCCATCAATTCTTTATTGATTATCCTAGTCATTCTGGCCAATCTTACATTCAGCGCATCATTCCTTTTGTTCGTTCATCGTCATCCCGAAAAAATCCAAGGCGACTATGGTGTTCCGTACCGCCTGAAATCTGTTGAGTGGAATCAAGAACTTGCAGATGAGCTTATACAAATCCGTAGCCGATGAAGAACGGCGCAGAACCCGTGCAAACGGTTGGAAATAGCCAGAGAATATGAAACCATTACGTTATGGATATCGTGATCATAGGCGGAGGGCCTGCGGGGCTGACTGCCGCATGGGAATGCCAACGGCTTGGTATTGCAACTTCTCTCACATTAATCGAGAAAGAGGCACGCCTGGGCGGACTGGCGAAGTCCTACCGGTATGCCGATGGTTCTGCCTTCGATATCGGCCCCAAACGTTTTCATACGGAAGATCCATCCGTCCTCTCTTTTCTCCGGAAAGTATCGGAAGGTAACCCGCTGATGGAGATCGATCGCTCTTCTAAAGTTCTCTTTCTGAACCGGTATTTTACTTGGCCTCTTGCGCTGCGCGATGTCTTTCGGTTGCCTGCAACGACTGCGTCTTGTGCCGTGAAGGATCTTTTATTCCTCTCTGCCTACAACAATACGGATCCTGTGAGTTTTGAACAGTACATTCTCTCCAAGTATGGACGGACGCTCTACGAACTGTTCTTTAGGCCGTACACGGAAAAATTTCTCCGTACGACGATCGCGCAGATACATCGGGATTGGGCGACTACAGGTATCGATCGGTCGATCATACATAAGGAAGCACAAAGTAATTCGCTTGCCCAACTGGTTCGCAAAATTCTCCTTCCGCCGCGTACGGATATGAATTTCCTCTATCCGCAGGATGGTCCCTTCGGGAGCTTCTGGGATCTCTGCGAACGGGAGCTTCGGAAGCAGGGGGCACAAGTGCGTACGGAAACCACCGTGGAACATGTACGGAAAAATGGAGAGAGGTTCATCCTGTGTCTTTCGGACGGATCGGAATTGCAAGCAGATACGGTTCTTTGGAGCGGGAAGATCACGGATCTGCTTCGCGCTATCGGCGCTCCGCTTCGGAATCTCCCCTTCATCGACACGATATTCGTCGATTTGGTCGTTCCTTCTGAGGACGTGCGGCGCGAGGCGATCACGCAATGGCTGTATGTTTCCAGCGCTCTTACGCCAATCTCGAGAATTTCTTTTCCTCGACTATTCAGACCGGAGAATATTCCCGGAGGCGAAGGTCTTTGCGTGGAAGTCACGGTTGGAGAAAATGAGCGTGTGGATACCGCATCACTGTCCCGGTCCGTTTTGGAGAGTTTGCAGACACTTGGCATCCTACGTCGATGCAGACCGCAGGTGATCGAAGTGCATCGAAATACCTCGACTTATCCGCTGTACCATCGATCCTATCAAGAGGAGGTGAAGGCGGCGACAGAATCCATCGAGTCATTTTCAGGCTCCATCATCCCCTTTGGACGCAGTGGGTCATTTTGGTACAATAATTGCGATCATTCCATCAAACAGGCTTTGTCCATTGTTACTGCACTTGCAGGAAATGAGCGTTCACGGTTCAACCCCCATCAAGTTTTCGGAGGCGGATGATTCACGTCCGTTCTACCGAAAAATTGTAGATCACCCAACGGGGATTGTTCTTCTTGTGATGGTCGTCCTTATTGCAGCCGCACAGATGTGGCACCTTGCCGTGGCGGCAATGCCGGCGACCGATGAGAGCATCCATGTCGAGGTTGGGCGGATGTCATGGGAAGGAAGGATGCCCTACAGGGATTTCTCCTATGGTCATCCCTTGTTATTTCCGCTTCTCATCGGTTCGGGGCTTAAGCTTGTCGGTCATATGTGGCCTCTTCGCATGTTCTATGCTGCGCTGAATTGTCTTATGGCACTCCCGCTGTATGTGATTTTCCGAAAGATGACAGGTGGAGACAGGATTGCAGCGTTTCTGGGAGCTTTCTTTTTCTTGCTCTATCACGAAATGATGCATAACGATGCTCGTTTTTTCGCCTCTCGTCAGATCGTGAACATGTTCCTTATCGGGTTTCTCTATTGGGGAGTCGTACGTGAAAATCATCGTGGCAGTTGGTTTCTTCAACTTCTCTGTGCGGTCGGAGCTGTAATGACCCATTTGACGGCGGTTGTTGGTCTGGTTGCCTTTTCCCTGGCGCACATCGCCACTCAACGTTCGATGCCTATGTTACGACGGTACATTGGAATGGGATGTGTTGTCGGAGCCATTTTTTGTCTCTTTCTCCTCATGTTCCCGCGGGCGTACGAACGGCTTATATTGGTACACTTTGGATCTATCGTCTCCTCTCCGCTCTATCCAAGGTTTTTACCCTTCGTGGGATCGAGGGATGCGTTTTTCTATGTCCTGAGCTCAATTTCACTTCTCGTAGCGATAGTGGCGTGGTCGAAGTGGCGGTGGTGGGCTCTTTGTATGGTGATTATCGTGGCTTCTGTCCTATTTCCTCCAGAGTATTTCCCGCACTATTACGTGATCGGAGCTATCCCCTTCGCCTTTGGCGTTACGCTCTTTGCCGTATTTTTGAGGTGGATAGAATCGGAGAGTCTCTTTGCCCCCACGATTCTTGGAGTTATGATTATTATTCAAACAGTCATTGTTCTTCCTTCCCTTCTGCAGGAGTGGATGGGGAATCGGGATGTTCGTTATTACGAACTCGCTGAATATGTTTCCAAACTTCCTGGGCCACTCTTGACGTTCACAGAGCCCATTTACTCCGTTGATGCACATCAGAAAGCTGTTCATTTTTATCTGCGAGCGGATGCCAGAACGTATGCACCTCTTCCTTCAGAGGAAATTCAGGCCTTGGCGGATCAGGCTTGCACGATTCTCCTCTCCGGTCGGGATCAGTCATATGTGCCAGGAGCTTTGCAATCCGAATGGGAGAAGAAGTACAAGGAAATAGAGTATCCGGGGCCGGAGCGCATTTTCATTACCAATAACGCACAATGTCTTCCTGCTTCAATGACCATCAGATAAGCAGGGATTCAATAAAGAAGTCATAAATTACGATGAATGACGAAATCTACTCACGCAGAGAAAAACCCCAAGAAAACCACAAAGATCGCAGAGAGCGAGGCGAGTGCCACTGCCAAATACATTCCAAATTGCTGCAGGGATTTCGGTCCCTTACAGATGCTCCACACCAGGTAGTAGAGAACCGGCGGGATCAATGCCAGCGAGAAGCGGAAATCCTGATTGGCGGAGAAGGGCGCGTAGATGCGGTAGAACAGGTGAGCACCCGTGACAAAGATGATCGTAAGGCCCAGCGGGAACGTGAGATACGAGTAATGCATCGTGAGCTTATACAAGCCGTAAGCGAGGAGCGGGAGCAGGCAGAGAGCGCAGGCAAGGATCAGAACGGCCATGGATCGCAGTTCCTCGGAGTAGGAAAACTCACCAAAGAATGCGGAGCGGAAGAAGTACTCCCAGAAGTACTCACGCGAGGGGGTGTCGTTCCAAGGATTGGCGTAGGGAGACCGAAGGACACGGATAGGATTGAACGTCAGAAAAGTCTGCACATCGGTGACCACGGCCAGTTTGGCGTTCATACCCTGACTGTTGAATGTCAGGCTATTTTGGGGGTTTGCTTCAGTGAAGCGGACGAGGGGGAGCCATCCGGTCAGAAAGACAAAAAGAATGGCGGAGAGGGTCGCTAAGCGCAGTTTTCCTTTCCAGGGGATTTTGTCATGGAAGGTCAGGGAGAGCCCCAACACGGGCAGAAAAATCAGTGCACTGACGCGGGTGACAAAAGACAGGGCAAGACAGCAAATCAGTACGTACCAGGCGCGTGCCGATGGTTTCTGCCACCAGCGAATAAGAAGTGCGAGCAGCAAAAAGACCAGAAGGATATAGAGGCTGTTATTGTTGATACTCACGGAGTGATAAATAAGTGACGGGAAGGACGCAATAAGGCCGACAAAGAGAAGGCGTTCCGTTTTTTCCTTTGGGGGGAAGAGGAGCGTCCCGATCCAGATGCCTATGGCCAGTGCCCCGACGGAGAAGAGAAGTGACTCAAAGTGGAGCATGCGCGAAATCGTGTCATCGGCCAGGTTGAGCATCTGTCCTGTCTTCATCCAGATAGCGGAGACAAAGTAGTACAAGGGTGCCTGATGGAATTCCCATCCGTCGCTGGCGGGCGGGATTGTCCAGTGTTGAGCGACATAAGTGATGTAGTCCAAATGTGCCTTCATATCGTGCCCGCGGAGCGAGAAGGGCGTGACCACGAAATAGAAAATGCGCAGGATTGCTCCGCCGATGCCAATCACCCAGAGCGGACGAGAAGAGGATCGCCTGATGAGGGGCCAGAGGAGTGCGAGCACGTACAGAGCGGCCAAGAGAAGCGCTCCCTGGTTTAAGAGGGAGAAGGTGGGCGAACCGTACTGTGGCGTGACGCGCATTCCGCCCATGCCGCCGGTATCTTTAAGGCGGAAGACGAACACGTTCTCGCCTTTCTTCAGATAATCGGAGAGATCCAGAGCACGACCCATTGAAGTGTAATCACAGAATTGTGCGACTTCCTCTTTTACGGCCTTGGTATTGATTGTCATTGATTCAATGCAGTCATCCGGTTTGATGAAGAATGTGGTCGGCTCTCCGATCGGTAGAAAAGCGGAGAAGCGCAAGAAGAGATATTTTCCCTGAGATGCGATGAAGAGTGGGTTTGCTCCTGTGCCAACCTCTTTTCCGTCGTAGCGGTATGTGATTGTGCCGATGTGCGGAATCAGGGAGCTGCGCAGTCCCATCAGGATCATCAATGCGATCGCAAAGACCAGGGTCAGCCAGAGTGTGGATTGCCGGAAGAAGAGCCTTCGCTGTGCGACGGCATGAGACAGAGAGTGCTTGGGTCGTTTGGAAGTGGAATTCATGCGTATAAATGAAGGCGCGATCTGCATGATAATTGAATTGGGCAGGGAACAACAGCGCGCCGTCTTCGCATCGGCGTTTCCTTGCAGTAGCATAGCGGCCATGCGTTCGCGCTTGGTTCAGATGAAGGCCAACGGAGATGTCCTGCTCCTCTTCCTTGTGGGGAGCGTTCTGCGGATCGTGTATGCCATTGCCACCAAGTACGATGTGCGCGGGCATGACGTGGGAGGCCATATCGATTACATCGTGTATCTTGCGCGCAACCACTATGCGCTTCCGCCGGTTCATGGAGGACTGGAGTACTACCATCCTCCCCTCTACTACATGGTCATGGCTCCCCTGTACCAGTTGGGGACGTTTCTCGGGTGGAGTGAAGAAACAAGTTTCACGCTCATCCAGAGCGCTTCTATCTTCCTGTCCATCGTCACGTTGGCCTTGGGATTATGGATCGGTCTTTTACTCTTTGAACAGAAGGATCGTCTTCAGCTCTTAAGCTACGGAGCCATCATCACGGCGCTCCCTTCTCTCATCTTCTTTGCAGCCAGGATCAATAACGATGTGCTTGCTTCTTTTCTGGCCTTTCTCTCACTCCTTGTTCTTCTGCAATGGTGGCGGAGGCCGGGAGCAGGGTGGTGGATATTCTTTTCTGTATTGGTGGGTCTGGGCCTGCTCACCAAAAGCAGCGCGGTGCTGCTCCTTGTCGTCGGGTGGGTCTGCTTGACCGTGCGTGCCGATTTTTCCTTGGGCAGAAAATTTCTTGCACTCGCGCTTTCTCTGCTCATCGTGCTCGCCATAGCAGGGTGGTTCCATATTCCCCGGGCACTGCAGGAGACCGATAAGAAACTGGCGCTCATCGGGAACAGAAATATCCTCACGAATTTTGTGCCCAATTCATCGGAAGCATTCTTTGTCTTCAGCCCCGCTGCCATGGTGCGTATCCCGTTCAATCACGCATTCGAAGATTCTTTCCGACGCATGTATTTCTGGGAATTTTACTTCCGTTCGGGGCTGTTCGGCGAATTCCAGTTCGAAGACCGTCTCCTTCCGCTCGGCAGCGTGATGATCGTCTTTGCGCTCGAAGTCCTGCTTTTGGCGGTATTGGGGTTCTCAGTTGCCATGCGGAATTCGTTCATCGCCCTGTTGCCCATGCATGCCACCACGGTCGTGTGGCTGATCGGCATGGTCGTTTACCGTTATGCGTATCCGTACAGCTCTTCGCAGGATTTTCGATACACCATTCTGCTCAGTGTGCCGTTGGGGTACTACGTCGCTCGCGGGATCGGTTGTCTGCCGCCGCGGATACAGATGGTTGCGGTGGGCATCGTCGCGGTATTCACGGCGTGCTGCGGAATCTTCATCACTGCGCTGCTGACGTAGTGTTCATCATCGTTTACCCCTCTGTTTCACATGTGTCACTTTTTCGAATGCTGCAGCATGTTCCCTTTCGAATGGTTTATAGCGCTCCACTGCCTCCAAAAATATCAGAAGAATCATCCAGACGATGGAGGCCGCGATCAAAACATCCAAACTCGGGAATTCCGCGTAGAGAGCTTTATCGATCCAAGAGAACGGTAGAACACCGACCAGATTCATAAAGAAAGCCAGGGATGCGACCCAGTAAAAGAGCGCGAGGCGTCTGCTGATGAAGGCCAGCGGAAGCCCTAATACCACGAAAGGGAACATGTAGCGCTCGTGCATCTGTGGCAGCAGGAGAAAAAATGCTCCGCTCATCAGGGCAGAAGCATGGAAGAGCGCATCCGGCGATCCTTTGAAGAGCTTCTTGCGACAGACGAAAAGAATCATGATGACGGAGAAGCCAAAGAGGGAATAAGCCACAGTTTGGTACTTAAGCAGGGTAAAGAGCAGAGCGGAGCCAGTGAGCTCAGACGATCGATCCGCCAGCAAGCTCCACCAGAAGTTGTACGCACCTACACTGAGGTTTGTGTAGCGTCCGACTGCTCCTGCGTAGACATTGAGCACCTCTTGTACGCTTCCGCCGATCATAAAGGGAATCAAGCAGAGTTCAAAGATGAGCAGGGATATCAGTGTTGCACGCAGAAGCAGACGAGGCTTATGCAGGAGCAGAAGTCCGAAGAGCGGCAACAGGAGGACTGCTTGCACTTTGACAAGGAGTGCCAGCATATAGATGGCGATTGCGATGATCGGACGTCCTCTGATCCACGCTATGATTGCCCCCAGGAGGAAGAGCGTAAAGATCGCATCTGTCTGTCCCCAAACGGCGGAATCGTAAATAGCCGCAGGATGCAGTGCATATGCAGTGGCAGCCAATAATCCGGCACCTACGCCCTTCCAGGTACGCAGAACCATAAAGAGCAGCAAGCAGATCAGAAGATCTGCAATGATCGCGGGGAGTTTGATGAAAACGCGCAGTGAGACGGAGTCGTAATCGAATGTTCGCGAGATCAGAAGTCGGTACAGGTGCCCCGTTCCGGCAAAAATGAATTGGGCCACGGGTGGATATTCCGGTGGGATACCTTGATCGAGTTGCTGCTTATAGGATTGCGCAATGCCCAATTCTGCGGCACTGCGTGCCCATTTCTGATTCACGCTCACATCGAATCCGTAACCGGGGCTTAAGGAGCACACCATGCGGATCGTCATGCCTACTGCAAGAATCAGCACAAGGGTGGCGTAGGGATGCAGGCGCATCCAGGAGGGAGAGAGAAGCATGAATGTATTGAAGAAGGAGCGGTGGTCAGTGTACGGCATTCATTCGTATGAGTGAATGAGCGGTTTCCGCGTGGTTCCCCCGGCTTCATCTCCTTGCCATGGAGGGGTAGAATGCTCTTTCCTATGCGGAAAATAATCTTCGAACTTCTGCCGATCCTGGGTGTGATTGCCCTTGCGCTTGTCTGCGGATATCTCTTGGGACGCTTGGTAACGACGCAGTCACTTCCTAGGGCGCCGATCATCATACGTGCATCGCAGAGCTCTCTTGTGCCGACAGTACGGATTGACGGCGTTCGTAACGGGAATCTGGAGGGGGTGGCTCTGGGTGGTGCTCGTTTCGTCATGGATGGAGAGCCCATCGTTGTCGATGGCAGCGGATCGTTCCGTGTTCCAGCCGGTCCTTTTCTGACCAATATGGTCACGGTTACAGTACCGGATGGCATGCAGTTCGTGGCTTCTCGCAGAGGAAAGAAATACTACTCTGTCACGTCCGCACAGGCGGCTGCCCTTGCTCCTGCAAATCGCATCTACTTCCGCACCGCAGAGGAGGCGGAGCGCGCGGGGTATCAAAAATGAGTCGTATCCGGCGAAAGCCGAAGCAATGGATTTGATTTGCTGAGCCAGGTGCCCTGACAGTAGAGTGCTACCAACGCATGCGTCTCTCCATCGTCCTTCCGTGTTTCAACGAGGAGGAGAATATCATAGGCACTGTGAGCGATCTTGCCGCCTGGTTTATCCGGGAGGGGATACAAGGCGAAATCGTGGCGGTGGATGATGGTTCGCGCGATCGGACATTCCAAGTCTTGGAACAACTCAAGGGCGAGGTTCCATTTCTTACTGTTGTGCGGCATCCGCAGAACATGGGTTATGGCTCTGCACTGCGTTCCGGTTGTGATGCGGCAACCATGGATTTTGTGGGATATATGGATAGCGACGGTCAATTCAGGGCTGAGGATTGGAGCGCAATCATTCCGCATCTTGCGCACTTTCAATTCGTCACCGGTCGCAGGATCAAGCGCGCCGATCCCTTTATCCGTAAGTTAAATGCCAAGCTTTTCGGCTTTCTCACATTCGTGGTGTTGGGCGTCTGGGTGCGCGATGTGAATTGCGCCATGAAGGTTTGGCATAAGGAGATTTGGTCTCGCATCCGTCCGGCGCACTCCACAGGAGCGCTCTTCAATGCCGAGATATTTTACCGTCTCAAGTTGGCCGGCATTCCCTGGAAGGTTGTTCCCGTCCATCACTATCCGCGCCTACATGGTGTGCAGACCGGAGCGCATCTGCGTGTCATTCTGCGCATGTTCCGTGATCTCTTCCGCCTGAGGAGCGGGCGAGGGCAATCGTGAAATGGCAGTCGTTTCATGATGAGAAAACGCGTAAAAACGATCGTTGACATCGGTGGAGTTGAAATCAGATCAGCAGCACATTGGCGATTGACCAAGAGGTTGTGCATTATTTTGCGCACGCGCGAGTACGATCAAAGCTGAGGTTCCCGGAACCCCAGCTGCGGCTGATCGTCGTCATTTGACCGGAACGGCGAGTGAGCTCGTCTTTTCGCACTTTACGCATGTGAGTTCCCACAGGCCGAAGATATTACGGCGGGCGAACTGCGCATCGGTAATCGGTTGGTAGTATGTGAATGGCCGATAGAACTGAAAGCCGGCAAAGATCAGGATGGCAAGGATCAAGAGCCCCGTTTTCTTCCCCTGTTCGGAGAAATCCCACCTCCAGAATCGTTTAAGTTCCATAGACAGAATTCCTAAGATGATGAAGCTGAAGAAGAGCGGTGGGAAGTAGTGGTACAGATACATCACGCGATCCAACTGACTGATGGCGATCATGTAGCAGATGTATAGGGTTACAAAGACGGTCAGCAGGAAGCGGTGCCGCAGAGGCTCGCGGGAGGGGGAGAAGAGCGGGGCTACCAACAGGACGATGGCCAGAAGGATGGCAGCGAAGCTCACCCACCAGATTACGGGATTCACCTGCAGGTAGAGGTAGCGGTAGGAGTTACTGTCCGGTGTCTCCCAGCGGAAATTGATGGAGCGTGCGCCCAGAGGCCAGAAGTAGAAGGGGCTGCCGTTCTCATCTTTTTTGCACAGATCCAGACGTGGCACGCCGCGCGCGTAGTGAGCGGTGAAGGCCAGGGAATCTTTCAGCATGGTCGGAAAAGATCCGAATGAGCGCGTGAGTCCTTGGTCCAGAGCGAATTTGTACTCCTCGGATGCCTGGTAGTAGCCAGTATCCGGCAACTTGGGATTCACAGTGGTTCCGATGGCAAAGTGTGTATACCACACACCGCAGAACACGATGCCAAAGGCCAATCCCATTGTACCCAGCATCTGTGCGATTCTCTGCTTTTCCATTTTCTTTATGCCATGGTCGGATGTGCGTGGCCACAGCTTCCACAGAAGAAAAGGAAGAAGAAGAATCAGAATAAGTGCCGTATCTTTGGTGGTCATTGCTGCGCCAAATGCGGCTCCGAAGAGCGCCGCAGCGGAGAAGAATTTGCGAGAGTGTTCCTTGGTCTCCAGCAGGAGCAGAAAGGCCAGGATTGTGAGTGCGGTGAAGATCATCAGTGTGGAATCCAGCATGGCTCCCCGCGCGTGCACAATGAGTGCATTATCAAATACATAAAGGAAAGAGAGCAGGGTTGAGTGCTGCGGGCTGCGGGTCAGCAGCAAGAAAATCAGGTACAGCACGGGCGCCGTAAGCCAGGCGAAGAGCGTGGGGAAGAAGCGGTACCCGACAAAGGAAAATCCATCGGGAATGTTCTGCGCATAATCCGTGCCGATGAATTGGTTATGGGCGAGATTGGGGTGGAAGATTTTTTCCCCCAGGGCAATGAGCAGCTTGGCGAGCGGAGGATGCGGCTCCATGAAGTACACGTTGTTCAAGTACTTCTGTGCACTGGCGATGTGATAGTTCTCGTCCCAGAAGAGCTGGGGCGGGTAGGCATAGTTCTGGAAGTACGTGAAGTATGAGAGAAGCAGGATCAGTAGCCCGAAGAGCACGGCGGGGCGCGAGAGCGCCTCTTTGATGGATGAAACGTTCATGCAGACCAGTGTAGCGAACCGAACGTCGCTGGGAAGGGGGAGAGGTGCCATCTGTAGGTTTTTCTGCCGACAGGATCATCCCACTAAAGGCATTTGCGCAGAGTTCCTTCAAAAAATGCGTGCCGAGAGACGAATAATTGGGTATCCTGGAATCATGTCTGTCGCCCGCGGTCGACCATCGGGTTCCCGTCAGCAGGTTCTGGGAATCATTCTCTTCGTGGTCCTCGTGGGGATGTCCATCTACTCCATTCTGGGCCCCTCACGCACCGATCAACAGAAATACGATCAAGCCAAAGAGGTTTCTTTGAGCGAGATTACACGCGGCTACGCTGATCGTGAGTTTGAAAAGATTCTTATTCGCGATAACAAGGTCTACGCCACCATGTCCTCCGGTTCAATCTTGAGTTCCTACAAAGAGGCCGGAGATACCGTCAGTGAATTGGGATGGAACAACCCCAAGAATCCCACTATTGTGGAGATTGAGAATCGTGAGGCCACCAATATCTTTCTGGCTATCCTCCCGGATCTCCTCTTCTTTCTTCTTATTATTGGAGGCGTCGTTTGGCTCTTTAGGGGCATCGCGCGGAGCCAATCCACGGCACTCTCCTTTGGAAAATCGCGTGCCAGGGTCTCTGATGGCACGCAGGTGAAGACGCGCTTTGCGGACGTGGCAGGATGCAAGGAAGCCAAAGAAGATCTGGTGGAAGTCGTGGACTTCCTCAAGAATCCGCGCAAGTACATCAACCTGGGGGCCAAAATTCCCAAGGGAGTGCTCCTCGTTGGTGCCCCGGGAACGGGCAAGACGCTTCTGGCACGCGCCGTTGCAGGAGAGGCCGGGGTACCGTTCTTCTCCATGGCGGGGTCCGAGTTCGTCGAAATGTTCGTGGGTGTGGGGGCCAGCCGTGTCCGAGATCTCTTCACCCGTGCCAAGCGCAATGCGCCGAGCATCATCTTTATCGATGAGATCGATGCCGTGGGCCGCCAGCGCGGCGGAGCGGGATTCGGTGGCGGGCACGACGAGCGCGAGCAGACCCTCAATCAAATCCTCACGGAGATGGACGGGTTCGAACAGGGGACCAACGTCATCGTCATGGCGGCCACCAACCGCCCCGATGTGCTGGATGTGGCGCTCCTGCGGCCCGGACGCTTTGATCGGCGCATCTTTATCGATAAGCCCGATCTTGAGGCGCGCGAACTTATTCTCCGCGTGCACGCCCGCAACAAAAAGCTGGCCAAAGGAGTCAAGCTGCACGACATTGCCAAGCAGACTGTGGGACTCACCGGTGCGGATCTGGAGAATATTATGAATGAGGCGGCGATCTTTGCCGCCAAGCGTCAGCACAGTTCCCTCTCGCAGCGCGACCTCACGGATGCCACGGAGAAGGTGACCGTAGGGCCGGAAAAGCGCTCCCGCAAGCTTACCGTTCATGAGAAGGAGATCACAGCATTTCACGAGTTAGGGCATGCCATCGTGGGTCACCTGTGTAAGGAGAGTGATCAACTGCACAAGATCTCCATCGTTTCACGCGGATCTGCGTTGGGTGTTACGTGGTTCCTCCCTCAGGAAGATACCTACACTACATCCCGTTCCAAATTTATCGATGAGATCTGCGGACTCCTGGGTGGTCGCGCGGCGGAGCAGTTGGTATTTAACGAAATGACCACCGGAGCCAGTTCGGATATTGAACGTGCTTCGCAGATCGCGCGTTCCATGGCCATGCATTATGGCATGGGAAGTGATGATCTGGGGCCCGTGAGCTATGGGGAGCGGCAGGGTACGCTTTTCCTGGGTACGGATCCCGCTACGGCTCGCAACTATTCCGAAGAGATGGCTCGCAAAATCGATGCCTTTGTCCTCAAGACCATTCAGGAGCAACAAGAACGTGCATTGGGCTTCTTGCGCCAGCATCGCAGCCAGCTTGATGTTCTGGCCAAAGTGCTCCTGAAGAAAGAGACCATGATGCTCGATGAATTCGTAGAGATCTTCGAAGGTCGCAAAGAGATCTCCTTGGAGCCGGATCCGCCCGAGACGCAAGAAGAATTACCGTTGGATGAGAACGAAGGCGAAGCTGAGACACAGGCGAATTCCGCTCAATGAGAACAGCGTGCGGAGAGCAGGAGTGGGCAGTGGCATTGCACCGGAGTTGCGGATCTTTGTGATGTTACAGATCTTTCAGAAAGAAGATTTAAGACCTGCAAAAGCCACATAGCCGGCCAGCAGAGCGGCCATAGAATGAGGTGTCGCAGCGAGAAGAGATCGATCGCTACGTGTTTTCTTTTCTGAATGGAGAGGAGCCGGATAGTGCGGTGCGCAATGTACGTGCGGTAGATGCGCAAGAGTTCCAGGAATGTAAACGGCACCATGGACCACTTGAGCGCGCTCGGTGTGCTGCGTTGAGCAACATCAAGTTCTGCAATGCGGTAACCGTGCGTCCTCGTGCGGAAGAGGACTTCAATATCAAAGGCGTAGCTCTTGGTCTGCATGCGGCCAAAGATCTTCTTGGCGACCGGAGCGCGGAACATCTTTAGGGGCGCTTGCGTATCGTGGAATGGCATGCGAAAGAGCAGGTATGTTCCCCAGTGAAAGAGCAAATGTGCGAAGTGCCTGACCAAGGTTGTACGGTACTGCCGCCGTCTTCCGACAATGCCATCGAGTGATGGATCCTGCCGCATGAGCGCCAGGCCTTTGGCAACGGCTGCCGGATCAATTGCACGGTCCGCATCGATAAATGCGATTACGCGACCGCGCGCGGCGAGCACACCCTCGCGCACGGCCACTCCTTTTCCGCGTCGAACGGGGTGAGCCAGGATGCGCACAGAGAGGCTGCGCCATTTCTTGCGTGAGAGCATTTCAATGGAACCATCGGTACTACCGTCGATCATGACCAAGACCTCCGTTCCGGCGGGGCAGGTCCGCCGGATATGATCGATCGTCGCCGGTACACACCGTCCATTGTTATATGACGGGAGGATGATGGAGAGGGGCGGGAGTGAGGTCATATGTGTATTCAAAACAATAATAGCATAAAATACATTATTTGTAAACAATTGGGTTCTACGTTTCATTTTGGCATGAATAGAGATGTCCAACTTGGGAATTTTTTGAAGAATTGCTATACTGCTGTTCCATGGACGAACTCTCTCCGCTCGATGGACGCTACCGCAGAAAGACGGAAGCGCTGCGAGTTTTTTTTAGTGAAGAAGCACTCATGCGCGGTCGGGTGGAAGTCGAGATCCGGTACTTTGCGGCTCTGGCGGAGGAGAAGGGAATTCGGGAGCTCGCACGGCTCAAGAAGAAGGAGCGCATGGCATTGGAGGCAATTGTCGATCGTTTTTCTCGCAAGGATGCCTTGGCCATTCGGGAGTTGGAGAGCGTGACCAATCATGATGTGAAAGCTGTGGAGTATTTTCTTCGTGCCAAGTTTGAACGCATTTCAGGGCTCAAGGATTCTCTCTCTTTCCTGCATTTTGCACTTACCAGCGAGGATGTGAATAACCTGGCGTATGGCCTTCTCATTCATCGTGCGCTGCGCACGGTACTTCTTCCCGAGCTGAAGATGATTCATCGCACCGTTGCTGAGATGGCGCGGAAGTGGAAGAGCGTACCGCTCTTGAGTCTTACGCATGGGCAGCCGGCCACTCCCACCACGGTCGGAAAAGAGATAGCCGTTTTTGCCGATCGCCTGGATCGTCAGATCGCTCAGCTGAAGGCGTTGCGCATGCAAGGAAAGTTCGGCGGCGCGGTGGGCACCTATGCGGCACATCGTATTGCCTATCCGGAAGTGGATTGGAAGGGATTCGGTCGCAAATTTATGCGTTCCTTAGGTCTGGAGCCTCTTGTGCACACTACGCAGATTAATCCGCACGATGACTTGGCGGAGTTGAGCCATATCCTCATCCGCATCAATACGATTCTACTGGGGTTCTCTCGTGATGCGTGGATGTACATTTCCCGTGGAGTATTTGCGCAGAAGGTCATTGCGGGTGAAGTGGGCTCCTCTACCATGCCTCATAAAGTAAACCCCATCGACTTTGAGAATGCCGAGGGCAATCTGGGTCTTTCTACCGCACTCTTTGGTCACTTTGCAGAGAAGCTCCCGGTAAGCAGGCTTCAGCGCGATCTTTCTGATTCTACGGTCCAGCGCAACATCGGCGTGGCGTTTGGTTATCATCTGCTTGCTGTTTCATCGCTCCGCAAAGGGCTCGGTAAGCTTTCTCTTAATCGTGCAGTGATCCGCCACGAATTGGATGCTCACCCGGAAGTTCTGGCCGAAGCTATTCAGACGCTCCTGCGCAAGCACGGCGAGGCGGGTGCGTACGAGCGACTGAAGAAGGTGACACGCGGGGCGCATCTTTCCCGTGGAGAGCTCATAAAATTCGCAGATTCACTTCCGTTCACCAGGCAGGAGCGGGAACGTCTGCAGCGCTGGCCGGAGGCCTAGAAGAGGGTGTGTATGAAGGATGCAGCAGTGGGCAGGAAATCGTTGAGATCTATCGGCCCCTCAAGAAGAACCCTGTTCGCATGAACCTTATAAATAGCTACACAAAGCCAAAAAACTTCATATATGACACTTCAAAAGAAAAGGATTATTGACTAATCGACGTATAAAGTTCACTTTACATGCAATTACTACCCAATTCCATTCATGCCACCACTCCTCGGAGAAGGAATTGCCCTACGCACAGAGCCTAAGGAGAGGAAGCAGCACGATTGTGAAGTAGCAGCTAGTGCCGGTGGAAGTGCTGTTGATTTCATCACTCAAATCGATGCGGCGATGTATTCCGATTACCCTTTTTATCAAACGGATGATGTTGCTGAAAGGGCATCTGATTTGGCACTTTGCCATGAAATCAGACGAGATGTGTCTGCATTTCTTCGTCATCTTGAATTGGGCGAAGGTAGCTTAGAAAGCAGGGAAACACTTATAGAATCGTATCCTCTTGGCCCCAATCGCGTGGCGGTTGAGATTGCTTTTCATATGCATGATCTTGGTATGACCGTAGCGAACCTGGATTCCGAGGATGGCAATTCGTTATCCGATCCACCCGTTCAGATCTCCAATCCGGAAGCAAAGGAAGTGAGTCCGGTGAGTCTCAGTCGTCCTTCTGGACCGGGCATCATGAGTGTTGAGGACGCGAAGGTTGAGATGAAAAAACGTCTGACAGACCCTGCAACTGCGGCAATGATCAGAAAGAGCGTGATTCATGGCGAGGCCGCTTCTGCCACCGCCGTTCCGGATCAATTACCCGATGAGCGGCGCTATGCGTCTGCATGTCAGCAGTGCCAAACATGCCTTTTGAATCACCGTGGAGTGCTGGTAGGTGAAGAATCCGGTGGCCTGTATCGCATTGAAGGATGCACGCGCGAGATGCGTGCATTTGTTGGACATCTCTGTGGGAAATTAGGTTTTGAGCAGCTCCCCGATGATGCTGTGGTGTTCATCAAAGAAAGAGATAATCAGGCTCTTGATCAATACACGCACGATCCCTCTTTGATCGTTGCGAATAATGTTGCCGATTACCTAGAACCGTACGAGATTAAAGAAATGAGACGGAATGGCGTTGGTCCTGAGACGGAAGAAGTCGTCGTTGAAAAAGGATTTAGAATCAAAGATGCCATTTCGCGCTTTGTCTTTGCCTCGTCTTCCGGAAAGGAGAGGGTTGCAGTCAATTACAGTGTGGGCAAAGCAGATCAAATCGCCTGGGGTGCAGATACGAAGCAGGAGTAAATTTGCACGGGGAGTGCGTAAGTTTTACATCAACGCTTCCCTGTATTCAGGGCTTAGGTATGGCATTTTTGCCGCGTAGGGAAGTTTCAGATGGTGATCGTGCTTTACAAGCCGAGGGAATGGCCTAGATTGGTCCCCAATTCCCCAACTCCTATCATGGTAAATATGCTATCCAACAGAGCGCTCGAGGAACTTATTCTCACCAATTCCGATGAGGAATCTTCCGGAACTCCCGATATAGATGACGATGGTAACTGGGATCGTGTTCCGGACGGAGATCCGCTCGATGAACCGGGCGCACTACAGGATAGGACAGTCGATGAAATTGAAGAGATCCTCGCGCAAGTGTAGATCAGTGCAGAGATTGCCACCCGAGTACATCTTCTGCGTGATCGGCATTTTGAGATTTGATAGTTGTTTGATGGTGCCGACGGAGAGACTCGAACTCTCATGTCCTTGCGAACACTAGCCCCTCAAGCTAGCGCGTCTACCAATTCCGCCACGTCGGCACGTAGTGGGCGTATGCAGCATAGCAATCCCCGCGGACTGGGCAACATAAATGAGCTCTTCCACGGGGAAACTTGACAATAATTGTGAGAGTGAGAATAATATGCATGTGAGTCTGCATATTCTCTCCATCTGCTGTCTTGGCCCCGCTTGTCCGCGGAGCGAGGTAGCGTGATGTTCTAAGTAGAAATATCACCTCCACTCCCGGACGAAGCGGGGCTTTTTCTTTGTTCAGCATTCCCCCCACTTCACCATGAAATCACTCACCTCACTCTCGGATGCTTCCGGTCTGCACACGGCAGTACATTCGTTGATCGATGGACACCGCTCCCGGAACGGGAAGCCGCATCATCCCTATCCCGATCGAATGATCATGGCACAGGTGACCGAAGCACTTTTGGATCTTCTTTTTCCCGAGTACCGTCTCAATACTGCCAGAGGCGTGAATGTTTCTGACAGGATCGCTCGCACGGGCGATCAGGTATTCCGCTTGCTGACAGAGCAGGTTTCTATTGCAACACAGCATCACGCGGCTCTTGCCGAAGGAGCCAGTTCATCGGCATCGGTTCCGCAGGATGCCGAGCAGGTCGTCCTCTCCCTTTTTGAGGCGATGGCACCTATTCGGCAGAGCATTGCGGAGGATCTGCAGGCTGCCTACCTGGGCGATCCCGCCGCACACGAGCCAGATGAAGTCGCAGTTTCTTACCCCACGTATACAGCCGTGGGAACGTACCGTCTTGCCCATGAACTCTATTTGCAGGGGTTGCCTTTCATTCCGCGGATGATGACGGAGTACGCGCATCGTAGTACGGGGATTGATATTCACCCCGGGGCAACGATCGGAAGATCATTTTTCATTGATCACGGTACAGGGGTGGTGATTGGTGAGACCGCTGAAATCAGAGACAGGGTTCGGCTCTATCAGGGTGTGACACTGGGGGCCGCCAATTTCCTTAAAGATGCGCAGGGGCAATTGATTCGCGGCCGCAAGCGTCATCCCACTGTGGAGGAGGATGTTACGGTATTCGCCAATGCAACGATTCTAGGAGGCGATACCGTGATCGGTGCGCGCTCAATTATTGGGTCCAATGTGTGGCTTGCCCAGAGTATTGCTTCCGATTCAGTGGTGACCATGGGGGAGCCGAATTTGAAGATTAGAGCGAAGAATCGTTCCCCTCACAGTGCATCGATCAAGCGATAGCTCTCTCCCTTTGCTTTGGCATCCGCACTGCGCTTGCGATACTGCTCCATGAGGGTCTTGGGGAGCTCCAGGACTCTCAGGAGCGGTTCGATGTCTTCGGTAAATTCGGCGGAAGTCTTTGGGGCATGCACTTCAAACGGAATACGCTCGACGAGCGTTGGTACGCCCTCAGGAGGGGCTGACAGGATGTGAAAGATTCCTGTAGTCGATGCGATCTGCGAACGTTCGTCACTCCAGAGTGTGCGTAGTTGCTCACGGATCTCGGTATTTTCTATCTCATTGAAAGAACTGTTGTCCAGGCGACTCTTGAACCGCAATCGTTCATTCAGTGAATTTTCAAAGAATTGCGAGAGGATATTCGTTGCCTGAGCATGATCAATTTCCGCAAGGATTGTCTCGATCTGCCGGAGTGGGAACGTGTGAGTGCTTTCCAAAAGGCGTGTGGATCCGAACGGGATGTTGTTCTTCTCGTCGTAGAAACTCTGTACCAAGATGATTTGTCCGGTGAGCGAACGATAGGCTTGGTCCGTAAAGGCTTCCGTCAGGGGCTCGAATGTTTTTGTATTGATGTGGTAGATCACGGTTCCCCAGTGATCCAGGTCAAGAACACTGAAGAGAAGCGTTTCTTCGTCGATGAAGAACGGCGAGAAATGAACTTGCTCAGGGGAGAAGCCCGGGACCAAAGGCGCTTGGATTGTGTGTTGAAAGAGATCGATGATTGTTAGGCGCGGTCCTACCGTGTGGTCGATCAAGGCGAGCGCGGTTTCTGCCGGAGAGAGACGTATGAGACGTTGCTGTTCAATTCCCAAAGAGACGAAGAGCTGTTCGTCTGCATACCAACTGTCCGTGGTTGGCAGGGGCAAATCTGCAAGCAGACCGCATGATGCGGAGGTAACGGTAAGGTGCGGTGCTGTTCCATCGGTTTTAAGAGCGTACACCATGGATGTACTGCGATTTGTGTGAACAAGGGCTTTCCTCGATTCGGGTGATGGTTCGTAGTAATAGCCGGAGCTCATGTCGTGCACGAGCGTTCGTGATCCAACGGAGAGTGCGACGGAAGATGGGGAGAGCAGCCGCGGGAAGACTTCTGGACTCAATAGATCACTGGGTAGGTTGATGGCGCGAAGAGCGCCACGAGTTGTTTCCGTGGAGTACGCCTCCAGCTTGTTCCCGCGAAGGAATAGCACTGCTTCTAGGCTGCTTTTTCCCTGTGCATGGGGAGCCGGACCCTCGAGTGGATTCCATTGTGCAATAAGGATTGCGATGGATGTCGAGAATGCGGCTATGAGCATGCAGAGGGCCAGAATCTCCCGCGCAATGCCGAGCCAACGTCCCAGGAGCGGCGCCAGAGAGTGTATTGGATTATTCATGCTGCTGAAGAATATCGGCAGGGGAGAAGAAGCGCGTACCTGAGGGGAGAGCGGGGAGCGTTTCTACTTTCTGTACAGGGAGGAGAAGGAGGCCTTCTATCACGAGTGGATTGCTATCATTTTTGGAAAGGAAGATGGAGTGCTTTCCCTTGGAGAGATCGTAGGTTCCTATGTGCAGGTAATCGAATCGATCACTCTTGGGCATGACTTTTTTTGGAATCATGGATGCAAGTTCATCGGCAGTGACGTGCGAGATGTCGTACGTAGACTGTGTTCCGAAGGAGCCGCTTTCTGCGGAAATGTAGTGCGTTGATGGTTCCCCGCGATCGATCTTCAGTGAATAGGTTGGCCCATTATCAATGCGTAGAGCAAGGTCATGTTGTGTTGCGATGGAGCGTAGAAAGACCGAGTACGTTCCATTTTCTGCTGCCGTGAGATTAAAGCGAACCGTTGTGGAATCCTGCAGACCTAGGAATGTTGAGGAGAGTGTATCGAAGGGACCGGGCATCATGATGCGGAAGATGTTGTATCGCGAAGCTGTGAGGACGTTGAGCATGGGGAATACAATTCCGAAGTAGTAGGAACTGGAGATCTGTTCGGCCGTAAAGGCAAGGCTCGATTGGTCGGGACGGAAGAACGAACCGTGATGCGTGAGTGCATAGACATCCAAACGAGTCTTCTGTTGGTCCTGTCCAAGAATGTCGGATGGTATATGCTTGTTTGCAAATGCGGACGAGAGCGTGAGTGTGCGTCTGTTTTTGGTGAGGGAGGGATGCTGCATTTGCATGCAAGAAAACTCCCTCCAATCGGTATCAATCAGAAGAGTAGGGGCTTTGGGCTGCTGCCGATCAATAAACTCATAGAGAGCAAATCCTGGGTTCTCCGCCCGCAATTGGAAGTACTGGGGGAGATGACGTGGCTGTTCGATGACGGCGCGCGCAATATTTTTCATGTACCCGGAGCTCTGCTGGGGTGAAAAGAGTTCCTTATTGACTATCAGGTAGCGAATTTGGAGGTTTCTTAGCACATTGATCCATCCCTGTTCATTCTGTGCGAGGGATTGGTAGAGCAGGAAGAATGCCTCCTTGTTCTGCATGCTGCCGGAGAGGCCAAAGTAGAAGCTGGGAATATCCAGGAAGTAGATGAAGAATTTATCGATGAAGCGGTAGGTGCCTCCTTCGCTATCCTGGCCGATGAGTTGGCTTTCACTGGAGGGCAGGACAATCGTCTTCCCGCGAGGAAGCGTATCGAGTACTTCCTTGATCTGTAGCAGATTTCCAACTGTGTAGGGGCGTAAGAAGCCGCCGAAGTCCCCGGTAAGCAGCGCGGTGCGGTACTCCCAGTGCGCGAAGAGCGGGAGGAAGAATGCGATGCTACAGCAGGCAACGCTCACTATGCGTTTCCAGAGCGATCGGTGGGGCAGTAAGGAAATACAGCGCTGTACAAGTGCCAGGACGCCGAGTGGCATGAGAAAGCAGGATGCAGCCAGGTAGATGAACTGAAACCGATCGGGATAGCGCAATACATGAATCACTTCTGCAATGAGCTGCATGCCGATGTCTGCAGCGGGAGATGCAAGGAGGTTAAGGCGTTGGAAAATTGCTGCCAGTAGGAAGTGGAATGTGGGTATGAACAGGATCTTGGCGTAACCAATGCTGCTCCACATTGCAAAGGCCGTGATAACACCGAGAATCATCAGAAAGGGGCTTAATCGACGCCGTTCCTGTGCGTTCTGGGTGAAGGGAAGGATAAATGGGACTAAAAGCAGGATGAAGTAGAATAATTTTCCATACCGTGGTGCCGGAGGAATGTACGTCCCGCGGAGAAAGGATTCAGTCGCCGATGCCTGGTCGAAGGTCGTCTGGAATAGGAAGGAGAGGGAGCTGTCGCGTATGGCTTGGTACGTATCGGGGATCGCATCCTTCAGACTGCCGATGCCCTTAAGAACGTAGAATTGAACGAACAGGCCGTAAGGTATGAGCGTGAGTCCAGCCAAGAGGAGGAGGGCGGGAATGATGCGCCTGCGGATGCGGAGCCCACTGGGCACCGGAGACGTGGGGTTCCCATCACTGGGGCGGACCAAAATCCTTCGGCGTGCAATCAAGACGAGGAAACTGAAGACGGCACACAGCAGGACGAACGTGATGGGGTAGAGGACCAGGAAGTGAACTGCAGGATTGAGGAGCGCCACGAGGCACGATCCTGCGATCATGCGCAAGGGGTGGCGCTGCTCCAGCAGGAGGCCGCGAAGCAAAAGTACGAGGGCAATAACGAATAGATCGAACCCCAAGATGAGCGTGTAAAAATGCGTGATCTTGGCCGGAAGCAGGATTAAGTGAATCAGGAGAGTGCAGAGTGCTGTAGAGGCCAGGATACGTCGCGGCGGGATGCTGGGCAGGAGGGTGCGTAGGAAGCTGCTTGTCACCAGGAATACAAGGTACGCTCCTAAGAGCGGGCAGAGGATGATGGCGAACGGCAGGATCAGGTAGTAGCGCATCCATGTGGTGAGGATGGAGTAGCGCACGCGGAACTCATATTCGTTGGTAAGGTCGCTGAAGGCGCCTCCCGCTTGTTCCAGGAGTTGATTTCCGGGAGAGAAGAAGGGGACCAATTCACTGGTATTCACTACGGAATGCCCAGCCATAAGATCAGGGATGGCAAAGACAATGGAGCGGAAGATGAAGAGATGCACGGCCAGGTAGAGCACGAATACCAGGACATAGCTCCAGAAGAGCTTTTTCGGGCACGTGACATTCTGTGTTTGCACGGGGAACGGAGGGCCTAAGAGAGATGTCCGTTCATTCACGAAGATACAGTGGAATTGGATGCGGAGAGCGGATCTGTGGCAAGTGTTGGTGCTTGCTGTACGAAGGGGGCACGAACTTCATTAGCTATTGCCCTGAGAAGATCTGCATTCACCTGAGCACGTTTGGACAGGTGAGCAGCCTGCTGTATGAGGTGTTCGCGGATCTCCGGAAGTTGTTTTTCAAGTTTGTTTTGTAGCGCCATAAGCTTTTCGGCAGTGAAGCAGGCATCCAGAGGGATGCCCCACTCCGTGCAGCTGATTTCCTCTAAGAAATTCTTCACCTTTACATCGTAGATCAGGGCGATAAATGGCACGGCGTGCAGGCAGGCTAAGATGATGGAATGCAGGCGCATGCCCCAAACGCAATCGAGTGATGTGTAGAGCGTATGGACATTTGTGAGGTTAAGGTCTTCTGCGATAGTGCAGCGCTCTGTTCTCTGCATCTTTGCGGTAATCTCGCGACTCACCAGGATATCGTGATGTTGTGCAAATCCTTTTTGGAATGGCAGGAACGTTACCTTTCGATCAGATGCATTGCCAAGGAACATCTCCGTGGCTTGTGCGATCTCTTTTGCCACGTGGTCATAGGCATCAGCGTTATCCAGATGCACACAGGGGGCGATGCCGAGCACGGAAGACTCTCTCGCCCCCCCGCGGGGGGAGAGGGCTGGAAGGGGGGGGGTCAGGAATGCCAGATCGGTCCCTAGTGCAGTGTGCGCTTGCGGTGCAATCTTCAGGGCTATGCGGTAGCTTTGCTCCTCGCGGAAAAGCACGACATCGGCCCTCTGTAAGGTCCAACGGGTCAGGAAATGTGCGAATCGAGTGGGTATGGCACCGATGCCCACACCTACGAAGAACAGATGTTTTCTGAAGATGCGTGTCACGGACGCAAGTAGCGCATCCAAGAGGAGAAGAGAATATCGGGAGCGTTGCATTACAGCTTTCATCATTTTGAATTGGTCTCCGCCTCCCACAATCACCACCCGGGAGTGGAGCAGTGCACTGAGCAGACGAAGCGGAATCCCGTGTCGCGGCAGTGTAGCGACAGCATGCTCCTTGGTTGTTCGCTCCGGATCCGCGGAAGCAACGATACATTGTTCGCGTGGGAGAGTTTGCAGGCACTGAGAGAGGAGGAGCTCATCCCCCAAATTTTGCTGGCCGAAGGCGCCAAGGAGCAGAATTTTTTTTTGTGTTCTTGATTGAATCACTGAGTGATAGAGCTTCATTGTCTCTCTTCCGATGGCAGGCCAGAGCCGCTTTACTCGCCAAGAAGTCCACTCTGGATCAGCGGGATACGGTAGATGATTTACGGAACTATATTCATGCAATTTCGCTTGTAAGCCTCCTTGTCGCAGCGAGAAAACCACTGCTGGACCGGTATCGCACTCGGCAAAAGCCTCGGAGAGGAAGCAGGGAATATTGTAGCCGATAGCACGGGTCCATGTGGCGCTGCCACCATTGAAACTGTGGTATGGAATGACGAGCGCATTGATGAGTTGATAAAAATGGTCAACCTGTTTCGATCCAATCTCTCCGTACCATCGAATACGGCCCTTTCCTTCATTCTCTGCACGGTCTTGTAAGGCATGCATTTTTTGTTGGAATTCCCTCTTCTTGACGTAATGTGGATTGAGCGCTCCACAAATGAGCAGTACGTCATGAGGATGAGAGACGAGATGTCCTAGGAATTCATCGATAAGGAGATCCAGACCTTTAGAGAGATCGAGGTAGGCAAAGAATCCAAAAATACGTTTTGCATCAATGGGGAGAGCAAACTCCCTGAGAAGGGGAGTTTTATCGGATATTGTTGCACATGTGGCGTCCACCGCTCCGTGGTGTATGACAGCAATCTTGCATTCAGGGATGCCATAGGCTTCGATCAGCGTTGATTTATCGCATTCCTCGTGCACGATGCAGTGAAAAGCTGCTGAACAAGCCAAGCGGTAAAACAAGGCATATCCCCAGCGAATGACGAAGGGAGGCATATGTGTGTTGTAGGTATGTGTGAATTGATGCGTGATATTGCGAGGATGCACGACATGGTGGAAAGTGACAATGGTTGGGATAAAATGACTTATCCAGCGAACTACACACGGAAAGATGAAAAGACTAATGGGTCCGCCATATACGAATGTTTCGTGTTGTAGGTGTACCACGTCAAAAGTTGACCAACGGATTTTCCAGATGAGCGATAGAAGCCCCCAAGCATTCCAAGAAAAACATCGGCGTTGAGATATGGCTTTGGAGGGTTCGATGTTGGTGGTATTCATTTGATCATGCTCCACTTGATCATATGTGGTAATGATCGAAACATGAGTTGCATCTTCTCTGTGGAGCAGAGACTCAATAAGGTTCATCGCATATTGATTCAGTGTGTAGGCAAGCTTGCGTACACTCGAATCCGATGAGCTGGGGAAAATAAAGGCAATGTGCATGTTGAAGGGAAATCAGATGATTATAGCACAAATGACATCTATATGCATTCTACCTCTTCTTCTGCGTAGCCATGGCAGCCGTTTTATTGAAAAGCCATGCTATAAGAGAATATGGCCCTTTCAGAGGGTACTGCCAGCTGACCATGAATGGCGCCTCAGAAAGGAGGCAGCACGGTAGAGGTCACCCTTGGATGGGGGGGAGAGCAGCATCGTGTTGGGCTCGAGCGACTTATGAGCTTCATCAAGGATTTTTGCCCGGAATGCTTGCTGTTGCAAAGAGAAGGCATCTTCGCCTGTGAAGCCCATGGAACGAAAGAGTGAGCGGTAGGTAAACTCAGCAGGCGACTCCTGAGAGAAAAGACGAATGACAGCCATATCCCGTGCATCGATCGGCGCATTTGGGAATACCCTATACTCCATAGTGCCAATTTTTCTTGCGAATTGGCCGTCGCTGAGTGCGACTTCTGGCACCAGAAGGCCTTCTAAAATGAGGTGTTGTACGGGGGCGCGAAGATCGGCTGCCCATGCATCCACGATGGGATAGATCGTTACGCCCTTCTCTATCAGAGAGTGTTGGAAGGACCGCAATACAGAGCCCGTTAAGGCTGATGGTTCTAGATTGTGAGAGAGGCAGTAGGAAAGTACATGACCCACGGCTTGTCCGATGGCCAATTCGTTGGCATGGGTGCGATACAATCCATTGGCGATTTGACTCATGCCGATCGTATATGATGCGGGGAGAATATGAGAATTCTCTTTGGGGAGAAGTGCACCGAGGGGGATCTGTGTCGGTTTGGAGTAGGGCAATCCCCAGAGGTATCCTAGGAGGGAAAGGGAATTGTCGCCGTATTGTCCCGATAGGGCTGTGGCCATAGGCTTACTCTGAGTGAAATACTCTGAACGTGTAACGAAAGAATGGACATCGATGCCATAGGCAGCAGCTGCAATCGCATCGGCGAACAGGAGAGGTGTTTGTGCTTCAGGGATGCATTGTAGTTGGAGGGTATTCACAGGACGGCAGTTTTCCTGACAGCCGGAAGGTGCGCAGGAACGCACCTCCGCCGCAATGTCGTTGTAGGTAATTGTCTTCTGTGCGATGAGGCGGCGGCCCTCGCGGAAGTATGGCTTGTCAGGGAAGATACTCAGTGGATCTGTAAATAAGCCAATTACAGGCCAGACGCGCTTGGTAGTGCAGAGCAATTCTGTTGGGTCACAGTTGAGGTTTTGTTGGGTGAGAGCGGAGTCGTAGCGCATCCAGTACAGGTAAGCAGCAGAGAGAACACGAGAGCCGGAGGTCACTTTTGGCGCATCAATTTCTTCTGCGCGGAAATCTGCAAAATCATTGGAGGGATTTACGACCAGTGTCATACCAAGGGAGTTGGTGCCCAAAGAGTGAGGGAGGAATCCTTTAGGCTCTCCTCTCAGCACTGAATCACTACTCACAATATTCCGGAACAAGAAGAGGGGGGCTGTTTGGTCAGTGCTTCCCAATAGTGGATGATGCGACATCTCAAAGGACCAGGCCTCTTGCAGGTCGGGGATATCTTCATAGAGATAGAGAACGAAAGATGATCCGGTAAATGCGTTGCCGAATTGGAGCTCGAGTGAATTGCCGTTACTCACAATAAGACCATCCGCCAACCGGCGATTCGTTGGAGAGGAAGATTGAGGGAGTGAGAGAGATTGCAGGGGCAATCCGCTACCCGATAAAACCGATATCTCAGCTGCATTTGGATTTCCACCTGTAACAATCAGGCGGTAGGATCCAGGTGGGAACGAAGAAAGCGAGACGACCGCGGATGACCCCGAGGCAACACCAGACCACTGGTAAGTATCGACATGCGTGTTCGGAATGGCAATGAGTACCGTATCCTCCTGCTGGAGCGTGATGCGGGTACTGTGGTCCAACCAAACTTTACCCAGATACTGATACTGCTTGCGTTTTTGAAGGGCGGAGAGCTGGACATCGGCTGTATTGGGCCTTTGAAGTAGTGCTGTCGTCGATGAGGAAGGCCTTCCCCTCACCCACAGATCGTAAATTCCTTCCGTGTGTGCTGCATCGACGATGAGGGGTTGAGATGGTGATTCAGTGATCAATGAGGCGGAAGTAGCCAGGGGATCGACAGACCATGACATGGGTGACCATTGCGCATTCCTCAGTACGCCAATGCGCAAACGGTAGTGAGCCCCTTTTATCATCGGGACATTGAAGACGGGTAGTGGATTGCGTGTCACGTTGTGAGGCAAGAAGTCGAGCGACTGTAAGAGCTGCGTTGGTTCATCTTGCCAGAGCTCGATACGTCTCTGTTGTACATCCGCTGTTTCGATGGAGATGAGAGATGGGCCGTTCTCCTCTGCGATGAAGTTCCACTCTCTGATGGCCTGATCGGTATCACGCTGAATAGAGTCTGCTGCGAGGGACTGCGGCTGCAATTCTTTGTGGGGTGCGTCACCAGAGAAGCGCTGTGGCGCGAGATCGATCTCTGTAGGAATAATGACAATAGAAGAAAGGGAAGAACGAAGGTTCTCTGCCATCAAAAGTGAGGGTTGTCCCCGTAGCGCGACATGAGGAATTTTGATCGTCTTCATGAAATTTTCAGCATCTGTGGTCGTTTTTCCATCGATGGAAAGAGTGATATCTGGTGGGAAATTGGTTCCTGTAAGGTAAACATCTCCTATGACAAATTTGGTATCGTAATCTGCGAGTTTAACAGTGGTAGAAGCTGGCTTTGGAAGAACAACGGGCCAGGTATGTATGTTTTTTTTCACCAGTATGATCCCTTCGATAAGTGGCTCACCCGAGGTGGCAGTGATCGTGAGTACAGATGAGTGAGTGCGGGAAAGCGGAAATGCTCCTATCTGCAGTAGCTCCTGATTCTTCTTAAGATATAGTAGTCGCGTGAGTGGAGCCGTAGGCCAGAGTGAAGAGTAGAGTGCGATCGCTGCGCTTCCTTCTCCATGTTGTACGAGAAAGACATCGTACATGTCGTCAAACTCGGGAGAGAGCGGTATTTTCATCTGACATCCTGACGTGGAGAGGCGTACGGTTCTTGTTTTAGTTATCAGGTTTGCGGAAGATGCGATTGGTAAAGCACAGGGAGTATTCTGCAAAGGCGCCGGAATAAAGATTCCCGGATACCCGCGGTCAAGAAGGACAAACGGAGAGGTAACAGCCTGAATGCGGTTCCCAAGGCCTACATATTTTTTTCCATTGATAGTTGCCCCCTCTATGAAAGCTGTACGGGCTGCCAGCGGGAGAGCGTTGGCTTCCCCTGTCTCCTCTGCGGCATCGAGGCCTAAGCGGAGCGGTGTATTTGTTTGTTCCAGAATACGTCCAGTCGTCGTGCCATCAACGAGGTACGTAAATTTGACTCGATGCCGCTCTGCTGTGTGCATATTCGTCAGTAGTGCTTCTGACCACTTCCTTTTACGTTGCACGAAATTGGAAATGGAGTAGCCAGTGAGGAGAGTGATGCGAGGATTGCTTCGGATGCGATTAAGAAAATATTGTTCAATAGTATCCGGCGGGGCACCAATACGACCGACTATCGGTTCTCCAAGACCTGAGTAAAAACTCGATTCATTTGCTGCGAGAGGAAAAAGCGAGCGATACAAATCGCCATAGATTCCCCATAGTTCCCACTGCTGCTTCAGATCGTCGAAGGCACTCATTCCTGATTCCACTGCCTGGCCTCCGATTCTTTCGGAATCCGTTGCTAGGATCACAGTTGCCCCATTCTCTGCGGCTGTGATGGCAGCACCGATTCCGCCCAGGCTACTTCCGTATACAAGTATATCTGTCGTGCTGAGCGGGATAGATGATGGCAAAAAAATAATCGACGAGACAATGATAAGAAGAACCGTTATGAATGAGATGCAGAATGTGCCTATTGTCCGCAGGGTGAGCTTTGCCATCGTGATTGGGCCAAGAATACCTGAGAAGTTGATTTCTGTGTAGGAAAATGCATCCATTAGCCTGAGAGACAAAGAAAATTGCATAGGTACGCCCTCTCTGTTACCCTTATATTCTTGTACCAAGTTGTGCGTTGAATAAAGTACTGCCGTTCATACATTGGCTGTTACTATTGGCAATATACACAGTCATCATTCTCAAGGCATTCCTTGTGTTCACGGAGACCTCCGATTTCTTATGGTACCACTTGCCGATTGCACTTCGTATGATTGGACAGACGTCATTTACTCCTGAGAAAGGGGTTCTGGGAATTGAGCAAGCATATCCACTGTTAGCGGAAATGATACAGTCTTTCCTTATCCTCCTAACGGGGAGGCTATCTGCAGCCAATGGGGTAAATGTTATTGGTGCGCTTATGGCTTCTATCTGTATCTACGTTCAATTCGGACAAGAATTTTCTTGGAGATGGTTCTTCACCTTCCTCCTCTCTGTTCCGGCCATCGTTCTTCATATGAGCATCGGGTACAATGATTTGTTTGCAGGATTTATGATCCTCATCGGTTTTGCAGGGCTGTGCGGACTTGCACTTGATCGGAGGAAAATATGGTCATCTTGCATGGTGATCATTGGTCTTGGTTGCGCAATGGCAACGAAGTACCCCGCTTGGCCCTCCGTTTTCATACTTGTATTGTTCTCCGGCTACTATTTTTTTAAAAAGTTCCGGCACGAACGCGTGTTAATTATTAATCGGAGTCTTTTCTTCATTATTCTTCTCTCCATTGCTACAAGTTATTATCCTGTAAGGAATTTTATTCGATTCGGCAATCCTACATTTCCTCTCGGTACGCAAAGCAGTGCCTCACGCGATATTCCTTCATACCTGATAAATGCCAGCCGACCTGTTCGCTTCATTCATTCTGTATTTGAATTGAACCGACTGTATGGTGATCAGCAGTATCGGTGGACCTACGATCAGGGTAGTGGAGTTGTCACAAATCACCTTCGTATGGGTGGGTGGTTTTATATGACAATGATTGTGCTCTCCACCATGCTTTTGTACGGAATCCTGGTACGAATAATTCCATTTTCTATCGTTATTCCGCACCTAATTATTATTGTTTTGATAGCATTCACTGCTTGGTCAAATGTACTGCGCTATTTTCTTTTTATACCCCTCAACTCAATATTTCTTTTCTGCGCGTATTCCGGTCAGTATCCGGCTAAAATAAGAAATATTGGACAAATAACACTCGCCTTGTGTGCACTTTTCGTTCTCGTCACACTGCGGTCGGAAATATTCCCATTAGATCTTAGAACTCCTGCCGAACATGCCCCGGCTGCGGCCAAAAAATTCTGGACACAAAATCTAAATATTCCACACGCTCAGGCAATCAAAATCAAAGTACCAGGAGCCTACCCGATATTTTGGTCAGGCCCTACGTTCACGGAGATTCCGGTGGTTTCAGATCGATAAATGCCTCGTTTAGAGTAACAAACTACTTCATGCAACCTAATGCGTTTTTACTGGTCGCGGAGGAGGAAGCGGGAAGATTGATGCGCCTTCCTCAATAGTCATTTTCCCCCCCGCAACGCCAAAACCCGTTAATCCAGGTTTTTGAGTAGTTTTCTTCCCATTGTGCTCGAAAAGATAGGCACCTCCTTTTGTTGTGACAGGTAATATGATGGGGATAGATACTAGTGTTTTCTTTTTACCCGCCTCTCGAATACTGGTTTCGATGGAGAATCCCCCAGGAACTATGTGAACGACTGCCAGAAATACAAGTGGGCGATCTTCGGGAATGCAGGGGAGTTGAAGACTGAGAACGGAGCCCAAAGATTGATTCTGGTCTCCAGTGAGCGGACGATCAGCAAGATCGAATCCAGAGCGATAAAAACCGTTTCCGTCCTTCCAAATGTTGGGGTCCATATTGGCATCCCACAAGATGGGGAGGCTTTCTCCATTCGGAAGGGGGATGACGAAGGCGGAAGCGCCATGAGCTTTTCCAACACGGCGTCCATCGGCAGAATAGGTAAATGGTACTTGCATCCCAAAATGACCTGTTTGAATAATTTTAATTCCTTCTGTTTTGCAAGGGATATTGATGGTTGCAAGCCATTCATGAGCCCCTGAAACTCCTTGTAATTTTCCGTCTGAAGAAACATCCCATTTCACGCGCACGATTGATGAGTTTTCGAGTACATTCTTTGGATGGTCGATGAGATCTACTGCCCCTGCTGGTATCGTCGTCGCGTCGATGGTCTGCTGTGTTTCTTCTGGCCTTGTAAGAGCGGTGGCAGACGATGTGCTCTTGGGCTGGTGCAGAAACTGCTGTGCGCCGTTGCCTTTCATCTCCAGGTTTATCAATTGATCATCGGCAAGCATGCGTGTGGTGGACTTTTCCGCCTTTATCTTGGCAGATGCACACAACTGTTTTGCCAAAGGGAAGACGCCGGGAGGCGGCGGATTTTTATATTTGATCAAATCATCTACGAGCAAAAGGAGCTCTGAAGCGGATAATTGGGCCTGCGCTTCGATCCGCGTTGCCAAATTCTGAAGAGTGGGATCCGGGGATTGACTCAGCGCCCCCACATCGGACCAATCGCCCAACTGCATGCCGCGGAAAAAGGCAATGGCTGCCTTGGCCGTGGGATCGTCAGGCTTTTCCATGAGGGTACGCTCATGCTCTTCGACGTTGCCTGCGCGGTACGCGTCCTGTGTCTGTCTGATAAACGTCAGTGCTTCTGACATACTCTTGCGATTGATTGCCGTCTTGCCACTGCTGAGCGAGCGCTGGAACTTTAGTGCGCCGTCCAGCTGGCCTAAGGAACATAGTTCCCCGATCACCGCGCATGCCTGTTGAGTGACAAATGTCGCATCAGAATTCTTGAAACCGGCAGCCATATTGATGGCATCCATTTTTTCCTTCAGGATCTTAGTATCGGCATCAAAGGCTTGTTGCATTTCGCCAAGAATCTTAAGGACCTGAGCCAGATCCCTATCTTCGCGCGCATGCTTGAGGGCAAGTGAGTACAGTGCCCATTGTTCGGGAGTATCAGTAGATAAACGTGCGTCTTTCAGAAGATCTGCGGATTTCTTGGAGAGCGCTGTTTGGCTGGTGGCGAGTCTGCTATACCTCTCCATATCTGTGTTGGAGGGCACTGCCTTACGCATGGGCGTCGCTGCTGGCATCCGGGGGGCGTCTGCGGGGACGACCGAAGTGAGAGTGATATTTGGTCGTGGTTTTGGCAGGGGAATTTGGCTATCCTCCGTGGGCAACGGAGGATCGGAAGCAGGTTGTTGTCCGGAAGCGACGCTGGTTTCAGAATTGGACGACACAGCTGGTTTAGCCGTTGGGGAAGACGAAGAAGGAGGGGGAGTAGCAGGTGTTTCTGACGATTTTGTTGCAGGGCGCTCCGGAGGAGGGGCATCAGTATTGGCCTGTACCTGGCGGTCAAAATCCGTAGCTTGTTTTCTGGATTCGACCGGGCGCTCGGGATTGATCGGGGCTTTGGCAGCTCCGTTATCATCTCCTTTAAATTTTGGGGAGTCTGATCCTTGATTTAAAAGATACGCACCTCCTCCTATAATGACGGCAACAGCAGTTGCGATCGTAGCCGCGATTCCTCCAGCATGTTTCTCAATTGAGCGTTTTAAGGCTGGTGGCAGAGTATTCAAGAGGGGTTCGACACGTTTTTGCCAAACGAGTGTCTTTGGAATGCACCCTGTTCCAGCTTCTGGTTCTTCTTTTTTATTCAAATCAGAAAGACTTGCCCGAATAGCTGCATATACCTCCGGAGCAAATTCCTTTGGATCATTCGCCGTAGGTGCCCCCGACTTCTCCTGTTTGCCGTTTCCGTTGAGCGGGATGGTTCGTTTTCCTGCAAAAAGCGCTTTCCCAGCTTCATAACATCGGTGTATATCAGCTTCCACTTGGTCATAATGGTCCTTTCCAAGTTGTCTCAATAGCGCGATACGATCTTTGATTGCTTCTTGGACTCTACTTTTTTTTATTTCTCCGTTTGGTTTAATATCAAGAATTGCTAGAGCATCTTGGCTAGTGCTTACGGTGGCGTGAAGCAATTGCCACTCTGCTTCGCTACTTTCCGGAGTCACTGCAGCCTGGTGTACCGAAAATTGACTGAAATCGGGCTCGGAGAAGGGGTGAGTAGTGGACATAGGATTGCCAATTTTCCCTAACAAATGACCGTTTGTCAATTTTTCTAAACATTCTCATCTGTTAGCCGATTTAGGGCACTTTGACATACTCACTCTGAAGTTGATAAGTATCACTTGGGGCTTCTAAAAAAAAGTCCTCTCCTCTCCTCTCCTCTTTTTACGGAAATTTTCTCCATCGCCTTCGTCTTTCCTGTTTCTAGCCGGCATTTTCCATTTGCATACAGCGCATAGTTGTATTATTTCGGCATAGTATATCGAAGTCTTTTTCCATTCGTGAGTACTGTTAGGTAGTAGTCAGCCCTCTCCATGAGAAGGCGAATTGTCCTTCTTAACATCTTTGCCTTTGGTTCTGGAAATATAATGGCAAATCCTATATTGAGGATAAAAATTGGAATGTAGTACCAATATCCATACTTACAGAGAATTTGTAGGACATCTTTTGCGCACTGGTTCCTGGTCTTAATTGAGAGGGATTCTTGGTCATAAATTTTGTGAAGAATGGTTATGGGTAGAATGATTACGGGCTTTTCTGTAGCCAATAAGCGAAATTTCAGATCAGTATCTGCACTGATTGGATAGGACGTATCGTAACCGCCTTCAATATCAAAGAACTCTCTGCGGATGAACAGGCATTCGTTTGTCACCCAAACATTAGTCATAAATGCGAACCTGTTCATCGTTAATCTTCCGGTAAATGATGTTTGACCTGAAAAGCAGATACCTTGGGATGTTCGCATATACTGCTCGTCACTTCCTGCTACTGCAATGGTGTCTGGATGCGCCTGCAAATAGGCAACGAACGTCGCAGTATGACCATTTAAGAATACATCGTCATCGGCAACAAATCGTATAATGCTTCCTGTTGCATGTTTCAGTCCCTGATTAAATGCGTCGTACAGCCCTTTGTCTGGCTGCGATTGCCAGTAAGCGATATCTTTTGCAAAACTGCGAATGATATTCACCGTTCCGTCAGAACTTCCACCATCCATGACGATAATCTCCAGTTGCGGGTAGTACTTATGTTTTTCTTGAATGACTTGCTCCAACACGCGTTTCAACTTTTCCGCTCGATTGAACGTTGGAATGATGAATGTGACAATCACATTCTGCGGAAGATTGCCGAGAAAGACAGGCATTGGATTCATTATTTTTTTATTAGTGGGTGCCTTGTCGCGCATGTGAGCAATACCACTGGTATGTCATCCGAATGCCCTCCTCAAGGGTCACATGCGGTATCCAACCGCTTTGGAGCAGCTTTCCAATATTCAGCAGCTTGCGCGGTGTTCCGTCGGGCTTGCCGGCGTCAAAGAGAATCTTTCCTGGATAGCCGATCACCTTGGCTACGAGTGCCGCCAGATCGGCGATGGAGAGATCAGTTCCTGTTCCGATATTGATCAACTCGGTCGAATCCTGCTTCTCCAGAAGGTAGATACAGGCATCGGCCAGGTCATCGACAAACAGGAACTCTCGCATTGCCTTGCCCGTGCCCCAGAGTGTCACAGAAGGAGTATTGGCCTCCTTCGCTTCATGGAAGCGACGAATGAGGGCGGGGAGCACGTGGGAATTCTGCAGATCGAATGAATCACCCGGACCGTAAAGATTGGTGGGCATAACTGCGCGATAGTGAGTGCCGTATTCGCGATTGTACGAATCACAGAGGGCGATCCCCGCAATCTTCGCCAGTGCGTAGGGTGCGTTGGACGGTTCCAATGGCCCCGTGAGGAGCGCTTCCTCAGGGATAGGCTGCGGCGTGAGTTTGGGATAGATACAGGAACTCCCCAAAAAGAGGAGTCTCTTCACTCCGGCTGCGTATGATCCGTGAATCACATTGGTTTCTATCATGAGATTCTGTGCAATAAATTCGGCGGGAAACCGCATGTTCGCCCCGATACCCCCCACCTTTGCCGCCGCGAGCAGAACGACGTCGGGTTTTTCCATCTGTAAAAACGAAGAAACCTGGTCTTGGTTGAGTAAGTCGAGTTCTGCGTGACTCTTGAGCAGCAGATGATCATATCCCTTTCTCTGGAGTGCGCGCACAAGTGCAGAACCCACAAGTCCGCGGTGACCGGCCACGTAGATGCGATCACTCTTCTGAAGCATTGGCATGGGGTTGGTAGGATTTCTTTTCACTCTCTACCATGATGCGCACGATCTCAGCGAATTTGGTGCGGGGGGACCATCCTAAAACCTCATTTGCTTTGCTGGCGTCACCCGTGAGTGTGTGCACTTCCGTAGGGCGGAAATACTGTGACGAAATCCGCACCATCACTTTTCCGGTTTTGCTGTCTTTGCCAACCTCATTGGGTCCCTGTCCTTCCCAGGCGATCGTGATGCCAAAATGTTTCCCCGCTTCTTCCACAAACTTTCGCACTGAATATGATTCACCCGTGGCGAGAACATAATCATCGGGTTTTTCCTGTTGAAGCATGCGCCACATCCCTTCCACATACTCCGGCGCGTAGCCCCAGTCACGTTTTGCATTGAGGTTGCCCAAGTACATAGCGTCCCTCTTTCCAGTCGTGATTTCTATGAACCCGCGAATGATTTTTCGTGTAACAAAGTTCTCACCGCGACGCGGAGATTCATGATTAAAGAGGAGACCGTTGCATGCAAAGATCCCATACGCCTCGCGGTAATTCACCGTTGTCCAGTAGGAGAAGAGCTTGGAATTGGCGTAGGGAGAGCAGGGCCGGAAAGGTGTCGATTCGTTGATGAGAGCAGTCTGCGCATTACCGAACATTTCGCTCGTAGCGGCATTGTAAAAACGTGCGATGGAATGGGATTGCCGGATGGCCTCGAGCAACCGCAACGTTCCCATGGCAGTGATATCACCTGTGTATTCCGGCAAATCAAAGCTCACGCGTACGTGGCTTTGGCTTCCCAGATGGTACACTTCGTCCGGTCGGATATTCTCGATAAGACCATTCAGACAACTGGCATCGGAAAGATCACCGTAGTGCAGGAACAGTCGTACGTTGGGAAGATGGGGATCCTGGTAGATGTGCTCCAGTCTCCAGTTTCCTATGGAGCTGGATCGACGAATGGTGCCGTGCACGACGTATCCTTTTGAGAGAAGGAGTTCGGCAAGGTATGAGCCATCTTGCCCAGAGATACCGGTTATGAATGCTGTTTTTTGTTTCATGTGTGACTTCAAATTATAGCATAACTTCCAATATATCGCAATTACCCCAAAATCCGGGACTAGGATAGAAGTGAGTTGGTTTTTCGAGAGAGAAGGGCGGAAAGAACGGAGAAACGAGTCTGGTAGCTGCGGATATTGTAGCGAAACATGATTTCGCAGAGAAATTGGGGAAGAGAAGATC
>Ga0247841_10000735_pt1 | contig 82368 bp, 63 predicted proteins | sample LaCruzMarch2015__2_FD_192410 | JGI IMG/M metagenome (GOLD analysis project Ga0247841, IMG submission 192410) | Freshwater microbial communities from meromictic Lake La Cruz, Castile-La Mancha, Spain - LaCruzMarch2015_18m | ecosystem: Environmental > Aquatic > Freshwater > Lake | place: Spain... | reverse complement strand
ATGCCATCTCCTTGTATTTTTTTTCATGGGTAAAATAATAAAGATAATAGGCTGATTCAATGATCTCTGGATTCAGGTCATAGGAAGCATGGAGGATTTCCTTTTTCCGGTAATCATACACCATAGGTTCCAGACCATTGAGCATCCAGAGGCTGTGCCAGGAATCCTGGTATCGTGCTGCCCTTTCAGGATCACCTGATAAGACCAGTAAAGCCGGGAAAAAAGCGTCGTATAAAGTCACTACGCTGTTGATCTTTTCACCTGTTTCCATGTCTACCGTGGCATACCATAACGAACTGTCCACCTCATCGGCGATATAGGTTTGTATGCTGATGATGCTCTTGTCCCAGATGTTTTTGATCTCTTCATCTTTGAAGAGCAGCCAGCTTTTATAAAGATATTCATAATAGCTGTCGATGCAACAACCGATATGGCTGCTCTTGTCGGTCCATTCGCCGGTTTCAACATTGATCCTTTCCCCGACAAGTCCGATAGACGATGCCCGGCTGAAAATTGCCCGGTTCGCATTCTTAGCCGTTTCATAATAAAGCGGATTTCCCGTAAACCGGCTGAGTATGCCCATTTCGAGCAGACATGATCCGGCTTCAGCCATGTTCACTTCTTCACCTTTGGCTTCCCCGGTTTTCAGGTTCACCCAATAATAGGGGATGCCTGTCGGGGAACTGAATGCGGGTAGGAGTCTTTTCCCGAAATCTTCCGCTTTAACGAGAACTAATTTATCTCCGGAAAATTCGTACATCGCCAGTAAACCGCCGAGAATGCGTATATTGACTTCAAAAGTCTTTACGAAAATGTTTTTATCAAAATTAATGCTGTCGACAACGTAGCGCTGAACTTCTTCCGCCTCTTTTTCAAGACCCATCACTTTCATGGTGCTGTAGGCATCGATGGGTGAAATGTGAAGCGACTGCTCGTACCAGTCCATATAGCTTTTTGAGACGGGCAGCAGCACATCATGTCCCCATGCGTAAGTCTTGTAGCCATTCCATGAACGGACGAACTCAGCTTTGATTTTATCGGCCATCAGCTGGTCTTCTTTAGAAATTTTTTTTTCTGTGTTCTGGCATCCTGAAACAGGAATAAAAATAACGATTAATAAGAAGACTATTTTATTCATTTGTTTTTGTTTATGTTCTGCAATCACGCCTGTATTTTTTTCACCACATTAGGCACAATAGAACACATAGGTTTACACAATAGGTCTATGTATTTTTCTATTGTGTCCTATTGTGTCTATTGTGGTTAATGAAATTTAGACTTTGAACTATCATATTACTCGAGGGATCCACATTTTTGTTTTAACCATATAATCTTTGTATTCTTTGCCATATCTCCTGATCATTTCCTTCTCCTCGACTTTACAGGTGATAAATAAAGCGATTGATATGATTACTATCAGGATAATGGTGTAGAGATTGATTGATTTTAAAAACATCCCCCAACCAAGGAAGAGGAGGGAACCGTACATCGGGTGTCGTATGTAGTGATAGAGTCCGGTCGTGACCAGCCGGGTTGTGTTCTCAAAATTCTGACCCGGTTTTCCGTGCCTCAAAATTAACCGAAATGCTTCAACCGCATAATAAATGGAAAAGATCAGCAGGCACCAGGCAATGATCTGGTGAAGGGAGAAAGGATCTTTAAACCAGACCATTGAATTCAGCAAGCCCAATGCTAAAAGCCCTTCAAAAGCAAAAAACCGTGGAATGCCGTGATACCGGCCTTCCCGTATGGAAACGAACCAGGAAAAAAGCACGATTAATATGCTACCGATTATGAAGGCAATTAATTGAACGTTCATCATCATTTTGAAATTTTTAGTATTAACCACAAAGGACGCAAAGGATAACACAAAGGAACACAAAGTATTTGATTTTCAGATGAATCCTTTAGTGCGTCTTTGTGAAATCCCTTGGTGTGCCTTTGCGGTCTAAAAAATATACGACCGAACTCGATTTTTTAATATTAAAAAGACTTTCCAAATAAGACAATTTCCCAATCACAACCCCTGAAATCACATAAAACTTATTTCCTTTGTACTTCTCGCTAAGCATCGCATTATAAAACGGATCCAGTGGCAGTCGCTTCATCTTCATGATTTTCAGGCCATGCTTTTCTGCGAGGATTTGAAAGGTCGAAGGGGTAAAATGCCATAAATGACGCGGTACATCATAGCCTGCCCAGAATTCCCTGTAATGCCGTGCATCGTAAGCGTTGCAGTTGGGTAGCGCGATCATCAGTGAACCGCCTGGTATAAGGTGCTCCAGCATTCTTTCAATGTAAAGATTGAAATCATCCAGGTGCTCCAGTACATGCCACAAAGTGATTACATCAAATTTGCCGTCTATCTCATATTTAAGGAATTCCTCCGGCGAATATACCGGAATACCAAACTCTTGCTGCGCAAAAGCCCTGGCTTTTACATCTGTTTCTACGCCGGCAACTTTATAACCCTTCTGTTTCATCCAGGCAGGAAAATAGCCTGTCCCGCAACCAATATCCAGCAGCTTCCGACCCCTGGCAATCTTCCTTACCATCCCGTGCTTTTTCTTCAGCATAATCGTTCTTCCCAGGTGGTATAGCTTGTTCATCAATCCTTTACGGGTGTCGGAGTGTGAGATATAATCCGTGCTCCGGTAATATCGCCCGATTTCATCAGCAGCCGGAACGCCTTGTGTGAAAATAAATCCACAGGTGTGGCATGTGAAAATATTAAAAATTTCACCGGTTACAAGATGATCTTTTGCCTTAATACAGGCAGATATATTTTCAGACCCGCAAAGAGGACAGTTTTTATAAGTAGTTACCATTTTTCAAAGTTCAAAGTTCAAAATTCACAGTTCATAGTTGATAGTTCACAGTTCAAAGTTAGAAATCTTAATAAACGGAAGAATAATTATTAGCAATTTAGCAATTTAACAATTTAATAGTTTGACCCTTCCCTTTCTGCAATCTTATGCAACTATTTTCATTTATCTTACTTTTTTCAGTATTTTAGAACCCTGAAAAGAAAAACCCAATAACCCTTTGGTATATAACATTTAGCATTCAAAATTCAGCATTTAACATTCAACATTTATTATATGAATTACCCTAAAAAAGTAACAATTGGCGATATTACCGTTCGAGACGGTTTTCAACACGAAGAAAAATTCATCCCAACAGAGGCGAAGCTCTGGCTGGCTGAAGAATTGCTGCTTTGCGGCTTCAAGCACATTGAGGTCACTAATTATGGCAATCCGAAAGGAATGCCGCAGTTCCAGGATGCCGACGTGCTGATGAAGAAGCTAAGGAGTAGCAAGAAGGTCGCGCATTTGCTTGACAAAGTGAAGCTTACAACGATCACTATCCGGGAAAAAGCTATTGAGCGAGCAATCCAGGCATACCAGGAAGGCTGTGGCCCTGACCGTATCCTGTTGATGGTCTCCACAAGTGAATCGCACCACCGGACAAATTCAGGCCTGTCGATTGAGGAATACTTTAAAATGGCGGAAAAATACATACCCATGGCACGGGATGCCGGCCTAAAAGTTAACGGCACGGTCAGCACAATCTGGGGCTGCCCCATTGAGGGCCCGACGGATATGAAGAAAGCCATTGAATTTGCTAAACGTTGGTTTGATATTGGCGCTACCGATGTTGAGCATGCCGACCATGATGGTTCCGCCTCACCTGACAGGGTTTACCGCTACTATTCGATGCTGCTCGATGCCTTCGGCAAGCCTGACAAGCATATCGTTCATTTCCATACTACCCGTGGATGGGGCCTGGCCAACGTCCTCGCCGCACTCCAGGCCGGCATGACCAATTATGAATCGACGATGGGCGGGATCGGAGGTCAGCCGGCTAATTTCGTAGATGGAGTCCCTGTAAGCGGCACGGGCGAGTACTATTATAAAGACCCGGAGATTGTAGGACTGGTTTCCACCGAGGATATGGTGGTGATGATGGATGAAATGGGTATCGACACCGGGTTGGATATTGACAGGGTGCTTGAGACCGGGAAAATGGTGGAACGGATTGTTGGACGGCGCTTGAGATCGGAGACAATAAGGAATGGGCGCATTCCTAAGCATATGAAGTAGCTAATTTTAAATTCTAAATTTTGAATTTTAAATTCGGGTTTTTATCAAGGATTTTCTTGTGTAGTTTTCACAATTTTAGTCAAGATATTGATTATCTGTGTTATTTCAGAGATTAATTCTAAAAAATTATAATCATTAATAAAACAATCTTCTTCCAATAATCTGAGCCAGTATCTTGCTTCCCGTGCTTCTTTAGAAGCGATAGTCATCTTATTTATAAAATCTTTCCTGCTTGATGCAGCTCCTGCTTCTTCAATATTAGCTCCAATACTGGTTGAACATCGAAGTAATTGTCTGGAAATAATATACTCTTTTTGCTTTAATAAAAGCTTATACAATTGCAAAACATGCAATGAAAATTGAAATGATTTGATGACGATAATGTTTTCTTTCATTATAAAATGGTTTAATTTTATCCGTTTATCCGGTTTTTATGAAAAAATACCCGTTTTGTTAATAATTTTCCCGAATTCAAAATTCAAAATTTAGAATTTAAAATTGATAAAGATCGTCGAAACACCCCGCGATGCATTTCAAGGCATTTCAAACTTTATTCCGACCAAAGACAAGGTCCGGATTATCAATCTTTTATTGCAGGTTGGCTTTGATACCGTCGAAGTAGGCAGCTTTGTCTCGGAGAAAGCCATCCCACAGATGAGCGATACAGCGGATGTAATAAAAAGACTTGATTATTCGGGAAGCCGTTCACGGATTATGGTACTCGTCGGAAATAAACAAGGTGGAATTAATGCTATCCAGAATTCAAAATTTAGAATTCAAAATTTGAAAGAGCAAGAAACTGTAAATGATATCCTTTATCCTTTTTCTATTTCGCCATCCTTCCTCAAGCGAAACCTCAACACGGATATCGATCGTGCAAAAGGAACCATTCTGGATCTGATGGAAATCTGCGATCAGCATAATAAACGCCTGATCGTTTACCTGACTATGGCTTTCGGTAATCCTTACGGCGACAAGTGGGACCCGGGTATCGTGGAGGAATGGGCAGGGTATCTGTATGAACTCGGGCACCGGGTTATTCCATTGTCAGATATCCTCGGCAATGTAACTTCCGGGACCATCACAAGAGTCTATAGCCTGTTGATCAGATCTTTTCCGGATATTGAATTTGGCATTCACCTGCATTCCAGGCCGGGAGAAGAGTTTGATAAGATCGATGCCGCCTGGAGAGCAGGCGTCAGGAGCTTCGATTCCGTAGCCGGAGGCTTTGGCGGCTGCCCCATGACCGATGATCACCTGGTCGGTAACCTGGATACTTTTGCCCTGATCGATTATTGTGAGAAGAACGGCATTGAGCATGGGCTGGATGTGGGAGTTTTAAAGCTGGCTGCGGCAGAAATGAGAGGGCTTTATGTTTAATGCTTCATGCTTCATGCTTCATGCTTCATGCTTCATGCTTCATGCTTCATGCTTCATGCTTCATGCTTAATAACCAATACCCAATACCCAATAACCAATACCCAATAACCAATACCCAATAACCAATACCTGATGACCAACCGGTTTTTGCTTCAAATGTTTGTCTTAACATGCTGCTGGTTGCAAACCGCCGTTTTCGGGCAACAACCTTTGCGGTTCGACCGCCTTGGCAGAAGTGAAGGCCTTTCACAAAGCAGTGTGAACTGCATGCTGAGAGACCGGGATGGATTTATGTGGTTTGGAACGCAGGATGGTTTGAACCTCTATGACGGTAAGAAATTCAGGGTTTTCCAGAACCAGCCGGGTGACACAAACAGCCTTTCCAACAATTACATCGTTTCAATCTGCGAAGATGAGGAAGGCTTTCTGTGGGTAGGGACCATGACGGGAGGACTTAACCGTTTTGATAAGCACACCGAAAGGTTTCGGGTCTTCCTTCATTCAGACTCTGTGAACTCTATTTCAGAAAACACTGTCTGGACAGTACTTGCCGATGGAAACGGGAATATTTGGTCGGGAACCACGCTGGGGGTGAGCCGGTATAATAAGCGAACCGGGCAATTCAAGACATTCCGGCCAGACCCTTCCGATCCAAATAGTCTTATTACAGAGCTGACAGTATCAATGTTCAAGGATAAACCGGGCAGGATCTGGGTAGGGACTGTCGAAGGGCTTTGTATGATTGAAATGGAAAGCGATAAATTTATCAGGTACAAAAATCCTTTTGAAAAAGAACAGAAAGGGGCTAATATCATCTGGTCAGTTTCAGAAACTTCCGCTGGTGATATAATAACAGGAACCGATAATGGGGTCTATCTCCTGGATATTGAAACAGGTGAATACTCGAGGATCCTGGGCTCCCCGGGTAATCCCCGCCTGGTTGCCTGGTCGCTTTTCACCCAGTCAGACAGTATAATCTGGACAGGCACCGACCATGGCCTTTACCGGATTGAAATTCCGGGCAACCGGTATAAAGTTTATCTGCATGATCCGACAGACCAGCAAAGTTTGGCAGATAATAATATATGGTGCCTGCTACCCGATCCTTCCGGATTTTTTTGGGCAGGAACCAATAATGGGATCAGTAAGACTAAAACTACTGCAGCCCATTTTCATTTGATTTCCGGCGATCCGGGACAATTACTGACCTTATCTTCATCTAAGGTAATGGCTGTGCTGGAAGATAAATCCGGAAACCTCTGGGTGGGTACCGATGGAGGAGGATTAAACTGTATCGGCCCGGACAGAAAAAGCATCATTGTCTACAATTCAGTAAATTCCGGATTACAGAATGATAATGTCTGGGCTCTGGCAGAAGACGCGGAAAGTAACATCTATATCGGGAATTACCAGGGAGGGCTCCACAGGTATGACCGGAAGACCGGAGCTATCCATTCATATCCCATGAATACAGGCAATCTGTATTCTCTTTCCAATAAAAGGGTGCTCGCTCTTCTTGTTGACCGGGATGGCACTGTTTGGATCGGTACCCGTGGAGGAGGTTTGAACAGACTTGATCCGGAAACCGGGATATTCCAGGTCTATCAGAAATCGGAAGGTGACTCCTCTGGTTTTCCGTCCAATACAGTTTTATCCCTTGCCCAGGATGCAACGGGAAGGATTTGGGCCGGTACAAACGAAGGTGGTTTAGCGCTGTATCTGACCTCCTCAGGCAAATTTGTGACCTTCCAGAATATTAAAGGAGATGAAACAAGTCTGTCGGATAATAACGTCTGGGCTATTGAATTTGACAGGAAAGGTCGTTTATGGGCCGGTACACAGGGGGGACTGAATTTTGCCGAAAATCCGGGTGAATACATGCACTTCAGATATTTTTCAACTCGGGATGGTTTACGAAGCAATATCATCCTGGGCATTGAAGAAGATCCGGAAGGGAATATCTGGTCGAGCACCTTCAGCGGGCTTGTAAAGCTGGATATTAAAGCGTTTGAATCATCAGGCGACATTAAAAATACAGACGAATCCTTTCTGTTATTTAATCCTTTGTTTAGTTTATTTGATCCTGACCATGGTCTTCAGGGGCTTGAGTTTAACCAGGGATCCAGTCATAAAGGATATAGCGGGACCTTGTATTTCGGAGGAAACAACGGATTGAATTATTTTTCTGATAAGGAGGTCGGGGCAAGTGATTATAAGCCACCAATCGTCATTTCAGGGTTTAAAATATTTAATAAGGTGGTATCAATAAATCCCATGTCATCATCTGTTAATCACCCTGCTGCCAATATAATGCGAGAGGGTAGCAATTATTACTTACCTGAAAAGATTACTTTTCTGGATGAATTGAAGTTAACTTATCGTGAAAGTGTATTTGCCTTCGAATTTTCTTCATTAGACTATATGAATTCCTATAAAAATCAATATGCCTATAAAATGGTTGGATTTGACCAAAAATGGAATTACATGGGGACGCAGAATACGGCCACTTATACCAATCTTGATCCGGGAGAATACAAACTGATCATCCGGGGCAGTAATTCGGATGGCATCTGGAATCCCTTTGAAAGAGTGCTCAGGATAACAATTGTACCACCTTTCTGGCAAACGGGCTGGTTCATCTTTCTTTCGGTAGTTATTGCCATTGTTATCATCTTCCTGGTCCTGCGCTCGCTTTTTATTAACCAGCAGCGAAAAGCTATCAGGGAAAAGGAACTGATCGAGCTCCAGCTTAAGACCATTAAAAGCCAGATAGATCCACATTTCGCTTTCAATGCAATAAATGCAATCGCCTCGTTTATTTTTTCGGACAAGCCTGATGTTACCTATGATTACTTTACCCGTTTTGCCAGGATGATCCGAAATATCCTCGAGGATGATGAAAAAATTTCAAGATTACTGTCAGAGGAGCTCGATTTTGTCCGCAATTACCTGGATTTACAGAAGATGAGGTTCAGGGACAAGTTTGATTATTCAATCCGGGTGGATAGTGATGTTCCGGAAAATCTTTATGTACCCAAGATGATCATTCAGTCTTATGCTGAAAATGCCATTAAACACGGACTGATGAACCGAAAGTCGGGAGGAATATTGTTGATTGAAATTTCCCATCACAACTCGGAACTTCGGTTGATAATTGAAGATAATGGCATCGGAAGGGAAAAAGCCGCCCGGATGAACCAGGATTCTACCCATCGGGGATTTAAAATCATCGAACGAACGATTGAATTATACAGTAAGTTATATCATACCAGGATCAGCCAGGTGATCGAAGACCTCCTGGATGAAACAGGAAATCCATCAGGTACCAGGGTCGTCCTTACAATTTATTTACCGGGAGAAACTTCCCGCAACAGAAAATTCACTTTTGGAAACCTTATAAGACGAAATGGAAAAAGATAAATACGCTGCCCGGGCAATCAGGGCACTTATCGTCGATGACGAAGAGGGAGCACGTGATATAATGGATTACCTTCTGCGACGGATTCCTGATGTCGAGGTTGTCGGCAAAGCTTCCTCGACTGATGAAGCACTTGAAATGGTAATTAATTGCCAGCCTGACATTGTTTTTCTTGATATCCGGATGCCGGAGAAAAACGGTTTCCAATTGGTGGAATATCTTCAGAAATATTTGCTGAACACGCACGTGGTTTTTGTAACGGCCCATGCAGAATTTGCCATCAATGCCATGAAAGTCTCTGCTTTTGACTACCTGCTGAAACCCGTTTTAATGGCGGAACTTCGGGAAACGATACTGCGGTTCAAAGCCCTGAAACGTCAAATGTCACCTGTGGCCACCCAAGAACCATTATCGGGGAAATCTGCCCGGCAGTGCAAGATAAAGTTCAATACCCGGACGGGTTATATCCTGGTCTCGCCTGATGAGATCATGTATTGTGAAGCCGATGTGAATTATACGACCATTTTTTTTGGCAAAGAAAACCGGGAGGTTATCACTGTAAACCTGGGCAGGGTGGAGGAAATCCTGTCTCTCCATTCATTTTACAGGATCAGCCGGTCTATCCTGATCAACCAGCAGTACCTGAGCAAAGCCGACCGCCAGAAAAAACATTGTGTTCTCGAAAAAGGAGATGAACATATAGTTCTTGAAATTTCACCAACTCATATCCGCGATCTGGAAAAATTTTTAGACAACCTTTCTGAAGAATAATCCTTGTCACCCAGTCACCCAGTCACCCAGTCACCCAGTCACCCAGTCACCTAGTCACCCAGTCACCTCGTCACCTCATCACCTCTTCCCCTTCGCCACGGTTTTGACCTGATTCGTCATGCATTTTATTCTCTTTAATCAATAAGCACGAAAACAGTTGACTATGCCTATTTTCTGAAGCAATTTTGTATCAAAATTCGAAAGAGAATTTTAATTAAAGAGATCGGTTAACCAATAAACTTAAAAAATTATGAAAAAGTCACTTCTATTTATTGCATTTAGCCTGGCAATTTTCTCCCTGATCCAGGCCCAAAACGTTCCAAATGGCGGGATGGAAGAATGGGAAATTAACGGAGATGGAGGGCTTGAACCTGTCGGCTGGGAAACTTTAAACGATGATGAATACACGGATGTCTTCCGGGTGGAAGGGCATTCCGGGCAATATGCTGCCAAAATGAGTGTGGAATGGGTTGTGGATCAGTACGATGGGGCAATGCTATTTCTTGAGGATGATTTCAGCGTCTCCGAAAGATATACAGCCCTGAGTTTTTTCGTGCAGGGTGAAACTGTTGCATCTGACTATCTTGCTGTCAACCTGGGAATGTTTAAAGATGGATTATTAATAGGATATTCAATAGGTCATTATGATCAGAACTACCCTTCCTGGACTGAAATCAGCATGGCAATTACTTACAATAACGATGAAATACCTGATTCAGCATTCATTGGTATCCAAATCTACCCTTTAACACAGGCAAATTTCGGCACTTATTACATTATTGATGATCTGAACCTGAATATGGGTTCGGGATCATCCAACCCTGAGTTACTTGTGGCTTATACTAATGTGGAAGGAACAGCTTTTGAACTTGGTTTTTCCATGCTAATGGCCGATCCGGCAGGAGCTCACAGTCAATTTTCAGGCAAGAGGAACGGGAATACCATTGGATTCACTTCAGCCTCACTAAAACCAGGTGACGATTATGTAATTGTCCTCACACTGGCCGATCCTGTTTTAGCCGGCGATGACCTGAAAGTAAGCTATACGGCAGGTACAGTCACCTCTACAACAGGAGAACCCCTCGAATCATTCACCGATCATGCTGTTTTAAACCAGGTTGGAGGTACCCTGGCTAACTGGCAGGTTATTCCCAGTGGCGTTTCAGAAGACCTTTTCTCCGTTCATTTTGCAAATAATACCACCGGTTATATTGGCGGGGCCATTTCGAAATGCCTGAAATCCAACGATGAAGGATTACACTGGTCAGATGTTCCTGTTCCCTCCGTTGCCGACTTCCGGGCGGTTTGGGCCACTTCTTCCAATGATGTTTATCTCGGAGCCTGGGATACTGTTTACGCCACCCATAATGCCGGCCAGGCCTGGACGGGCGCTTATACCAATAGTTTTATTCTGGGCGTAATGGGACTGCAATTCACTTCACCAGCTAATGGATTCGCTTTCATGACATACAGTTCAATGACCAAAACTACCGATGCCGGGAATAGCTGGTCAGTACCCACCGGCCCCGGCGTTATTCAGGATTTCTATGACGGGTATATGCTGGATGATAATACCGGCTATGGAGTGGGTGATTGCGGCCTTATTGCCAAAACAACAGATGGCGGCGCTACCTGGAATCAATACGACTGGAATAATTGGCTGGAATGGTCTTGCATCCAAATCTGGGGAGTGCATTTTACATCCGCATTAAATGGCTTTGCCACAGCCGATTCCGGAGTGGTTTTCAGGACGATGGACGGGGGGAACTATTGGAGCAGGAGCGTAATAGCAGGGCCTGAGGATCTGCTTAATGATGTTTTCTTTGTGAACCCGGCTACCGGCTATATTGTAGGAAATAGCGGAAAAATGTTCAAAACTACCAATGGCGGGAACACCTGGATCCAGGAACCTTCACTGACCACAAATAACCTTCATTCCGTTTTCTTCATCTCCGAAAACCTGGGCTGGGTTGTCGGAAGTAACGGCACCATCCTGCGATACGGTGAATCCAGCAATTCGGTTCCAGGCCCGGGTGATGGCATTTTCGAAAAGGTAAGCATCTTTCCAAATCCTTTTTCTATTATAGCTTCATTAGAAGTTACGGTGCCTGAAAATATGGATGCCGAAATTGATATTTATGACCTTACAGGCCGGCAACTCAGGCAGGTATTTACAGGAACGCTGCTGCAAGGATCACAAAAAATAGAGCTGAACCTCCCGGAATTGAAAGATGGCATCTATTTCTGCCGGCTATCCCATTCCCGTGGCCAGGTTAACAAACCTTTTATCATCAACAGGTAAACCCATCTTCATTAATCCACATACCCCGACGTATGAAACCAAGGTTTGGAAATAAGCATACAGCTGCAGCGATGTTTTTTATGCTGATAATGGCAACCTCCAGTCATTTAGCCGGCCAGACCACCATGGGAATTTTGCCTGTGAATGTTGCATCTGTTGGTTCAAATGTTCTGAGCGAGCTGCAGTGGTCATCGGTTTCCTCACAGTTGCATGACTACCTTGTCATGCAACTGGCCGGGATCGGCAATGTAAGCAAATTGTCGAGGGAACATATCCTACTCCTTTTAAAAGAGGTTCCTGCAATTGATCCTGAAAATCTTGATGCCGGGGCATATATTATCATCAGCAAAAAGGAAAAACTTCAGTACCTGTTAAAATGTTCCGTGGAATCCATAAAGGTGAGCGGTAAAAATGTCATTTCACCGCTGAGGATCATTATTATGGATGGAAATACCGGAAAAGTGTTCTGGGAAGATGAGATAAAAACCAACCGGGTGGTTTCCAATCCGGCAGTTACAGAACATATTCTGCTTGAAGAAGTATTTAAACCTTCAATCAATGAAATATCCAAAGAAATAATAATCCTGAAATATTAAACAGAAAAACCGATGAAGACCAAATCATTCCATTTACAATTAGCTTTTATCCTGGTCATTATTTCGGCCTTAACCATGCTTGCAGGCTGCGAGAAAGACGATGACCCTAAGAACACCAAAACACCGGTCTGGAGTTACAATACCGGTGAAGATCCCTATCAGTCAAAACCTTGTGTTGCTGGCGACAAGGTAATTGTCTGCACATTGCCACAGGACGATGATGACATTACCCTTGCTGGCACGCATTGTATCGACCTCAATACGGGTACACTCATCTGGAAAAATAACGATTCTGTTAACGGATTCTTAACCAGTCCGCTCATATACAATAACCTGATCCTCCAAGGGGGGCTTAATCCGCATGCACGCAGGCTTAGCGACGGGAGTATCGAATGGAAGTACGTGGACGATCTCATCAAGGTTTCGATTTACAGTAACCCGCTCATTGTGGGTGATGCGGCATATTTTGCCTGCATGTTCCATATTGTAAAACTCAATGCCGGTATCGGGGCAGAAGTCTGGCAGACAGATGGCTGGTATAATAATCTCAGGTCTTCCAGCCCGGTCTTTAAAAATGACAGGGTTTATTATGCCGATGCCAGCTATAATAATGTCACTTCTTTTCTCTCAGGCAACGGGCAGGTAGATTGGACTGTAACATTTGAAAATGCTTTTACCAATAAGCCTATAGTGACTGATAATGAATTTTTCGTAGGTATCCAGGATGCCGATATCAATACAAAAACATTACGCTGTATGAACCTAGCCGATCAAACCGAAAAGTGGGGGGTGAAACTGGGAACAATAATGTCAGATCTTGCTTTAGCCGATGGAAAGATTTATGCTATTGGCATGCAGACTTTACATTGCCGTTCGGCAGCCGATGGTTCAGCTATCTGGCAGTATGAAATGGTGGCAGGCGCTGTCAGTGAACCTCTGGTCACTGGCAATAAAGTCATCGTAGGATATGGTAAAGGCCTGCTTTGCCTGGATGCAGGCACCGGCGAACTCTTATGGGAATTCAAAGCTGAGCATGGGAATACTAACGCGGGCTTCAGCACGCCAACATTGAATGGTGATAGAATTTATGTTTCCTGCTCTGACGGCAAAATCTATTGTTTTGAAATAAATTAACTAAAAACCAAAATCATGAAAACGTTTAATTATTTATTCGATTCTGTCTTGCTGATAGCTGCTTCCTTCCTCATTATCTTTACACCAGGTTGTACTAACAGCAATGATGATGATCTTGACCCAACTGGCAAAACTCCTGTCTGGAGCTACAATACCGGTGAGGATCCTCACAACTCCACACCTTGCGTGGTAAATGGCAAAGTATTCGTTTGCAGCGATTACTCTATATCCGGTAATGGGCATGTTCATTGCATCACCGCCGACAGTGGGAAGCTTGTCTGGAAAACCCTACAAACTGACTTTTTCGCCTCCAGTCCTGTGGTTTACCAGGATAAGGTGATTTATAGCGGGCACGGCGCTCGCGCATTGAATATCAATGACGGGACTTTTGAATGGGAGTATGCCTTACCTTACATGAATTATGACTCACCAGTTCTTAAAGACAATGGCGTTTATTTTAATGGCGAAGTGTTTGTTAAGCTCAATGCTACCTCAGGAAATAAAATCTGGGATATTCCGGATCATTACGGAGGTGTATTTTACGGACAACCGCCTGTCCTGAAAAATGGACGTGTTTATTATGGGACATCAATGTCTCAGGAAGTATTCTGTTTAGATGAAGGCAGTGGAGCTATAATCTGGAATTACCAGAGGTTGTATGGCTTCCTGAATTCTCCGGCTGTAAGTGATTCAAGTGTTTTCTTTGGCCAAAACGTTCCTTATGATACGATAAATTCTCTGTTTTGCTGTAATCTGGACGGCATTACACCAAAATGGGAAAAGAAAATCAATATGGTGTCAACAAACATGCTGATATCAGGAGATAAGATTTATGTCGCAGGATTATGTACAATGTACTGCCTTAATACCGGTGACGGATCGGAGATCTGGAAGTACGAGATGTCTAACGGTGCAGCTGACATAGCTACTCTCACCGGCAATAAACTAATAGTAGGGACCGGCGACGATCTGATATGCCTGAATGCCTCTACCGGGGCATTGATATGGAGTTTTGAGTCGCAGGGACCCAGTTTTGGATTCAGTGGTGCAACCGTCGTTGGCGACAAGGTTTACGCTTCCTGTGCTGATGGTTATGTTTACTGCTTTAATGTTGATTAACTAAAAACAAATATTATGAAAACTTTATTTTATTCGTTCAGAATTGTAGCAGCAATTGCTATCGGTTTACTTCTTTTTACCTGTGCCTGTGAAAAGGGAAATGACGATGACAATAACAATAACAGTGGGGAGATGTGGAATCCTGAATGGCTGATCGGCACCTGGGAAGGGACAACACCGTCGACCGTGACCCCATTTGAAAATACGAAAATCCGGATAGTGATCGAATCGTATAATCTTGAAACTCATGACACACTTCCTGGCGGCAGCTATCGGAAAACTTATGCCTATTCCGGTATATTTACCTGGGATGTAGACGATGATGGGGTTTGGAGCATGCAGTTCAATCATGCCAATTACCCCCTGCCTGACTGGAATGTAATTATATGGGATTGTATTAGTTATACCCAGGCAGGCCAGACCATGAACAACGTTTCCATAAGGATAAATGATACCACACAAACCGACCCTTTGCACAGCTTCCCGCTTGACTGGGGCCCCATTTACGATAACACCGGTAATCCTCCAACCTATCTCGATTTATATGGAGATGCAGAGATTACGACCAATGGTATTTTTGAGGAAGCAGTTTATCCTCCGGATGAAGGTAGCATGATCAGGCTGACAAAGAAATAGCAGCCTGACATTTAAGTTGAGGTGAGTTTTTCGAATTCGCGTTGTGAGCATGAACCTGGCGGTGTTATTTATCTGCCGGGTTCTGCGCTATATAAAGCCACCCGTGAGGTTATACCACCTATTTTGTTATAGAATTGTTAAATAGTAATAAGTCCGATAATTTTAATTTATTTTTGGACTAAATTAAAATAACAATACAATAACGATGAAAAAAATCACACTTATTAGTTTGATGTTTTGCTTATTTGCCACATCAGCCTGGTCGCAAAATACCATGAGTATCCCTCTTATCGGGGATAAAGCGCCGTCATTTACGGCAGAATCTACCAACGGACAGATTACTTTTCCTGGCGATTATGGAAAAAATTGGAAAATCCTGTTCAGCCATCCAAAAGATTTTACCCCTGTTTGCTCTTCCGAATTACTGGAACTGGCAAACATGCAGTCCGATTTTGAACAACTTGGGGTAAAACTCGTCGTTCTCTCTACCGATAAACTTTCGCAACACAAACTGTGGAAAGAGTCACTTGAATCAATTAATTACCAGGGTGTTGCTCCTCAAAAAATCAAGTTTCCCCTGGTGGAAGATGAAACCTATAACATATCCAAATTATATGGAATGTTACATGCTGGCACAAGTACTACCAAAGATGTCAGGGGTGTTTTCATCATTAATCCTGATAATATTGTCGAAGCTGTTTATTTTTATCCCATGAGTATTGGAAGAAATATGGATGAGATAAAGAGAACGGTAATTGCATTACAGACAGCTCAAAATAATATTCTCACACCAGCCAACTGGCAACCAGGTGATGACGTAATCCTTTCTTATCTTACTGATGAAGAAAAAGCAATTATGAAAAAAGCTAACGCAACTATTTATGAAGTAGCATGGTATATGATTTTCAAGAAAATGAAATCCTGAACATATAATGACTATCATGTCATTTTGTTTAAAAGGGATTCGGTTTACCGGGTCCCTTTTTTGTTGCCAGGTTTTATAGTTCTATTGTTCCACTGTTCCATTGTTTCAAATTTCAAATTTCAAATTTTATATTTTCATCTGTCAACTGTCATCTGTCAACTGTCCAACTTTTTTCTACTTTTACATCATCTAATCAAACCAGGTGAACCCGCTCAAAAAACTCGCCGGTCAAACGCTCGTCTATGGGATGGGGACCATCGTTCCGCGGTTACTCAACTATTTCCTGCTCACACCTTTTTACACCCGTATCTTCATTGAAGGGGATTACGGAATCATCACGGAACTATATGCATACATGGCTTTCCTGCTGGTACTGCTCACCTACGGGATGGAAACCTCTTTCTTCCGCTTTGCCGAAAAAGAGCCCGACCCGAAGAAAGTCTTCAGTACGTCAATCGTAAGCCTGTTCGTCACTTCATCGCTTTTCGTCATACTTGTAGTAATTTTTGCTCAGCCCATCGCCAGCCTGATCAAGTACGGCAACAACCCGGAATACATCATGATGTTTTCCTTCATCGTTGCCCTCGATGCCTTCACCGCTATTCCTTTTGCTTACCTGCGACAGAAGAACAAAGCGCTGCGGTTTTCCGTCATCAAGATCATCAACGTACTGGTAAACATCGTCCTGAATTTTTTCTTTCTCTGGATTGCCCCGCGGATGATTGGTCACAACCCGGATTCATGGGTAAGAGCCGTGTACGATCCTTCAATCGGGGTGGGTTATGCTTTTATCGCCAACCTGGTTTCGAGCGTCATTACCCTGATCCTGTTGTTTCCTGACCTCTTCAGTGTCCGGTTAAAGGTTGACCGGGATTTATTGCGCCGCATACTGGTTTATACGTTCCCTTTGCTGATCGTTGGTCTGGCCGGGATGGTAAACGAGGTGGCCGATAAGATCATCTTCAAATACCTGCTCATCGTGCCGGCCGGTGTGCCTGACCCCGAAACATACGCCATCGGCCAGCTTGGTATATATGGGGCGGCCTATAAACTCTCGGTACTGATGACACTTTTTATCCAGATGTTCCGGTATGCTGCCGAACCTTTCTTTTTCGCACAGGTCAAAGAAGAGAATGCGAAAAAAGTCTATGCCGATGTGATGAAATATTTCATTCTTTTCGGCCTGTTCATTTTTCTCGGGGTCACCCTTTTTGCCGATGTGGTCAAGTACTTTATCGGCCCGCGTTACTGGGAAGGATTGTACATCCTGCCTATCGTGCTGCTAGCCAACCTGCTGCTTGGCATCACCTTTAACCTTTCTATCTGGTACAAACTGAACGACATGACCCGCTTCGGGGCATATATCGGTCTTTCCGGCGCTGTAGTGACCATCCTGATGAACATCCTGCTTGTCCCGCGCTTCAGTTATCTTGGCGCAGCCTGGGGACATCTTTCAGCCTATGTGGTTATGGTCATCTTATCCTACATCTGGGGGCAGAAATATTACAAGATCAAATACCAGATGGGGAGGATAGGGTTCTATACCCTGCTTGCAATCGGTTTATTCCTGGTCAGTTATTTCATGCCGGTCGAGAAAAGAGCCCTATCCCTGGGGATTAATTTTATTTTGATGATGATTTTTACAGTCATTGTTTATTTTGAAGAAAGACGGGATTTTAAAATTGCTTTTTAAATCCATACCTTTGCACCCCACAATCAGTAAGATTATCTGGAAAAAGCCGGATGAGCGAAGTGAGTACCCATTTAATTAATAATATCCATGATCAACTTGACAAATAAAGCACTTACAGTCTTATTGCTTATTACTGTCTTTCTTTCATTATCAAGCCTTTCATTTGGCCAGCGTGATCTCATAGGTACCGGTAATTTTACGAAAGACCGCGAAACCTATTATGAAGCTTCCAAGCACAAGATTTTAGGCAATTATGATAAAGCCATCGAGCTTTTCAGGAAGTGCCTCGACCAGGACCCGGTGGATGCGGCTGCTGCGTATGAACTGGCAAATATTTATACTGACCTGGGGAAAGTGTCTGAAGCTGTCCCGTTTGCCGAAAAAGCCGTTGAGCTAGACCCGGTTAATAAATGGTATAAGATATTATTGATACGACTTTACCAGGCTCAGGGAAATTATACGGAATCTGGCAGGATCATCGATCAGCTTATTGTGGCTGAACCAGACAATATTGAATATTACCAGGATGAGGCGATGAATTACATTTATAACAGCGATTACAAGAATGCGGTTAAATCTTACGACATCCTGGAACAAAAACTGGGTGTCAACGAGGATATCTCTGTTCAGAAGGAGAAAATCTATATCATGATGGGCAAACCCGAAAAAGCAATCGAAGAAATCCAAAAACTTTCCAGGGCATTCCCCGATGAACCGCGTTTTCTTGAAATGTTGGCCGAGCTCTATATGACCAGCGGATTGTATGACCAGGCGCTGGAAGTTTATAACGAGATTCTGAAAATCGATCCCGAAAATCCTTACATCAACATCTCTTTATCCGATTATTACCGGAAGAAAGGAGACAAAGCCAAATCTCTCGAATACCTGAAAGCCGGTTTTTCTAATCCAAACCTCGATATCGATTCTAAAGTAAGCATCCTGTTAGCTTATTATTCGGTTACAGAAATCTATAATTCATACAAGGACGAGGCATTTGAACTGGCCACCATCATGATCAAAGCCCACCCTGACGATCCAAAAGCTTTTTCTATCTATGCCGATTTTCTTGTCCAGGATAAAAGATATGAAGAAGCCCGCCAGGCATTCCTGAAAGTGATCAGCATCGACAGCACAAAATATCTTGTTTGGGAACAACTATTATTTGTTGAGTCGGAATTGCGTGATAACAAGGCAATGGCTGCTGAGAGCGAACGTGCCCTTGACCTTTTCCCTGATCAGCCGATGCTTTATCTATTTGCCGGGGCGGCATACTTTCAGATGAAGGATTTTGAAGCTGCAGCAAAATATTTTAAAAACGGGATAAATTTCGTGGCAGGTAATGACAAAATGCTTGCACAACTTTATTCCTACCTGGGTGATACTTATTTTCAGTTGAAAGATCATGAGAAATCCGATGCAGCATATGAGCAAGTTTTAAAGATAGAACCTGACAACGTGCTGGTACTGAATAACTATGCGTACTATCTTTCTTTAAGGGGCATGAACCTGGAAAAAGCAGAACAAATGGCGAAAAAGGCTGTGGAGCTTGAGCCCGCAAACAGTTCTTACCAGGATACCTACGGCTGGGTGCTTTTCAGGCTGGGCAGATTTGAAGAAGCAAAAGAGTGGATTTCGAAGGCTTTAGAGAGCGGGGAAGAAAGCGCTGTGGTGATGGAACACTATGGCGACGTGATGTGGAAACTTGATAATAAGAAAGAAGCAGTTAAATATTGGGAAAAAGCCCAGAAAGCTGGTGAAGGGTCTGAATTTCTGGAAAAGAAAGTGCAGGATAAAATCTATTATGAGTAAAATTTTCCAAAGAGTATTTCTGGTTGTGGCGGCGGCCTTGCTGTTATCATCGTGCAAATCTGTCAGGCCTTTGTTGAAAGCACCGTTGAAAGAAGAAGGGCCAGAATATCTTTACAGCAAATTAAAAGAAAATGAACTCCGGTTCGACTGGCTTTCTGCGAAATTCGATGCCAGTTACATCGAAAAAAGGAATTCTACTGATTTCAAAGGCCAGGTCAGAGTCAGAAAAGACAGCCTGATCTGGGTTTCCATCACACCGGCATTAGGGATTGAATTATTCCGGATGATCATCACAACCGATTCTGTCAAATATATCAACCGGTTTAACAAAGAGTATTTTCTCGGTGATTATGCCCTGGTGAGCCGCTTTTTGCAAATCCATATAGATTTCGACATCCTCCAGTCGCTTCTCCTGGGGAATGATTTCCAGTTTTATGAGACCAACTCTTTCCGGGCTTCCATCGACAACCGCAATTATAAACTCTCTACAACCGGCCGAAGAAAGATCAGGAAAGAAGCCGAGGTTGCGAGTACCGATCCGATCGTCCTTCTTCAGAATATCTGGCTTGATTCTGAATCATTTAAGATTAAAAAAATTGATGTTAAGGAATATCTTAAGGATAACCGCAAACTTTCGGCGACTTATGGAGATTTCCAGGGTATTGAAAACCAGCTTTATCCGACAGCTCTCAAATTTGACATCCAGGCTGAAGATATGATCAAAATTAAGATCAATTACAGCAAGGTTTCTTTGCATGAACCTATGACCTTTCCTTTCTCCATACCGGAGAATTATAAAAGGATCAGATAAATATTTTGTCACGCAAAGGCCGCTAAGAGTTTTCAAAAGATCGTAAAAGGATTTGAGATGAGAAAAATCACGTTTATCTTGCTTTTAATGCTGTTTTCCGGGGCCGGTGCATTTGCCCAGGAAGATCGTGCAAAGCTGGAGCAGGATAAAAAAAAGGTAGAGGAAGAGATCGAATACACCAACAAGTTGCTTGAACAAACACGCCTGACCCGTCAGAATTCATTGAATGAGGTCGTTATCCTGAATAAAAAGATCGGCAAGCGTGAACAACTGATCAATGCGATCAATAATGAAGTCAGGTTGGTCGAATACCAGATGGTTCTGGCGCAGGACAGCATTGATTTGCTGGAAAATGATCTGAAGAACCTGAAGGATGAGTACGCGAAAATGATCTATTATGCTTACAAGAATAAAAATCTATACGACCGTCTGATATTCATTTTCGCATCCGAGGATTTCAACCAGGCTTACCAGCGGATGAAATATTTCGAGCAATACAACGAATACCGGAAACAGCAGGCTTTACTCATCCAGATCAAGCAGAAAAGGCTGGCGATCAAGATGGAAGATATGGCTGCGATCAGGGAGCAGAAGAATGCTTTACTGACAGGCGAGGAGCGACAGCGGAAGCAACTCACCAGCGAACGCGAAGAGAAGAACAAATCGGTACAGACCCTGTCGAAAAAAGAGAAAGAGCTACAGAAGACGCTTAAGGAAAAAGAAGCCGCGGCTCGCAAACTGCAGCAGGCTATCCAGGATATTATCGCTGAAGAGATCAGGCTGGCGAACGAACGGGCAAATAAACCCGGCGCCGCAACCGAAAAAGCGGGTCTTTTTTCCCTGACGCCGGAGGAAAGGATCCTATCCGATAATTTTCTGAATAACCGCGGCTCACTGCCCTGGCCGCTTGAACAGGGAATTATTTCCAGCACCTTCGGCGAGCACCCTCACCCTGTGCTGAAGAATGTCAAAACGCGCAACAACGGCATTGATATGTTAACGGAAAAAGGCGCAGAAGCACGCGCTATCTTCAGCGGTGTGGTAACCCGCGTTATGAACGTACCAAATAACAACAACGTGATCATCATCCGCCATGGCGAGTTCCTGACGGTTTATTCCAACCTCGACCTGGTTTATGTAAAAATCGGCGAAAAAGTAAGTATCAAACAGAAGATTGGCAAGATTTTCACCAACAAGATTGATTCAAAAACGGAACTGCACTTCGAGATATGGCAGTCGAAGACCCTGCTGAATCCGGAGGAATGGCTGGCGAAATAGTTTTTAGGTTTAAGGGTTAAGGTTTAAGTTGGGGATTTTTTTTGATTTTCTATTTAGCAATAATAAACTTTCTGCTATCAATAGCTTGTTCTCCTCCTTCTAATATGGCAATATAAATTCCAGGCTGATAAGACTCAACATTTAATCGTACTTCTTGCAATCTATTTGGAAACCTGACTGTTTGCAAGTTTTTTCCTGAAACATCATAAATACCTACAGAATAATCCATTCCCGAACTTAAACCTAAAACCTTAAGACTTAAACCTTCCCTCGCCGGGTTCGGCCATACCTCCAGGCTTCCATGCCCCCATGCCCCCATACCCTCATGCTCTGAGCCCACCGAAACAAAAGGATCCACAACCAGATGCACCGGCACTAAAAACTGTTCTTCACCCCCATAATTAAAGGTCAGGAAGGTCGACAAGGTATCTGCAGGAAGTCCCTCGGTATCGAAGTGAACCATCACTTCCCCGGTTCCGAATGCATTCAATGAGCCGGCTGTTGCGCCGCTCAGACTGATCCAGGTGAGTGCATAAGGGTAAGTAATAAAATAATTGATTGCAGCACCGGAATTGTTTGTAAATGTCAGTGAGACGCTGTCCTGCTTGTCAGGTAACATGAACTGGAGAATGCTCAGGGGATTAAAAGTAATATCCGGATTCAACATTTGCAAAGCAGCCTTGTAAATATTCAGTCTACCGCCGGTAACGGTAATTCCATCCAGTGAAGGAAGGGGATCGACGCCGTTCAGGATATACTGTTTGATCACGAGGGCCATTCCGCCCGGATCATTATGGTAAGCTTGCATAAATTCGGCGTCGGCAACTGAATACATGTACGCAACAGCGCCGGCGACATGCGGTGAAGACATGGAAGTACCTGTTTTATAACCATAAGCATTTCCCATACGGGTAGAATACACCTGTGTGCCAGGTGCGCCCAGGTCGATGGTTGTGAGGCCATAGCCTGCTGAACTGCTCTTAAGGTCGTTTTTATCGGTATTAGTTACAGTGATCAGGAAGTCACTTGGAAAAGCAGTCGGGATATCCCCGACTTCATCGATATTCCAGTTTGCATTGGCAGTGGCGCCGGCGCTAAGAATACCCTGCATTCCCAAAGAATCGTACATCGCACCCCAGATGGGATAATCTTCAGGCATGCCATTATTCACCCCAAAAGAACAATTAGTGGATACGATGAAGGCGCCTTTTTCACCATCGGTTTCATTATATAAGGACCTCATTTCATGAACATATCCATAACCTGCAACAACTACCGATTCAACGACAGACGTGCCATACACGACAGGCATCACCTTCACATTCCAATTCACTCCGGTAACTCCTATAGTATTATTACCCAGGGCTGCGGCAATTCCGGTAACATGGGTGCCATGGTCTTTCTCAATGATTTCCCCGTTATTGGTCCATGCATTCCATCCGTTGTAATCATCGATATAGCCATTAGTATCGTTATCAATTCCGTCGCCGGGAATATCATGGTAATTCTTCCAGAATTTCAGGTCCGGATGATCGATATCAAAACCATCATCGACGACAGCAACGATAATCGTATCGCCGGTTGCGGTCACACCTGAAGTGCCAAGATCCCAACCCTCGGGGCCGTCGATGTCGGCGTCGTTCACTCCGCCGACCTGTCCGGTATTATGCATATTCCACTGAAGATCAAAATACTGGTCAGACGGAATAAGTTCGCGTTGTTGAATGAAATGGTTGAATTGGGCCAGCTCGACGTATGGATGGGCTTTGATGTCTTCCAGCAGCCGCTCATCGTCGATGAGAGAGGGATTATAATTCAGAAGGAAAATGTTTAGCCGGTCTGAAAGTTTATTAACTATGCCAAGGTCAACAGATTGAAAATCGGTGAGAACATTCTGGATCATCTGCTGCTGGCTCTGGGGCAGATCAGAACGCAATTTTATCATGATCTCCCCTTCGGCATATGGTTTATCATCGTTATGAGGCGGTTTCTGGGAAATAAGGATAGGAAGAACAAATATCACAGTGAATAAAAGCAGGAATTTTTTCATAAAGACTCAGGTTATGGATGCAAAAATAACAATTAATCGGGAGAAATGTTTTTGGGGACATGGAGGCATGGAGGTTTTTCAGAGCAATTCTTTGCCCAATCTGAGTAAATCTGAGTAATCTGTGGTGATAGAATGATTCACCACGGATTACACAGATTTACACAGAGGAAACACAGATTAATTAGAAATTTTCAGGAATTTCACCGAACCAGTTTGGCCTTTGTCATCAATTATTCTTAAAATATACAATCCATCATTGAGATCGGAAATATCAAGGAAGAATGGAAATGAGGAAATTTTATCTAATTCTTTAAGCCTGCGACCAAAAAGATCAGCTATAATAATAGCGAAAGCAACTTGTCTGCCGCCGATAGCCCCCACCCCGTCCCTCCCCCAATTGGGGGAGGGAGTAAGGGAAGGGGCTATAGTCAACTGCCAACTTGCCGGATTCGGATACACGCGCACAAAAGATGTGATGTTTTCGGCAATGAAGGTGGTATCAATTAGTAATATGGCTTCATCAGAAAACAAGCCCCCGCAGCCGTTTTCCATATAACAACGATAGCTGCCCTGATTTTCAGCAGAAAAATTGAGAATTATCAGTAGTCTGTCCGTAGCGCCTTCAATAAGGCTGTCGTTCAGGTACCATTGATAAGTTACCGCGTAGTCGGCTGATACTGAAAGGGTAAATGATTCGCCTTCTGCCACCTGGCCACCTTCAGGTTGTTCAATGATAAGGGGAGTAGTAGTTTCCACTGAAAGGCCGGCCCGGTAACTGTAAAAATCCCCTTCCGGGCAGGTCACATGGCATCGGTAAAATCCGGCATCCTCCATTGAAACACTTTCAATCAGGAGCACATTGCTGTCGGCTTCCTGGATAAGTTCATCATCATGTTTCCATTCGAAAGAAAACGGGCCTTCACCGGAAGGAATAACGCTGAGGGAAAACGAATCGCCGGTACATACTGCCGTATCCATTAATTGTTTGTAAAAATGTGATTCAAATGCGCCTATATCCATTCTTCCGTCGTAGATCCGCGGATAGCCTGCAAAATCATAGGGTGGAAGCTCCTGGCCGGTAGAATCAGGAATACCTTTGTTATAATTGGGAGAACTGGCCAGGAAAGACCAGTCGATCCCGGCATCATCTTCAATTATTCCGGTGTTTGCAGATGGGTTAAGAAACGCGGGTTCCGCATCGATGTTTTCATGACCGTAACCATTCCACCCTCCCTGTATATTACAATAGCTTACCATGAGATAAGCGGCATCCAGGAATACCTGGCCACCGGCATTGCCATAAAAAATATTTCCTTCAACGAAGGTCTGTCCTGCGTATTGAGCCATCATTCCTCCTCCGTTTGTCCCGGCAGTATTGTTGCAAACGGTATTATTCATAAAATCCGGTTCAGCTTCATAAGAATAAATGCCTCCTCCGCCGTAACTGGCGTTGTTATTGAAGATCAGGTTTTGCATGACGGGAGCAGGATTTTCATTGTGCTCATTGTCCAGTGCTATTCCGCCCCCGGAATGTGCGGAATTGCTATAAATAGTGTTATTTATGATCGAAGGGGAACAGCTTATTACGGAAATCCCACCACCATAATTACTGGAATTGTGATGAATATTATTATTTCTTATTTGTGGATGGGCTTCTTTAATACAAATACCCCCACCATCGTAATGCCCGTAATTATATTTTAATTCGCAATACTGAACAGTCGGATCGGCAGCTTCAATATAAATACCCCCTCCTGCTGAATTTGCCGTACAGTGGGATATTTCGCAATGGCTTATCAGCACATTGTTGTTATTTTTAATGCTTATACCTCCACCTTTCCAGTAATAAGTATCCCACGCTACATTTCCATACTCTATCCGGCAAAATTTCAGAATAGTGGAATCGATGCCGTTACCCATGATACGAATACCGTTCCATCCCTCTGTCTTGTTTTCCGGGGTAAAAATAATTGAATCGCCTGGCTCGCCAATTGCCTGCAAAGAACCATAGATTTCAAGTGCATATAGCCCTTTGAAGAAAAAAGTCGTGCCGGGGCAGATGGTAAGCCTTGCTCCTTCCGTCACCTTAGTGGTACCAATCAATAGTATAGTATCCTGGCAAATCAGGGTATCATGGGTTATCAAACCTGAAAGGGCGTAAATGGCAGTACCCGTCATGGGAATTAATAGGGTAGTGTCGTTAGAAGCATTTGACTGTATTTCCAGGTTAGCCGAATAATTACCAGCCTGGCTGGGTTGGAAGGCTACTTCTATCAAGGTATCATGCTGAGCCTGAAGGATAAGGCTGTCGATCTCCAGGCTGAATACAGTATCTCCCTGGATTTTAACCATAAAATCCGGCGGAGCGGTGATACTAATCATAATCTCCATACTACCTGAGCTTTTTAAGGTCAGGTTTTGAATGCTTTCTCCATTGACTGACGTTAAAGGAAAATCTAACTGCTGCGTGTTACAGCTGATACTGTAGATGGAATCAGGATGGATAACCGGATCCAGGTCATTGTGCAGAATAGTGCCATTTTCCCCAACGACATATGCCATGTAATTATCAGTGATGACTATATCTTTAAAAGATGAATTAATTGTGTGATCAACCTCCCAGAGACATCCCCCTGTCGTGGTTTTGTAAATATGGTTATCTTTTATGAAATATCCTTCGTACTCATTTGCAAATGCCAGGAATGTCGGCAATTGCGGTAATGTTGAAATAAATGAGAATGAATTGCCGCCGTCTGTAGTTTTTTCCAGCTCCGGACCAGCCCAGGTGGTTACTGCATAACCTGCTGAATCATTGAAAAAAGAAGTTTGACTGAATTCGGGCCAATAGAACCAACCCAGGGGCTCTGTCCAGGTCAATCCGCCATTGATGGTTTTGTAAAAAAGACTGTGATATTGCAGCTCGCAATGTATTCCACCGTTGAAATCTTCGTGATTGGAACCCAGGTAGCCAACATCAGGCGAGACCATTTCCATAGCTCCGGCTGTCTGTCCATTGTCAAAGCCGGATGGTACCCAGTTCTGCCCTCCATCAGTTGTCTTCAGGTAATAATAGCGGGTCGCTATTTCTTGTCCTTGCGAGGAATTACATTCCTCTACCCATGAACTCTTTGCGAAACCAATACTTTCTGAGAAAAAGACAAGTTGAAGAACAGCAAAATCAATATCAATTGTTACCCAGGTCGAGCCACCATCCATGCTTTTATACAGGCCGTTACCACCGGCGAAAATTGTATTTGAGCTGACAGCAGTTACAGCATTAAGATCCTTTGAAGGATCGATCATAGTAATGGACCAAACCTGGCCCCCATCCAGAGTTTTAAGAAAAATACCGTTATCGCCGACTGCGAAACCTGCTAAATCATTCAGGAAGAAAACGTCATTCAGGACACTGGTGGTATTGCTTACCTGCTGTGTCCACTGGCCGAATGAAAAAATAAAGCAGACCAGAAAAAGAAAGAGAAGAATGGCTGATTTTTTCATGGCGAAGGAATTTAGAATACAGAATACAGAAAACAGAATACAGAATACAGAATACAGAATACAGAATACAGAATACAGAATACAGAATACAGAAGTCATAAGGTGTCAGTTGTCAGTTTGGATTAAAAGAAATCTTCAGGAATTTCACCGAACCGGTTTGGCCTTTGTCATCAACTATTCTTAAAATATACATCCCATCCCTCAGGTCATTTATGTCGATCAGGTAAGGAAATGAGGAAATGTTACCGGGTTCTTTTAAATTTCGGCCAAAGAGATCGGATATGATAATAGTGAAAGCAACTTGCCTGCTGCCGACAGCCCCCACCCCGTCCCTCCCCCAATTGGGGGAGGGAGTAAGGGAGGGGGCTATAGCCAATTGCGTGCTAGCCGGATTCGGGTAAACCTCTAAATCAAAATGAGCAGGCTTCATTTCTTCCATCCCGATCGTCCCGTCAGTTATGGTGAATGCAAAAGGAGTAATACAGGATTGAAAAATTAAACCTGATATAACCGTACACCGGATAAAGCAATTATTGGAGTTTTCCTGGGGCACAACCCACTGATACCTGCCGCTGTTGGGCAACTGATCAGCAATCAAATTCCATGGCCCTTCAGATCCTGAAGTTGAGAATTCCAGTTTTACCAGGGAAGTTTCATTGCCCGGAATGGCGCTCATCCAGTCGATAAAACGCACCGAACCGGGACGCAGGAGCTCATTGCCACGGGGATATACCGGCTGAATGGCCAGAAGAACAGGAACGGAACTTTCCCGGTAACAACGGAGGTAATTCTGATAAGTAAACCAGCTCAATTCCTCTTCTTCCAGCAAGACGATATCCGGCCGGCCGTTATGGTCCACATCTCCGCCAACTCGGAACGCCTGCGAAGATCCCGGGTCGCCGGTGGTAAAGGTGGCATCGGCAGTCCAGTTACCGTTACCATCGCCTAAAAAAACCTGGAAAGTGCCTGATCCGTAAGCAGCCAGGTCGATGAACCCATCCATATTCATATCTGCCAGCTGGGTGTGTTCAAAAGATCCGGTTGCCGGAAGGTTACCTGACCAATCAGTCCATTCCTGGATATCTTCCTGGTAAATGTAAACGTGTAATCCGCCATTACTACTGGTAAAAGCCAAATCCATCCCTCCGTCGTTATCGACGTCTCCCAGCGACGGCCCGTAAAGTCCAGTAGATCCTGACGTTGGAAGACCAATGTCATTCAGGTTAAATACACCTGTACCATTGCCAAAATATGCCGTTCCTGATTCGTGGCTTGCGATAAAATCCATGATACCATCATTACTGATATCACCGAACTGAAAGATCATATCGGAATTACCGTCAAGAAAGCCGAAACCCTGGGTCCAGGTACCATCTGAATTATTCAGATAAATATGAATACCGGAACAACATCCGAAAGAAATGGAACCGAGATCCAGGTCGCCGTCGTTATCAACATCGGCAAAATCGGTGGCAAACATGCCCCAGTCCTCACCATTGGCGGCCAGGCCGTCGTCCCACGGCGTCCAGTTAATACCTGTGCCATCCCCCAGTGCGACTTCTATGAGCTGATCGCCAAAATCTGAGGACGAATAATTATGGTGCATGGCATAGCCTACATCCAGGAATCCATCGTTGTTGACGTCACCGGCCGCGATGCCTCCATAGCCAAAGTCCCCGGTCATCTGGACACTCCAGTTGCCGTGTCCGTCGCCAAAATATACCATCAGTCCCTGCTCCCCGGATTGTATCCCTGGGTTACCATGGTCACCTATTGTGATGATATCCAGGTTGCCATCGCCATTCATGTCGGCAAATTCCAGTTCTGTCCTGCCACCTTCCCACTCGGGATTGGCAAGACCATTTGAGGATTCAACATACGAAAGTGACTGATTTTCAATCGGAATAACACTTTGGGAAAACAATTGATCTATAGCTAAAAAGCAGATCAGCATATAGAATAACGGAACTGGCTTTTTCATGGAATTTTTCTTTAAAGATAAAAAAAGTTTGTGCTCAATCTGTGTTAATCTGAGTAATCTGTGGTGATAGAATGATTCACCACGGATTACACAGATTTACACAGAGGAAACACAGATTAATTAGAAATCTTCATGAATTTCACTGAACTTGTTTGACCTTCCTCATCAATTATTCTCAAAATATACAATCCATCATTGAGATCGGATATATCAAGGAAGAATGGAAATGAGGAAATTTTATCGAATTCTTTAAGCTTAAGGCCAAAAAGATCGGTTATAATAATAGTGAAAGCAACTTGCTTGCTGCCGACAGCCCCCACCCCGTCCCTCCCCCAATTGGGGGAGGGAGTAAGGGAGGGGGCTATAGTCAACTGCGCATTTACCGGATTCGGATATACCTGCCAGCATCCAGTTTCCTCCTGACTTTCATCCATACCGATCGGATTCACATAAATATCAAAGAAATCAAGGTATTTAAGCATCAGCTCCCTGGTAGCAGATGTGGGAAGACCTGTCAGCGTTCCGAATTCAAATAAGGTTCCGATGGTCTTGTAATTGCCGGCATCGTAAGCGATGGCGCAGGGTTTCAGGTTATCGTTGTCCTGCAGTATGGCGAAAGCGGGCGGAACGGGTTCAATATGATAGAAACTGAAAGGATTGGTGGCCTCATTAAGCAATTTGAGACCCTGTGTAAAAGTGCCGTCAATCCCGGTCAGCGTATCAAAAATCGTTGCAGTTCCCGCCCAGGAGAGGAAAAATTTCGGTTGAACGGGAGTACCGGGATCTTCTTTCCAGGTTTTCCTGCCCTCCATATAAATTTTCCCGCCATTGTCCAAATAATCAGCAAGTTGCTGACCTTCCCCCAGGGTCAGTACATGATTGGAATAATGAAATCCAAGACAGATAAAAAGCGACTGATATTTATCGATCCCGGATGGAATGCCGTATTCGTAATCTGCCAGGACATTCAATTCATTCAGTTGAGAGAAAATAACCGGACCGGAGTGATGGTTAGGATCCATATCGATGACGAACACAGGCTTCTTTCCTATCATAAGGCCTATTGAATCAAGCCTTTGCAAACCGGGCAAGGATTCAGATGATAATACAAAATGAGCGGGAAAACCTTCCGGTGTCGACTCATCAGCCTGTAATAAGTATGATCGTGATACGGAAGCTCCTTTTCCTATCATCCCGAATAGCTGGACCGGGTTATCCAAAACCTGTACTTCCGGGTCTTGTGTCGACAATTCTGCACTAACACCATCGATTGCAGCATGTCCGGTATTCTGGAAAGTTATTATTATCGGTGCTGTTTCACCCGGATCAAGCCTTTCCTCTTCATTGTCTATGAAAAATTTCTTTATTTTTAGATTTGGCGCATTTGCTACAAATGTTAATTCCTTATACCAGACTTTTTCAAGCGTGGTAAGATTTACATTAAAGAGCAAATTACGCTGGTCAGGGATATCTATAGAAACAATAAAATAAAAAGCATCAGGAATCGTGATGACCTGGCCAGGCAATAGGGTTCCCGGTACACATTCAGGATCAGGCATTTCGATAAACGGATCAGAAGTCATTAATTCCAGCGAAGTATTCCACAGGGTATCCCCGCTGTTGTTCCGTATTTCCAGGTCTAATCCGACGGTATCTCCGTATTCAACCTGGTCACCCGGATGAACCGTAAAAAAAAGGTAGGGACCTGATGTCAACTGTAAAGTTTTTGTTGCTGAAATCCCTGACTGGTCTGTTACATGGAATGAAAAATCGTAGATGAAATCATCTGTGTCAAATTGTCCGGTCAGCAGTCCGTTATCAGACAAATCAAGCTGCATGAGCAGTTCAGGGTAATAGAATAAAATCTTTTTTCCTGCCGGAACCAGGTCAGTCCCGGTATACGGTGAATTGATAAAATCCTTATTATTACCTGCAGAGATACCGCCTAACCAGGAAATGTCTTCAATTGTGGAAGGGCCAAAAAAGAACTCAATGTTCCCGTTTTGTCGAAGCCTTACTGCGAAATTCAGGTCAGTCATACCAGGATTTGAACTCTGGGAAAGTTTCCACCGGAATGTGGCAGTTGTATCGTTGATTTCGGCCCATCCCCCGTCGCCGTCTGCCGGGGTAATTGTAAAGGAATAATGCATCATCGGGGCAATGATCCTGTTGCTGCGAAATTGAAGATCGGGCTCCTGCATATAGGGCCAGGGAAGCTGGGCATTGTCAAACTGCAGGTTACCGTTGATATGCATATAAACCGTGTCATAAAGGGTTCCGTAAAAAGGAAAACTGAATCCCAGCGGAACCGGCATGATCGTATCAGTTGTTGCCGTATAAAGCACCTGGTTTTCATTGATTGCCGGAAAGGTATCCAGTGATTGTTCTACCCTGTAATTATACAGTGGTCCCCATGAATAAGGAGGTGTCCCACCTTCTGCTTCAAGTTGATAACTATAAGGTTGACCGACTGCGAAGGGAGGAAGGGATTCTGAAGTAATTTCAACAATTTCAAAATCAGGAAAATGGATCACCGACGCAAGAGTCCGCGAATTATTCCCGAGGATTACCGGGGTTTCTTCCGAAATGATCTCTAACTCACCTGATGTGTAATCCATTACTGAAAAAGAGGTGATTTCCCCTTCACCTTCGTTAAAAGGATCATTCTCATCAACGATAAAGAAAAACTTAGTCGGTTCACCGGGTTGAAGATAACTTAAAAGAGGAGTGACATCCAGGCCGAATTCAAGGTATTGAAGATACCCGGCAGTATCCTGGCCCTGCAGGTAGTGATTGTCACCCTGGTAGTCAATGATGGGAAAATCCATCAGCCAGGCAGGGGCGGTTTCAGAAGTATCCTGTGATACGCCTGCCAGCACTTTCACCTTCTCCCGGAAATTGTGCTTCAGCGTAATTTTATAAGTCATCAAAGGTTGATAATTTTCATTGACATCAAGGATATGAACGGCCTGGTTCCAAACCCCGCCTTCTTCAAAAGTTTCAGCCAGGCATTTGTACATCATATAGCAAAAACCACTGTCCTGCGCATCCAGGCCATGGCTGTTGACAAATTTCACGGCGCCTATTTCCCAGTCCCTCGGGTCAAGGACTCCATCCCCGTTCAGATCGATATTATTGGTGTATTGACCATCAAAATTATAATCCCAACGGATGGAATCATTATACCCGACAATGGTCATGGCATGGGATGCTACCGGGTACCAGGCAAACATTACATGTTTTCCGCCCTCGGGAGTGGTATCATTCAGAATTTGTGCATTCCATGGCACGTTTGCGTAATAACTGGCCACTCCGCCATAATCTCCTTCTCCCAGATGGTCATACAGCCAGTGTTTTAAAGTAAGCAATCCTTCGGCAGTGCCGGTATGAATGCTGTAAACCCCACGGACCCTGTTGTACATACCATTGTAATAATTATCATAACCATTGATCCAACGCCTGCCATCATCATAATAATTACCATAATCGTATGCATTCATGCAACCGCATAGCCTTAAGATCTCGATACTATGAAAATAGCTGACCCCATACCAGCCATTGCCGCCATTCTGGAAATTCCAGGTGAAATGTGTCGGATACTGGGTTTGAAGGAAAACCGCCGGCTGGTCGCGCAGGTAATCTATTTCGTAAGTAAAATTATACCCGATCATAGCGGCTTGTCCGCAACTTGGGCCTTCCTGCATGAATACAGGTCTTAGGTATGGTAATGTGGAATTGTCGACGAGGGGAGGAAGAGTGGAACTCCGGAGATGATCCGGCATTGTTTTTTCAGGAATATTCATCATGTAAAGAGAATCCCGGTGATTTAAAGCAGGCTCATCAGGATACTTTTCAGTATAAGCACGGTAAGCTGCAGGGCGCTCCTGGGCAAAACCAGGCGCGATCAACAGCAATATTAGAGAAATTGTAAGGACTTTTCTCATAAAAAAAAGGACATTTTCTTTAGATGAATAAATAAAAGTATAAATATTTTTTCAGATTGCAAGGATGAAGCAGTTACCGGAGGGATTGATGCAGTTTGGGGATGTCATAAGGTGGTCATTAAGTTGTCATAAGGTGGTCATTAAGTTGTCATTAAGTTGTCATTAGGTTGTGATTTGGAATCTGGAATTCTTTTTAAAATAATTTTGCAACGAAATAATACCTAAATTGCACCCTTTTTTAAACCTAAACATCTACCTATGAAAAACAAAGTACTCTTATTCCTGGCACTTAGCCTATGGTCGGTTACCTTAGTCGGCGGAGGCTACCAGGTTCGTTTGCAGGGACATAAGCAGACAGGCATCGGGCTTATCGGAACGCCATTTGCTTTTGATGCCAGTTCCATCTTTTACAATCCCGGATCCCTGGCCCTTTATGACGGGAAATTCAGCATTTCAGCCGGCATTAGCGGTATCATGAGCAATCATACCTTTCAGAAAGAGGGAACCAATTACCAGGCTCAAACAGAGAATCCGCTCGGGACGCCTTTTTTCGGCTACTTTTCAATGAAGATCAAAGACATGATAGCTGTAGGTATCGGTGTCTATACCCCTTTCGGCAGTTCCGCCAAATGGAATGACGACTGGGCAGGACGCTATCTGATCCGTGATATAAGTCTCAGCGCGATCTATATCCAGCCGACAATTGCCTACCAATACAAGGGAAAATTCGGCATAGGCGCAGGTTTTGTCTATGCTATCGGCAATGTAGAGCTGAACAAGGCATTGCCTTATAGTGAAACTTCGAAAGCCAATCTCAAAGGCAAAGCAAACAATTATGGCTTCAATGTCGGAGTTTTCTACAAACCCATTGAGAAGCTGAGTATCGGGATCGATTACCGTTCGCAGATCATGATGAAGCTTGAAGGCGGAGATGCAACGTTTACGGTTCCTTCAGCACTTTCAGCTTCAGTTCCTGAAATTAATAAATTCAATGCAGAACTGCCGATGCCTGCAAATCTTGATTTTGGCCTTGCCTATGAGATCAATGAGAAATTCCTGATCGCCGCGGAGGTAAACTGGATTATGTGGAATACTTATGATTCACTTAATTTTGAATTTGAACAGAGCGGGGCTTTACTGAATTCGGCCAATCCAAGAGAATACAAGGACAGCTGGATCACGCGCCTGGGTGGCCAGTATAAGCTGAACGATGTGTTCACTTTCAGGGCAGGTGTTTATTATGACCCCTCTCCGGCGAATGAGAAATATTTCACACCTGAAACGGTTACCCTGAACACCATCGCTTTCACACTCGGAGCGACCATTACGCCCATAAAAGGACTTGAAATCGACCTTTCGTACCTTGAGCTGCACGGACTCCAGGCGGATAAAACCTATGAACCTGCTAATTTCGCAGGTACTTACAAGACGATGACCTTCATTCCCGGGATAGGCCTCAGCTATCGCTTTTAACTTTTAACTTTCTGTAAGATGAAAAAAAGAAATTTACTTTATATCGTTCCTTTAATTTTGCTTGCAGCTTGCAAGCCTGAAATTGATGAGTTTTCCCCTTCGAAAGGAAATGCCGATTTCAGCAACTTTATTGCTGTAGGTGATTCATGGACTGCAGGATTTGCAGATGGCTCCCTGTATAAATCGGGACAGGAAAATTCCTACCCGAACATTCTTGCAGGGCAATTCAGCTTTGCCGGCGGCGGTGCTTTCAAACAACCGCTCATGCTGGATGATTACGGCTTTGGAATGTCTTTGACCCAGGATCCTCTGCCTAAGATAGTTCTGGCATTACGCTGGGATTGCCTGGGTGATTCATCTCTCTTGCCCGGATTTACCAGTGTACCGATTAACCCGGCGAATGCCGATCGAATTTCTGACCCCGGTCCGTTCCATAATATCGGCTTACCCGGATTGAAAAGCACTTTCATGAGGCTGCCAGTACTGGCACAGGTTCATCCATACTATAAAAGGTTTGCTTCACCCGAAGCACCCACTTTGATCGGAGAAATACCCCTTGTCAATGCAACTTTTTTCACCCTCTGGTTGGGAACATTCGACGTTCTTTCCAATGCCTTAAGTGGCGGGACCGATCAGATCACGCCGGGGGATGCATTCAAGAGTTCCTTAGAGGCGACACTGGAAGCGCTGACAGCTAACGGTGCAAAAGGAGCTGTTGCCAACATCCCGTATGTTTATGATGCAGCTTTCTTTCATACCATCCCTTACAACGTGCTGGCTCTGGACCAGGCTACTGCCGATTATCTGAATGGTCAGTATGCCCCTTTAAACCAGGCTATCATTGGAGCAGGATCGGATGATACCATCCACTTTGTGGCAGGAGCAAATCCGATTGTGATCCAGGATGATCTGTTGCCCTGGAAAAAGCGCCAGATCAAGAGCAACGAACTTGTCCTCTTGTCGCTGCCGCAGGATTCTTTAAAATGCGCCCAATGGGGCACTGGTAAGCCGGTTCCTTCCTACTATATCCTCGATACATTGGAAATTTCTTTGATAAAGAAGGCTGTTGATGATTATAATGTAATGATCGGAGAACTGATTGAAGGAAAAGATATTGCACTCGTGGATATGAATGCCGTTATGAAAAATATGAACACTGGACTGGCGTTCGATAATGTCAATTTCAGCCGCCGTTTCCTGACCGGTAATTTCTATTCTTTAGATGGCTTTAATCCTACTCCCGCTGGAAGTGCCGTGATCGCACATTATTTTATTGAAGCGATCAATGCAAAGTTTGGAGCAAACATCCCGCAGGTGATCGTGAGCGATTATCCGGGGGTTAAGCTCCCGTAAAACGACAGGAAATATCTTCATGTTGTTTTAACCGCAGAGGCGCAAAGGCCCGCCCCTTTGGGCGAAAGTATTATAACCGACGGGTTAACCCGTCGGTTAAATAGATACCCCGCTGCTTGCGGCGGGGTTGTTCATTGGCTGATAACGAATTTCCAGCCCGCCCTGACCGAATAGCCTTCTTTCATTACCGCTGTATAAATCCCCATCTTAAAATCCTCAATACTTACCTGCAACGCTCTCTGACCATCCGGGATCTTCATCTCAATTACCTCTCTGCCGGATATATCATAAATGCTTAATGAGAAATCCTTTCCCGGATTCAACATCGGGAATTTAAAATTTATAATTCCCCGCGCCGGGTTGGGGAAGATATTCCATCCTCCATTGATCTCCTGCATTACATCCGGTGTTCCAACCATCAGGTAATCTCCATAGACCCCGTTATGCCGTGTGTTATACTGAAGAATGGGCAGAACAGCCAGTTCACTTTCATATTCAACATTGGCATTCCAAAGATAAAGATTGGTATTGTCGGATGTCTCGTCATAACCTCCTCCTGAAATTTCCATTATTTCATCGTGATTGATATCGACGACAATAGGATTGATATAAAAAGTGCTGCCATCGACGACAAGCGGCCAATCTTCCATAATAGTCCCGTCATGATTGTACCCGGGATATTTTCCTTCTGATGTATTATCATCGAACATCAATTCGATCTTATTATCCCCATCAATATCTGCCAGGATGATCTGGCTGTTGACGGCAAATATATCCGTGATGGGAAATCCTTGCAAAGTATCTGCGGTTGATCCGGTCCAGGCATAGACTTTATTCACGGGTGTGACCGACAGTGTCTGGTCTCCCACGGCAATGTCGAGAAGTCCGTCGCCATTGATATCACCGATGGAAGGGGGGCCGTAGACCCAACTGCCGGTAATTTTAGGCCAGCCATCCCGGGATTTGCCATCATTCTTAACAACATGTACAGCCCCGGTACCATTTTCTATGGAATGATCACCGCAGATGATTTCGCGGTTGCCATCCCCGTCAAGGTCCGCCAGGACAGGCGTGGAGTAAGAAAATACCCTGGTCCCGGTTGTGTCCGGTAGATAGGGGAAGCCTGGCAGCAGGACACCATCGATGGAGTATGCATGCAGTCTGTAATATGACTCGGCGACGATCTCGGGGATTTCATCCCCATTGATATCACCAACAGCAACTGCTGAGCCTGGCACATAATCCATCCGCTGCGGCCAGTTTGGAAAAATTGTCCCGTCGCCGCGGTAGACATATATTAAACCTTCCGGCCAGTTTCTCACCGCAATAATGATCTCCATAGCGCCATCCCCGTCAAGGTCGGCCAAAACCGGTGTTCGTACCGCACCTCCTTCTGTAACGACAGGAAATCCAGCTACATCAGTGCCATTAATCTCAAAAGCATAGATCGTCCCAAAAGCAAAAGTTGCTGTTTGATGTGTGGTTATTACAATTTCGCCAAAACCATCCCCATCGATATCACCGAAAGAAGCAGCCCCGTCGGTGGGGTAATCAAGGGGCTTCGGCCAACCGCTGACATCAGACCCGTCAATATTAAATGCATATAATGCAGATCCGACAGGGTAAACCAGTTCCAGTTCGGGATCAGCATCCAGATTTCCGTAAACCCCGCCTCTTTCATTGGATCCGGACCTGGACACAGGCCAGCCCGGAATGACCGTTATATCGTCTTTATTTTCATCTCCGGATAAGTAATTAAAAAAGCCTTCATCAATCACAACTTTACCTTCCACATCAGGGAAATACCGGAATGAACAATAATTTTTAAGCCTGGAACCATCAACTACTTTGACCTGTCCCAATGTAGGAAAGATACAACTTAAAAGAAAGATTGATATATGAAAATACCTGAGCACCGGCTATTGGATGATCAGCTTTTGGATGATGCGCCTGCCGGCAGATTCGGCAATCACAATGTAGACACCCGGGTCTAAAGACTTTCCAGGTCTACAGACTCTGCCTGCCACATCCACTATCTGAATCTCCACTTCTTTCTTATTTGCGCCATTAACCTCAATATTAAACACACCGGTTGATGGATTCGGGAAGATCTTCAGAGTAAAATCTCCGTTAGCATTCTCCGGAATACCAACTAAAGTATTCTCTACAGTCACAGTCAGTGCATCTGACACGGGCCCGTTGCCGCATTCATTATTTCCGGCCGCCGAAATGTAGGCGGTTCCGGTGAAATCACTGTTCCAACTCACGGTTGCATGAGTCTGGTCTGCAATGATTACCCCGGCTTCAACCGGTTCGAGTTGCCAGATGTAATCCTCAGCGTCTTCCATGCCATCGATAGAATATTCCGAGACCTGAGTTAAAGCTAAGTCGACGTAAACAGGGCCTTGCGGAGTGCCGGGCACAGATGGAACATCCCTGAATCCAAGCGTCATCTCATCAACTACCGTGTTTGCCAGGTCGTCCCAAAGGGTTAGGGTCAATATCACTTCACCACCGTTAAGGTCATCGCTGCTGGGATTATAAACCGCGTGCATGTTCGTATTGTCATCGAAATAGCCTGTCCCGTCAGTTGTCCATTCGGTCTGGTTATAATCAGTTCCGTATGATTGGTTCAATTCATAGGATTCCCCCGTACATACCTTATCATCCGGCCCGGCCCAGATGCTTAATGCCATCGGTGAAGGCAGTATGATGAAATCCAACCAGGCGCAATCGGAACCGCCGCTGCCCAATCCGTTCTTCTGGTAAACCCATTTGAAAGTTTTATTGCCGGCTCCAACGGCAAAAGCTTCACGCTTCCAGCCTCCGGTAGTACCCGACCAATCATCGATCAACTGGTTGTTAATATAGAATTTCAGAAGATCGGACGACTCTGAAGAAACTTTTCGAAAGAAAATAATGCTGTCGGCAGTCATCACATGATAAGTCAGGGAGATCTCAGATGCCTGGTTATGTGTAATACTACCGGACTTGATGCTGAAAAAGCCTTCATAAGGATAAGTGTTGACGATCTGCCAGGGTAAATCTCCGCCAGACTGCCAGTTATAAAGCGAGAAATCACCTGTTTCAAAATCTTCGACTTTCGCACTGATTTTCAACGGGAAAACCCTGTCCTGTATAAAATCTCCCATCGTTAGTTCATTGACGAAATCGACCTTTATACCTTCCGGAGCCTCTTCATCTACTAAAACAGTAAAAATTTTATTGAAAACGCCAAAAAAACCGATTGAAGAGAAATTTTGCAGGGGATCAGTCATTTCGACAAACCCTGATTGGCCTTCGAGATAAACATCAACATCATAGGCTACAGCATGCCCGGTATTGTTGAAATTTATAGTCAGGGCTGCCCTTTCACCCGGATCCAGTTCACCGTCACCGTTACCGGCTTCCGTATCATCGACAGTGATGGAATTAATATGCAGAATAGGCGCATTAACATGAATGATAAACACGCTTTCCCAGGTATTATCTTCATTGCTGGAGCTAAGGTTGAACGTAACCGGATGCTGGTCGGGTACATCACTGGAAATAGAGAAAGCGAAGGCGTTTTCCACTGAGATGATCTCTCCGGCAGGTATAACAGGGTAAAGCTCACTGTAGTCGGTTATGGTGATATAGGGATCATTGGTTGAAAGGGTAATCATCACATCGGCAGCATCTTCAATACCAACATTTTCCATTCCCAAAGTAAGGTCGATCGATTCATTATAATCGGCGAGGCCGTTATTGTTTCCAGATTCGTCGTTGATCAGATATGATTCCATCACTACATAAGGCCCGTTAGCGGGAATGATACCGATATTCGCAATATAAGGAAGACGGTTGAACGCCGTAATCGTAAGCGTTGCGGTGCCGATCGTATTCAAAGGGGCAAACTCCAGGATAGCTGATCCTCCCTGAATCACAGCAGTGCTTAAGGTAGTCCCGTCAAGGCTTAAAGTAGCACGGGCCCCTTCAGCATTGCAAGTTACGGTAAGCTGGGAAGCGCCTAGAAATAGCACCGGGTCGTGGGTGACAGTCATGGTTAGTGGCAAGGTTGTGCGGACCATCAGGCCGGGATCGCCGAAGCAGGTCCAGGTGTCAGTCATTTCGCTACCGCTGCTGCCGAATTCATCATTCATCAGCATGCAACCATGCATTGACAGTGCACCGAAAGTCCGGTTGATGTTTCCGGGGTAAGTTTCAACAAGGATATCATTCATTTCATCCTGTCCGGCCATTGGTGGGTCCCATGACTGGTTGATGGTAGAGCCCAGGAAAGCCACAGCGCCGGTGGGTTGACCATTATTTGCAGCCCTGAGCCAGGCTTCGGCAAAGCAGGTGCCGCCAACAAAATTCCCGTTGACACAAGCCACCGACCAGATGAATGGAAGCATATTATCGTTGACAAGGTTATTCACATCGTTGATCGAGAAACCGGAAGTTCCCCAGGAACCGTCGCTGCCGTGGCCGGTGTAATTTATGATGCCGGTGCCCGCGTTGACAGCAGTTGCAACCTGTGATGGACTTGGATTTCCGCCTGCGTCATTTCCACCCTGGCTGCCGTCAAATAATTCGTTGGCATAAGTGTAAGTGAAAGGGATCAGCTTGTTATTCTGTATATTACGGATGTGCTCGAAATCCATCTCGTTATCATCACCAGGACCCTGGTCTGAAGCCACGCCGGTCGTGATCGAAAACCAGTCGGCGCTCATCGTCGGATTCTGCTCATAGGCCAGCGTACGTTGCACCTGGGTCTCTACCTGGGCAACATTTTCAGCAGAAAACCTTCCGATAAAGAGGTCGGGATAGTGGTCGCTCCCAGCAATGTAAGCGTAATTGTTATCGGAATCGCCTGCAGAAGTCGAAGAGGTCGGCACCTGGGCAGCATCGCCAACCAGCAGCACAAAAGTCAATCCTTTGGTGTTGTAATAATTTGCGATGAAGGTTTTAATGGCGCCTGAGTTCCCGATGGTTCCCACATCTACTAATTCAATGGGGTACCCGACCTGTTTTTTCCAGTCTATATAAGGCTGCATGGCATCAATGAATGCGCTATACGAGATGATCAGGACATTTCCGAATTCCGGCACCGGCGTGTACCTTGAACCATTGTCGACCGGGTTCAGGAAGTGACGCTGGTAGATCTGTTCAAACTGGGCATCGACATTTTCAAGAGGGGCCGAACGAAACAGCGGGTTGATCCCCAGGTCGTTCACCCGGCTGATTTTCACTGTAATATCAGTGTAAACCCGCAGTGTACGCGTAATTGGATTGTACTGGAAAGGATAAACGATGATGGTTTGCCCGCGATAATCCCTGACGATGTATGGCTCCCGCAAACCGGCAAGGTTTCCCGGGAAAAAGGCATTGATAGTGTATTCCCGGCCAAATTCATAAGGCACAGTTGAAGGATCGATATCCCTGGTAAGATTTCCTTTGGAAGGAGCGACAAATATATTTTCAAAGTCCTGGTAAACAGCTTCCAATACCTCAATCTGCATATTTGCCAGGTCGGGGATGATTACCGAGGCGGTCATTTTCGGGAGATCAGGGGTTCCTTTCAGAAGGATCGGTGTAGCATTTTCAAGGCTGATGACTACGGCCTGACCTTGCGGAGTATTCACTTCGCGACTGAGAAAACCGCCTGTGGAAAAACGGATTACGGAACTTTGAGTATTTGAAGAGATCAGGACCTTTTGCCCTGGAAGTGGAACGCCGGAGCGTATATTAGTCCAATCGGCAGCAATAACCTGGTACATAGCCAGGCACATAAAAACAAGAGCAAATAACTTTTTCATGGGAGTATTTAATTTTAATCACAAAAGTAGTCAAAATGTATGTTTTTAGATGTTAATAATTGCTTAATAGGTGGAAAAGGTGGTAAGGTGGTGAGGTGATAGGGTGGTGAGGTGGTGAGGTGATAGGGTGGTGAGGTGGTGGGGTGGTGAGGTGGTGAGGTGGTGAGGCGGGATGTCTCAAAAGTCCTTCGTGGAACTTCGTGTAGTCTTCGTGGAACTTCGTGTAATTTTTAAGTATTTGTTACACAGAGGTCCACGAAGACTATACGAAGAACCACGAAGTCAATTTGAATAAATATATCCATTATGAGACAGCCTTTTTTAGTTTCAGTTATGCCGGGAGGCACAGCGGCAATAAATTCGCAAATACCGAAAAATCGGTACAGGCTCTGTTCCGACTCGGTATATTTAAAAAGATGTATCAGTTAATACACAAAGAGTCCATTTTGATTTTAGGCGGAGTAACATTAATTCACAAAACAGTCAGATGTCTGGCGAGTAAATGCAATAATTCGACCGATAGATTAAATATAAATGCGATACATTTAGCAAATCGTTAGGCTGCATGTTTATTTTTTAAATTTTTCTTGCAAGTAATTAATAAAGTACTTATATTTGTACTTGTTTAATTACTTAAAATATAAAAATATGCGAGCAGCTAACTTCACAGAATTCAGGACCCGTTTGAAAAAATTCCTTGATGATGTCGAAAATAATCACGAAACATTGATTATTAAAAGAAATACAGGAAATGGTGCAGTATTAATTTCACTTGATGAATACAATTCCATAATGGAAACCGTTCATCTTCTCAGCTCCAAAATAAATGCTGACAGATTATATGAATCTATTCAGCAAATGAAATCCGGTCAAGTAATTAAAAAGGATTTAATTGAAGAACAATGAAAATCATTTTTTCGAAAAATGCCTGGGAAGATTATACTTCATAGCAATCAGAAGATAAAAGGATGTTAAAAAAGATCAATGAGTTAATTAAAGATATTCAGAGAACACCTTATGAAGGAATGGGCAAGCCAGAGCCGTTGAAATATGATTTATCAGGTTTATGGTCGAGAAGAATTGACCGAGAGCATAGATTAGTTTATCAAGCAAATGAAACTGAAATATTAATCTATAGTTGCAGGTACCATTATGATTGATATTAAACACGCAGCCTAACGAACGCGCAGCGCCCAGGCCGGAAATTAAAAAGTTTGCTCGGTCAGGCGGGCAAATTAATTGAAGATTGAAGATTGAAAATTGAAAGTTGAAAATTGTAAATTTATATGCCCGCCTGCCCGGCCAAATAACCCGGCCCAGGGCGCTGCGCTGAGCGTTGGGGCGCATGGTTATAAATTTTAAAAAAAGAACATCAAGAATTTCGTATCTTTGTTATAAAGCGAATTAGTATGCCAGAGATATCAAGATTCTACGGGATAATTATTTATATGTTTTTTAGTGAACATAATCCCCCTCATTTCCATGTAAAATATCAGGAATTTGAAGCTACTGTGGAAATTTCCGATGGAGTAATCCATGGTATCCTGCCTCGTAGGGCATTAACCTTGATTTTTGAATGGCTCGATATTCACAAAGATGAACTTCTTGAAAACTGGAAACTAATGTCTGAAAGAAAGCCTATTAATAAAATTGATCCTTTGAAATAATTTCATTATGGAACTAATAAAAGTTGTTAAAGCAAGATATATAGAGGGTTATAAAATTGAATTTCAATTTAATGATGGAAAGATTAAGACTATCGATCTTTCAAATGAAATCTATGGAGAAGTCTTTGAACCTCTTAAGGATATTGAGATATTTAAAAAATTCTCATTAAATCCATTCACAATTGAATGGGAAAATGGGGCAGATTTTGCACCAGAATATCTTTATCAAATTGGATGATTTTTTTTAAGCCACGACGCCCCAACGAACGCGCAGCGCCCGGGCCGGACGTTAAAAAACTTTTGCCCGGTCAGGCAGGCAAATTAATTGAAGATTGAAGATTGAAAATTGAAAATTGTAAATTGTAAATTCATATGCCCGCCTGCCCGGCCAAGTCAACCCTGCCCAGGGCGCTGCGCTAGAGTGTTGTAACCCATTTTTCAATCCTGACGGAATCAGGATAAATAGTCAAATGGTCAAAGTGTCAAATAGTCTATTAATCCCGAAGACAACGAACACTTTTACTAAAATACTTGTTAAAGTCGTGGTGGAGTATTCCCGGGTCGAAGCAATAGAGGGCACGAATCCATGCGTAGTGGCTATAGCTCTTCGACGAAGCCCACCAGATGCCGATTTCCTCAACATCATAGAAATTAGCATCGATGATGCGGTAGCCCCCGGGCAGACCTGCAAAACCGAACAGGTCGGTGCCATTAACATTATTATACCAGCCACTGGTTGTCTTCAGGTTCGTTCCGGCATCATAACCACGATACTCCGTAACTTGGTCCCATACCGGGTCGCCAATCCCGTACTGACTGTCCACCGCTCCTTCCAGCAACTTCCATTCCTCATCGGTGGGCAGGTGCCAGCCCTGTGGGCATATGCCCCGTACTCCCTGCTGAATGGTGTATTGCATCATCTCGTCCCACTGGTAGAGACCGCCGTACACGGTGCAACTGTCGGGCTTGTTGTTGTAGCAGTGCTTTTCGATGATACTGTTATCACTCTGTTCCTGGCCGCCGAAAATCATCGTACCCACGTTTAGGTTTTCCTTCAGCCAGCATTGGCTGAAGATCTGGATGGTGTTGTAAACCTGCCCTTCGTATTCCACCGCTGGAGTTCCAGGGCAAGGGATGTTGGTGGCGAACTGAAAGGTATAGGTCTGGCTTTCTTCCGGAGCATCCAAAATTCCGGATTGATGAACGGTGAAATCATTTACGTATAATGATGCTTTTAAAATTACCTCTCCGGTTTTCCCTCCGGTGTAATCCAACCGACAGCTTTTATCATCCCGCTGCCCCGTTGAGATCATCTGTATGCTCCGGCTTATTCCATTCCAATATACGGTAAGCACGTAGAAATTACCAACACCGGGATAGAACCTGAAAGAATGATGGCCTTTATCAAGTTGCCGGTCAGTGCAGAAAATGATCTTGCCCTGCAAGTCTGATATCATCATACGGACCTTCCCTTTCTGAGGGATATACATCGAGATTTCACTCTGTTCTCCCATTGGATTCGGATAGTTTTGATTCACTTCGAATGATGAACTTTCATTACTCATTTCCGAAGCGCCCACCGGGTAAAAAGTAGCATATCCGACATACAGCAGCGAGTCTCCCTGGTTGATTGTAAGCGATAGGATGGTATCAGGCCAATAGATCATGGTTTCACCTCCCTGTGTTCGGTTTATGATTTTTATACTGTCGAGCTGGACATAGGCTGCGCTGTCAACAGCGTTAAAGGTCAGTTCCGTGGTAGGACGCTGGGAAAATAACCCCAAATTCAGGATTGCAAATAAAAAGATGAGGATTATTTTTTTTGACATAGCTATAAGATATAGTATTTGGTTCTAAAGATAAGGAATTTAAGGATGGATGCAAAGGAAAATCATGCGTTAACAGATCTTTCTCCGCTGGCTGGCGGATCGATTTGAATTGAAAATTTTAATATATATCGACAGTCGATAGTTCGGAATCGACAATCCTGTATTTCTTCATGCCAGGGCACTGCACTCGACTAATGAGCCGGCAGCCGAACAATGCGGGCGGTTTCCGGAGGTTGGCATTCACCAAACCTGCCGGCGAGGCGTTACCACCCATCTTGAGATTGTAAATTTTTTTCTGTGGAATGTAAAAATGTTTTATTTGTACGTATATTTGTACTTTTCTTTGTACAGAAAGGAATAATACTATGTTAACAACAACAATTTCCGAATTCCGTAAAGATATTAAAAGGTATTTGGACAATGTGACCAGAAACTTTGAAACCCTGATTATTAATCGCGGAAAAGATACCGGAGTGGTCATCATGTCTTTAGAAGAATACAATTCCCTTAAGGCAACCTATCATGAATTATCATCCAAAATTAATGAACAAAGGTTGGATTCAGCTATTGAGAAACTTAAAAATGGTTCCTCGTTCCGGAAAGACCTGATTGAGTCATGAAACTAATATTTGTAGATGAGTCATGGGAAGATTATTTGTATTGGCAAAAAACCGATAGAAAGATCCTGGACAGAATTAACAATTTGGTGAAAGATATTTCTCGAAACCCTAATACTGGCTTAGGAAAATCAGAGCCATTAAAATATAAGTATCAGGGATATTGGTCCCGGAGAATTACTGAAGAACATCGACTTATTTATAGGGTTGTGAATGATGAGATACATATTGCTAAATGCCGCTTTCATTACGATTAGATACAAATCAAAACGGGTGGTAACGGACGCGCAGCGTGTTGGTGGCCATTTTATGGGTGATTTATTTTCTTCTCTTTTTTGTATCTTTGTAAAAAAGCCGAGTATGAAAACTCAAGACATTAAAAAGAAAATCAATAAGGCAATTGATGAGGTTCCGGAAAGCTATCTTCCTGATATTCTTTTATATCTAAATCAGCTCAAGAATAGTTCATCAAGAAATATTGATACTCTCCAGAATTTCAGAAAGATATTAAAAGAAGATCGTACCCTCTTGTCGAAGTTGGCTAAATGATTAATATCGAAATTGTTAAATATTTTCACACTATCCTTATTGAAGAATTCGGCGGAAGCAGCGGCATTCGAGATTTTAATGCACTGGAAGCAGCCATCCAAAGACCTTTCTCAACTTTTGATGGAAAGGATTTATCTCCTGCAATTAATGATAAAGCTCAGCCCTGGTTGAGAGCATAGTCAAAAACCATGCTTTTATAGATGGAAATAAACGTATAGGATATGTCATGCTAAGATTTTTCCTGATGGAAAATGGTTATGACTTACATGCTTCTCAAACTAATAAATTCAATTTCATTATTGATATTTCAACAGGCAGTTTAGATTTCGAAGGAATCAAAGATTGGATTGCTAGCAATACACGGAAAATTTAAATGGCTGCCCACGAATGTTTGTAAACGGTAATTACAAATGCAGATTTTCGGTAAATAAGAATGCAAGTAAATATGCATCGTTAATTGTATGCGCTTGACCTTCAGGCGGATTATTCCAACTCGATTTTATCTGCATTTTCTTATCGAATTTTGTTCGATGTATATTTTATTGTTATCTTGCAGATAAAATCCTGGATAGTTACCAGCAACCATTATAATGAAATCTTAATGTAGCTTTAAGTAATAAACCGAATTTTGAAAATAAAAAAGCCGCTGATTTACAGCGGCTTTTTGCGGCAGACCAGGGATTCGAACCCAGCCACTCCCAAGTTGATATTGTTTTTGAAAAATGATGCAATCAAATTCTTGTTGGTCAGAATCTGCCGAGTGAAATGGTCTGCCCACCAACGAGAAATACCAGTGACTCAATATAAATTAAGAATAATGAAATTGAAAAATGAACACTGATTTTTGATAATATGTTTTTCATAATTTTAAAATTAAAATTGTTAATAAAAATGTCTGAAAGACAGATTACCAAGAATTCATGCAGCATTAAGCCCTTCAAAGAACAACACCAACCAAGTCATTAAATATTTTAAATTAAAAGTAGTCAATGTTGCACAATATAGGAAAATGATTTGAAAAAAACAAATATTTCGATATAAATAAAATTGCTGTTAGTAATATGCCGTCAGCTGAAAATGCGGGCGTGTTACGTAGGCGAGCATGCACCTGACCAACCAGCAGTCATGGAAAGAAAAGAAACAACAGGAAAACCCCGCACTGCGGCTGCCGGCGGGGCGCTAGCAACAAACCATTGAAACCGGATTAAATAAGTTGATACGTCTCTAAAAAAAACCATTATCTTTGGGTTATGTTTATACAAGATGAAATATCAGACAAAGTCAATGACTTTAGTGCTGTGTGCAAAGCTCACAATGTCAGGTACATTTATGCATTCGGATCTTCAATAACAAAAAAATTCGATAATGCAAATAGTGATATTGATTTGTTGGTGGACATTGATTATGACGACCCGATTGAGAAAGGAGAAAAGCTTATTTCCTTATGGGATACGTTTGAGAATTTCTTTAAAAGAAAAGTTGATTTGCTTACTGAAACATCGATTCACAATCCATACTTACGAAAAAGTATTGATTCTACTAAAATATTGATTTATGACGGAGCAAAGCAAAAAGTACTTATCTGATATTGTCCGGGCAATAGATCTTATTGAACAGTTTTCAGCATCTACTATCAGTTTCCAGGAATTTCTATTGGACTTGAAAACTCAAAGTGCAATTGAACGCCAACTAAGCATCATTGGAGAAGCTGTTAATAAATTTGACAAGTTGCAACCTGATTCAACCCTGGAGAAGGCACGCAAAATCGTAGGCTTTCGTAACCGTCTAATCCATTCCTATGATGCAGTGGATCCGTCTATGATTTGGGCCATTATTAAAAAACACCTGCCTCTATTAAAGGAAGAAGTCATTCTAAAGATAAAATAGTCTGGTCTGTTGCTAAAATGCCTTTAAAACCAATACTGATAAGGTTTTCCTGATAAGTATGGGTAATAACGTTCTTATTTCTTCACCAGCTTTCTCGTTACCAATAGCTCATCGTTTCCAATGACCAGGATGTACACGCCATCGGGCAAATTCTCCAGGTTTAACTGATAGTTTTTAGTGTTATCAATTTGAACCTGTGTGCTGAAGATTTTTTCACCCAGGATATTGCTGAGCTTAATCTGCAGTAGATCTGGCTTTTCGGAGAAGATTTGAATATTAAACAATGCATCGCCCGGGTTAGGATAGATAGTAAATCCAAGCTCCCGGCCTTCGATGTCGCCTGTGCTGACCGTATTATCGACGGTAACTTCGTAAGGAACCGAGACTTCACCTTCACCGCAATCGTCAATGGCGGCAACACTGATCAATGCCGTACCCAGATAATCAGGATTCCAGGTTACGGTAGAATTTAACCCGGCGCCAACAATAGTGCCGGCTTCAGCAGGATCAATATACCAGGCGTACTCACTGATTTCAGGATAGCCCACAGTAAAATAGTCTGAAGCAGTGGTTATATAGACATCTACATAATCAGGTCCTTCTGCGGTTTGAGGCGCTTCCGGGGCACTTTTGAATGAAAGGATCATTTCATCGGTCACTGTATTACCTTCACTATCGGCTAAGGTTAGGGTCAACGCTACGCTTTCATTGGCTATATCCTCAGCACTGGGCATATAAACAGGCTGGATCTGTGTATTGTCATCAAAAGCACCTGTTCCTGAGCTGGTCCAGCTGATAGTGGAGTAATCTGTCCCGTATGATTCTGTAATCTGGAAGGCATCACCAGCGCATCTTCTTTTGTCGGAACCTGCCCAGATAGTCAGGCACATGGGCGAGGGCAGAAAGATATTATCTAACCATGCTTTATCCGAACCGCCATTACCGGAAGAATTCTTGGAATAAACCCAGCGGAATGTCTTAAACCCGGGCGTAACGGCATAGGATTGGCTTCTCCACCCTTCATTGACACCTGACCATTCACCCATCAACACATTACCTATATAAAATTGCAGTTTATCGGCAGGCTCGGAAGAGACCTTACGTACGAATGTAATGCTGTCGGATAACATCACTTCATAACTTAATTTAATTTCCGAAGTCTGGCTTCCGGTGATTGCACCTGACCTTGCACTGTAAAGCCCCTCGTAAGGATACTCCATGCTGGCTTCCCAGGGAAGATTTCCGGGGAACTGCCAATTGAATTTGGTGAAATCGCCGGTTTCGAAATCCTCAATAAGCGCACTGATTTTTAAACAGAATGTTTTTTCATCGAAGTAATTTCCCATCGTTATTTCGTTCCCGAAATCTACCACGATTCCTTCCGGCACCTCTCCATCAACGATTACATCAAAAATCTTGTTGAATGCCCCGAGAAAACCTATGGAACTAAAATTCTGACTGGGATTAAGGATTTCAACAAAGCCCGATTGGCCTTCCAGATTGACATCCACATCATAGGCTGTGGCATGCCCGGTGTTGGTGTAGTTTATGGTCATGGTGACCTGTTCACCCGGATCGAGTTTTCCATTGCCGTTCCCGTTAGCCTGGTCATTGATCGTTAAAGTATTAATATTCAATTCCGGAGCATTGACCATCAGCATAAAAATACTTGTCCATTCATGCGATCCATCAGAAGATACGATATTAAATATAACCTGGTGCTGGTCAGGGACATTTTCTGCGGCGTAGAAAGAGAAACCACTTTCAATGGTAACAGCTTGTCCGGCAGGAATATCACCATAGAATTCGGTATTATCAATAAGGTTAATGAATGGGTCGATCGTAGTAATGGTGACCGTAACGCTATCGCCATCTGTCATGCCGACGTTTCTGATACCGAGATTCAGATCCACGGTTTCATTATAATCCACCAGGCCGTTGCCATTACCTCCGTTGTCATCAGTAATGGTGTGCGTTGCATAAAGACAGTAAGCGCCTTCAGCGGGGATGACCTGGATATCCTCTTCATGCCTGTAAAAATTGGTTTTTGTCACGGTCAGGGTAACATTCGTGCCGACACTTTGCGGGGTGATCGTAATTACCAGGGGGCTTCCGGTTCCCTGTGCAAGGCCGATAATGTCGTTATCAACGGTGAGGCAGATTGTCGAACCGGCATCTGCTGAAATAGTAAACTCATTCAGCCCGGCCAGGATGATACCATCGTGCAAAATGGTAAGATTTTGCGGAACTTCGGAATAGAGTGTGAGGAAAGCATCTCCGAATTGATGGAAAAGGTTGTAGGTAACTTCTTTATTATCAGTGTTATAAGGCCAACCTGATTGTTGAAGGAAATACTTGCCCGCGGCATTGCCAAATGCCGGCAAGAGGCCTCTTTCAGGAGGGGTTGATCCGTATTCAGGCATAAAATCGGGCCACATATTGTCGAACACCCCCCATACATAAGTGTCGTTGACGAAAGAGTAACTGACCTCAGAAGCACCAAGAACAGCAAGTGCGCCGCTGTTCACGTTGTTATACCGGTAGCGGTGGAATTTTTCAACAAAACATTCACTAGACCAGTTGTATTTTCCGGTCAAACAATTGATGGAAAACACGTAAGTCAGATCAGTATTGGTAAGTCCGCTGATGTTACTGTTGTGGTAAGACGGCTCTCCCCATCCGGTTTCCTCTCCATGGTCGCGGTGTTGCAGGATAAATGCCCCGCTGTTGATGGCATTGTTGACTGCGGTTGCGTTACCACCTGACCAGCCGCCTAATTCCTGTGGCGTTGCCGGGATATAACCCAGGCCGGCCGGGCCGAACTCATCAATAATTGTCTGAGTATTTGTTGCTGTTGACCATGGATCGGAACCGGGATTTCCACCATAAATCTCGTTTATTCTTACCGGGTTTTTCCCGTGTACGTTCTTGAAGTAGCCACCGACTGTTTCAGAACAGATTTGGAACCATCTTTCGGTTTGCCATCCCAAAGCCGTGATAGGGTGATCATAAAAATCGGGGCTGCTTGGCGGGTTTGTCTCATAGTTGATAAATTTGGTGACGAAAGTTTCCAGCTCTGTATTGTTGTTGGCAACCAGGCGTGCCATAATGATTTCCGGCATATCGTCGTTGTCTACATCCCCGTAAATGTTATCTGAAGCACAGTAACTGTCCCAGATGGGTGCCATAATATTGCTGTTCTGATTGCTGCCATAGTCGCCCATCAGCAGGATGGCGGCCGGAACCGGATCCCAGTTATTATAGACGTTGTTGATATAAGTTTCAATGACACCTGCGCTGTTGCCGCCAACTTCGGTGAGTGTGCGGATCTCGGTAGTGATACCCTGTTTGATCCGGAAAGATTTGATCTGGTTGGCCCAGTTCATGTAATCTGCTCCGTCAGGGACAATGATGAGGTATTCACAACCATCGTTGCTACGGCTGGCAATGGCCTTTTTGCCGTAATCGATTTCCGGGATGGATTGGTAATTCAGCACCGCATCGTTCAGAATAGGATCCCAGAAACGGCTGCGCAGGCGTTCTTCGCCAACCTGTCCATTTCCGCCCTCGAATTCGATCTGAATATCAATATCGCGGTAAACGATAAGTTCTTTTGTGACCGGGTTGTACTGGAATGGGGTCACACCAACCATCACGACATCCACGCCACGGATCTTCGAGGTTTCTGAAAGGGTAACGGGTGAAGCGGGGTAGAAAGCGTTGCTGTTGTATATATCTGTTCTGGTCGGGTATTGCAGCGGGCCTTTGTCGGTATCGAGGGGGATTCTTGGCGCCGGCGCAATCTCGATGTTTTTATAGGATTCTGTTCGTTGTGAAACAATCTTTAAAACAGGCACTGCTCCCTGCGGGATAGCAATATATTTTCCGCCTCCGGGAAGGTTCGGGGCGCCTTCATCATTAGGTAACCAGAAACCGGGCAGTTCGATGCTGTTCATTCCCCGGCCGTTGATATCTGCCGGAGCAAGTGTGAAAGATTCTACAGCATAACCGATAGTAACACCGCTGCGGGTTTGTTCATTCAGGGTGAACCCTGCTTTGTTCTGAGGGTCGGCATAAGTAATTTTTTGAGCCTGGGAAAGTTGGATGGAAAATAGCCCTGTTGACATCAAAATCAGGATGATCCTGAACATAGTCGAAGATTTTTTCATTTAAAAGTGTATTTTATTGATTGGTTGAAAGTTAGAATTATCAGTAGCAAAAGTACATATAAATAATTCACCTTATTTTACAGTGAATTATTTAGTAGGATTTTAAATAAAAAACGGAGGCTGTATCAAAAGTCTATTCTGTCGAATTTCGACCTGATATTAGTTCGTGCTCCAACGACTAAAGCCGTTGGTTCTATTGATATTACAAAATTGGAACCGACGGCTTCAGTCGTCGGACTACTATAAAATAGAGGTAGCTCAGACTTTTGATACATCCTCTACCTGTGAGGTCGTTTAAACTTAACCTTATTTCTGCAAAATAATCTTCCTGAAGTAAGTGGATTTTTTGCCTTCAATATTGATGTAATAGATCCCGTTGGAATTTCCCGAAAGGTCGATCATCGTTTTGAAGTTGCCGTTGACTTCGATATTTTCTTTTTGATAAACAGTCTTGCCGGTTGCATTGATAATCCGCAGGTTCATCATATCTTCCATGCCGAGAACAGAAAGCTTGAACGATCCCTGGGTTGGGTTCGGTAGGGTCAATATCTGTATACCCTGATTTTCCGGCACACCGGTGCAGGGATCAACCAATACGGTTTGTTCGGCGAAATTCTCGCAACCGTTCTCATCCATATAGGTGTAAGTAAGCGTATGTGTCCCCAGATGAGATAAATAGGGATTGAAGAAGCCATTTTCGACGCCGAGACCTGAATAGGTTCCGCCTGCCGGTGAGCCCTGGGTCAGTTCAAAAGGAGGATAATTGATGCACTGATCTTCTATCGCATCGAAAGTGACTACCGGGAGTGCAAATACATCGATATAATCTTCCATCAGGGTGCTGTCGCTGCTAGTGCCCCTCATCACTTTCAGCATTACATTATAATTGCCGGCAGTGTTATAGGCGATAACTGGATTCTGTTCCCTGGAAGTATCCGGTGTGCCACCCGGGAATTCCCAGTACCAGGAGGTCGGGCTGCCGACTGATTGGTCAGTGAACTGAACCATGCTGGTTTCGCAGGTAGTTGTATCGGAGGTAAAAGTAGCTGCCAGCGGTGGAGGCGGAGGCATCAGGAAAGGCAGTTTTACCATATATCCGTTCAGGATCTCTTTATTGGAATTGGTTTGCACAAAAGCCACGAGTTCCATTTGGTTTATATTCCAGCCTATCTGAACATTAAAGGTGAGCGGAATTTCCAGCACATCAGTTTCTGAAAAATCAAGTGCTGTCCCGTTCTGATCAGGCGCCATCAGGCGGTTCACATAGTTCACCTCGCTCATACCCTGCCAAGCATAAACAATGTGTGACTCGGTCAGGCAAAGGTGCAATCTGATGTTGGAACCGGTGATATTAGCCACTTTAGCAACCGTTACGGTAACATTATAAGTCAGGTTTGTGTGGCTTCCCCATACATTAATTGTAACAGGAGAAGGAATATTCATTCTCTGCTGTACTTTCGGCCAGTATGACGAATACATGCTTTGAGTATGGCTCCCACCGACAACGGAATTTCCGCCATCAAAATAAGCTGTCGGGTATCCCGGAACTCCATAAAAACTGTTCCTTGCATTTGAGTAAGTGTTGGCAAAGGCGTCTCCGTTATGATTTTCAATAGCAGCCACAGGCCATCCATTTTCGATCAGATCATCAATGCCCATGGCAGCGCCGGGACAATACTGGCACCATGTACCGGTTCCTACTTCCACCACCACTTTATCCCGTGGGACCTGGGCGACTAAAGCAGATAAGGAGAGCAGACAGATTAAAAGAAAGGTAAATTTTTTCATGGTAGTTTGATTTAAAATTTTTGCAAAAGTAATTATTTTTTTATCATGATTTTCCGGTTGAAAATGCCAGTACCTGTCTCAACCTGAAGCAGGTACATGCCTTCCGGCAAGGTTTCAATATTGACCGGGAGACTAAGTTTACGGTTGATTTCGACTTCATAAGGCCCCCATGAGGCTTCGCCGGTTGCAGTGAATAGCCTCACTTTTGCTATGGCTGATCTATCGGCAGTTAGTTCGATAAGGAAATTCCCGTTGCTGGGATTTGGATAGACAGTTATCCCAAGGCCGGTTTCATTCTCATTAATGCTAAAGGTGTTGGCAATATTTACGACCAGGAGATCTGAGAATACACCTTCTCCGCAATCATTGAACCCCTTCACTTTTATATTTACCTGCCCGGTGAAGGTGGTCACCCAATCCACCGTGCAATCCAGGCCGTTTTCACTGGCAGTCAGGCTTCCGGCTTCAGCAGGCTGCAATGTCCATTCATAACCGAGGGAGGAAGCAGATCCGGTTGTATTAAAAGCGCTCTGGGTAGTGGCAAACAGGTCGACATATTCCGGGCCGGTCGGTTTGGCCGGGGTTGATGGCAAAGGCAGTACAGTAATCATGGTCGAAGAAAAATCAGTTGCTTCGCATCCTGTTCCATCAATTACGGATACAATTACAACTTCAAGGTCAGCAGTGGGGCTAAGCGGTATGGCTTCCATGTTAGGTTTATTGGTATTCATTGGAACCTCATTACCCCCTAAACTTACGACCAGATGCCAGGGAAATTCGCCTGTCAGGGTAATACTCACGAAAGTCGTATCTCCTAAGCAGATAGTCGTATTTGAGAATGACATCTCAGCTGTCGGCAAAGTATAAATGTTCACTTCCAGATCGGAAGAAACAGGTCCCAGACCACTTTGGTTCATCCCGCAAACGCTAAGACTGGCTGTTCCTTCAAAACCGGGAGTCCAGGTCACGCTGACGGCTGAGTCCCATCCATCAACAGTACCGGCTTCAGAAGGATTTACCTCCCAGATATAATAAGAAGCTCCGGGAACAGACCGGGTCGAATAAACGCATGGAGCCGAATTTGCACAAATTGCGGTATCTCCTGCAGGGGTCTCAGGCGTTTCGGAAATAGGGCTTACCCCGAAAAAGTTCAGGTATTGTTGCATCAGGTCTTTTCTGGTGCTATTCATATTATTCATCAAACCTCCGAATTCGAAAGTGGAACCGATTGTTTTATAAGTACCGGCATCATAAGCTACAGCAGTAATATATGTTTCGGGGGTCGTATTGTTGAAAATTGTGTAGGCAGGGTCAACAGGAGCGATATGATCGATATAGCTGTTATCGCCACTGAAGAAGAAATTCATGCCTTCAGTAAAGGTCCCAGTAACCCCGGATAATGTTGTCAGGTCGCCTGTACCATCGGTTAAGCCGGAGATGTTAAACATGGGATGAAGAGTAGTGGGATGATACTGTTGATCATAATACCAGGTATCAGCCCCTTCCATGTAAAGATTCCCGCCATTATTCAGGAACTCAACAAATGGTGCTGCTTCGCTGACCGTCAAAACATGGTTCTGGTCGTATGTCCCCAGGCAAAGGAAGATCATCTGGTACTGGCTAAGGTCAGCGGGGATATCTTTTGAATATTCGGCAAAGATCCGCCAGTCGTCAATGGCGGTTTTCAATTTGTTTTCGGTATTAACACTGCCATCCAGGTCTAATATAAGGATCGGGAACAAACCAACCGGTGATGAAAACGCTCCATTCGCTGTCATGCCCATATCCCCGAAGAAATTAATGCTGAAATCAGCCTGGTGGCCCGGAGGGGTGATGACTACTGCGCTAACCCGGAAAGTCTGTGCTATAACAGTACTCTGTGCAACGTCCCCAAATTCTGCCGAGTCGGATTCTATTTGGATGAAAGGATCACCGGAACCAAGCAGGCCATAAACACTGTATGCATCGGCGCCTCCATTATTTGTGATGGAAACGCTTACGTCCACCGTTTCACCGGGATCAAGGCGGCCATTGTTATTGCCATTTACATCAGAAATCGCGAAATCGACATATTCCAGGATTGGCGCATTGGCTTTTACACTAAATGAACTTGTCCATACGGTATCACCATTCGACGCTTCCATTGTAAACTGGATAAAATGACCATCAGGGACATTTGCTGCAGCCATGACAGAGAATGCGCCTGAAACCACTGCGGTCTGATTGGGAAGAATGGTACCGGCTTCCCCGGTACTATCAAGGATGGTTACATACTCGTCGGCACTGGAGATAGCAACCACGACATTTTCCGCATTTTCAGTACCCAGGTTCTTCAGGGTCACGTCGAGAGAAACTGTTTCGCCATAATCAAGCTTCCCGTTATTATTCCCTGAAGCATCATTCACCGTAAATGAATCAGTCACGACGAAAGGACCATCTGGCGGGATGACCTGCACCTTAGCGTGGTACCGGTAATAGTTCCCCCTGGTAACAACAACATCAATAACAACGGGAGGGTTTTGGGCAACGATGGGAATGTCGTTGGATGAACCCGTTCCAGTGGCTACCCCGATGAGTTCTCCGTCAACTGAAAGTGCAATTAAAGCTCCTTCATCGGCCTGGATGGTGAAAGTTTGCAAACCGGCTAACTGGACAGGGTTATGAATGACAGTGAGCTCTTGTGGAACTTCAGAATACAGGCAGGTAAATGCATCCCCCTGATGGTGGAAAAGCTTATAGGTAATTTCTTTATTATCCGTATTGTAAGGCCAACCGGAAGAAAAAAGAAAGTACTTCCCGGCCGCATTGCCAAAAGCAGGCAACATACCCCTTGATTCCGGCGTTGTGCCGAATTGCGGGAAAAAATCCGGGAACATATTGTCATAAAGCCCCCATACATAAACGTCATTGACAAAAGAGTAGGAAACCTCTGTCGGAGCAATCACGCCCAGTGCGCCGCTGCCCTGGCCGTTGACCTGGTGCCGGTGGAATTTTTCGGCAAAACATTCACTTCCGCCATTGAATTTGCCTGTCTGACAATTGATTGACATGACGAATGTCAGATCTATATTATTAAGACCCGGAATATCCGAGGTGGAGTAAGCGGGTTCTCCCCATCCCAGATCATAACCATGGTCGCGATGTTGCAGAAGAAAAGCCCCGCTATTAACTGCATTGTTGATATCGGTAGCGGTTCCCCCTGACCAGGAACCCAGTTCACCAGGTGTTGCAGGGATGTATCCTAACCCGGAAGGGCCGAAAGCATCGAGCACCGATTGGGTGTTAGGTGCAGTCGACCATGGGTCAGCATTTGGATTTCCACCGTAAACCTCGTTTATTCTGACGGGATCTTTTCCCAGAACATTTTTCAGATATCCTCCAACAGCTTCAGAACAGATCTGGAACCACCGTTCAGTCTGCCATCCCAATGCGGTTATAGGGTGTTCGTAAAAAACGGCGCTGGTGGGGGGATTACGTTCGTAATTTAAAAATTTATTCACCATAAGCGAAAGCTCCGTGGCATCCCTTGCTGTAATCCTTGCAAAAATAATATCCGGTAACAGATCATCATTCACATCTGAAAATGGATTATCGGAAACATAAGGATTATAACCGTCAGGATGATCATTAAGGACATTGGATGTGATGCTGGATAGTGCATTACTGCCATAATCCCCAAGTAATAAACAGGCAGCCGGTGGAATATCCCAGTTATTATAAGCATTGTTGATGAATGATTCAATAGCTGTTGCGGAATTGCCGCCGACTTCCGAAATGGGAACTACCTGTGTCAGGATACCCTGCTCTGTCCGGAATCTTTTGATAGAATCGGCCCATTGTTGAAAATCAGCGCCATCAGGACGGATAATCAGGTACTCGCAACCTGTAGCACGACCAGCCCCCACCCCGTAAGGGGTTAAGGCTGGAAGTTGATCATAGTTTAAAAGAATATCCGACAGCAACGGGTCCCACCAGCGGCTGCGCAACCTTTCATCACCGAACTGGCCATCCCCGCCCGTAAATTCTATTTCAACCTCAATATCCCTGTAAACGATAAGTTCCTTTGTCACCGGGTTGTATTGGAATGGCGTAATGCCGAGAATGACGGCATCAACTCCTCTTACCCGGGTCACTTCTGAGAGTTTTATGGGTTCTGCCGGATAAAAAGCGTTATTGGAATATGCCCTGGCGTTTTTGTTGTAATCCAGTGGACCTTTTTCCGTATCTTTCGGAATCCTGAACGCAGGAGCAATATTGATACCCCGGTAAACTTCTTTTCTGGCAGATTTGATATGAAGAATGGGTGTAGCTCCCCGTGGAATGGCTATATAACGTCCGCTACCGGGAAGGTCCGGCATTCCTTCATCTCCGGGAAGGAAATGATCAGCCAGGGTGATATGCTTCATGGATTCGCCCCGGATATTGATATCATCCATGGTGAACTTCCGGATCGAGTAATTTAGTTGAATACTTTGCTGACCGTAAGATTTCAGGTTGAATCCTTCTTCGTCCCAACTGTCGTTGTAAGTGAAAGTCTGAGCTTGATTCTGATTAATAGAGAAAAAAGCGACAAAAAGAAAAAGCAACATTCTTTTCATAAAGGAGGGTTTTAGATAATAAATCAAAGATCAACTTATATGCAAAAAAATGAATTTATGCATAATTACAAAATTATATCAATAGAGAGAGAAAATTATGACAATTTTATTTTATTTCCTGATATGAACAAGTTGGGAATGAAGGACCCGGCTGCCTGCAATGATCCTGGCCTGTACCAATCCTTCAGGCCATTTTGAGGTGTTTACGGTAAATTCATTCAATCCCTCTTTGCCATTAATGACAAATTCCTCCATTACCTGGCCTGATGACTGATAGAATGTAATCTTGACCAGATTGTCATTTTCCAGTTTAAACATCAATTTAACCTGATCAGAAAATGGGTTCGGCTGAACCTTAAGGTCAGTGATTTCTTTGCTGATTTCATCCATTCCAACCGTTATGTTCAGGGTGTACTGATTTGGCAGGCAATTGTAACCGGAAACGACAAGTTCAGCGGTATTCACATCTGTAAAACCTCCCGGTACGCTTATTAAAGCCTGGCCTGAAGCATCGGTCGGGCAGCTGCCCAGCATAGCGCCATCAGCCGTGATAACGCACATAAGGCCTTCCACCGGCTCCCCGTAATTGGTAACAGAAACAGGGACGGAAGTTGTCCCCGGATAGATCTCTTCAGGATATGAGGTTTCAATACTGAGTGGTTCATCAGTCCAGACACCCAAAACAGGGTCTCCAAAGATGTTGCAGTCATAGAAGCACCAGCGCAGCGCTCCTTCTTCCCATTGGCCCGGTGCATTGACCCAGACCGATGTTTCGATCTTTGAGATCATGTGGGCGGCGCCGAACCGGCATTCTTTGTCGTGATACAAAGCATCCACAAATTCACGGTGTAAATGTGCCGAAGGCCCTTCGGTCTGTCCTTCGTTAAACCATCCGTACCTTGAGTTAAAAGCACCGCCAACGGCAAAATTATCGATACATACCATCGCTTCACCGATACAGTCATTTACATCGAAAGCCCCACACAGGCAGCCGTGGGTGTAAACGAGCGTGTAATTATGAATGGTCCCGTTGGCCTGCGCAAAGTTGGTGTTATTGATGTCGGATATGCCAAGGCGCATGACATAAGTCTCGTTGGCATGACCCGAATGATGAACAAAGCTTGTCCCCTGGTTAATTTCATTGATAAGGTCGTAACCGCCCCAGCCGGCTTGAGAATCATAAAGTTTGGTAAAATTGTAATCATCAGGTATGCCATCGGTTACATAACCATTATCGGCGTGGTATCCGAGCAGCAGTTCCAGGTAATCTTCGCCGTAAGTCAGCGGATCGCTCCATAAATTCTCGCCGGCAATCAGTACGTCACGGAGTTCGCCTAAAACCGGCTCGTTCTGGTAACGGACAGTTTTTAACAGAAGTTTCTGCAATTGTGAAACTGTACTGACGGGGAAACGTGCCACTGAAATGTCAGGCAGCAGGTCATCTTCACCAATTTCAGCCCAATAGCCGTCACCGTCGGTATTCCAGTTCCCGTCAAGGGACGAATAGTAAAGATCAGCAGGGATATTGCTGTCTTCATAAGAGGAACTTGATTGCACAAAACAGTAGAAACCCCGGTAAGGAACAATTTCGGCATCCCCGCCCAGGAGGACATGTTCAATGCCGTGGGCCTGGTATTCCCCAATGATATAGTTTCTCATTTTTTCCTGTAGGTCCTGACCTGTGACCTGCGCTGAAATATTCTCGGTGGTAACTATTTCAGTCTTGAATCCCCTGATGAGGTAAAGATCTTTCAGCTGTTGATAGTAGCTGGCAAAAAGCTCGGGAGTAATGATAAGAATCTGGTACTCTTCGTCTCTTGTAGCTATGGAAGGGTAAGCTGAAATCATGGAAGGATTTTGAGCGAGGGTGCTGACACGACCATCAATTTTTGCGGTGGTATTCAGGTTCTCCATTGCGCGGGATGCCCTGTCAGTCGTACGTGTTTCAATGGTGACCGTGATTTTTTGAAAGAAGGAAATTTTGCCTTCAGACGGTACATACTTCACAGGCGTAAAAGAGGTTAAAAGAAAGGAATGACCATTGAGGAAATGGGTTGAGTATTCGCCCCATGCACGCGATGGAAATACATCCTGTGAACCATAAGCTTCAAGATTTTGGTGGAAGATGCCATCGCTGCCGATTGATATCGGTTGGGATGGTTGCTGGGGATAGATCGTAAAAATTCCTTCCATTATACTTTCATCTTCAAATCGATAAATCACGGAAACTGCCTCTTCTCCTGGTGGAAGCAGGAGCCTGACAGCTTGATAGGGTAGGGCAGGTTCGCCGGTTTTTCCGGTAAGAAATGTGTTGTTAAAGGTTAAAACCTGGAAAGAACTAACTTCTTTGACCGACGGATTACTGAAATAGTAGGAATACTCAACAGTACCGGCAATCAAGCTCGCAGCGAAAAACATCAATAAGTAAGTGATAATAATTTTTTTCATTTAGTTATAAATTTGAAAATTTGGAAACTCGATAATTTGGAAATTAAGATATTAAACTGCCAACCAATGACCTCCGAAATCCAGGATACAATATTAATCTTTTCCGGCGTGAAATGTAGTGACAAAATCACTTTTTTATTCTATATTTGTTTATTTATGCTCCAACGGGTAAATCCGTTGGTTCCGAATAAGTTACAAAATATTAACCGACGGATTTACCCGTCGGAGTATGTAAAAAAGAAACCTTTCCGACTTTTGAGACAGCCTCTTCAAGTTTCAGTATAACAGCAAATTGTACTTTTCTTCAGATATAAATTTTCCCCAGACATTATGTGATTTTACTTCGGCTTTTTTAAAGCCTGCCTGCGTGTAAATATGGCTGGCCGTGGTTAATTCACTGGTGGTCCACAGAAAAACACTTTTGTATTTTCGTTCAGTGCAAAAATTCAAAGCTTCACGGATAAGGCTTTTTCCAAGACCTTGCCCCCTGTACTCCGGATGTACCAGGAACCATCGCAGTTGTGCTTCAATTTTTGAAGTCCTTACGATTGCTACAGAACCGACAATCCGGCCGTCGGCCTCTGCAAGCCAGATCCGGTCTCTGTAAGGATTGAAAGAGTGCACAAATTCGACAAGTCCATGAGCTACATAGACTTCGAATGTTTGGTCGTATTTATATTCTTTTGCGTATAGAATTCCATGAAGATAAGTGAGGTAGCCAATATCCCCAGGCTTAAGATCATGCCGTAGCTCCCATTTCATGGGTGGATTTGTTACCATATTTGGGGCTTATCATAACCCATGTTTAATGAGCTTTTTTATTACCGTTCCCCTGTTTGTCGTAATTTTAACCAGGTAAATTCCATCAGGTTGACTGCTTATGTCGACGGCTGGAGAACTGATTGTATAGGTTAAACCGCCAGCAGCATTCCAGATTTGTATTCCGGTGATATTTTCCCCGGTTATAGTAAAAATTCCGGTTGTCGGGTTAGGATATACATGATAATTTTCACCATAAGTATTATCTCCGATATAGGTCATGATAGGTGCCCAATTTATTGATATTGAGGTGAAACTCGGTACATTTGATGGTGTCAGGCTTACCGGATTAGTATCTTTTGTAAAGGTAAAGGTTGAAAAATTACCCGTGGAATTTTTGTCAGTAAGTTCCATCCGGACTTTATAGATCCCATCAGGAACCAATGTGCCATTAACATCTGTACAATTCCAGGTACATGTCCGGGTTGCATGACTGGTCTTTGTGGCTCCGGTAATGGCGTCTACAGTATTAAACGGACTTCCGGCGGCAGTTGTCGAGGCTTCCCAGGTATTTAAATGCGTCTTCCTGTTTTGCGCATAGGCAAGTAAGGTTTTGACAAAATTACCCTGTTCATCCTCTATCCAGATGGCAACGATATTTTTTGGTGCATAATTTCCACCTGCAGAACTGGTTGTAGCCGTGATAGTTAAGACGCCATCAGACTGGGCATTTATCCAGGATACTGCTGACAGAATAAACAAAGAGATTAAAATACCTTTCTTCATTTTCAGATTTTTTTTAGTATAATAATATGTCTGGTGATATAAATGAACTCTTTAAAGTCCATTAATATTTCACAAAAATATATAAATAGGATGATATATTACTATTAGATGAAAAAAATGGAACATAAAAAATGGAACATGTAAAGGGGCTTACACAGAAACAGCCCATGAAGATTTTTGCATTAAAGCTCCGGCTTTCTGGATATTATATTCCCAAACCAATTCTTTCATCACATCAGATACATATTGCAATTTGGTTGCCCTGTAACCGTTTGTGCCTGAAAATGCAAACCCTTCTTCCATTTTGCCCCGTGCTGAATTGAACAAAACCTGGGCAATACAATAAGGTGCTTCTTTGAAATTACACGAACTTAAGCAATGCCATGTACATTTGAAGGGTTTGGTTTTGCCCAGTTTTATTTGTGCGACAAATTCATTTTTAATAACACGACCGGGCAATCCGACCGGGCTGTCAATAATGGTTATATCATCTTCTTTACAAGCTATGTAGCTCTCTTTGAAGGCTAAAGATGCATCGCACTCATGGGTGGTTACAAAACGGGTTCCCATTTTCACTCCCTTTGCGCCGGCCTGCATAATGTCATAAATATCATAACCTGTATAAATGCCTCCGGCAGCTATTACCGGAACCTCTTTTGCAAATTGTTCTTCAAAAGGCATGATTATTTTTACAGTTTCCCTTATGAGCGTAGCAAGAGGCACAAGATCTTTATTCAAATCATCTTTTTTAAATCCAAGATGACCACCTGCCAGAGGCCCTTCAACCACTACAGCGTCAGGTATGCAATTGTATTTGTTTGACCAGTACTGGAAAATCAGCCTGGCCGCTTTTGCGGATGATACTTTAACTGCCAGTTTAGTATGATGGTTATCAATTCCCGAACTTGCCACCAGAGCAGGGATATTCAGGGGTAATCCGGCTCCCATGATTATGATATCAATTTTCTCCTCGAGTGCTACTCTTATCAAATCTTCATGATCCGTCAACGCCATCATTATATTTACACCCAAAATTCCATCGGTCAGACTTCTCGCTTTCCTTATCTGGTTTCGTAAAGCCCGTTTATTGGCGGCAAGAAAATTCTTTATGTAATCTGGCTCATTCATCCCGATTCCGGCGGCAGAAATTACACCTATTCCACCTGCATTGGCCACTGCTGAAGCCAAACCCGATAGTGATACGGCTACTCCCATACCTCCCTGGATTATCGGAAACTTCACGTGCATATCTCCTATTTGCAATCCTTGCATAATTATTCTTATAAAATTCTTGCAAAATTACTGCATCATATACCAATTTCTGAATAAAAGGGTTGAACAGGAGTTTATAGGTGTGAAATGTCGTTTTAGGGCTGAATTGACCAATTTTAGGTGCCAGTGGAAAAGACTTTTTCCAACCCTTCTATATTAATTCCTGAAGTTCGCCTGCAAAATTTTTCGAAACAGGAATAGGAAAATCAATATTTTCAAAATACAGTTTATAACCCTGTGAATTCCCTTCAAACCGGTCGATGTAATTGATATTCACTATATACGAGCGGTGACATTTTACAATAAATTTATGCTCTTTTAAAAGCTCTTCCGCATAAGCCATGCTGGTTCTAACCATTTGATTTTTAATAGAATCGCTCTCTTTCCAGAAAACCTCGATGTAATTATTAGCCGAGCGAATAAATAAAAGCAAACCCACTTTTATAGCCAGGCTGTCTTTTTGGTAATCTGAATTGAAATAGATGATTTCTTCCTGCCTCGTTTTATTATCTTTCAGTTTTTTATTTATTTCGTCGGCCACTTTCAAATGCGAACGTAGCATCCTGTTCTGGTTAATAATGATAAGTCCCGTAATGGGGATAATAGCTGTTAATATAAGCTTTATCACCATGTCGAAATCAAAAATGAAATCGGCAAGCGTCTTACAATAAAAGAAGTAACCGGTTAATATAGTGAAAAGTATCCATAAATTCCAGAATATTTCCTTTTTGATATTCCATTTTGATGAGGAGAATGTTTTTGGAAAAAGGCTGGGTATAAACAGCAGATTAATACTCAGCGCCACAAAAGTGATAACGCCAAATCCAATGATAAGATAGTATTTCTCAGGGTTAGGCATCTCATTTATTTTAAAAGGCTGAAGGAGTAATAAAAACAATAAAGCGCCAACGCTGATAAAGAAAATAATTTTAGAATTATGCTTTAAATTATCATTAAAAGGATAAGGTTTGTTAAAAAGATTCAGCATAAATGGAATGGTAATTTAAAAAAGAGGGTAAAAGTAATAAAAAAAACGGACTTCCATTCTCCTACTCATAGTATTCATAAGCATCTATAATATCCAGGTAAACACCATTGAAATCTGCATCTAAGATTTTTTTCATATAAGAACTGTCATTGCCAAAAATTATATTCTGCCATGCTGCTTCCCAATATTTTACTTTATAATTCCCTTCCCAATCCGGATTTTCAGCATCCATCCAGCCTGGTTTATCTGTATACCAGCCTGATTGCCAATAATATCTATAATCTTCTGCTTCTCCAACCGACATATAGGATATGACCAGGCGTTTGCCGCCATTTGCTTTGTTTTTTAACTGGTTGATTTCATCTGATGTAAATGCTTCAGTATCATCAAAGAAAAAATCCATGATCAGCATATCGTAGTTCGTTGATGTAACGGCATTTATAAAAGCTGTCTTTGAACCATAATTTTCACTATTGATCAGGTAAAGGAAATTTTTCACTTCGGATAAGCTTGAAATAAGTCCATTATTTTCTCCATAGATTGGACCTGGATAGTCAGGTATATTATTCAGTTCTCTTTGGGTGGCTGCAAACGATACATAACCTGAAGCATTGTTTTGGCTGTAGGAGTTATCCATTTTGGAAGGCGTTGAACAATAATCGGTAACTAAAATCGTATTTCCTGCATTTTTTGACCTGTCCAGAAATGTCTTCAGGTAATTATTTTCATCAGTTGGCGTTGCCTGATCGTCAATATCATATCCGTAAAACAAATCTTCCTGACCATTTCCGTCTATGGCAGACAAGTAACCGGTGTGTAATGAGCCGTCTTCTTCTCCGTTAGTCGTTACCAGTTCAATTCCATTTTGAGGAATAATAAAGAAATCCGGATTATTGCTCCTGGAATATTCGCTGATCCCTATTACAAAATCTCTCATTTCTTGTTTGAAATCAATATCAGAAATATCTTCTTCATCATTATTGCATGACATAAAGAATATCACTGTTGCCAGTAGAAAAAACATTTTCTTCATAATAGTATTTTGTATTCTGAAACTTGAGGATAATACGAAACATTTTCCGTTTAGTTTCAGTATATCTACTCTTCCTCCAATTGATAAACCTTCCCGTCGCCCAGTATGTTCAGCCTTTTTCCGGGATTGACGGTCAGGCTTCCGTTGACAGTCAGTTGGGATGATCCTTCTAAAGTTATATTTCCACAGGTCGTGCCAATGATCAGGTTGCCGTCAAATACCGGCCAGTTGACTGAATTAGAGGGGATGAGGATATTTGTGGAGTTCGCCGGCACGGTGTTGTAACTCCAGTTAGAAGCAGTATTCCAGTTGCCGGAGGTGATTCCTGTCCATAGCCCGATTATTGCGGCAGTCATGATTACCCGGTGATTTCCGTAAGTTGTAGCAATATTCAGCGTATCGACAAGCAGTTCTCCAGGTGGGGCATCTGCCGGAATATTGATTTTAACACGGAGAGAAACCGTATCGGTGTATGCCATGGTGATCGGCAGCGCGTAATTCCAGGGATCGATATACCAGTGGATGGCGCCCCAGGATTCTGTCTCCATGTCATTCACGATCAGGTCACCGTTGGTGAAATTATACATATTGAAAGATTTACCATCAAGCATATCATCAACTGTGAGAAAAGCAAGTGTATCCGGATCAATCACCACATCGGCGGCGTATTCGACCGTAAAAACATGTGGATCGGGCGCACCGATGTAGGGATGATTTTTCTTTCTTCCCGAGCCATCGGCAGCATGCAGATAATACGATACTACACTTTCAGGAGGGATGAACGGCAAAGTCGCCCGGTACTCATACCCGCCCGGGTTTTGTAATGGAATGGATTGATAGCTGCCACCATCTACCTTAAAATAACACCTCAGCGAATCATTGATTAATGTTGCACCACTGTATGGAATGATATTGGCCATCAAATCATAAGAAAGGTCGAAATCCTCATCTCCAAGTATAGGTATATGATGTATATAAAGCATTCCGGTATCGGCAACGCCGATAGCCCGGCAATGCAGCGCATCGGTGTTTTCCCATCCATTGTAAAGCACACTGACGATCTCATAACCGGGCATGGCTTCCTGGTAAACCCCGATTGCCTCATCATCCCACTGACTGCCTGTAACAGGAACAAAAACCTTTTTGTTGAGAATCAATGAGTTGGTATAAGGCGTGTACGGATAATTCCCCGGTGTGTAAACCCGGTACACCTGGTATGGTGTTCCATAGGAACTCGTTTGCAGGGCAAAATAATTGGCCACGTATTCGTAATCATCATAGCGCCAGTTGGTAGAAGGTACCTGGCCGATGAGCACCTTATCCACGTCGAGAAACTTCCCCCAGCAATCGATGTGTTCGATGTATTCGCCCAATGGATCAGGCAAAACATGATATTCTCCGATCCCGAGGTAGTTACAAACCATGGTGTCAATTTGCTGATGAGTCTTGGAAGGATTTTCCGTCCAAACCAGTTGAGTGGAGGCTGCAATGCCCATGCCATCGCACATCCAGTTCCCTCCGGTATGGATGATGTTCATGCCATAAAGCGGGATGTCCATCTGTTGGGCTAAGACCACCGGTACATTATCATCATTTGGGCGCGGACGGTTATAGGGGAAGTCGCTGATACCTGCCTCATAATTGCCATCCACCACGAACCATGGACCGTAGTCCCGGGTCCAGTAAGAATTTGTCGGTGCGATCAGCCATTCGCAGTTGGCGGTATCCACCCCGGCAGCCAGGTATTGGTTAAGTACCTGGGTTTGCTGTGACGAATTAGCCACGATGGTTTTCACATGGCAGTCCTCTGCCATTTCAATGATCAGCGACATTGGAATACCGAACGGATAACGTATCAGCACGCTTTGCATCTCTTCAAACTCTGCCACTGCTCTGGCCGGTGGAGCAGGCGGATCGGTCGGTATGAAGCTCCTTCCTATCTCATCTTTTCGAAGCTCCTCCTCCGGCGACATATCGTGCGTAAGGGGTGGGAGTTGCTCCTGGGCATACAAAGTACCGGTAAGCAATACAACGCAGTAAAATATAAAAATAGTGAGTTTATTCATAACCCTGAAAAATTCAAGCCGGTAAATTTACGGATAATTAAACTGCAAGGGTCATTTCCATGCACTCCACGACTCTTCAATTTCTACTCAGGTAATTTATTAATTGGCATTGAAAGCATACATGAAAGGGTGGTCATTGCTCCCGTGATTACCCGAACACTTTATCGATTAATACGACCGCTTATCTATTATTCTGATAAGCCAGTTTCTTTTTTTCGTATTATTACATTGTAAAACTAACTATGAAAATCGAGTTTCGAAAAAAGAATACGCTGTTCTGGATCCTCCAGCTTTCGGGGTGGGGTTTATATTATCTGAGTGATCTGTACTTGTTTACAGGGTATAGTTCTTTTACCTCAAGGTCGCTTTTTCTTTTTTCAATTACGTTTCCCATAGGTTTAGGCCTGACAGCCTTACTCCGTTACCCGTATCGTTATCTGCAGGAAAAGCTTAGGGTCATTGGGTTACTGCCCGTTTACATCCTCCTGGCGTCGCTGATCACGGCAATATTGTGGTATCTGTTCGATCTGCTGATAAGTATGCCATTTTGGGATCAATCCACTTACGATGATTGGCTTAAGAATTTGAACTTCAGATCTCTTATTCGCCGAAATTATCTGCATTTTCCCATCATCCTGTTATGGAGCGCATTATATTTCGGCATAAAATTCTGGTGGGACAGGAATTATCAGAAAGATATTGCTGAAAAAGCGGTCATACTGGCTCAGAAGGCTCAACTGCAAATGCTCAGGTACCAGCTCAATCCTCATTTCTTATTTAACTCACTGAACTCTATACGTGCACTGGTGCTGGAGGATCCGAAAACAGCAAGGCTGATGATAACCGAGTTATCGGAATTTCTAAGGTTTTCCCTCCTTCCCGAAAACGATTCCATTAAACCTTTAGGCAAGGAAATGGAAATTATAAAGCTCTACTTCGATATTGAGAAAAAACGGTTTGAGGAGAAGTTAGTGGTCGATTATGATATTTCACCGGAAGCCGAAAAGTTCCAGGTCCCTGCTTTGATTTTGCAACCTTTTGTTGAAAATGCCATCAAATATGGTATGCAAAATAGCCCTATGCCGCTACGTATCAAGATTTCGGCATCCATTTCCGGATCCTCTTTAATTCTGACAATCATGAATTCAGGCAAATGGGTTGAAAAAAACAGGACAACAGATGAGTCTCAATGGCGGGGTACAGGAAACGGGCTGGATAATACCCGGATGAGGCTTGAAAATGCCTATCCTGATAATCACTCGCTGGAAATTCTGAAGAACCCGGATAATGTGACGATTGTACTAAAAATCAATGCGCACTGAATGATAAAAGCGGAAAAATATAAGGCTATCATTGTCGAGGATGAACGTCTTGCACGTAAAGAGTTAATCTCGCTACTTGAAGAATTTGATAATATTGAAGTTGTAGGAGAAGCCAGTGATGTTCCATCCGCCATTGAATGTATAAAAGCCCAACATCCGGATATCATTTTTCTGGATATCCAAATGCCGGGGGAGTCAGGCTTTGACCTCCTGGAAAAGATCGATTTTTCAGGCCATATTATCTTCGTCACAGCATTCGATGAATATGCTATCCGTGCTTTTGAGGTCAATGCTTTGGATTATCTGTTAAAACCTGTTTCGCCCCAGCGGCTTCAAACGACAATTAACCGGATTGAAAACGGATACGAACAACAAACTGGTATTAAAGAGCTGAAATATGACGACCGACTTTTCCTGATGGTGGGAAATCAAATGCGGTTTTTTAAAATTTCTGAAATCATTTGTATTCACGCTGTTGGAGATTATACTAAAGTCATCCTGACAAAACCACCATCGGGATTAGTCCTGAAAACCATGAATGAATGGGAAAAGCGGCTGCCTTCCAATTGTTTTTCCCGGGTCCATAAATCAACCCTGATCAATCTGGAATTCGTTGAAAAGGTTGAAAAATGGATGAATTATTCTTACCGCGTTTACATGAAAGAGATCAAAGAGCCTGTTGTTTTAAGCCGGCGGTATGCTAAACAGCTGAAGGAAAGGCTCGGGTAAATGGTCTGCTTTAAATATTTTCAAATATTTAAAAGTTTCCCACGAAAAATATTCTCATCTTTTTGGATTTCAATCAGGTAAATGCCTTTTTCCAATCCTAAAAAAAGAATCCTGACCTGGTTATTTTCTACCTGAAATTGATTTATTAAAACAAGATCGCCTCTAACATCAAATACCATTACCTGTACTGTCGAGGCATTTAATTCCGGAATCGTGACCACACATTCGCCACTTGACGGATTCGGAAAGACTTTCAGTTTTTCTGTGACCGGGGGATCATCAGGCATCAAAGTGGTTATGGTTTTATTCTCAAACAGGTATAATTGTTTTAAAATTCCGGCCCCGGAAATAATATCATCATCGCCATCCTGATCAATATCAAACACAGCCAGCGCACTTCCACCATTAAAACCAGGAAATAAGACTTCCTTTACAAAAACATCTTCTTCTTTAAAGAAAAGAGCCAGTTCGCCGGGCACTTTGCCAACGGCAACAATGTCTTTGTCCCCATCCAGGTCGAAATCTCTTCCAATCCCTTTAACAGCAATATCAAGCTGATTGGTTACCATGGTTTTTTCCCAGGTATTTGAAGCAATATCATTGCATATCCAGAATGACAATTCATTTCCTTGCCAACCTGATCCAATGATATCCAATTGGTCATCCATGTTCATGTCCTCTGCATCAAGACCTACGCTACCGTTAAAATTAGTTGTTACAAATTGCTTTTCCCAGTTTACAGGATCTCCTCCCAGATTTTCCCACCAGGCAATATCATCACAGCCATCTCCGGCACAAATCAAATCCGGCAGACTATCATTATTAAGATCTTCAACTATTATCGCCTTGGCACCGAAAAAGTCAGATGCAACCTCATTTTCCTGCCATACGGGAATAGACCCACCTTGATTGTAAAAGATAGAAATTCTATTATTCCCGGTACTAACTCCTATGACATCATTATCCAAATCACTGTCAAAATCAAAGCAAACCGCATCATGGGGATTCAGCCACCCGGTCGCGATATCAAACGAAGTCCAATTATTTTCCGGATTTCCACTATTCCGCCACCAGGCTATTTTCCCGTTTTCCCAGGAGGAAGCCAGGATATCCGGGAATTCATCATTATCAATAAAATCCACATCAACCGACATCACATGAAGAAATGAACCATCGATAGTAAATTTTGTCCATTCAACAGGATATCCTCCTTCATTCTGCCACCAGACCAAACCCACACTGCTGGAATAGGGTGTATGCTCGGATCCGCCAACGATATCGTAGTCGCCGTCCTGATCCAGGTCGAAAATCTTAATACAATGAATGCCCGGGATGTCCAAATCGACCGGATGCATTTCGAAGCTGGCAGTCTGGCCGGAAAATAGACCGAAAGGTGCTGCTATCGGCTGTTGAGCCAATGACCCGAAATGTCCCAGGCAAATGCAGCATGTGGCCAGGGAAATACTCATCAGGAGAAAATAGTTACGATGGAGCGTTTTCATAATATTGAGGATTAACAAAGATAACTATTGTTTTATTATCAGTTTTTTTGTGATAATTGTTTCCATTCTGTCCTTCAGTGTGATAAGATAAGTGCCAGAACTAAGAATTTCAACGGGTAGTGTTATGCATTGATCACCTGCCATTAGCGAATAGCTGTATTGTATCACTTCCCTGCCCTGAAGATCTGTAACTGCAATGAAGACATCTCCGGTGAGTTTTAAATTTAGTTCAATGGATATTATGCTTTTGGCAGGATTCGGAAAAACATTACATGCCCGGGATTGCTCCGGGAAATCATCGTAACCGGTTGGAAACAGAGGCACCACATCAATGGTATTACACCCGTAATTGCATATATACAACGAGTTATTGTCGGGATTATAAGCTAAACCGGCCGGCTGGCAAAATCCTGAAGCAATAAGCACCGGACTTGCTGGCAGGTCAGCCTCATAACAGTAAATGCTATTGTTATAATACCTGGAGACATAGGTTTCCCCGTTTGGAATGCTTTCAGAGGCATGTACCTGTGAAATGCCCTGCGCACATGCATTAGTTATCTGGGTTGAATCGGCCAGGTTGACGGCTTTAATGTACCCCGGATTCCATTGATATACCAGCAACCGGTTATTCGTGGTATCCACCTCTACCGTTTGAGAACCATATGCCAGTTCTGAATTTAATGGCACAAAAACCGTATAAAAAGGAAGCTGGTAATCAAGTTTTATTATTCCTCCCTGCTGTTCAATAATATAAACCAGGTTATTCCGGGGATCAGCATCCATGTGGGAAAGATAGGTCGCCTCGGGTACTGAAAGCTGATACAGAATATCGCCGGTAGTTACATTGACGGCTGTAATTGTCGCCGGGCTTGAGGAAGAAATAATCAGGGTATCATTAAACAATGCCAGCCCCATTGGACCTGGAAGGGAGTTAAACATCTCCTCAAAGTTCCCCAGGGAATCCATGGTGACAACATTATTGCCGGCATGGTTGGTAATATAAAAGCAATGTCTGACCTGATCATAAACAATATCTTTAGGATGGTTCAGAAGTTCATTTGAATCACAGATAATGCCGGTACCAGCGAACATGACCCGGGAAAGAAATCCGGCTCCTACAAATACCAGGAAATACCACATCTTTTTCATGACTTGTTTATTGTGTTACTATAGATACAAAAATAGGATCAGGAAATGCGGTCTGCAATGAAAAATCGATAAGAGGTTTCATTTAACGATGAGGGGTTAATTTATTGCCATTGACAAAATTTCTTACCCTTTATCGTCATGATCGACCTCATATCGAATTTTACTTGGATGTCACGATGTTATGTGATAATTTGGTCTGTTTGATTCACACTCAATACTGATTATCATGAAAAATATTATTTTATTTACCGGGCTGGTAATGGGAATGATTGGGTGCCGGAACTTTTTAGCGGCTCAAAATAATTCGGTCTTTGCCGTTCTTGTAAGCGCTGTTGCAGAAGAAGAACCTCCCGGTATAAGCTTAATCTGGCCGGCAGATCCGGAGGCCGAACAATATTTGATTTATAAAAAAACCCATTCCCTGGATAACTGGGGGCCTCCTTTCGCCGTGTTGGATGGAAATGCTACTATGTTCACTGACACCCTTGTAAACATCGGGGAACTTTACGAATATGGGGTATATAAAACTCCTTGCTTACTGATTGATACCATTGCGATTGCACCGGGGACTCCGATCAATTTTACCATATTTGACAGCTGGGGAGATGGTATTTGCTGTAGCCTCGGGTTTGGTTACTATGAAGTGATGGCATGTGACAGTGTTTATGCAGTAGGAGGGAATTTTACGTTCTCGGAGTCGACTTCATTTGAAGTACCCGCCTGTTCATATTCAATGACTGATGTGATCATCTCAATTTACCTGGATGCAATTCCGGAAGAAACCACCTGGATTCTGGTGAACGATAATTCCGGAGCTATGTTAGCATCAGGGGGGCCTTATGATATCCCGAAATTCGGAACAATTAGCTCGGGCATTAAATGCCCTGCCATTGAGCAGCAGGGAAAAGTATTATTATTGGTCGATAATAGCTACGCTGATGATTTAGCCGGCGAACTTGAAAGGCTAAAATATGATCTGATTTGCGATGGCTGGATGGTTCATCGCATTGATATCGACCGAAATAATTCCGTTCAAAACATCAAATCAATAATCAAAGATGCGTGTGCAAACGATACAAACATCAATGTCCTATTCCTTTTCGGGCACATACCCGTCCCGTACTCCGGTAATATTGCCATGGACGGACATCCCGACCATCTGGGGGCATGGCCGGCAGACCTTTATTATGGAGAGCTTGATGGGGAATGGACAGATATGCTGGTAAACAGCACCAGCGCATCCAGACCGGAAAATTACAACATCCCCGGGGATGGAAAATTTGACCAGAGTTTTATACCGTCAAATGTTGATTTACAGGTTGGCAGGGTAGATTTGTTTAATCTCCCTGCATTTTCCGAAAATGATACGGAATTATTGAAACGATATTTAAACAAAGATCATAATTATCGGTATGGAGGTGTTAACGCTGAACGCCGGGGATTAATAGATGAAAATCTTTCTGAGAGCTATCATGCGGTCGGATGGAGAAACTTTGCCCCCATGTTTGGCGATGAAAATGTTATCGCAGCCGATTATCTAACCACCCTTGATCAGGAAAGTTTTTTATGGTCATTCGGTTGTGGCGGTAGCAGTTACAGTGCTTGCGGAGGCGTCGCATCAACCAACGATTTTGCCACAAAAACAATTAACACAGTTTTTACCATGTTATTTGGAAGCTATTTTGGTGACTGGGATAACCAGAATAATGTCCTTCGCGCTCCTTTAGCTTCAGATAATCCGATCCTTGTTAATTTCTGGTCATGCATTCCATCCTGGTACCTTCACCAGATGGCTATGGGCAGGAATATCGGATACTGTACCCGGTTAACACAGAATATGAATATCCAGTATACATCATTTTTTGGTAACAGGATCGTTCATACAGCCCTGATGGGAGACCCAACCCTCAGAATGCACGTGGTGAATCCCGTTCCATTACTCAATTTGGAAGCAATTACTGATTCACTCGTTCTGCTTACTTGGGATGTCCCCGGTGAAAGTATAGAAGGATATCACGTTTATCGGTCAAATTCTATCAATAATTCATTCCAACGGTTAAACACCCCTGCTGTAACAGATACTTTTTTCGTTGATATATCTCCTTTAGAAGGCAAAAATATTTACATGGTAAGAGCAATTAAACTTGAGACTACAGGAAGCGGAACATTTTATAATCTCAGCCAGGGGATTGTGGATTCAATAAATTCAGATCCGCTTGGAATAATAGTATCTCCAATTGAAACCTGCCATTTTATAAAGTGTTATCCGAACCCATCCAACGGGATGATCAATATTGAAGTTTCAGGAGATTTATCTGAAACGTTCATTGTTGAAATTATTGATCAGCCCGGAACGCCGGTTTTCTTAAAAAGTATTTTGATCAAAAAAAATCCTCAGGTTCTCCATCTTGATCTGACAGGGTATCCTGGTGGCATATACGTTGTGAAATTATCGTATAATAATGAAACCGAGTCAAAAAAATTTATCTTATACAAATAAATCAGTGTGAAATGATAGATTAATGTCTCTTTTTGCAGAAATAAGTCAGCAAGTATCTTTGTAATTTACTGACTTTCAGAATGTGGGATGTGGGAGATTCGAACTCCCGACCTCATGCGTGTGAAGCATGAAAAATCACTTTTTATATTAATTCATTTTTGTTTATAATTAATTATCTTAAACTATTGATAAATCAATATTATAACTGTATCTTTACAGTGAATTTATTAATATTAATTTATGCCTGTTTAGGTTAAATAATGTTACTGAATGTTACCGAAAATGTTACCGATTTTAAAACTGAATCATTTTGAAAGCAACGGTCGTTTTATACACTGTGAATAAGGTTAAAGAAAAATGGAGCGAAACCGGGAAAGAAAAGAAACTGATCTACTACGAACATCCCTTGTTTTTAGTATTGCGGGACCGGTCAAAAATCAAACGGATATCCCTGGGCGTTTCATTGCCTCCAAAACACTGGAATAAAAAAACAAGACGTTGGCAGAATCTTTCTTTAAAGATCGATTCATTGATAAAGACCACAGAGGCGAAGTATGCAGCAAAAATAAAAGAGCTGACAGAATCACAGTTGATAAATAGTATTTCCCTGGATACTCTTTATGAAATGGTTGAACGGCCGGCAAAGAATGATTATCAGGTCCTGGAATGGATGGAAAAACTTGTAAAGGATTTTAAGGAAGTGGACCGTATCGGACAAGCGAACGTATACGATAATTCGCGAAGGTTACTGGCCTTATACCTGAAAGATAAAGATATAAAGTTTGCTGAAATCGATCTGGCCTTCCTGAATCGATATGAACATTTTTTGCGACAAAGGAAGATCAAAGATTCATCAGTATCAATCTACATGCGAACCCTCCGCGCTGCCATTGCCAAAGCGGTTAATCATGGTTACTGTAAAGATATGCCGTTCAAAGATTACCGGATACCAAAGGGAAAAGCAAACAAGCGCGCGTTATCCATGCCTGAAATCGAGGCCATTATTTACCTGAAGGAACGCAATGAAGATTATAAACCAGCCGGGCGCAATGAAGATTATTATTATTATACGCTATTTTCTTACTATACTATAGGGATGAATTTTACCGATATGGCCCGGTTAACCTGGGATAACATCAGGAGTAAAGAGATCCACTATACCCGGCAAAAGATTCATCAGTCATTAATTATCCCTATTCATCCAAAGGCCGACGAAATAATTGACCACTACAGGCCATTAACTGGCAATACGCGCACGATCACCGGAAAGAATGATAGCTATATCTTTCCGATCCTGGATAAGAACGTACACAACACAGAAGCGGCTAAAGAAAACCGGATCAGAAAGATTCTAAAGGAATTCAATGCAGAGCTGAAGACAATCGGAGCGGCCGCAAAAATTGATACCGTGTTAACCTCTTATGTATTGCGGCATACTGCCATAACTAATTTAGTGAAATTAGGGATCACAGCGGATGCGGTCCAGGCACTGGCAGGTCATAAGCGATTAACCACTACTGAAAACTACATACGCGAAGCAAGTCAGGAAGTGAAAGCGAAAGCAGTCAATATGTTATAAGTTATATGTGTTATGAAGTACATTTCTTTCTATAGGCAACAGGTTAAATACAAAGGTGAACTTACCCGGGAGCAAATTGATGAATTGATTGAATGGGACTTCCTGCAGATGATGGAAAGATATAAAAGCTGGCCTCCTGAAAATGTTCTCACTATACTTATTGAATATTTGAAGTCTTTTCCTGAAAATAAAAGTCAGTGGGTGCTAAAGACTATGGCATTATTGGAAAAGCACCGGGACCGCTGGCCTCCTTCGCATTATCAGGATTGGCAAAGTTACTTTATGGCCTTGATCAATGAAAACAACCTTCCTGGTCTTAGGTTAATAGAAGGCACTGCAGCGGAGGTAGTTAGGCAAAAATTAGATTATATCAATCACGAATTGGATCAGGGACGTAAATTGAATAATATTTGTGAGGATTTATCATATTGGTACGGTCATAAAACCAATTCAATAAAGCAAGCACTAAAAAGAATTCCTGGTCAATATAGAAAATCAAAGAGAACAAGAGAATCTATTATTCGCGAAATGCTTAGTGCACTTGAGGAGATAAGAGGTAATCTTGAAAATGACAGAATTAATGAACCTGAATACGATACAATAAGAGCAATTCTATTAAAAACCTTATCTAAGATTCGAGCTAAAAAAAATAGTTAAACCAATTACATTAAAAAAAAGGTACATTTTAGGTACATATCTTTTTAAATATCAATAATTTATGCTATATTTTAGCAGCTTGTAATTATTGATATTATGTATAAAGAAATTTTAAATCTTCAGGAAGTAATTGAGTTAACTGGCCTCAAACGCAATACGATTTATTGCCTCCGTTATGCCGGTAAAATCCCTCACTTCAAATTTGGTCCCCGATTATTAAGATTTAAACGATCTGAAATCCTGTATTGGATGGAACATCGAAATGAAGAAACAGCAGCCAGTTAACGGCGTGTGCAATTCATTAAAGATATTGACATTGAAGGCGGCCGGCATCGGAACCGGGCGTGCATCCCTGGGAGGTTGCCGGTCCTGCCTTCATAACTGGATGCACAATGAAGAAAAAAGATACTTTTCAATTTCAGATACCTGAAAAATTGATCGATAAGATCAGGGAAACCGAAAAAACACCTCCCAAAATACCAGGATTCAAGTCATCGAATTTAATGGAATTGATTCACCTGGTATGCACCCGGATAATTGATACCGGATATTCACAGCTTAAAATGAAATATCTGAAAAAGATCGTACCAACAGCCGATCAATACATTCATTTTCTTTTGAAGGAGAAAATAATACAACGGGACGGGCAATACATCCCAAAAAGTAAGGCATATGGATACCGGATTAATCCAAAATACCAAAGCAAATTAATTTCAATTCAGAATAATGATGCAAAGCTATTGAGGCGGATCAGGAGCATTAATTCATTCAGTAAATCAGGCGGATCATTGACTAAAAAGTGGATTCAGAATTTTAGTATCAATCCTGCAGCCCTGACATTTGCAGAAAATAACTTTATCAATTCTAAAAGTTTAAATTATGCCATTGCAGCCATTCATAAAATAATGAATGAAGAAAAATTCCTGAAAATTGATACAACGGCCGGCCGGCTGCATACGAATATAACTAATTTACCTAAAGAATTGAGGCAATTCATCATTGCATCCAAAGGCCAAAAGTTAATAGCAAACATCGATATTAAAAATTCACAGCCCTATTTCAGTACATTGATATTTACTGATCCGCAAAAGATCGCAGAATATGCCAAAGGAAAAAACTTGCATATGATTCTAAAAACTTTGCAAGCACAACTAAATGAAGACGTTAAGCAATATATAAATTTAGTATGTGAGGGCAAATTTTATGAATACCTGGTTACTGAATTTGATAAAAGAGGTTTGAATTTTGACCGGGATCAGGTAAAGAAATCTGTTATGCTGATTCTATTTGATGCAAACTGCCATATGTTTAAGGAAAGAAAAATATTTGCAGAGCTATTTCCTACAGTACATGCTACATTCAACCTGATAAGAGGTAACAGCAAGGGGGATCACTTTACAAGCTTCAAAAGATTCTCCATTCTATTGCAGGCCATTGAAGCACACACGGTATTAAACATCATTCACAGACGGATCATCAAAGAACATCCCGACATTATCACATTTACGGTGCATGATTCTATTTTAACGACCTCCGCGCCTGAATTGATCCGGGATATTATGACAGAAGAGTTAACGAAATTTTGCGGCCGAAAACCTATTTTAAAGATTGAAAAACTGATTAATAATGAAACTAAAGATAGAAGGATAAATAGAAAGAAAGAGAAAGGGAAACAGTGAAGCAACGGGCAAAGCAAAGTATTATGATTCTAAAACCTTTGTAAAGTATTGAAGTTGAATACCATGCGAAAATAGAGCAAAGCGGAGGGATTTATTTAATAGTCAAAACATTTAAAGATTTTATTCATCAATGGAATTTAATATGAAAAAACTCATTCAGTACATTAAAAGAAAGCGGGATCAGCTTAAAAAGTTTATGGAAAAAGAAATAATAATTCACATAAAATATTAACTGGCAGTATTTTTGCACAAAAGTTGTGTAAATCTTATGGCAAAATTTGAGAAAGGACATAAAAAGATACCAGGATCAGGCATGAAACTAGGCCAGAAGACGGAAAAGGTGCAAGCCTGGGAAGAGCTGGGCAATTACTTTTGCAATGAGGGGGCGCAAAAATATCTATCCTACATCACTTCATTGAATGGCGAAGTTTTTGCGCGGCGTTATGAATCGATGGCAGAATACTTCAAATCAAAACAGGCGCGCCATGAGGTCAGGTATGAACACCAGACCGATCCTGCATTGCTCGAAGCCATTGCAAAGGCATTTGATCTCCCGGACTATTCGCCATTGGATGACCTATAAAAAGAACCCTCCATATATAAACTTTCAAGGCAATGAATTGATAAAGTTGAACGATCTTTTTATGATAGCTTTTTTCTGTTTATCCGGTTTTATTCAAAATATACCCGGTACATTAAAAAATATTTTCTACATTGCAGAATATTAACCAATTTAATTCAAGTCTTATGAAAAAGTCATTATCTTTTCTTATTGTTTGCTTACTTATTGCTTGTTCAGGTGGGTTTAAGGAAAAAGGCGAAATTAAACTTAAAAATGGGGAAGGTCAGGAGGTTTCAATTCCTTATCAAATAAATGGGTTTACTGATTTTAGCAAAATTGTATCAAAGGACGATTTTTTTATCATTGTGCAGAAAGCATCGGATGAGGCAAAAACAAGATGCAAATATAAACCAACCTATGTGCCAGTAAGTATTGATATTTTTAATAAACACGATACAATAACAACGCTTCATTCTTTCACTGCAAAAAATGCCTTTGGAGTCCCTGATGAACTAAGATCATATTGCAAATTTAAAGGAACCGATATTATTGATTCGTTTTAATTTGAAGTATGCCGGATTTTGATCGATCAGGGGGGGGGCACTTAGATACCTTTTCCCGGTGAACGTACGCAAAACTCTGGCATGTATATTTAAATCTGGCATCATTACAGCCTCCACAATGAATTAACTTTTACAAGCAATAACATTAATGCATAGTGCCATTAATCACGTCTAATGAATAAATTTTATGAACTCTCAGGCAATTAACTAAAAAATCTTAACACCATGAAAAAATCCATGTACTTAATTTTAACTGTATTGCTCTTAGCAAGCTGTGAATCCAAGCAGGCTAAGATTATCAAAGATTATGAGCAAAAAATAGATGAAAATACAGTTATAGATTTAAACCTTAAGGTTAAGGAATTAGATCAAATTGGTTTAGCCTTTGCCAAAGATAGTTTTGATCATTATGTAGTTTTAACAGATAGCTTGGCAGATATTATTAAGTGGGAATATAAATCTAAATTAGATAATAATCAGTTTGATTACAATTTAGAAGAAATTAAATATAAATATGAAACTGATCCTACTATGAAGAAACTAATTAAAGAAATAATGGATGCTATACAAGATGGCATTGAAATTGAAAAGAGAGTATTAAGTAAAATTGAAAATAAGGATTATAGAAAAATTACCGATGAAATGGACGCTTTACTTGATAAAAGGGATCAATTTATAAATCAAGATAGTGTTATCGGTAATATTTGGGAATGTAAATATTCTATATTAAATCCTATGCTTAATAATGCAAAGCAGACCTTAAATGCAAAATATCTTTTTTCGTCTGATAATGAAAATTTAATTCGAAAAATTAAAGATTAAACCGGCATGAAAGGTCATTTTAGGCCGGTATGTTACTGAAAATGTTACTTTATTTATTTCTGACCTTCTGAAACCCTTGTGGGATGTGGGAGATTCGAACTCCCGACCTCATGCGTGTGAAGCATGCGCTCTGAACCAACTGAGCTAACATCCCAATATTTCAATTTAGATTCGAACTCCCAACCTTCCCGAGTGACTCGGGACGCTCTGAACCAATCCCGAAACGCTTGAAATTTCTTTGAAATTTCTTAGCGTTTCGTGGATCCTCGAAAAATCAGCCCCGCAAAGCGGGACGATTTTTCGGGACGGAGCTAACATCCCGATCTGTCATGCAAAGGTAAAAATAATTCCGGATTTAAAATATTCAAATCTATACTGAAACTTAAGGCAAATGCGAAGCATTTTCCTTTTAGTTTCAGTTATGCCGAGAGAAACAGCGGCTATAAAACCATGGAAGAATGCATAATGGAATGTTGAATATTGAATATTGAATGTTGAAGGTTGAATGTTGAATTTTTATCACCAATAACTAATGACCAATAACCAATACCCAATAACTAATACCCAATAACCAACGACAGGTCTTTCGGTTTTACAATGCCTTTTTCCGTGATAAAAGCAGTAATTAGCCCTGCAGGTGTTACGTCGAAAGCCGGGTTCAGTGCTGCCGACCCGGGTGAACAAACCAGAATTCTCTCTTTTTTGCCATCTTTTGTTAATCCTTCCTGGAAGAGAACTTCTTCCGGGTCACGTTCTTCGATGACGATCAT
>Ga0247841_10000734_pt1 | contig 82410 bp, 91 predicted proteins | sample LaCruzMarch2015__2_FD_192410 | JGI IMG/M metagenome (GOLD analysis project Ga0247841, IMG submission 192410) | Freshwater microbial communities from meromictic Lake La Cruz, Castile-La Mancha, Spain - LaCruzMarch2015_18m | ecosystem: Environmental > Aquatic > Freshwater > Lake | place: Spain... | reverse complement strand
TTTTTCCCCACTTTCAACCCCCCTCACCCACTAACACTCCACCACCCTCCCTGCGAAAAATTGGGCATAAAAAAACCGCCCAGATAGGCGGTAGGCGACTCTTAATGCAGCTTAATTCTGGTTGTTACGCCGATCCCATCTCTCCTCGAGCCCTTGCCCCCACCCCGGCTTTTTTACCCCTTTAAAGCCAGTTTTCACCGTGAGGTTGGTGATGAAGAGCAACAATCCAGCCAGACAGATTAGAAATGCAATCACTCCCACTGCGGTGACCTGAGCGATCAGACCGCTGATCAAAACCAGCAAACCAACTACCACAATGCTTAAGCCCAAGAGCGCCCGAGAGCCCTGGCGGGTGCGAGCCTTACCGGTCAAGGTAGATAGCAGCCGTGGATCCTCTTGCTCCAATGCAGCCTCCATCTCAGCAAGAAGTTTTTTTTCGTGGTCAGAAAGTGCCATATTCGAAATATAGAGCACTTGGCGATATTTTTAAACCTAAAGGCTCACTCTTCTTCGTGATCTTCAACCAACCTGGCTGGGCGCAGACTGCCTCTGCCAAATTTGGCTTTAATCCGGTCAATCGCAGAATCGGCTTGACGCCAACTGCTGGCACGTTCGCCCAAAACCATCTGGTGCAGCTCCTCATTGACCACCAAGGAATCTAATGAGACCCCAACTAATCTAATTAGCGCTCGATCAAGATGCAGGTTTAGATATAGCTTTTTCACCACCTCAAATATCTCTTGGGTTCCAGAAACTGGCAGATCCAAACTCTTTGATCTAGTTATTGTTTTAAAATCTGCAAATCTGACTTTAATTGAAACTGTGTTGGTGGCAAAGTTTTTCTCTCGCATTCGTTCTACACTTTTCTCAGTCAATCTTAAGAACTCCTTTAAGATCTCCTCCGATTGATCTAGATCGGTATCAAATGTTTCAGAGGCGCTGATGCTTTTTTCAATATGCACACTTTCAACATCTCGATAATCCCTACCCCAAGCCAACTCATAAAGTGAAGCACCACTTGCTTGGCCTAAAACCCTAATTAATGTACTACGCGGCGTATTGGCAATATCGCCAACTGTCATTAAGCCAATCTTTGCTAATTGCTCATTAGTTTTTGGTCCAACTCCCCATATTTCCTTAGCTGGCAGTGGGTGAAGAAACTCCAAAACTTTTCCTGGATCTATCTCCAGCACCCCATTTGGTTTACAGTGATTTGAAGCGATTTTTGCGATAAATTTGTTGTGGGCAATTCCAACAGAACATGTGATTCCTTCACGTGCTTCAACCTCTTTTCTAATTGAATCGGCAATTTGTCTGCCGGTGCCAAGAAGTTTTCTTGCCCCTGTCACATCTAAGAACGCTTCATCCAGAGAGATCGGTTCGACTAAGGGCGTAACATCTTCAAAAATTTTCATCACACTCTCTGAGACCTCTGCGTATCTAGCCATATCAGGGGCAATAAAAACCGCGTGCGGTGCTAAAGCTTTTGCCTTATAAATTGGCATCGCAGCTTTGATACCAAATTTTCTTGCTTCATAATTTGCGGCTGAGACCACACCACGTCTGCCTGCGCCAACAACTACAGCTTTGCCTTTTAATTTTGGATTATCTTTTTCTGCAACCGATGCGTAGAAAGCATCCATATCTACATGCAAAATGGTTGCAAATCCCTCGCTAAAACTCATAAATTTTCCACAAAAAAATCGTTAGACATACCTTAAGTTTAGGTTATATACCTGAGAGTAATGACTAGGCTGGTAATTAAACGAATAGATCAAGCCAAATTGGTGAGAATCTCTGAAAGGTAAATAAGGGAATACATGTCAATTACTGAACTTTTACTAGTTGTTGGACGGGTGCTTTTTGCGCTCTTGTTTATTAGCTCTGGAATTTCGCATATAACCAAAAATGCTGCGATGACAAGCTACGCTCAATATAAGAAGATACCAATGGCAAAGTTTGCCGTTTACATAACCGGAGTAATGCTCGTGCTAGGTGGGCTTTATATTGCACTTGGTTTCTATGCTGACCTAGGCGCACTATTACTTGCTGCATTCTTACTTCCCACCGCCTTCTTAATGCACCCATTCTGGAAAGAGAGTGATGCGACTGCTAAGCAAAACGAGAGCATCTCTTTTTTCAAAGATCTTGCATTAGCTGGTGCGGCAATGATTATTTTCGCACTACTTCGCGGTGGCGCAGATTTTGGAAACACGGTAGGAACTCTGCTTTTCTTTGGCTAATATTTAAACAAACCGCCCCTACTTTTTTATACTTTGGGGCGGTTTTCTCATGATTAACCACATTTGTATGAAAGCATCGCCTCATGGAGATATCGCTAATTCTGACCGCATTGATCAGTGGCGGCTTTATTGGCGCAGTCCTTGGCTTTATCGGTGCAGGTGGCGCAATGGTTTCAGTCCCAATTTTGTTATACCTATTTGATTTCACACCAATTAACGCCACAACCGCAGCCTTAGCGGTAGTTTTCTTAGCAGCAATATCTGGCTTGGCGCCAAAATTTAAAAGTGGCGATGTGTTAGTCAAAGAGGCTTTAACAATTTGGGCGCTGGGATTGTTAACAAACATCGGTTTAGGTTTAATCGTTACCAAAATACCTGACAGAGTTATCTTAATTGGATTTTCCTTAGTCCTTCTTGGCGCAGCGTATTCAATGATTAAATCACCAGTTAAAGCTCAACCAGAGAAGAAGATGCCGGTCTGGGCACTACTTTTGCTCTCGTTGTTAATTGGTGCATTAACTGGCCTCTTTGGCATTGGTGGTGGCTTTTTAGCAATTCCGATCTTGGTGTTGTTTTTTCACACTCCCCAAAATAAGGCAGCGGGAACCTCGCTACTAATTATCGCCCTCAATTGCCTCACCGCCTTTATTGCGAAGTTCGCCATTTGGGATCAAATCAATTGGCGCTACCCTTTAATTATCGCCCTGGCAGCGATTGTGGTTGCTCGAGTTGCTTCAAAACTTGCAGCACAAACACCGACTGTTCACCTAAAACGAGGATTCGCCCTGCTACTACTTTGCATTGCCTGCTTTACTATATTAACTCAGACTTAAATCAGTCATTTAAAAGGAGTGCAAGTTGAAAAATCAAAGAATGATCTCGATGGAGTTCTTGGGAACAGGAATTTTGGCAGTAGCAATCGTGGGTTCAGGACATATGGCAATCGACCTGCAAGCAGATTCAGGGATGGTTTTATTCATAAATGCATTAGCTACCGCAATCGGTCTAGCCCTAGTCATCAAAATCGGTATGAAGGTTAGTGGATCTCATTTCAACCCCGCGGTTACCTTGGTTATGTTGCTGCTAAAGAAAATAACTCCACAGCTTTCAGTTTTTTATATCTCTGCACAGATAATTGGTGCAATCGCAGGTGTGGGGTTTGCAAATCTGCTTTTTGATCAAAAAGCATTGGATCAATCATCAATTGAGCGCAACGGTTCAAATCTTTTCTTTTCGGAGATTTTTGCAACAGCAATTTTACTTTGGATTATTTTACGTTTTCCCAAGCGAGATGACTTAATTGCAATATATGTTCCACTTTGGATTTTTGGAGCAATATTGTTCACCTCAAGCACCTCATTTGCCAATCCAGCAATCACCATTGGTCGTATTTTTACTAGCTCGGTGGTCGGAATTTCACCTGAATCAGTAATTGCATTTATTGCAGCACAATTAATTGGTGCAAGTTTGGGTTTATTGGCCGCTAAAAATATTACAAATACAAATAAGGAAGTCAATGAGTAAACCTTCAGTCTTATTTGTTTGCGTACATAACGCAGGTCGTTCACAAATGGCTGCCGCCTTCTTAACTCATTTAGCCGGGGACCGTGTTGAGGTGAGATCTGCAGGCTCCGCTCCCGCAGACAGTATCAATCCTGCGGTAGTTGCAGCGCTGCAGGAAATCGGAATTGATATTTCACATGAACAGCCAAAAGTTTTAACAACATCGGCGGTTGAACAATCTGATGTTGTTATCACCATGGGGTGTGGTGATGCTTGTCCCTTTTTTCCAGGCAAGCGCTACTTGGATTGGGTATTGCAAGATCCGGCGGGCCAAGGTGTCGCCGATGTCAGACCCATTCGAGATGAGATTCGCAAGTTGGTTGAGGAATTAATTCCAACCTTGTTTAAATAACTACTGGCTTACCATTTTCAACCCAGGCGATTATTCCGCCAGTTAGATTAAATGTTGAAGTAAAACCTATTTCCTCCATCTTGCTAGCCGCATCAGCCGAACGTTTTCCCGAGCGGCAATAAATTGCGTAGGTTTGCCCTTTATCAAGAGTGGATATGCCAGAGGCGAAGTGCTCCGATAAAACATCAAAATTTATTGAATTCGCAATATGACTCTCGGCATATTCAGCTGGGGTGCGCACATCAAGCACAACTACCGTTTTCTCCGCAATCTTTGAATCGAATGAAGTTGCATCTAGGTTTATCATCAGAAGGTAATCTTATCTACATGAAAGCATTAGTTGAAAGCCATGAGCACCACCCCTTTCCAAGATGGGGAGCTCTAAATAGGTTTTATGCAGTGACACCAGCCATGACAGGTGGTAATAAGTGATAACAGTTGTTTACTTTTGGCGGATTAGTAAAGTAGCTCTCCCCATAGCTATTCTAAATATGGCAAGTAATAAATTACTGTTAAAAAAAATTCCAGGTATCTCATTTATCAAATTGCTAGGTACTGGTAAAGGTGAAACTTTCACACCAAAAGATGCTGATCAGTTTCGTTGGGGAATCCTAGTTACTATTAATGAAGATAAACTTGATCAATTAGAGAAATCATTGGTGTTAAAGTTATGGCGAAAAATCTCCTCAAATGAGTATCACGCTATATTAAAACCAATTTCCTCTCATGGATATTGGTCTGGCAAGCAACCTTTTGAGGTAGAAAAATTTGAATGGAGCGGAAAAATTGTTGCAATTACTAGGGCTCGAATTGTTTGGCGAAAGAATTTTCAATTTTGGCGTGCTGTTCCGCCAGTCACTTTAAGTTTGCACCAATCCCAAGGATTATTAGCTGCAATCGGAATTGGAGAGGCACCGATCGGTCTGCAGGGAACTTTTTCAATCTGGGAAAGTGGAGCTGCGTTGCGGGAGTTTGCCTACAAAGGAAATGCCCATGTCGAGGCAATCAAGGCGACGGAGAGCAACAAGTGGTACTCCGAAGAGCTATTTGCAAGGTTTGCCGTAATTGCGGAGCAGGGCGTACTGCTTTAGTACGGCACAATTACCCCTATGTCGCTGCGCCAATTTTATCCAAGGAAAAACTCTCGCCGCCAAGTATCTAGTTGGAAATTGATTGTCTTGTATACAACCTTGGTGGTGGCAATTGGATTACAGATTTCATACCCACTAATTGAAGGTGAAGCACTTCGAGTTGTCACAATTGCAACAGTTTATTGGGCTGCTGCCGCAATGTTTTTGCATGCAATTATCACCTATGGAATGGTTTATGCATTGCAGTTTATTTCGATTACTTTTATATACTCTCTTGGAGTTGAACAAATAGGTAGCAGAACTGGCTGGCCCTTTGGAAGTTATGAGTACTCAGGAACATTGGGTTATCAAATTTATGGCGTCCCGTTGGTTGTGCCATTTGCTTGGGTAATGTTGGCGCACCCACTACTTATTGCGGCGAGAAAAGTAACAAAAAATTGGGTTTTTTTATATGGTGGAGTTGGGATGATGGCCTGGGATTTGTTTTTAGATCCTCAAATGGTTGCCGAGGAGAGATGGACTTGGGAATTTTCTGGCTCACATGTTCCGCTGCAGCCTGAAATTCCATTATCAAATGCTTTTGGGTGGCTGTTGACTGGAATGGGACTGATGGCAATATTAAATGCCGTACTTAGAATAGATCGACGAAAAGTAACAACATCATCTGCTGTTCCTGATTTCTTTTTAATTTGGACCTGGTTTTCTGGCGTAGTTGGAAATCTATTTTTCTTTGATAGAAGTGGTGTTGCACTCTCTGGCGGCATAGTATTTGGGTTAGTTATGATTCCTTACTTATTTTCTAGGCGATTTGGTCCGCCAACAAATATTTAATGGAGATTTTACTCCTACTAAATAGCTTGGCACTGGCTTTAGTAATAATCAATAGCTTTACAATCCGGGTCATAAAAAATCAGAAAAATACAATTAATCACTCTGTTTCAATTTTAATTCCAATGCGAAATGAGCAGACAAATGTTCAAGGTTGCTTGTCATCAGTTATTGAGCAAAAAGGTTTAGCAAATTTTGAGGTGATTGCATTAGATGACAACTCTGAAGATGCAACAAAATCTTTGATAACAGCTTTTGCCTCTGTAAAGACCATTACGGGCAGTAACCCACCAGATAAATGGCTGGGAAAGTTGTGGGCTTGCCAGCAGCTAGTAGAGGCTAGCACTGGGGATTATTTGGTTTTTCTAGATGCTGATGTTCGGCTGAGTGAAAATGCAGTTGCAAGCGCGATTGCACAAATGGGTGATTGGGATTTCTGCTCGCCCTATCCTCGGCAGATAGTGAACGGCTTCATTCAAAGGATCTTTCAACCATTACTGCAATGGTCATGGCTAGTATCGGTGCCCTTACTGATAAGTCAAAAGTTTTCAATTAAATCTATGGCTATTGCCAATGGACAATTTTTAATAATAAAACGAGATGCATATTTAAGATCTGGTGGTCATGCATCGGTGAAATCAGAAGTTTTAGATGATTTGATGTTAGCCAAAAGGCTATTGGGAGCAGGATTTAAGGGTGGAGTAACTGAAGCAAGTGCTATTGCAAGTTGTCATATGTACAGCACCGGTAAGGAATTAATTAAGGGATATCAAAAATCTTTGTGGAAGGCTTTTGGTTCTATTCCTGGAACTTTAATTGCAATCTTCTTGTTATTTGTCACCGGTGTGCTGCCGTTTTTAGCTGCTGTAACGGGCTCACCTTTTGGATTAATCGCCTTTGGATTAATAGTGCTTAGTAGGATAACTGCCGCCCTTCGCACAGGTGGATTACCAAATACCGCACTCCTTCACCCAGTTGCTATTACCTTTCTAATTGGCTTAATTATTTACTCTTGGTTTGGGAAAGTGACCAAGACATTAACTTGGCGGCAGAGACTGGTTGCTTAAATGGCAAAGATTTCAATAATTGGCGCCGGGATAGGTGGCATGAGCGCTGCCGCTCGTCTTGCTAAAAATGGGCACGATATAACAATATTTGAAAATAGTGATCGCTCCGGTGGTAAGTGCAGGACAGAGTGGTTTGGTGATTATGCATTTGATACCGGACCTTCACTCTTAACGCTGCCAGCTGTTTACCGAGATCTTTTCTTGAAAACTGGAAAGCGATTAGAACACATACTGGAGTTGACCCCGGTGGATCCAGCCTTTAATTATCACTTTGCTGATGGTAAATCTGTGCTCTTTCCCAACTTATCCAATCCCAAGACATACGAGGTGATTGAAAATTCCTTTGGAAAAGAGGCAAGTATCGGCTGGGAAAAAATAATTAACCGTGCAGAGCGAATGTGGGAAGTTTCTAGAGAACCATTTGTTGAATCAGAGTTAACCTCGATCTGGCCATTGCTGAAAAACAAAAATTTGATCAAACAAATTTCAGAGATTGCCCCATTTACCTCATTGCGAAAACTTGGAAGTAAATTTCATTTAGATCCACATCTACAAATGATTATTGATAGATATGCCACCTACACCGGTAGTGATCCAAGAACGGCTCCTGCAGTGTTGCTTACAATTGCATTTGTAGAAAGCACATTTGGGGCCTGGCATATTAAAGGTGGAATTGGCCAACTCTCCGTTGCACTTGAACAACGATGTAGAGACCTAGGTGTGAATTTTGAATTTAACACTCAAGTTGAAAAGATTATGACGGCAAGCAACAAGGTCACTGGGATTAGAACCTCCACTGGAAAAACTGTTAATTCAGATTTAGTGGTTGCAAACGCCGATACTGAGTACGTTTATAACAAATTGTTAGACAAGTCTGTATCGGCTGCGCGCAGTGAGCGACGCAAACTAAGAGTGGCGACTAAGTCTCTGGCTGGATTTTCCCTACTTTTAGGATTAGACAATTCAAAGGGCAGCCCAGTGCATATCAATCACCACAATGTTTACTTTCCTAAAGATTACGATGCAGAGTTTGATGAGATATTCAACAAAAAGGTTCCGGTAACAGATCCAACTATCTACATTTGTGCACCAAAAGATGGCTCTATGGTCTCAGCACCAAATAAAGAATCTTGGTTTGTGCTAGTTAACGCACCTCGCCATGACCTGGAAAACGGATGGAATTGGGAGAACGGAGCAGCTGCTTACGCCCAATCAATTATCAATAAGCTCGATAAGTTGGGACTAAATGTTTCAAATCGCCTAGAGCTTATGAAGTACCGAACTCCTGCCGATTTAGAGAATTATGCAATGGCGCCAGGTGGTTCGATATATGGAACCTCAAGTAATAATGCAGTTTCTGCATTTCTACGTAGTAAAAATCGATCAAAAGTTAAAGGGCTATTTTGTGTTGGGGGCTCTACGCATCCTGGGGGTGGGCTACCGTTGGTGGGAATTAGTGCAGAAATAGTTTCTAACGCTATTGGAAAAGCTTAACTCAATTTCCTATACGCAAGCCTGCTAACCATGAAAAGGCTAATACACTGCAGAATTAACCAAATGAAAGTTATTTCATTAAGCATCTCGATACCAAATTGAAATGCAATCAATAATACGAAAATGAATGAGGCTCGTACTGGACGCTCAGCAGGGGTAACAACTCCCACTTCATGAACTCCTAGTCCCCCAGCACGGGCTCGCAAATACTCCTGAACCGAGGCGATAAGAAGTACTGCAATCAACAAATTCATACCCACACCAATTTTGTATAACGCCAGAACCCAAAAGAACTCGGTAATTCGGTCTGCCAGGGAATCTAGTAATGCTCCCCATTTAGAACTCTTGCCGGTAAGGATCGCCAGGCTGCCATCAATTCCATCACATATAAGTGATATGACTAAAAGTATTGGTGCCCAAATAGTTTGCGCGTATAGATAAAGAATGATTCCAAAAAAAAGTCCCGAAATTGTTAAAGCATTTGGAGTGACACCAATTCTAGAGAGCGGTTTTGAGATTAAATAAGATATGTTTAACCAAGCCTTCACAACTCCACTCACCTGAGCATCACCATGCAATTTGCTCCATGCTGTTAGGAATTCTGATTTATTCATCTCTTCACCATGCCCAAATTTCTTGCAATTTTGATTGTTGAATCTGCAGAATTCATAGTATAAAAATGGATACCTGGCACATTCATTTCAAGTAACTTACTACCCATCTCGGTAGCAATATCTATGCCAATCTCTCTCACTACGTTTACATCCTCAGAGTGATCTTTAAATCTCGTTAGAATCTGTTCCGGTATCTGCATTCCACTGAGCTCGACCATCCGATTCAGCTGCTTGAGATTTGTAATGGGAAGTATTCCAGCGATAATTGGTAATTTAGAACCTCGTTTACGAAGTCTTTCGACTAGTTGCTGCCATTTGTTAACATCAAAGAAGAACTGAGTTGTGGCAAAAGAAGCTCCCAACTCCTCCTTGCGCAGCAGAACTTCAATATCTTTATCCAGATCAAAATTTGAGGAAGGGTGCCCATCAGGAAAAGCTGCAACGCCCACCTTTAAGTCTTTCGATTCAATTGCTAATTCAACCAACTGATCTGCGTGATCAAACCCTCCTGGTATAGATTGCCAATTAGATCTCGGTCCACCTGGCGGGTCTCCACGCAAAGCTAAGATACTTTCTATTCCAGCTTTTTTATACTGGTCTAAAACTTTACTCAATTCGCTTTTAGTTGATCCAACACATGTTAGATGCGCAACTGTTGGAATTGAAGTTCTTGCGGTAATTTCAGTTGTAACTCGAATAGTTCGATCCCTGGTAGATCCGCCAGCGCCATAGGTCACCGAAACAAAATCTGGCTTCAAAGGCGCAAGTTGTGCCAAGACCTGCCAGAGTCGCTCCTCGCCACTTATATCTTTGGGAGGGAAAAACTCAACCGACAAAGTGGGGGCGCTCTGATCATTGCTCACAGCAGGCAGGGTACCGTTGCACCGTGAGTTTTGCTGTGACCAACGATATTAAATCGATGCGCTCTGCCATAAATCAAGCGTTAAATGAGTTCATCCAACAAGAGAATAAATACCTGGCAGGAATTGGTCCAGAGCTCAATCCAATCGCAGAGGCTGTGGAAAAATTTTTGTTAGATAGCGGCAAAAGATTACGCCCACTTTTTGCCTACGTTGGACTCTTAGGAGCGGGCATCCAACCAAATAAATCTATGTTAAGAGCGATAGCAAGTCTTGAGTTAGTTCATGTTTGTGCACTTATTCATGATGATGTAATGGATGGCTCTGATACTAGAAGAGGTGCACCAAGTATTCACAAGGCATTTCAGAGCATGCATGAAAAGAATAAACTTGAAGGATCACCAGAAAAATTTGGGGTGGCATCTGCAATTTTAATTGGCGATCTAGCACTGATTTGGTCTGCGCAAATGCTTCACACCTCGGGCCTAATGACCGAAGAATTAATCTCGGTACTGCCCGTTTATGATGAAATGCGAGTCGAACTTATGGCTGGTCAGTATCTAGATGTTTACGAACAGTCACTTGGAACTCAAAGTATTGAGAGATCTCTAAAGGTTGCTAGGTTCAAATCAGGAAAGTACACAATCCAACGACCATTGCACTTTGGGGCAGCTTTAGGAAAGGCTGATGCAGAGATAATTTCCGCTTACACAAATTTTGGAATTCCGCTTGGTGAAGCTTTTCAGTTGCGCGATGATTTGCTCGGCGTTTTTGGTGACTCATCCGAAACTGGTAAACCTAGCGGTGATGACCTGCGCGAAGGAAAGCGCACCGTATTGATGGCGGTTGCCATGGATAAATCCACTAAAACGCAATTAGATGAGATTAAAAAATTGTTTGGAGACGCAAATCTCACCTCTGCGCAAGTTCAGATGCTGCAGGAAGTAATTATTGAGACAGGTGCTGTTTCTCACATCGAATCTATGATTGAAGAGTTCACATCTACTTCACTCTCAGCCTTAAATCATGATGGAATTACCCCAATTGGTAAGCAACTATTAGCCGAGTTAGCAATACTTGCTACGAGTAGAAAGATTTAATTGTGCCAGCAAAGGTAAAAGGACCAACCGATAATGTCGTAATTGTCGGTGCAGGACTTGCTGGGCTCAGTGCTGCGCTGAGGTTGGCTGGTGCTGGTCGAAAAGTAACTGTTGTTGAACGCGAGTCTGTCCCAGGTGGCAGAAACGGTTTACTGAGTAAAGCCGGGTACTCATTTGATACTGGCCCATCTGTATTGACCATGCCAGATTTAATTGCTGATGCGCTTGCCTGTGTTGGTGAGGATATAAAAGATTGGTTGGATTTAATCCCACTTAAGCCGCTCTATCGTGCATTTTATGACGATGGATCTCAACTTGATGTTCATTCTGACACAAATCAGATGCAGGCAGAGATTGCCAAAACAATTAGTCCAGCCGAGGCGATTGGCTACGGTAAGTATGTAGATTTTGTTACTAAGTTATATAAATATGAAATGAATGATTTTATTGATAGAAATATTGATTCACCCTTAAATTTATTGACACCAAATCTAGCCAGACTGGTTGCTTTAGGAGGCTTTCGTAAGCTATCCCCCAAGGTAAATCAATTTCTAAAGGATCCTAGAACGCAAAAGGTTTACTCATTTCAGGCTATGTACGCGGGTGTCAGCCCCCAACAAGCATTAGCGATTTATGCCGTAATTGCATATATGGATTCAGTAAATGGCGTTTTCTTTCCTAAGGGTGGAATGCATGCTGTTCCTAGAGCTATGGCTGCAGCAGCAGAAAAACATGGAGTGACCTTTAAATATAACTCTACAGTTACCAAAATTGAAAAAAGTAATGGCAGAGCAACCGCAGTCATTACTGAATCAGGTGAGCGAATAACTTGCGACGTGGTTGTTTTAAACCCAGATTTGCCAGTTGCTTGGCGCGATTTATTAGGTGGTCAACCAAGATCCGTAAGACGACTTAAATATTCACCCTCTTGCGCCACATTGCTGATTGGATCAAATAAGAAATATGACCATCTTGCCCATCACAATATTCATTTTGGTAAATCTTGGGCAGGTGTATTTGATGAATTGATCAACAAAAAAACTTTAATGAGTGACCCGAGTATTTTAGTGACGCTACCTTCCAAAGATGACCCAACGCTTGCACCTGCCGGCAAATCCTCATACTACGTTTTGTTTCCAACCCCGAACCTAACTGCCGATATAGATTGGAACAAAATAGGTCCTAGGTATCGGGATGAAATGATTAAAGCTTTAGAGGATCGCGGTTACACCGGATTTGCAAGTGGAATCGAAGTTGAACACCTAACCACGCCATTAGATTGGCAAAAACAAGGAATGGAGGCAGGCGCTCCTTTTGCAAGTGCACACACCTTTTTTCAAACTGGGCCGTTTAGGCCAAAAAATATTGCCAAGGGTTATGAGAACATAGTTTTTGCTGGCTCTGGCACTCAACCTGGAGTAGGTGTACCAATGGTATTAATCTCTGGCAGATTGGCCGCAGAAAGAATTGTCGGACCAGTAAAATAGAAATGAATGAACTAACCGCAGCTGGGATAGTTGATCCAAAATTGCGCGCTTCATATCAAGCATGTAAAAAACTTAACTCAAAACATGGCAAGACTTATTATCTGGCCACACTCCTATTACCACCAGCCAAGCGACCACATGTACACGCTTTATATGGCTTTGCCCGCTACGCAGATGAAATCGTAGATGATTTGGCATCAAATCTAACTGTGAATGAAAAAGCAGTAGCCCTAAAAAAATGGAGTGATCAAGTGCTATTAGATATGAAATCTGGTAGAAGTAATGATCCAATTGCGGCAGCTGTTGTTGACACTGCAATTAAGTTCAAAATACCCATTGCCTATTTTGAATCATTCTTGCATTCAATGCGTATGGATTTAACAGTGACGCAATATCAAAGTTATGAGGATCTTCATGAATATGTCTACGGTTCAGCGGCAGTAATTGGTCTACAGATGGTTGCAGTTCTGGGCACAACATCCTCTGAAGCAGTAGTTTTGGCAAACGAGGCAGCAGAAAAATTAGGAATTGCCTTTCAATTGGCTAACTTTATTCGAGATGTGGGTGAAGATTTGGATCGTGGACGGGTGTATCTACCGATGAATGAACTTGAAGCCCATGGTGTTAGCCGCCAAATGTTAGAAGCAAGAGTCCTAACACTTGAGATAAAAAATGCCCTTAAAGAGCAGATTCAAAGAGTAAAAAGATTGCAAAAAGAATCTGTGCCTGGAATACAACTACTAACTCCTGGCGCTCGAGAGTGTATCCAAGCTGCTAGCGAGCTCTACTGTGGAATTGTTGATGAGGTTGAAAAAATTGATTATCAAATATTTACTAAACGCGCCAAGACCTCAACATGGCGAAGATTTAGGGTTGCCTTACCGGCTTATCTGCGGGCAACGGTTGCTCGGTAACTAATTTTTTTGCACACCTGCCCTGCCCCAATAAACCCATAAACTCATCACGCTTAGTACTAATGCAAATCCAAACAAAAGATCCTCAGCAGGTGCTGAGGCTATTCGAATACCCAATATTGCATCTGGGCTGTACATAACAATATTTCTTGAGGTAAGCCACCAATTAGTTAAAAGTTGAAATGGCAAAATAATTGAATAGCTGGTCCAAAATACTTTTTTTGTTGTCAATCTGCTTTTAATCATAAAGTGATCAAAAATAATTGCGAATAAGAATGCAACTACTGCAATATCGGTATAAACCACTATTCATCACCAACTGTCCAGTGCTTTTTCACAGTTCGCACTGCTTGAATTGTCATCAAAGCTGCGAGCGGTACCACGATGAAAAAAAGGAACTCTTCAAATGGGATCTCAAATGGACCAATAATTCCAAGTATCTGTGATTTATCAAAATACCAATGGCCTTGAGAGATTGCATAGGCATCCCATGCTAAAAAAAGTATTGCTACTGGAAAAATACTTAGGAAGGTCCGCTGGATGCGACGCAAAACACCAGTTTTTAAATACAGCTCCAACCAAAAGGATCCGAATACTGTGAACAAGATCATCGCCAAATAGCCAAACTTCATCACGTGGCAACTATAGACAATTTTTTAGTGCGCTAAGATATTAAACACGGGAGCTAAGAAATTTAGCTGAGAGGGTCTGACACTCAGGCCGACCGGTAGACCAGTTCGGTAATGCGAATTGGAAAGGATACCCACATGTCGCTTTTAGAAATATTTGCTTTCCTAACCTCACTTGCTGGTGTAAGCCTGGGCGTATTAGGACCTCGAATCACCTGGATTTTTTGGAATCTTGGAAGTTTGCTTTATGCAGCTTTATTTTTTCAATCCTCATACTATGCAAGTGCTGCACTTCAATTCGTATTTATTGCTGGTGGAGTTTGGGGATGGTTTGGTTGGGGGCCTAAGGGTGCAAAACCTAGAAAATTTACAGATCGGGAAAGAATTTTTCTGGTTACAAGTCTGATCGTATTTTCAATCACTTTGTGGCCTTTTCTGTTATATATCGGTGCAACCTCATCGGCTATCGAGTCTTTTGGTTTTGTTGGTAGCGTTATTGCCCAGTTGTTAATGGTTTGGCAGCGCTTTGAAGCATGGCCAATTTGGTTCATAGTAGATCTTGCATATACCTACCAATACTTTTCAGGCGGACTTTATTTAACCGCATTTTTATATTTAATTTTCACGGGAATTGCTGTGTGGGGATGGGTTCGTTGGCGCAGGGAAGCAGAAAAAACAATTAATGATTGAATATCCTGACTTGTTGGAGGAAATTAACAAGATTGATCCAACCCAACCTATTTGCTTGGCAATTGACGGAGTTGCAGGTTCAGGTAAGACAATTCTTGCATCAAAATTATGTGATGATCTCAAAAATTGTCAGGTTGTGCATATGGATGATCTATATGAGGGTTGGAATGACCCTATATCGCAAAGACTCACCACCAGAGTTATCAGAGAGTTACTAGCGCCATTCTCTGAGCAAATATCGGTGAGATATCAAAAATTTAATTGGGCATTAAATAAATTTGATAAATTCATTAATCTAGGAGTTCCAAATAGATTGATACTTGAAGGAGTAGGAGCTGGCCAAAGGGAGTTTCGAAAGTATTTTTCTAAAATTGTATGGGTTGAATATGACCCTCAGCAAGGTTTTGATCGTGTGATTGCGCGAGATGGTCAAGGCATAAAAGAAGAAATGAAAAATTTCTTAATAGACCAGAATAAACATTTTAATGCTGAATTAACCAAGAATGCTGCGGATTACATCATTTCTGGTGCGCCCTAAACTCTAATTTGAGGGCCCTTCCCTTAAACTTTAACTGTGTCTGATTTAACGGGTGAGCTGATAGATAATCGCTACCTCCTTCAGCGAAAATTAGCCTCCGGTGGTATGGCAACAATTTATGCTGGCATTGATACCCGTTTAGATCGTCCAGTAGCGGTAAAAATCATGCACCCTCATCTAGCGAATGATGAAGCCTTTGTATCAAGATTTATTAAAGAAGCAAAAGCTACTGCAGCCTTATCTCATCCCAATATAGTTTCAATTCAAGATCAGGGATGGAATCAAGGCGGCCCACCTGCAGTATTTCTAGTAATGGAGTTAGTAGAAGGCACAACACTTCGTGACTATTTAAATGAAAATTCTGGGCTTTCAATTGATCAGACATTACAAATAATAATTCCAGTGCTATCCGCCTTATCTGCCGCCCACAGAATTGGCATAATTCATCGGGATATCAAGCCAGAAAATATCTTGATATCAAAGGATGGGCGAATCAAGGTGGCAGATTTTGGATTAGCAAGAAATACAGCGGTGAATCAAACCATGACTGCTGAGTCGAGTGTAGTTCTAGGCAGTGTCTCCTATCTTTCACCCGAACAGGTTCAGCGCGGAGTCGCAGATGCTAGAAGTGATGTTTATGCAATCGGTATTGTTTTATTTGAAATGCTCACTGGATCAAAGCCATATGAGGGTGAAACCCCAATACAAATTGCCTACCGACATGTGAATGATCGTATTCCCAATATTCAAAGTATTAAGCCAAGTACTCCCGCAGCAATAGCTGAACTCATCTTTGCAGCCACTGCGCCAAATCCGGACCATCGGCCAAAAGATGCTGAAGATTTACTCAATAAGATTCGTGAAATTCAGATACAAATTGATCCAAAGCGTAGACAAATGAGTTTAGAGCTTGACCTGCCTCCTGTGGTTACAAAAAGTGGTAAGCGCGGAAAAGTGTCAGTAGCCTCAGCTTTTGGTGGCTTTAAGGAAAAGACATCTCAATTAATCTCATCTAAACCAATCAATGTAAGCAAAGCTGAGGACTCGGTGGGCACTAAAAGGCGAAAAGTATCAAGAAGAGTCAAACGCAATCGAATTATTGCTTTGCTGTTGCTAGCTAGTTTGATTTTTGGTGGCTATCAATTAATCGGAGTGGGAAAAATTGCAGTTCCTTCACTTGCCGGATTGACACAATCTGAGGCCAAATCAACCCTGGCTGAGATTGGTCTTGCATCCGAAATTACAGATGAAGTCTTTGATGAAGACATACCTAAGGGCAAAGTAATATCTTCCAAACCAGCTGGGGGTGGCAAGGTTTCACCCGATGGTGTTGTTGGACTTGTGATATCTAAAGGTCAGGAGCGAATACAAATTCCAGATCTTAAAGGGGCAACCCCTGACGTCGCTTCCCAACAACTAGCAGCACTGGGCTTAACAGTCGGCGACATAAATGAAAGCTTTGACATGAAAGTTGCATCTGGCTTTGTGATATTGAGTGATCCTAAGAGTGGCGCTGAAGTTAAGCGCAGTTCAATTGTAAATTTGATAGTCAGCAAAGGAATTGAGCAAATATCACTAGTTTCATTTGTGGGCAAGGGCAGTGATGAGGCACTTTCAGAACTCACAAATAAAGGATTTGATGTGGATGCTACTTATAAGTTCAGCGATAATGTTTTCAAAGGGCTGGTGATTTCGCAAACACCCGATAAATCTGAATCGATTAGTATGGGAAGTAAGATCGAGCTAATTATCTCAAAGGGGCCAGAGTTTGTATTTGTGCCTAATGTTTTGGGGAAGAGCAAAAATGATGCGTCGGTTGATTTAGAGAATCTGGGATTAAAAGTAAGTATAAAAGGTAGCGGTAAGGTAAATAATATCTCACCTGCTATTGGCACAAAAGTGAAACAAGGCACCACAATCACCCTCACTTTGCGATAGAAGTTTCTCACCAATTCTCAGGTAGGCTCGCCAAATGGCAATTGCAAAAAATTATCCAAGAATTGGGGCACATGTTCCAACCTCTGGCGGTATGGCTACCCGTTCAATCGAATATGCGCTAACCATAAAAGCCGAAGTAATTCAGGTATTTGCATCTAGTCCACGCACCTGGGCAACCTCAACACCAAACCCTGCAATGGATGAAGCATTTAAAGCCAAAACAAATGAACACGATATTGAAAGTTATGTTCATGCATCATTTTTAATTAATTTAGGCTCCCCTACGCTCTCAACATATGAAAATTCCTTGTCAGCTACTGCATACTCTTTGAAGCGAGGACGAGAGATCGGTGCAAAGGGCGTAGTAATTCATACTGGATCTGCAGTTGATGAGTCACATGTTGAAAAGGCTTGGAAGCAAATTCATGAAGGTGTCATGCCAATCCTTAATAACCTAAAAGCGGATGATCCATGGTTGCTTTTGGAACCAACAGCAGGCCAAGGAAAATCACTTGTGAAAAAACTTGATGACTTAACTAAATATTTTGAGGCACTTGAATGGCATCCCAAGGTTGGCGTGTGCTTAGACACCTGCCATGTATTTGCTGCCGGCCATGACATAAAGAAGCCTGGTGGAATGAAGGAGACCATGGATTTATTGGTTGAGATTGCTGGATCAGAACGAATTCAATTAATCCACGCCAATGACTCGATGGATATCTGTGGAAACCTCAAAGACCGCCACCAGAATATTGGTAAAGGTGAAATTGGTAGCAAGCCATTCATAGAGCTATTAGCTCACCCAGCGGTGGCTAATGCGCCATTGATTCTTGAAACTCCTGGAGCCGAGCCAGAACACGGAAGTGAAGTTGCATTACTAAAAAAGATGCGGAATAAGTAATTGAAAACTAAAGCATTTCTATACGCCGGCTTACTGGCAACAACTGCTGTTTGGGGTGGATCTTTTGTGGTAATGAAAGATTCCCTTGAACGCCAAGATGTCTACTCATTTTTAGCATCTAGATTTATCTTAGCCGCACTCTTCATGTTCCTTTATCGCCCAAATTCTTTAAGAGGATTAGACCGTAAATTCATATTGCGGGCTTCTGTAGCTGGATTGCTTCTGGGAAGTGGGTTTATATTTCAGACTTTTGGTCTAACTAAAGCAACCGTTTCAAACACCGGCTTCATTACGGGTTTATACCTTGTGTTCACGCCTTTGATTGCATGGATCATACTTAAAAAACATGTGGTAAAAATCCAATGGCTTGCTGTCGCTGTAGCCACCATTGGACTGTATCTAATTGCATATAACGGAATATCAGTTGGACTCGGTGAGATTTTAGTTCTAATTTCAGCAATACTCTTTGCAGCTCAAATCGTGGCTCTAAGCGAATGGAGTGATGGAAAAAATGCTTACGCACTCACTTTAATTCAAATACTTGTCTCTTCCGTTATTTTCTTGCTCTTAACAATTAAGGATGGCTACCAACTTCCACCAGATGGGTCAGTCTGGTCAGCTGTATTTTTCACAGCTTTTTTTGCAACCTTCCTAGGATTTTTGATACAAGTAAAAGCGCAATCGATGATGAGCGCGACAGCTGCTGGCGTACTTCTCGCCATGGAGGTGCCATTTGCTTTAGTTTTTGGTCTTTACTTTGACAATGACCCACTAACATTAAGAATTATCTCTGGTGGAACTCTAGTAATGGCTGCCATGGCAATGGTAATTTGGTCGGATACTAGAAAGATAAATCTTGGAGAATCAAAATGACCAGTTCTAGAACAGTCGATCTGAGGTCAGATACTGTCACAAAGCCATCAGCGGGTATGAGAGAAATGATGTCAGCAGCCGAGGTTGGTGATGATGTTTATGGTGAGGACCCAACAGTAAATTCTTTGGAAAATCGTGTCGCCAAACTCTTTGGCAAAGAGGCAGCTTTATTTTGTCCAACTGGTTCTATGGCTAACCAATTATCAATTCGGATACTAGTAGCACCTGGGGAAGAATTAATCACTGAAACAAACTCACATATTGTTAGGGCAGAACTAGGAGCAGGTGCCGTATTTAGTGGAATTACTACTCGAACTTGGTTGGCCGATAGAGGATTATTAAATGCTGATGAACCACTCAATATTGCGAAGCCGGACTCAGGACCTTATCTAGTTTCGACAACCGCCATCGCAGTTGAAAATACTCACAACTTTGGTGGGGGAACTGTTCAACCAATTTCTGAAATAAAAAAATTGCGACAAGAGAGCCAAAAACTAGGCATCTCGCTCCATCTAGATGGGGCACGTATTTGGAATGCTCATGTTTCCTCCGGTGTAGAGCTTGTTGAGTATGGAAAATACTTTGACACGATTAGTGTCTGTTTTTCGAAGGGTTTGGGAGCACCAGTTGGTTCGATAATGATTTCAGATAAAGGGCGAATTGGAAAAGCTCGGCAGTGGCGAAAAAGGTACGGTGGCGGCATGAGGCAAGTTGGTGTGCTTGCATCTGCATGTCATTACGCGTTGGATAACAATATAAAATTGTTGAAAATAGATCATCAGCGGGCAAAGTTAATTGCAAAGGCAATTGCTTCCATTGCTCCAAATTTGATCAATCCTGAACATGTTGACACCAATATCGTCGGATTAGATTTAACTGGTTTAAAAATTACTGCTGCTGAGCTCTCATCCTGGTTACAAGAGAAGGGTATTTTGACAGGAGCGCTTGGACCAAAATATTTGAGATTAGTTACTCATCTTGACCTAACTGATGATGATATTGAGTATGTAAGTCAAGTGCTACCCAAATTATTACAGCGCGCCCTCGTGTCTTAACAACCATTCTTTAATTTTTACACCATAACCATAATTTCCTAGCGCGCCACCACTTTTTACTATCCGGTGACAAGGAACCACTGGCGCAATCAAATTGTTACCACAAGCAGTTCCTGCAGCCCTGATTGCAGCTGCTGATCCTGCTCGTTTAGCTAACTCTGCATAAGATAGTGTTTTGCCGGCAGGAATTTTACGCATTACCTTCCATACATCCTGCGAAAACTTTGCACCTATCTGACGAACTTTAATACTGTTAATGGCACCTAGGTCGCCATTGAAGTAATCGTCAATAAGCACAGAAATTACTGGAATCTGCTTGGCTTCTTTGATACCTTTTGAGAAATCTTCTTCAGAAAGTCTTGAGATTAGATTATTTAGACCTTTAAATCCTGCAGCTAGTAATACATTCTCATCGACGATGAAATCTAAAACGCCAACTGGGGTCTTAATGGTTGAAGCTAGTAGCACCTGCTGACTTTATCCTTTTTGATGCAAATATCAATATTTATTTTTAGCGATCTCGGAGCATCTCTGCTACTAGAAAGGCGAGCTCAAGTGATTGGGTGTGGTTCAGTCTTGGATCGCACGCGCTTTCATATCTTGAGGAAAGATCTTCATGACTTATTGCTTCTCCCCCACCAACGCACTCAGTGACGTCATCACCCGTAAGCTCTATATGAATACCACCTGGGTGAGTCCCCAACTTTTTATGGACCTCAAAAAATCCCCTCACCTCATCTAGTACATCATCAAATTTTCTAGTTTTATACCCACTTGGTGCTTCATAGGTATTTCCATGCATCGGATCACAGACCCATAAAACTATCGCACCTGATTTTCTAACCGCCTCTACTAATGGTGGAAGTTTTTCGCGAATTAATCCCGCTCCCATTCTGGTGATAAAAGTCAGCCGTCCTGGTTCATTACTTGAATTTAACTTATTTATGATTGCAAGTACTTCATCGGTTGTAGTTTTTGGTCCAAGTTTCACACCAATTGGATTATGGATTTTTTCTGCAAAATCGATGTGCGCGCCATCTAATTGGCGGGTTCTCTCGCCAACCCAAACAAAATGTGCCGAAACATCATAAGGATTGTTGGTGCGCGAATCGATTCTAGTTAGTGCTTTTTCATATTCTAAAATCAGTGCTTCGTGACTAGAGTAAAAATCAACAGATTTGAATGATTCCGGATCAACACCTGCCGATTGCATAAATTGAATCGCCCGGCCAATTTCCTTCGCCATTTCTTCATAACGAGCGCTGAACCTGGCATCTGCAGCGAAACCTTTATTCCAACTGTGAACTTGGCGAAGATCTGCAAATCCACCTTGGGTAAAGGCGCGAACTAGATTCAATGTTGCAGCGGAGGTGTTATAAACCCTGACTAATCGCTTTGGGTCAGGTGTGCGCGCATCTTTGGTAAATTCCAGATCATTAACCGCATCTCCCCGATAAGCAGGCAGAGTTACTCCATCTCGAGTTTCCATATCATTACTGCGAGGCTTTGCAAATTGTCCAGCCATCCGGCCAACCTTTATTACCGGCAGGGATGAGAAGTACTGCAGAACTGCAGCCATTTGTAAGATTGTTTTGATTCTATTACGAATTGAATCTGCAGTTGCTGCTGCAAACGTTTCAGCGCAATCACCGCCTTGTAGCCAAAATGCTCTACCCAAAGCAGCTTCGCCGATTCGCTTCTTAAGATTGTCGCACTCACCGGCAAAGACCAACGGTGGAAAGCTTTCTAGTTCAGCCACCGCTGACTTAACCGCTTCTGGATCAGGCCAGGTAGGTTGTTGAGCTGCAACTAATCCAGATTTAAATATCGAGTTGGCATTCATAAGATAATGGTAAGCAATCATTAGATGTTGATGTGGCTAATTAAGCCCCCATCAACTACCCAAAGAAGATCTCCGCCTCTTTATATAGTTCAGGGTCTACCGTCTTCAATTTTGTCGTCGCAGAGGCCAAAGGTACCCGCGCTATCTTGGTGCCATGTAGCGCAACCATCTTGCCCCAATCCCCATCATGCACCGCAGTGATAGCGTGTAAACCAAACCTTGTTGCCAGCACTCGATCAAAAGCTGTTGGCGTACCACCACGTTGAATATGACCTAGGACTGATGTGCGAGCCTCATTACCTGTTTTTTCTTCTATCTGTTTTGCCAGCCACTCACCGATTCCAGATAATTTCACATGTCCAAATGAATCAAGTGTTTTATCTTTCGTGACTAAATCCCCATCTTGCGGAATCGCACCCTCTGCAATCACAATAATCGGTGAATAACTCTGTTCAAATCTAGATTCAACCCACTTACAAACCTGATCCAAGGAAAATTTCACTTCAGGAATTAATATGCAGGATGCCCCTCCAGCTAATCCTGAATGCAAGGCTATCCAACCTGCATGCCTGCCCATAACCTCAACTATTAGGGCTCGGTGGTGTGATTCTGCGGTGGTGTGTAATCGATCAATTGCCTCGACTGCAATATTCACTGCGGTATCAAATCCAAATGTGTAATCGGTATTATTCAAATCATTATCGATTGTCTTTGGAACGCCAACAACTTTAACACCTAGTGAATCTAATTTGGTAGCAACACCAAGAGTATCTTCACCACCAATTGCTATTAATGCGTCCACCTTCATCTTTGCTAAATTTTCCTTAATTTTCTCCACACCATTATCGATTTTAAATGGATTTGTTCGTGATGAACCTAAAATAGTTCCACCCTTAGGCAAGATTCCCCTAGTCGCTGGAACATCTAATTTCATTGTCAAACCTTCAAGCGGACCACGCCAGCCATCGCGGAAGCCTAGGAATTCATAGCCATACTCTTTAACACCTTTACGTACTGCGGCGCGAATAACTGCATTCAAACCTGGACAGTCTCCGCCGCCAGTTAAAACACCAATTCGCATTTAAAAACTCCATACCTTAAATGGTTATAAAAGTTGGTCTATATTGCTGGCTAAGTCTACTCTGCCGCAATGGGATTAAAACCCGAGATAAAGGCTTACCTCGCAGAGCGAGCATCCCTTGATTTGCCACCGGTTTGGCAAGCACCTTTAGATGAGATTCGAGCAAACACAAAACTTCATCCCGCTCTGCAGCAGCCATTAATTCAGATCCAATCTGTAGAACAGCACATGATTTTGGGGCCAACTTCATCCCTTCCAATTCGAATTTATCGGCCCACTAATGAATCAAATTTACCGGCGTTGGTATTTTTTCATGGCGGTGGCTGGGTTTTAAACTTCTTAGATATTTATGAACCAGCTCTTCGAACAATCGCTAAGCTTGGTAATTTTGTAATTGTTGCAGTTGAGTACCAAAAGGCACCAGAACATCCATACCCGAGTGCACTTAATGATTGCTACGCCACCCTTAAATGGGTAATTGACAACGCAGCTGATCTATCAATAGATCAATCAGCAATTGGTGTGGGTGGCGATAGCGCAGGTGGAAACTTGGCCTCTGCTGTTGCAATTAAAGCATTAGAGAAAAGGTTAATTTCACTTGCTTTTCAACTGCTGATTTACCCATGTAATGATCTAGATATGGCCTATCCTTCAGCAACAAATTTCACACAGGGATATGGGCTTACTACCCAGGCAATGAAATGGTTTTGGGATCAATACCTTTCTACAGCAAAGGATAGGCAGGATCCATACGCGGTACCAATAAAAGCCCCAACTTTGAGAGGAGTTGCACCTGCTATTTTGATTGCAGCAGAGTTTGATCCACTAACCGATGGAGTTAAAAATTACTATCAAAAATTGATTAAAGATTCAGTTCCTGCAATCTATAAAGAGTATGCAGGCCAAATTCATGGCTTCTTTAATTTAAGTGGCGTAACTCCTGATGCAGATTCACTATACTTAGATGTTGCTAATGAAGTAAATGCAATTTTAGGAAGGTATAAATAATTGACTAGGGTGGGTTGGGGCAGATTTGCCCTAGTGGGCTTCTTATGGGGTACTCCATACCTTTTTATAAAGGTTGCAGTTGAAGAGATTCCACCCTCAACAATAATTTTCTTTCGGGTGCTAATCGGCGCACTGGTATTACTTCCACTTGCCTTATCTCAGAAAAAAATACTAATTCCACGAAAATACTGGCATATCGTTCTGATCTATACCGTTGCCGAGTTAATCGGTCCGTGGTATCTCATTACTAATGCTGAGCAAAAAATATCATCAGGACTTGCAGGTTTGTTGGTGGCTACTGTGCCAATTTGGGCAGCTATTTTTGCTTCGCTAAATGGTGATCACACTGTTTGGCATAAATCTCGACTATTTGGCTTGGGAATAGGATTTATAGGAGTTGTAGCGGTTGTGGGCATCGAGTCGATAAGTGGTCGGCAAGACATCAAATCAATCGGTATGGTAATTCTGGCTGCAATTGGGTATGCCTATGCGGTGAATATGATTAATCGCAAAATTCCGAATGTTCCTGGGATTGGATTAAATGCCTGGGCGATGATCATTACCACCATTTTCTATTTTCCATTTGCGGTTGCTAATTGGCCAACTAAAACTCCCTCTACCGAAGCGATTGCATCAGTAGCGGCACTTGGCATTTTTTGTACAGCAATTGCTTTTATTCTATTTTTCAAATTACTTGCAGAGGTTGGGCCACCTCGTGCTTCACTGATAACCTATTTGAATACAGCAGTTGCAGTGCTGCTAGGAGTAATTTTATTGGGAGAGCCACTCACCTTAGGAATAATGCTGGGATTACCGCTGGTGCTAATTGGATCTTATTTTGCTAGTCGGAAAGTGCGTCTGTAAACCCAAGCTTTGCTAAAAGTTTAGGATCTTTTTGCCACTCTTTAGATACCTTGACATGAATTTGTAGAAAGACTTGCATATCAACTAAATTTTCAATTGATTTTCGGGCAATTGTGCCGATAGATTTCAACTTACTGCCTTGTGGACCAATAATAATTCCCTTTTGACTATCACGTTCCACATGCAATGTTGCACTAATATCAAAAATCTTTCCCCCTTCTCGCTCCCCCATCTCCTCAATAGTGACCATAACCGAGTGTGGCAGCTCCTCATACAACTCTTCGATTGCAGCTTCCCTAATCAAATCGGCATACATTAATTCCTCGGCTTGATCAGTATTTATATCTGTTGGATAGAGTGCTGGTGATTTAGGTAGATTTTTTGCAAGTAGCTCTAAAAGCAACTCTGTTTGCTCCAGATTTTTTGCTGAAACTGGCACAATTTCTGCTCGACTCAAACCTAATTTATCTACGAAAGCAGATACCTGCGTAAGTTTGACCGCTAAATCTGATTTTGAAACAGCATCTACTTTTGTTACGACTAGAAAGAGCGGTTGCCCATTTTTAATTTGTTTTGCAATGTATTCATCTCCTGCGCCGATCTCCTCATTCGCTGGTAGACACAATAAAACTGAATCAGTTGAACTTATATTTTCAGTAACCATCGAATTGAGTCTTGTCCCAAGAGCGGTTTTAGGTTTATGCATTCCTGGAGTATCAACCAAAATCATTTGAAAATCCTGTCGATTAACAATTCCACGAATTGGATTTCTTGTGGTATTTGGATGGTGTGAAGTGATTACGATTTTGCTACCGACTAGGGCATTTACAAGTGTTGACTTGCCAGTGTTTGGACGACCAACTACAGCAACAAATCCTGCTTTAAAATTTTCCATTGGCTACATTCTCTCACCTTTTATTTATCTCAATTGCAATGGCGTTATTACCTCAAGAATTTCATCCAAGCTTGTTGCGATATCTGCAACTCGTTCAGAGATGAGCCGATGACATCCTCCACTTAATGGTGATGTGACTTCACCTGGAATCGCAAAAACTGGCCTGAAGATCTCGGCGGCATCTCGGGCGGTTCGAATTGAGCCACTAACAAACTCTGCCTCAACTACCACTGTTGCTTTTGTCAGGGCAGCAATTAATCTATTTCGAACCAAAAATTTATACGGAGCCGACCTCTCCGAGGGCATCGATTCAGATAACAAAAGTCCTGAATCAGATATTTGTTTGAATAATCCTTGATTCTCAGGTGGATATAGATTATTCACTCCCGCTGCCAATACAGAGATAGTAATTCCACCGGCAGCAAGTGCACCCATGTGCGCTGCTGTATCAATTCCATAAGCACCTCCACTAACCACACAAACTCTAAATATTGCTGCCTCGTAAGCTAGTTTTTTTGCCACAGTGACTCCGTAATTGGTGGGCCTCCTACTTCCGACAATCGAGATGGATTGCTCAAGCGTTCCTAGTGCTTCTCGATTGCCCGAGCAAACTAAGCCAATTGGCGGGACGGACAAATCATTTAATGGATTAGGCCAATCTATGCTTTCATTAGTGATAAAGAATGCGTTGGCCTGTTTGATCTCAACTTTTAACTCCGCTAAATCTCGACTTTGAATCTGATATCTTAATTTAGAAATATTTGGCTGGCTTAGGTATTTCTTGCCTTCAATAATTTTGTAGTAAACAGCAGTAGCGCTATGAGTATTGATTTCATTAATCCAAAAAGTATTCCCAACCTCGATAACTGAGAAAAGTATTAATCTTGCGGAAATCTCATCTATCACTAAATAAACTTAACTAGTTTTTTGCAAGGATTGACTGCAATTGCAATCCCTGTGTATTACTTGAGCAGTGCTGCAATATTTGAGAATGTTTTTCGGTGAATTGGTAGCACACCGTGTTTTTTAATCGCTTCAGTATGTGATTCTGTTATATACCCTTTGTGACTGGCAAAGCCATACTGGGGATATTGCTTATCAAATGAAATCATTATTCGATCTCGATAGACCTTCGCCAAAATAGATGCAGCACTAATTGAAATTGCCACCTGATCCCCCTTCCAAACAGAGAGATTGGGAGTGGTTAATCCTGGTATGGGATAGCCATCGGTGAGAATGTATTCAGGTGTAATCTCCAATGTATTTACCGCTCTTCGCATTCCTTCGATGTTGCATTTATGCAAGCCAAGTGAATCAATTTCTGCAGGTGCAATTTCAATTATGGCATAAGTAAGACAATTACTGATTACAACATCAAAAAGTGCTTCTCGCTTAGATTCACTTAGCTCTTTTGAGTCTCTGACATCTGCCAGAAGATTGGAGAGTGGGTCCTTTAGAATTGCAGCGGCAATAACTAGTGGACCAGCACATGGTCCGCGACCTGCTTCATCCACTCCGGCAATATTTTTAATACCCACCTTAAGCAGATTTTGCTCGATCATAAAACTTAAGGTTTGTCTTTGACAGGTATCTTTTTTAAGTCCTCGCCTTTTTCAATTATTGAGATATTACCGATTGGCCAAACTATAAAGCTGGCCCTGCCAACAACTTTACTTAACGGAACTAAGCCATTATTTGCAGAATCTGGCTGATATCTGGAATCAGCACTGGCCGCTCGATGATCACCCATCACCCAAATAAATCCGGCTGGGACATCTATATTAAACTTAGTATCACTTGGTTTATCGCCATCAAATATATATGGCTCATTTATTGCGACGCCGTTTACCTGCAACTTTCCACTTGGATCACAACAGGTGACATTATCTCCACCCACGCCAATTACGCGTTTAATCAAATACTGCTTGGCTGGATCTGGAATAACTCCAACCATTATTAGACCAGATTTTAGCTTTCCGATTAAAGCTGAATCATTTGACTCTGATACTGAACCAAGCCAATTATCTGGATCGCCAAAAACTACTACCTCTCCTCGCTTGATATCGCTGAACAGCGCGCCAAATTTATTGACCGCAATTCGGTCACCAATTTGTAAAGTATTTTCCATCGAGCCTGAGGGAATATAGAAAAAATGCAGAAAAAAGGTTTTAATTACGATTGAAACTACTAATGCCGAAACTACAATAATTGGTAGTTCGCGAAGGAAGGAGCCCTTCTTTGGCATATGTTTGAAGTTACTTAAGCTTGTGGAGTTTCATCCGCAACAGCTTCAGCAACAGCCTCTGCAACTGGTGCTTCTTCGACAACTGGCGCAGCCTCTGCAACTGGTGCTGCTTCAACAACTGGCGCAGCCTCTGCAACTGGTGCTGCTTCAACAACAGGTGCAGCTTTTGCGGCTAAACGCTCTGCAGCTTTTTTCTTTAAAGTTGTTGCACCATCTGCTGGCTCATTCATAGCTTCTTTAACGGCAGCCTCATACGCCACTCGCTTATCAATCCGTGCTGGCTGTGGTTTAACCGATCCTTCGGTCCCTGGCAAGCCGTTTGCTTTTTGATAATCACCTGTCAACTTCAATAATGCAGTAACCGCCTCAGTTGGTTGTGCACCAACGCCCAGCCAATATTGCACGCGCTCTGAGTTAACTTCAATTAGAGATGGCTCAGATGCTGGTGAGTAACGACCAATTTCTTCAATGGCTTTTGAGTTTCTTGCCGAACGAGAATCTGCAATCACAATACGAAAATGAGGCGTGCGAATCTTTCCAAGACGCATTAATTTAATCTTTACTGACACAAAACTCCCTATAGAAAATTAGACGGCATTTCTTTCGTAAACAGCGGGGGCGTTTACTTCCAGAGATAACCTTGCGGACAAAAATTGCTGTGGGTTAGAGGGTCCCATTAGCAGATGGCTAATCTTGCCAGCAGATGGGGCTAAACCCAAATTGGCTTACTTTCCCTCTTCCAACGCCCGTTTAGCAGGGTTACCTGAGCGGGACTTTTTCTTTGGAATTTCAATCTTATTTTGTGGCACTTGCCCACCACCTATACCGGCAAAACTTGGCAATCCTGCAGCAGGATTTTTACCTCTCATTTGTTTCATCATTTTTTGTGCTTGGCTAAACCGCTCAACCAAAGAGTTGATTTCTGAGATTGCGCGACCGCTTCCTTGCGCTATACGGGCTCGCCTAGAACCATTTAGAATTTTAGGATTTCGGCGTTCAAGCGGCGTCATAGATTCAATGATTGCCCTACTCCTAACTAATTCTGATTCATCAAAATTTTCTATTTGCTTTTTCATTCCAGTAGCACCGGGTAGTAAACTCATCAATTTGCTTATGCTGCCCATATTTTTCATTGCCTCAAGTTGAGAGAGAAAATCTTCGAAGGTGAAATCTTCACCCTTAACAAACTTCTCTTCTAATTTCTTTGAAGAATCCTCTGGCATGGCTCGCTTTGCCTGCTCTGCTAGGGATGCCACATCTCCTAGCCCCAGAATCCGAGATGACATTCGTTCTGGATAAAAAGGCTCAAAATCATTTATTTTTTCACCGGTTGAGGTAAAAATTATTGGCTTACCCGTTAATTCAACTACTGAAAGTGCAGCGCCGCCCCTGGCATCACCATCAAGCTTGGTTAGCACGACCGCATCGAAACCGACCCCTTGGGCAAATGCTTTTGCAGTAAAGGCGGCATCCTGACCAATCATTGCGTCAACAACAAAAAACACCTCATCTGGATTTACTGCATTTCGCACATTTGTTACTTGTTGCATCATCTCTTCATCGATTCCGGTGCGACCTGCAGTATCAATAATCACGAAGTTGTGCAGCTTTTCGGTAGCGAATCTCAGACCTGCCCGAGCCACCTCAACTGGATCACCCACTCCATTTCCAGGCTCTGGAGCAAAAACAGGAATTTTGATTGATTGACCAACAACTTGAAGTTGAGTTACCGCGTTTGGCCGCTGCAGGTCAGCTGCCACAAGTAGTGGTGTATTTCCTTCACTCTTGAAGTAGTTTGCCAATTTTCCCGCCAATGATGTTTTTCCGGCACCTTGCAAGCCAGTTAATAAAATTACCGTTGGTGCAGTTTTGGCGTACCTAACTCTGCGAGTATTTCCGCCTAAGGTCAGGGTTAATTGATTGTTGACGATTTCAAATATTTTCTGCGATGGATTTGTGCTTCTATTTATTTCATCGCTTTTCTCTTGAAATTTCTCTAGGATTTTGGCAGAGAAATTATCAGCCACCGCAAGAGCAACATCAGAGTCTAATAGAGCTAATTTTATATCCTGGGCGAATTCAACTAATTGTGGTTGTGTGACTTTGCCACGTAGGCCAGAAAATACTGTAGAAAATCTCTGGCCTAACGCTTCGAACATGGAGGCATCTTACATATTATTTAGATAGCGCTTTCACCACTCTCACCAGTTCTCACTCGAGTGACTGACTCAACTGATGTTGCCCAAACTTTTCCATCACCAATATTCCCGGTTCGAGCAGCATCTACAATCACCTTGATTGCTTTATCTACTTCCCCACTGCTAACTAATACTTCCAACCTAAGCTTTGGTATTAGATCAACTTTGTATTGAGCACCCCGATAAACCTCAGTTAACCCAAGTTGGCGACCAAAACCTTTTGCCTCTGAAACAGTCATGCCAGTGATCCCAGCACCAACTAAAGCTTCTTTGATGGCATCAAGTTTTTGTGGCTTAATGATTGCAGTTATTAACTTCATGATCTAAAACCTCCACTTGAACTAGTTGTTAATTCATATCCGGTTTCAGCATGTTGATCGTAATCAATTCCTGACACCTCAGCCTCCTCTTTTACTCGCAAACCGATAGTTTTATCGATAGCAAAGCCGATAATCAGTGTTGCGATAAATGAATAAGCAAGTACAAAGAAAGCACCAAAAGCTTGCTTGCCCAGTAATACAGTTCCGCCACCATAGAAGATTCCATCTAAGCCCAGGCTATTTATCGCGCTGCTGCCAAAAAATCCGATTGATAAACAGCCCCATAATCCACCAACTAAGTGCACACCGACTACATCTAGTGAGTCATCAAAGTTAAAGATATATTTAAGGCCAACTGCTAAGGCACAAAATACTCCGGCCAGTAAGCCAATTACGACAGCAGCCCATGGTGCAACAAATGCACATGCAGGTGTAATAGCAACTAAACCAGCTATCGCGCCAGATGCCACGCCTAAGGAAGTCGGATGGCCATCTCTGATTTTTTCAACCAACAACCAGCCAAGTGCTGCTGCTGCAGTTGCTACTTGTGTATTCAGCAATGCAAGTGCTGCAACACCATTTGCGCCTAATGCTGAGCCAGCATTGAAGCCAAACCAACCGAACCACAAAAGACCAGCCCCGATTAAAACCAACGGCAGAGAGTGAGGTCGCATCGATTCACGGCGCCAACCAACTCGTCTACCCAAAATAATCGCCATAGCTAATCCGGCCGCACCAGCGTTGATATGAACCGCTGTACCACCAGCAAAATCTTCAACACCACGAGCTGCTAGGAATCCAGCACCAGTAACGGTGTCGCCAACTTTATTGCCAAATGCAAATACCCAATGTGCAACTGGGAAATAAACCAAAGTTACCCAAATTGCAACGAAAACTGCCCAAGCAGTAAATTTCGTTCGATCTGCAATTGCACCAGATATAAGTGCTGGAGTAATTATTGCAAACATCAATTGAAACGCTGCGAATGCTAGTAGTGGAATTGGATACACCCCGCCATTGTTAGTTAACTCATTTACCGCACTCCCCAAACCTGATAATGAGATCTCGCCATACCATTGTGAATTAGCTTTATAACCAAAAGCTAGCTTGAAGCCATAAATAACCCAAAGCACACTAACGATGCCAATTGTTACCATAGACATCAACATCATATTTAATACACTCTTTGCTCTGACCATTCCACCATAAAAAAGTGCTAGGCCCGGTGTCATTAAAAGCACCAATGCAGTACTGGCTAACACCCATGCGGTATCACCAGAATTTAAAATTACCTCAGCCATTTAATCTCCATTTTTCAATCAGTTTTGGATAAATATGGGAAACCTCGTCATTGAGATGGCATAACTATGCATAGGGCGGGTTAAAACAGGCGCTCTTTAAGGTTTCAACCTCGTGACAGTTTTACCTCTTATGTTAAAAGTATGTTACTTAGCCAAATAAAGCTTGGATATACCGATCCGGGTCAAAGGGGGCAAGGTCTGTTATCTGCTCACCTGTCGCGACAAACTTGATCGGCACTCCGCTCTCCTTTTCGATCGCCAGCGCCACTCCGCCCTTAGCTGACCCATCTAGTTTGGTAATAATAAATCCGGTGACCCCCACTGCCTCAATAAACACCTTCGCCTGATTCATTCCATTTTGCCCAGTGGTGGCATCAATTACTAACAAAATCTCATCTACTGAAGATTGCTTCTCGATTACCTTTATTACCTTACCCAACTCTGCCATAAAATTTTGCTTAGTGTGCAATCGGCCAGCGGTGTCAACAATTAAATAATCATAACTTTCTGCTTTAGCTTTTTCAACTGCAGAATATGCAACCGAGGCGGGATCACTGTTGACTTGCCCAATAACTATTTCAGTTTTAATTCGTTCAGCCCAAGTGTGCAACTGATCCGTAGCGGCGGCGCGAAAAGTATCTGCAGCGGCTAACAAAACTTTATTACCGCTATTTTTAAGCATACTAGCGATTTTCGCTACAGAGGTAGTTTTCCCGGTTCCATTAACACCAACTATTAGAATGGTTTTTAGGGAGGTACCTCCTGATATTAAAGTGCGATCTTTTTTACTTAGCCAGTTAGAGATCACCTGGGATATCGCAGTTTTTGCGTCCTCTGGCTTTACCGACTTAGCGGTAGTGATGATTTGATCTATTAAATCTACGCCCAGATCTGCAGTAATTAAATTGACTCTTATTTCATCCCATTCTTGTTCACTTATTGCACCAGAACGTAAGGCAGTGAATAAGCGTTTAAATAAACTCATTTACTTTTTAGGAAACTGCGTCAACTTCACGTATGCGCTGAGAGATAACTTCACTGACCCCATCACCACGCATAGTCACTCCATACAATGCATCAGCAATCTCCATGGTTCGCTTTTGGTGGGTAATGATAATTAATTGAGATTTCTCACGAAGCTCTTCAAAAACTCCAAGCAGCCTTCCTAAATTTGTGTCATCTAATGCCGCCTCAACCTCATCCATTACATAAAATGGCGAAGGTCGCGCTTTAAAGATGGCAATTAAGAGAGCAACTGCAACTAAGGAACGTTCACCTCCAGAAAGCAGCGACAGACGCTTAACTCGCTTGCCAGGAGGCCTGGCCTCAACATCAATTCCAGTTGTTAACATATCTGACGGATTTGTAAGAATTAATTTTCCATCGCCACCAGGGAATAATCTTGCAAAAACTAATTCAAATTCTCGAGCGGTATCTTCATAAGCTTGAGTAAATATCTGCTGGACTCGGTCATCAACCTCTTTAATAATGTCTAATAAGTCCTTCTTTGTCTTCTTGAGGTCTTCTAACTGCTCTGCAAGATAGCGCAGTCGCTCTTCCAGTGATGAGTACTCTTCTAGAGCTAATGGATTAATTTTACCCAGCAGAGTTAATGATCGTTCTGCTTGCGATAACCGTTTCTCTTGTTGGTCTCTTCGGTATGGGATCAGATCACCGGGTACAAACTCACCTTGCTCGTTTTCATAAAATGTTGGTACATCATTGCTTGGACCATATTCGTTTAGCAGGGTGGTCACATCAATTCCAAGCTCCTCCACCGCCTTATTCTCCATTTGCTCAATCCTTAGCCGCTGTTCGGCACGTGTAATCTCATCTTTGTGCACACTTGAGGTGAGTTTTTCTAATTCAATTGCTAACTCTCTACTGATCGTGCGCAAACTTAGAATTTCACCCTCTCGCTCTGATCGTGAGGTTTCTAATCTGGCCCGTTCAGATCCAGCGCGAGAAATTGATGATTCAATTTGAATCAATGCCTCATAGGCAGTGTCGGCAATCTGCTGCGCAGTTATCGCCGCCTGAGCACGATTTTCTCGGCGTGAAATTGATTTAGAAGCAGCATCCCTCTCTGTCTTTGCCTGATTCTCCAATGCTAAAGCTCGTTGTGCGATTGCATCTTTACGCTCTTCAATAGTGCGCAAATTAAGTCGTGCCTCAACCTCTTTGGATCGCGCACCTGAAACTTGTGATCGTAAATCTTCCAAGTGGGTTAAATCTGGCTCAATAGGAGTTTGGTGTGATTCAAATTGCGCGATCGCTGCAGCTAAATCTCTTTCATCAAATGTACGTTGCTCATTTGCTGCGTCCAAAGTAGAGATTAGGCGATCAACCTCTTCACTAGTGTTTTTAACATTTTGACCAGCAATTGCTAATTGCTCTGCTAATCCGGTCATGGCTGCATCTGAATCATTTAGCTTTGATAGCGCCAACTCATAATCTTTATTCACAGCGCCGAAGCGATCTTGTGCGGTATTTAGCTCAAATTTAATGCGATCACAATCTGCAGATACTTTTGCGACTTCAGCCTCACAATTTGAGGTAAGAATTGAGATCTTTTCAATGAGATTTGAACTTCCTGAGGCTGCCACTAAATCTGTAATCTCTTTAAAGGCTGTTAACCTACCAAGAGATCCAGCTCGTAGTTTTTCAGTTGATTGGAGTTTTTCGGCTAAAACTTTCAACTCACCTTCGGCTGCCTTTAATTCAATTTTTAATTTGTTAAATATCCCATCAAGACCTGGCTCTGAAGCAGTGAGTGAAGATATTTGAGTTTCAATTACTGCAAAACCTTCACGATAACTTTTTAATCTATCTTCAGCAGAATTTTTAGCAGTAGTCAACCGACTTATCTCACCATTGGTTGCATCAATTCTGGAACGAAGTCCATTGATGTGACCTTCTTGCCTGGCAGTACCCTCTCGCTGATCTGCAATTGCACGCAGAGAAGCCGAAACTCGATTTTCTTCCAAAGCAAGTTGATCTTCAATAGCTTTCAAAGAGTTTGAATCAAGATATAACTGTTCTTGAGAAATCTTTACCTGCGCAAAAAGTGCTGACTCCTCTTGTCTTAGTGATACTGCTTCTTCTTCTAATGCTTTTGGATCTCTACCAGTTGCTTTTGCCTCTTCCGCCTCCTCCGTTAAAAATCTTGCCCGTTCAGAGGCTAGATTCTGCACGCCTCGAATTTGTTCTCGCTGCGCCGTTAAGCGATAGAAATTCTCCTGCGCAGCGATTAATTGTGGATTCTCACTTGCGGCAATCGCATCTAATTCAATCTCTCGGTTTCTTGCCGTATTTAATTCTCGTTCTACCTGCTCTTTTCGCTCACGCAGCACATTTTCATCTGCAACTTCAACCTCCATCTCAGATCGCATTCGAGTTAGATCATCAGCCAGCAATCTAAGTTTGGAATCTCTGACATCAGACTGAATTACTGATGCCTTACGAGCAACCTCAGCTTGTTTGCCCAACGGCCGCAGTTGCCGACGAAGCTCAACAGTTAAATCTTGAATTCGTGCAAGATTTGTTTGCATAGAATCTAATTTACGCAGCGCTTTTTCTTTACGCTTGCGATGTTTTAAAACACCAGCTGCCTCCTCAATAAAGGATCTGCGCTCCTCCGGATTTGCCAGCAAGATTGCATCTAATTGTCCTTGTCCAACAATTACATGCATTTCACGACCAATACCACTATCACTTAACAACTCTTGAATATCTAGCAGCCTGGTTGTTTCACCATTTAATAAATACTCAGAAGCCCCATTCCTAAATAAAACGCGGGTGATGGTAACTTCAGAAAAATCAATTGGCAGAGCTCCATCAGTATTATCGATAGTTACAGAAACTTCAGAGCGACCAAGTGGCGCCCTACCTGATGTACCGGCAAAAATTACATCCTCCATTTTGCCACCGCGCAATGATTTTGCGCCTTGCTCTCCTAATACCCAAGAAAGTGCATCAACAACATTTGACTTGCCAGAACCATTTGGTCCAACAACACAGGTAATGCCCTGCTCAAAATTTAAAGTAGTGGAGGAGGCAAAGGATTTGAACCCTTTCAGGTTCATACTCTTTAGATACATAGTTCACCCCTCATAGGCGCAAACCTATCTAAAAATCACTCAGATTTGGCTTTACCTACCGTTGGCAACGCGGACAAAAATGAGAGGATCGATTTGCAAAGGCGATTCTGCGGATGGCAGTAGAGCATCTCGAACATGGTTGCCCTTCACGACCATAAACGCTCAAAGAGCGGGAAAAGTAACCACTCTCACCATTTACATTTTTGTATTGCTCATCAAAGGAGGTTCCGCCAGCTTTAATTGCACCTTTCATGACCGATACCGTACTTGTAATAACTTTTTTAATTTCAGATTCGGATAAATCTTCACAGATAATCTCTGGATGAATCCTCGCCCGCCATAAGCCTTCATCAGCATAGATATTTCCAATGCCACTGACAACCCCTTGACTTAGTAGGGCTGGTTTAATCGCTGTTTTCTTTCGCTTAATATTTGATACTACTTGTTTAATATTAAACTCTTTTGCAAATGGATCAAATGCAATATGTTCAACGCAGGTCGGAATACCATTGGTTAACTGCTCAACTGATAACCAGCCAAAGGTACGCTGGTCAATAAATCTAATCTCATCTCTAATTTTTTTTGGCCGTATACCTTTGCCTAATCCTAACTTTGCTCGTAGGTGTGGTTGTTTGGTAGCAAGAGATGGCTGCACTAGTAATTGACCACTCATCCCAAGATGCGCCACTAATGTTATTTCTCGATTCAATTCAAACCAAAGAAACTTACCCCTGCGGTGCACGGCAAGGATTTTTGCACCATTAACCGCAGATAATCCGGCGATAGAAGTAGGTTTTATTGCCCTAGGGTGGAAGGTTTGTACATCACAAATGATTTTTCCAAGAACATATTTCTCAAGCCCTCTTCGAACTGTTTCGACCTCAGGTAGTTCTGGCATTGCAGAGTAAAACTACTATTTCTTTTTACTTCTGCTGCTTAAAAGATCATATGCAAGCTTTGCTGCCGCCTGCTCGGCTTCACGCTTACTTTTCCCGTCACCACTAGGAAACTTTTCACTACCGATATTTACGGTGGCGATAAAACTCTTATCGTGATCTGGTCCTGATTCAGTAATTTCATACTCAGGTGTTGATAAATTTAAATCTGAGGTCAACTCCTGAAGAGCAGTTTTACTATCAAGGCTGGCACCCATGCCAGATGCCAAAGTAAGTGCTGGTTTTATCCATTCTAAAACTATCTGTGCAGTATTTGCATAGCCGTGCTGAATATAAATTGCACCAACTAACGCCTCTAGCGAATCAGCCAGAATTGAATTCTTATCCCGTCCATTCGTAGCCTCTTCACCTTTCCCTATGCGAAGATGCTCACCTAATTTTAGGTCGCGTGCTATTTGAGCTAGTGCCCTCATGTTTACTACACCAGATCTGAGTGGACTTAATCTGCTCTCATCTAAATTGGGAAATTGTTTATAAAGCTCATCGGTGACAACTAGTCCTAATACTGAGTCACCTAAAAATTCTAATCGTTCATTTGTCGGAATACCGCCGGCTTCGTAAGAAAAAGAACGGTGGGTTAATGCAAGTTCCAGCAACTCATCCTTAACCAAGATTCCGAGTCGCTCGGTTAGGCCTGAGTACAGATCAGACCTCTAAAACCTGACGACGATTATAAGTACCACAGGTTGGGCAAGCAGTGTGCTGCAACTTTGGTTGTTGGCATTGTTCACAAGTTGCAAGATTTGCAGGAGTTGTCTTCCACATGCTGCGACGAGAGCGAGTGCGTGCTCGCGACATTTTCCGCTTTGGAACTGGCATGATTTTTACTCCTTAGATTTATGCACTAGTGCAAGGTGAGAATTATCTACGAAAAATCTAATCTTGTAAAAACGGCTTAACAATTAAGCGTCAAAATCCTTCAAAGCTGCCCAGCGAGGGTCTGCCTCGGTGTGGCTGTGATCCTTTGGTAAGGTGCGCCATTTTTCACCGCAAATTTGGCACAACCCAGGGCAATCCTCAGAACACAATGGATTTACGGCTAAATTTAAAATTACTGCATCCCTGATCGGTAACTCTAGATCTATCTCATCCCCATCCATGAAGTACAAATCATCCTCTTCTAAATCAACCTCACTATCTTTGGCTGAGCGCTCCTTGCCCCGCTTCTTACCTGCACTTTTGTTAGCAGCGCTTTCATAATAGAAAAGTTCGGTAAAACTCTCATCAATTGGCCAGGTAATGCCATCAAGACATCTTGTGCATTCACCAGTTGCCTGTGCCATAACCCGGCCCATTGCTAATACACCCTCATCTACCGATTGAATTCGTAGATCTAATTCAATAAGCTCACCAGGCTTTACAGCTAGCAAATCAACACCAACTGGTTCAGTTATTTTAAGATCCAGCTCATACTCTCGCATCTCACCTGCTCGGTGTGGCAAATCATGAGTATTGAAGATAAATACTGAACGAGCCATCTGAAACTACTTCTTTAAGTCAGAGAGCGCGTGTTTGGTTTCAAATCCACCTAATTGATCCCGGCCCTTACTAATTACATCCAGTGTCTTATTCAAAACTACTTCCAAAGTTGCCAATCTAGTATCGATATACTCATCGATCTCATCTCGACTTGCCTTACTCTCAGCATTTACCTCAGCCATAATTTTTTGCGCTTCCTTGCGGGCATTTGCAACGATACTGGTTTGCTCGACTAGGCGTGCTACCTCATCCCTAGCTTGGGCAATAATGGCATCCGCCTGCTCATGAGCATCCTCTAAAATCTTATCTTTTTGTCGCAAAACGGCGAGTGCTTTTGAAAGATCTGCAGGAAATGAAACCTTTACTTTGTCGAGAATTTGCAACATTTCACCACGATTTAAAACACAAGATGCAGAAAGTGGAACTGAACGAGCCTCTTCAACCGCTGCAATAGCCGCTTCTAGGCTTTCAACTACATCCATTTTTATTCCTTCCGCTTAACTCTCGATTTTAACCTATCCACGATAGCAGCAGGAATATAAGCTGATACATCACCGCCATAGCTTGCGATCTCCTTGACTAAAGAAGATGATAGAAAAGAATGCGAAGGCGCTGTGGACATGAACAAGGTTTCAACCCCTTGTAATTGTAAATTCACCTGACTCATCTGTAATTCATAGTCAAAATCACTCACCGCTCTTAAGCCCTTAACAATGGTGGGAATCTTATTTGCCCGACAATAATCCACTAATAAGCCACTCCACGAGTCAACTTTTACATTTGAATAACGGCTAGTGACCTCTTGGATCATCTTAATTCTCTCATCGACTGTAAATAATGAACTCTTAGTTTGATTAACCAATACTGCGATAACTACCTCATCAAATAAAGTACAGGCCCTAGCAATAATATCTAGGTGACCATTGGTGATTGGATCAAAAGATCCTGGACAAACCACACGCCTCATGGATAAAACGCTAGCAACTAATTGCTAAGTTAGCCATTTTGCATCAAATCTTGCGCTCAGTTAATACTCCGTAATGAATACTACCGGCGCCGTATGAGCGCAGTTTTAACTGCTCCAATCCATCTGGCCAAGTGAACTCTTTGGATTTGGCATCGCGCTCAATTGCAATCACACCAAATTTGCTTAATAAGTTTAGGGTAAGTATTTTCTTTAAGATTTTCTCCACCTCACTATTAGCCACCTCATATGGTGGATCAATATAAATAATTTCATATGGATTTTTTGCAGTATGGTTTAGAAATTCAAATATGCTGGTAGTGTGAACTTTATATTTTCCAACCCCATCAAGATTTGCAATTAATGCAAAATTACTCTCACATACTTGCGAGCTGACTACATTATTTTCTACCGCTTCAACTAATGCCACTCCTCGAGATAAAGCCTCCACCCCTACCGCACCAGAGCCAGCAAAAAGATCTAGGAAATGTAATCCTTCTAAAGTACTAAAGGTTGAAATCAGAGATGAGAATAATCCTTCTCGTGCACGATCAGATGTAGGTCTGGTAATTGAAGGGGGTGAATGAAGTTTGCGTCCTTTTCCAACTCCAGCAATTATTCGCATACTCATGATTTATCCATAAATTCAGTAGCCTCATCAACTTTCAGCTTTTCAACCTCACTTTTTAATTGTGGCAGATTAATCAACTCTGGTTGCTTTGCCAAAATGTTAAGTGCAACATCTCTGGCTTGATCAATTAAGTTTTCATCACGTAACACTCGCAACAGACGCAAATGTGATTTACCGCCAGATTGTGAGCGACCAAGGACATCACCCTCTTTGCGCTGCTCAAGATCCAATCTAGCTAGTTCAAAGCCATCAAGTGTTGCGGCGACGGCCACCAGCCGTTGCATGCTTTGAGAATTCTCTTGAGCATTACTTACAAATAAACAAAGTCCAGGCACGCCTCCCCTGCCAACTCGCCCTCGCAATTGGTGCAACTGCGAAACACCAAACCTATCTGCATCCATTATTACCATCATTGATGCATTGGGAACATCAACACCAACCTCAATTACAGTAGTTGCAATTAAAACCTCAATCTCTCCTCTTGCAAATGCACTCATAGTTTCATCTTTTATCTCACTAGATAACTTGCCATGTAGCGCTGCTAGTTTTAAACCTTTAAGTGGGCCAGTAGCTAGCTCTGGCGCTAACTCTTCAACCGCACTCATTTCATCATTATCGAGGTACTCCTCACCAAGCAAGGAAGCTGCGGTGATTTCTCGCTCTGTCATTTTCTTATTCGGATTGGCAATTCTTGGTGCAACTATATAAACCTGATGTCCTTTTGCTACCTCCTCTTTAACTCTCTCCCAAGCTCGGTTCAAATAATGCGGTTTTTCAAGCACTGGAATTAAGTGAGTTGTAATTGCAATTCGACCAGCAGGTAGCTCATGCAGAGTTGAAATATCAAGATCACCAAAAACTGTCATTGCGACTGTTCGAGGTATTGGCGTCGCCGTCATTACTAAAAGATGTGGTGGCTGCTTTGCTTTCATTCTTAGTGCATCTCGTTGCTCTACACCAAACCTATGTTGCTCATCCACTACAACTAAACCTAAATCCTTAAACTCAACCCCATCTGAAATAAGTGCATGTGTACCAATTACAATTCCAGTTTGCCCAGTGGCAAGTTTTGTGTGAATCATTTTTTTCTGAGCAAGAGGCAGAGAGCCAGTTAATAACTCCACCTGGGTACCAATTTCACCAGCTTGCAATGTTCCAGCCTGAGCTAAATCACCCAATAATTTAGTAATCGTTCGATAATGTTGTTGAGCTAATACCTCAGTTGGCGCCAGCAGCGCTGCTTGGCCTGATGAATCAACTACCGACAACATCGCCCTTAATGCCACAACTGTTTTTCCAGAGCCCACCTCTCCTTGTAATAATCGATGCATCGGATAATTATTTGAAAGATCCTTCTCGATTTGATTATTGACCTCAATTTGTCCAGCGGTGTATTGGAATGGCAATTTTTCCTCAAAAGCTGCCACTAAAACCGGCGTATTTGGAGTTCGTGACTTTGTAATCAATTTTGCTATTTCATTTCGTCTCATACCCAACAACAACTGCAAAAGCAATGCTTCATCAAAAGTTAATCTTTTTCTAGCATTTTCTGCCGACTCAAGATCTGGCGGCTGATGAATATCAGTAAATGCTTTTTTCAAAGTTGGATATCCGAACTCAGTAGCAATCTCTGGTGGCAAATAATCTGGCATTTCATCGAGGGAATCCAGAGTTAATTTCACACACTGCATGATCTTCCAGGAGGGTAGCTTTGATGTCGCTGGATATACGGGCAAAAATTTGCCAGCAAACTCAGCAACCGCCGAATCGACATCTTCACCATCTGGTATTAATTGGTAATCAGGGTGAGATAGTTGACGTTTTCCTTTGAAGATACCTACTTTGCCCGCAAATAACCCCACCCGGCCAGTTTTTAACTCTTTCTCCCGCCAGGCTTGATTAAAAAAAGTCAGGGATAAATTAGCGCTGCCATCAGTGACTACTACCTCTAAGATATTTTTTCCATTTGCTCGACGTAATTTAACCGCCTCTATTTCAGCCAAAATTGTTACCTCATCATCAGCAATTAAAGTTGAAATATCAGTCAATTCACCACGGACGACATACCTGCGCGGATAATGTCGTAGCAATTCATTGACATCTCTAATCCCAAAGGATTTCTCCAAAACCGCAGCGGTCCGATCACCCAAGACATTACTCAATCGGGTGGTAAGGATTGCCATAGTGGAAGTATCTAACGCCACCTGGCTAACTGTGCGTAACTACCCACCGGATTAGCCAATTAATACCCTCACAAGGTAATCTTTCGACTCTAATTAAGTGAGCCAAGGAAAATCAAGGGAGCAAATAAAGTGTCTTCAGTATGCGATCTGTGCGGCAAAGCTCCAAGCTTTGGTAACAATGTCTCCCACTCAAAGCGTGCAACCCGCCGCCGCTGGAATCCAAACATTCAAAAAATCCGCACAATCATTAATGGCCAAACCAAGCGTAAAAATGTGTGCGCATCATGTCTTAAGGCAGGTAAAGCAGTTCGCTAATTAAAAGTGCTGATATCCAGCCTTTTCGATTTTTTCACCATCGAGTAAAACTTCACCACTACCCGCCGTTACGACACCAATCTGCAAACCAATCTCATCACCGGCTTTTTCAGGATCCACGGTGGCCAAGAAGAAGTGATCCTCTCCCCCCGTTAAAATCCAATCAAATACCTGCTCGCCTAACTCAACTGCGAGCTCTGCTAAATCTTTGAAATCTGATCCCATTGAAATTCTCTCTTTAGATAAATTGATATTCACATTAGATGCCGATGCAATATGTCTGGCATCAGTGACTAATCCATCGCTGATGTCACACATTGATGATGCTGCAGCAATTAGTTTTTTCGGTGCATTTAACTTCGGATTCAAATGAGCATCAACGACATATCTAGGGCGATCTAATCCCCGAGTTAAGATAGCAAGTCCAGCGGCGGATAACCCAGGTAAGGAAGATACGTAGACCAAATCACCTACTTTTGCACCTGATCTAGTAATTGGTTGTTCTGAAATCTCGCCAAGTGCAGTAATACTCAAACTCAACTTTTCTGATCTACTTAAATCTCCACCAATAACTACAACTTCAAATTTATCTGCAACTGATCTGATTCCTTTTGCTAACTCACTAACCATCTGCGAATTATTAACTTCAGTGATAGCCGCTGCTACCAATAGATATTTTGGTGTAGCACCCATAGCAAATATGTCTGCCAAATTTGCTGTCGTTAATTTGGCACCGATTTGAAACGGAGTAGACCATTCCCGCTTGAAATGAATATCTTCCACCGCCATATCCACCGTGGCCACTAGTTTTTTATTGGAGGCCAAAACCACGGCAGCATCATCGCCGATCCCTATTTCAACGCCACTTTGGAAGGAGGTGTGAAAAAGATCGCGCAACTGTGCGATCAGCCCTGCTTCAGATTCAATCAATGGCACTCCCCAATTAACTCGCTATAGGCTACTCTTTCACATATCTACATTTCATTGTTGAACATGTAGCTTTGATTGAAAGGCAAGAGATGTCAGTTCAGGCTTACATACTTATTCAAACTGAGGTTGGTAAAGCTTCCAGTGTTGCCAAGGCTGTCTCTGCAATTGCAGGCGTGACCATCGCCGAAGGTGTTACCGGTCCATATGATGTGATTATGCGAGCAGAGTCACCTAGTATGGAAGATTTTGGGCGAACTGTGTTGGCTAAAGTTCAAGCAGTATCTGGAATCACCAGAACTTTGACCTGCCCCGTGACGAGCCACTAAGAATTGATCAGTATTAATAACTAGAACCAACGAATCATTCCAATGATTCCTGCCGTTGCATAAAAAAATTGCAAGAAGAGTATTCCTTTATGTTTTCCGAGAAATGCCCAGATCCCGATTAATCCAGATGATACAAGTAATAAAGTAAACCCGATGAACTCCGCGCCAATATTCGCTGCAACTAGAAGTGAATAAAAAATTGCAGTCAGTACACCTAACCACTCAAAAATACGAGATTTATTGGATCGAATTTTCATAAACTCTCCTTGCCAACCTTCATCGGTGTTGCTTGCGCTGCAGATAATAACTCTGCAAAAGTTGTTGGAAAGACCGCATGTGGGTGCCCTGCTGCTGCCCAGACAACCTCGTAATCATTTAATGCTTCGTCGATTAAAGTAAGTGACGGAGTTTTAATCCATCCAATTGGCGCCACTCCCCCAATTGAAAACCCTGATTTTTCCTTAACGTAATCAGCGTCAACCCGTTCTAATTTTTCAATACCTAATTTGTTAGCAACTAGCTCGGTATCAACACGGTGACGGCCTGAGGTGATAACTAACAACGGTGTTTCATCAGGCAATTTAAATATTATTGAGGAGGCAATTTGTCCCACTTCAATACCTAGCCCAGCCGCAGCCTCCGCGGCACTCTTTGCTGTTTCACTTAACACCCTTATTTCACCCTTAATTGAGAATGTTTCCATGGCAGCTACTACCCGCTTTACTGCTGATTTTTCCAAAATGCCATTCATGGTTATTAGCGCGTAATGCTGGCTGACCGGTTTTGCGCTGTGTAAATCAATTTAGTAATTAACTGCTGATAATTAATGCCACTATGCTCAATCAACTTTGGGTAAACCGAGGTCGGAGTAAATCCAGGCATGGTATTAATTTCATTTATGATAATTTCGCTATCATTTGAGTAGAAGAAATCAATTCTCGCTAATCCTTCACAACCAGCAGCCTTAAATGCTGTTAAAGCTGCTTGTTGAATTTTTGCCTCTACCACCGCTGGTAGATCTGCTGGCACAAGTAGTTGCATTGTATTATCTAAATACTTTGCTTGAAAATCATAAAACTCATACTTTTCAGCAATCACAATTTGGCCCACTGCAGAGACTTTGATATCACCATCTGCTTGTAAGACCGCACATTCAATCTCCTTACCAACTACTGCTTTTTCAATAATTACCTTAGTATCAAAAGTAAGCGCATAATCAACCGCCGCAGATAATTCATTTGCTTGCTTGACCTTACTGGTGCCTCTGCTCGAACCACTTCTTGCTGGTTTCACAAAGAGTGGATATGAGAGATTGCTCGGTAAAGTAAATTTATTTGAGGATACCACTACGCCTTCGGCTACCTTCAGCCCTTGGGCAGCAAAAATTGGTTTTGCATAAGACTTATCCATACTCACTGCACTTGCTAATACACCAGAGCCGACATAACGAAGACCAATCATTTCAAATAATCCTTGAATAGTGCCATCCTCGCCATATGGACCATGCAAAATTGGAAATGCCACATCAATTGCTAAATTCTTGCCACCTGAGAACAATCCGCTACTGGTCAGAGAGATCTCAACTCCAGATTCGGGTACTGAGGGTAGAGCGCCATTTATAATCGAAAAATTTGTATCCTCGGCAAGCAATAACCACTTGCCACTTTTAGTTATACCAATTAGAACGGGATCAAATAAGCTGCGATCTATCGCACCTAGAACTCCATTTGCCGATACACATGAGATCTCATGCTCACTACTTTTGCCACCACAAATTATTGCTACTCGAACTTTGCTCATTAGATCTCAGCCTTAATACTGACGGTCATTAGTCGAGCCATTGCATCCTTTGGATTTAATGTGCCAGCAACAACATCGGAGACTGCTTCAATGATCGGAACCTCAACTCCAACTCGGTGCGCAAGTTCTAAAATTGCACCTGCTGAGTAAACACCTTCAACTGTTTTTACTACCTGCGCTCTAGCCTTTGCGATCGAGCCAGATTTGCCAAGCACCTCACCAAAACTTCTATTTCTTGACAGCGGTGATTGTGCACTTGCTACCAAGTCACCAATTCCTGCCAACCCCAAAAATGTCAGTGGATTAGCTCCGTACGCCTGGCCGAGTTTTGCAACCTCAGATAAGCCACGAGTAATCATTAGGCCTTGTGTATTTTCACCATAACCCATACCAACTGCAATACCAACTGCAAGTGCTACAACACTTTTTGCAGCGCCTGCAAACTCGCATCCAACTAAATCTGAAGATGGATAAATTCGGAAGTAATTGGTGGAGAAAAGCTCTGACATTACTTCAATATTTGCAGGATTTTCAGAGGCAGCAACCGCCCCGGCTGGCTGGCGCATAATGATCTCACTCGCCAAATTTGGCCCAGTAATGATGCCAAATTTTGATTTATCCATCTCTAATACCTGTTGTGCGACCTCAGTCATTCGTAACTGAGTTTCAACCTCAATTCCTTTTAAAGTGCTAATGATTGGTAAATCTTTTGGAAAAAAACCTTTCCATGTTTCCAAGTTTTCACGTAAAGTTTGAGATGGAATTGCCAGCAAGATCACATCTGCAAACTCAAGCACAGCTTTAATATCAGTAGTCGCTTTGAGTTCTTTTGGTAGGTCAATTCCCTTTAAAAATCTGCGATTAGAATGGCGGCGATTAATTTCGCGTACTACTTTTTTATTTCGCCCCCAGATTAAAACCTGTTGTCCAGAGTCAACCATCACCTGACCTAATGTTGTGCCCCACGCACCCGATCCAAGTACTGCAACCTTTTTCATTTATTTCCCTTTTTAAAATTTCCAATGCGAGGAAGGTTTGATTTTTTAGGATCAAAAATTTCTGATGGTGCACTTTCACTACGCAACTGTTCCAACAATTTGGTAACCGCACTCATTACATAAGCTGTTGCCTCCTCTAACGCAACAGGATCTTCAGCTCTGCCTTGCCATTTTGAGAACTCTAATGGCGCTCCAGCGATGACCTGGAACTTGGCTCTGGGAAATAATCTCAGTTTTTTGCTGTATGCCGGAAGCACTTTTTGTGCTCCCCATTGCGCGCAGGGAATCACAGGTGCCTGAGTTAAGATCGCCAGCCTTGCAATCCCAGTTTTCGCCTTCATAGGCCAATAATTTTCATCCCTAGTCAGAGTTCCCTCTGGATAAACACCAAGTAGATGACCTGACTTTAAAAATGCAATTGCATGCACCAGCGAATTAGAGGCACCAGTGGTTTCACGTTCAACTGGTATTTGCCCCGCGCCACTTAATACCCGACCAATTATTGGTAGTTTAAACAATGAGGCTTTACCTAAATATCTCGGCGCCCTGCCATTGTCATAAAGAAAGTGGGTGAAAACTAAAGGGTCAACATAAGAGATGTGATTACAAACTGCAATTGCAGCCCCACTTTTAGGGATATTTTCCATCCCCTGCCAATCCCGTTTACCAATTAGATTTAATATTGGCCGTACCAAAGTGGCGCCAAACTTAAACCAACTAGTCACTCCTAATGGTTTTCCAGCTGGGGGTGCGTAGGAAATCGCTATTTCAGTAGACACTCGTTAATTCTACGACCAATCAGGATAATCGCTATAAATGAGCGTAAAAAACGGGACCCCACGCATGGGATCCCGCTTTTAATTATTTATTAAATTAGCGACGCTTAGATTTCTTTGCCTTCTTAGCAGGCTTACGTGCGCTTTTCTTAGCTTTTCCAGCAGCTTTAGCAGGTGCTGCTTTTGCTGGTGGTGTTGGCGCAGGACCTAATTTACGAGCTCCTGAGATTACTTCTTTCAATCCTTTAGCAGCTAAGAAACGTACTTTCTTGCTTGCTTTAATTTGGATTGACTCTCCGGTAAATGGATTACGTCCTTTACGTGCTGGACGATCTACTTTCTTAAACTTACCGAAATCATTAATCATTACATCATCGCCCTTAGAGATGTTGCGAACAATCGCATCAAAAACTACCTCTACAGCGCGAGCAGCTTCTTTCTTACTATCACCAAATTGTGGTGCTAGATAAGCGATGAACTGGGCCTTGTTCATTTTTACCCCTTATTTACCTGTAAACATTAAGCATTTGCTTAACTAAGGGTTAATCTATGGGGTGATTTGCACTTATCTGATTAATGAAGCAGGTGTGTCGGAAGCAAATAATTCAATAAAATCAAGGTTTTTTCAGGATTATGCGAAACCCTAAAGTAATAATTTAGAGTTTTAGATTATCGAATTGGCAGTGTTTTAGGCTTGAAACTCAATCTTTTTTCTTCAAAATTTCTCACCTGATCTAATTTGGTAAAGGTTAAACCTATGTCATCTAACCCCTCCATCAGGCGCCAGCGGGTGTAATCATCGATTTCAAAGGTGAGGGTTGTGTTGGCGTATTTCACTGACTTGGCGCCTAAATCAACTGTTATTTGGGTTTTTGGATCGGCTTCTATTTGCTGCCAGATTTTTTCAATCTCTGTCTGCGGCAAAATTACTGTTAACAACCCCATTTTTTGTGAGTTACCACGGAAAATATCAGCGAACCTGCTAGATAAAATCACTTTAAAGCCGTAATTTTGTAAAGCCCAAACTGCGTGTTCTCTAGATGAGCCAGTTCCAAAATCTGGGCCGGCAACCAAAACTGTTGCAGCTTTGTATTGCAGCTGGTTTAATTCAAAGGCAGGGTCATTGCGCCAAGCGGCAAATAAGCCATCCTCAAACCCACTTTTGGTGATGCGCTTGAGATAAACAGCTGGAATGATTTGATCAGTATCAACATTGCTCCGACGAAGTGGTACTCCGCTACCGGTGTGCGTGATGAATTTTTCCATCTTACAAATCCGCCGGTGATGCTAAGGTGCCTTTTAGCGCGGTTGCAGCAGCTACCAATGGGCTAACCAAATGGGTCCGACCACCCTTGCCTTGCCTGCCTTCAAAGTTTCTATTGCTAGTAGATGCAGCCCGCTCACCTGGTTTTAATTGATCTGGGTTCATTCCCAAACACATCGAACAGCCAGCACTGCGCCACTCAGCACCTGCATCTAAAAATACTTTGTCTAGCCCCTCAGCCTCTGCTTGCAATCTAACCCTGGCAGAACCAGGCACTACCAAAAGCCTGAGTGAAGCAGCAATCTTTTTGCCCTTGATGACAGATGCGGCAGATCTTAAATCCTCAATCCGTCCATTTGTGCAGGAGCCTAAAAATACCGTGTCCACCTTGATTGATTTAAGCGGTGTTCCCGGCTTTAAATCCATGTACTCAAGTGCACGTTTAGCTGCGCCTCGGTCCTCAGCATTTGCGTAATCATCTGGATTTGGAACTGATGCGCTTAGCGGCAAACCTTGGCCTGGATTTGTTCCCCAGGTAACAAATGGTGCTAACTCATCTGCATTTAAATTTACCTCTTTATCAAATTTTGCATCTGTATCGGTAGTCAAAGTTTTCCAATAAGCCAAGGCAGCATCCCAATCAGCATCAGTTGGAGCATGGGCTTTGCCCTTTACATAATCAAAAGTAGTTTGATCAGGTGCTATTAATCCTGCCCGCGCACCCGCTTCAATTGACATATTGCAGATCGTCATTCGAGCCTCCATGGATAACGCCCTAATTGCACTACCCCGATACTCAAGAATGTATCCCTGCCCACCACCAGTGCCAATCTTGGCAATTACTGCCAAGATAATATCCTTGCTAGTTACGCCAGCTTTTAATGTGCCCTCTACATTTATTGCCATAGTTTTAGGTGGTAGTAATGGCAAAGTTTGAGTTGCCAATACATGCTCTACCTCACTTGTGCCAATGCCAAAGGCGAGCGCACCAAAGGCTCCATGGGTAGAGGTATGGGAATCACCGCAAACAATTGTCATACCAGGCTGGGTGATGCCCAGTTGTGGTCCAACCACATGAACAATTCCTTGTTCAACATCACCAAGTGAATGCAATCTGACGCCAAACTCGGCACAGTTTTTTCTCAAGGTATCTACCTGCAATTTCGAGACTGGATCTGCAATCGGTTTATCAATATTAAGTGTGGGCACATTATGATCTTCAGTAGCAATAGTTAAATCTGGGCGACGAACTTTGCGATTTGCCAGGCGCAATCCATCAAATGCTTGTGGACTAGTCACCTCATGGATTAGATGCAAATCGATATAAAGTAAATCTGGTTCACCAGCGGCAGCAGCAACCACATGCTCTGACCAAATCTTCTCCGCTAATGTCTTGCCCATGTAATTCTTACTCCTCCAAAATTTAATCAATGCACCACCTGAATTTGCTTCTCACCTACTGAGATGGCATTATCAGAGTGTGGACGGTAAGAATAGCGGAGTTGGCGTATTAGATAAAGCGGTAAAGATTCTTGCCGCCTTAGAGGGCGGCGCACAATCCCTTAGCGATCTTGTTAAAGCAACTGGAATAGCAAGACCCACCGCACACCGATTAGCGGTAGCACTTGAGCATCATCGATTAGTGAGCCGTGACTTTTCTGGCAAATTTATATTGGGTGCTCGCTCATCTGAGTTGGCAGCAGCAGCTGGTGAGGATAAATTATTAGCAATTGCACTTCCAGCACTCACCGCCCTTCGTGATGCAACTAGTGAAAGCGCCCAGTTATACCGCCGGCAGGGTGATCTTCGAATCTGTATCGCCACCGCGGAACGATTGACCGGATTACGCGATTCAGTACCAGTTGGCACCGCATTGACTATGCAGGCAGGCTCTGCGGCACAAATTTTGTTGGCTTGGGAGGATCCTGACAAACTTCACCGAAACTTGATCAATGCAAAATTTACCGCAGCAAATTTATCTGCAGTAAGGCGCAGAGGTTGGGCGCAATCAGTTGGTGAACGAGAGGCAGGAGTTGCTTCAGTCTCTGCGCCTGTTCGTGGTCCCAATAATAAAGTTATTGCAGCGGTGAGTATCAGTGGTCCGATCGAACGATTAAGCAGACAACCAGGAAGAGTTCATGCCGCAGCTGTTGCTGCAACTGCAGCAAGATTAACTGAGCACCTGCTAAAAAATAGTAAGTAACTAAACAATAAAAGTAGCTCCGAGGGGATTCGAACCCCCGTAGCTGGCTTGAGAAGCCAGAGTCCTAGGCCACTAGACGACGGAGCCGTGCAGTAAAACTAAAGTAATCGCTGGGGTACCAGGACTCGAACCTAGACAAGCTGAACCAGAATCAGCTGGGCTACCAATTACCCCATACCCCAATATTAACTGTGCAACAAGATAAGAATACCCTGCTACGCAATTTATTTGGAAATTACCGCCTTGATCCGAGTGATTGAACGCTCCTTACCTAACAATTCCAGCGACTCAAACAATGGTGGTGAGATGTGTGAACCAGTTACCGCAATTCGAAGAGAACTAAATGCAATTCTAGGCTTTAGTCCTAGCTCATCGATAAGTGCCTTTCGTAATACCGCTTCGATACTTTGGTGATCCCAATCTGTAAGTGATTCAACCTTGGCTAAAGCTACCTTTAAAACCTGCTGTGATGCATCGTCAAGAATTTTAGGCAGTTCTTCAGGTGATACTGTGAAATCCTTTACAAATAAGAAATTCAGCATTTGTGGTATCTCAGCCAGATTCACAATCCGTTCTTGAATTATTGGTAGCGCAGACTTAAGTACTTTGATCTCATCAGCTGACCCCGAGATAATCTTGGCAGAAAGTAAAAATGGCAATGATCGATCTAAAAATTCATCAAGTTTTAGTGCTCTTATTTTGTCGCCATTGATTGCCTCTAGCTTTTTGATATCAAACTTTGCTGGGCTGCTATTTACCCGCTCAACTGTGAATAACTCGACTAGCTCAGCCATAGTGATATTTTCCTTATCATCACCTGGAGACCAGCCAAGTAGTGCTAAATAATTACAAATTGCCTCGGGTAAAAAACCTTGTTCGCGATACCAAGCAATAGAAACCTCACCGTTTCGCTTTGATAATTTAGCGTTATCTTGACCCATGACAAATGGCAGATGAGCAAAGATTGGATAATCAGCTGGTGCTACCTGCATCGCTTGATAAACTCGAATTTGCCTTGGAGTTGATGAGAGCAGATCCTCACCCCGTAGTACATGAGTTACTTTCATCAAAATATCATCCACTGCTACCGCAAGTGTATAAAGTGGTGAGCCATCAGCTCTCGCTAAAACAAAATCTGGCACATATTCATGTTCAAATTTAACCTCTCCGCGTATAGCATCAACAAATACCGTTTCACCTTTTGGCATTCTCATTCGTACAACTGGCTCGCGTCCAGCGGATTTGTAATCAGCAACTTGTTGCGTACTTAAATCTCGACACTTTCCGTCATACCCTGGTGCTTGATGATTCTTCATCTGATGTTGCCTGCGCTCCTCTAACTCTGCAGAGCTGCAATAACAATGGTAGGCATCACCTTGATTTAAGAATTTTTCAGTCCAAGTTTTGTAAATATCTAATCGTTGTGATTGTAGGTACGGACCATACTCTCCGCCTACCTCAGGACCCTCATCCCAATTAAGACCTAACCACTTCAAGGTGTCGATTGCCGCTTGAATATATTGATCAGTGACACGTTCTTTATCTGTATCTTCAATTCGAAATATTAATTTGCCACCAGTATGCCGGGCATAAGCCCAATCAAATAAAGCGGTACGGATGTTGCCAACATGCAGATCACCAGTTGGTGAGGGTGCAAACCGAACTCTAACCTGTGATTTATTGGACACGAGCAGAAACCTTATTAGTTAAAGTGCCTAAACCATCAATTGCAACAGAAATAGTCGCACCCGCGGGCATTGCGCCAATACCTGCTGGAGTGCCAGTTAAAATTACATCCCCCGGCAGTAAAGTCATCACATTACTTACAAATTCAATAATTTGTGGAATTTTAAAGATCATCGCCGAGAGTATGGCTGATTGTTTAACCTGGCCATTTAGTGTGGCAGATATCTTTTGGTCTTTTGGCTCAAACTCAGTTTCAATCCATGGTCCAAGGGGGCAAAATGTGTCAAAACCTTTTGCTCGACTCCATTGTCCATCTTTTTTCTGCAGATCACGCGCGGTTACATCATTAGCCAAGGTATAGCCAAAAATCACATCTTTATATTTAGCAGCTGGGACTTCCTTACAAATCCTGCCAATTACTACCGCTAGCTCTGCTTCATGGTCAACTCGCTCACTCATTTTTGGCCAAATGATTACTTCGTTGGGACCAATTACTGAAGTATTAGGCTTGATAAAAATAATCGGCTCACTGGGTACAACTGAATCCATTTCAGCAGCATGGTCAGCATAATTTTTGCCGATACATACCACCTTGCTACGCGGTAATACTGGGGCCAACAACTTAACATCACTTAACTTTAAACTTTTATCTTGCGGAATTATTCCTGAATAAATCGGATCCCCTCGCAAAACCAAGATCGAATCCTTATCATTTAGAACTCCAAATAGCGGATCACTACCAACTCCAATTTCGACTGGGGCGGTAAATCTAACGATTCGCATTAGATTATCTTACAACTGATCTTTAATCTCACTCGATTCTGCAAGTTTTTCAACCAAGACCGTTGCAATTCGGTGGCGTCTGCCAGCAGGACGTTCTGCTGTTAATTTCCATCCAGACACAGTAATTGTGCTTCCTGGTATTGGAATTCGACCTAAGTGCTTTGCAATTAAACCACCAATTGAGTCGACACCTTCAATCTCTTCGTCATCAAGTTCTAAATCTAATTTCTGCGCAAAATCTTCGACGTGTAATCTCGCAGAAATCCGAGCTTTACCCTCTGTCAACCATTCAATATCTTCACTCTCATCATCATCATATTCATCGGCAATTTCACCAACTATTTCCTCTAAAATATCTTCAATAGTTATTAATCCTGCGGTACCGCCGTACTCATCAACAACTACTGCCATATGTATTTGTTCTCTTTGCATTTGTTTGAGCAGCTCAGCAGCTGTATTGGTCTCGGGTATAAAAGTGGCTTTCCGTAATAAATCTCCAACTTTTTCATTCTGCTCAGCCTCACGATTTTCATGAACTCGTTTAGCCAAATCTTTTACATACGCGATACCAACTACATTGTCTATACCATCAGAAATTACAGGTATGCGGGTAAATCCAGATCTAAGAGCCAGTGATAATGCTTGTCGTAAATTTTTCTCAGCTTCAATCCAAACAATTTCAGTTCTTGGCACCATGAGTTCCCTGACCACAGTCTCGCCCAGATCAAAGACTGAGTGGATCATCTCCCGCTCGGTATCTTCGACAAATCCACTTTCACTAGCCTGATCGACTAAATCTCGAAACTCTGCTTCGGTAGTAAAAGGTCCAGATTTAAATCCCTTACCCGGCGTAATTGCATTTCCAATCTTTATCAAGAGATTTGTTAAAGGTCCAAGAATTTTAGATAGTAAGTGTGCAATCACAATTGCCGATTTCGACCAGGCAACTGCATGTTGTTTTCCTAATGTTCTAGGGCCTACGCCAACAATCACGTAGGAGATCGCAACCATAAGCATAATTGATTGAGCCAAAGCCAACCTTTTATTTGACGCATCTTCTACAAATGTTGTTGCAACTAAGGCGGTTGCGGTGAGCTCACAACTTTTTCGAACAAGCAGTAAGACGTTTAAGTACCTGGCAGGGTTTTCAACAAACTTATCAAAGCGCTTTTTATACTTTGAATTATTTTCAATTAGTTGCTCGATCAGCAATCTAGAGAGTGAAGTCAAGGCAGATTCACTGCCAGCTAGAAATCCTGCGAACAACAAAAGCATTGTGACTGTCAGTAAAGTTGTTAGCGTCAAAGTAATAGCCGCCATTTTTTGAGAATTTCTTCCTGCAATGCAAACATTACAACTTCCTCATTTTCTTCCTCGTGATCATAACCGAGAAGATGCAGGACCCCATGGACTGTTAATAACTCTAACTCCTTTTCCAATGTTTGCTTACCATTCTTTTCAGCATAGCTGGGACACAAAACAAGATCACCAACAATTCCTGGACCACTTGTTGCTGAATTAGGTTTCATTTCATCCATTGGAAATGAGAGAACATCTGTTGGTCCAGGCAAGTTCATCCACTTCATGTGCAATTCAGACATTATTTCTTCGGTAACTATCTGGATACTCAACTCTGAATCGCGGTGAATTCCACTTTCTATCAGTGCAAATTGAGCAACTGATGTTATGGAAGTTTCATTACAATTACTAGTTGAGTTATTGACTAATTCAATTTTCATAGGTGCTTATTCAAGGTAATCCTTGAGTAATTAACGATCACCCTTACCGCTTCGTATTGGAAATGTTGATTTTGAAATATTCTCATCCCATTCACCGTAGGCTGTAACAATATCTCCTACTAATCTATTTCTCACAACATCTTCAGCTGTTAAATACATAAATGAAATGTCATCTACATCCTTCAAAATATCTTGCACAATTTTCAACCCTGATTGTGAATTGTTGGGTAGATCAACCTGGGTGATATCACCTGTAACTACCATTTTTGATCCGAAGCCCAAGCGAGTTAAAAACATTTTCATCTGCTCTGCAGTTGTATTTTGAGCTTCATCTAAGATAATGAAGGAATCATTCAAGGTTCTTCCCCGCATATAAGCAAGCGGTGCGACTTCAATTACTCCAGTACTCATCAGTCGTGGGATTGCGTCTTGATCAATCATGTCGTGTAGGGCATCAAATAATGGACGAAGATATGGATCAATTTTTTCATGCAAAGTTCCAGGTAGGAATCCAAGTCGCTCACCCGCCTCAACCGCTGGCCTAGTCAGAATTATTCGATTTACTTGCTTGGCCTGTAATGACTGTATCGCTTTAGCCATCGCTAAATAAGTCTTGCCTGAACCAGCAGGGCCAATGCCAAAAGTGATGGTGTTGGAATCAATCGCATCTACATACTTCTTTTGGTTTGCTGTCTTAGGGCGAATAGTTTTACCACGATTGCTTAAAATATTTAGTGAGAGCACTTCAGCAGGATGCTCAGCTGGATTTTGTTTAATCATCCCGATAGATCTGCGCACCATATCTGCATTCAAATTCTGGCCACTTCTTAGAATTGCAATTAACTCCTCAACTAATCCAACCAGTTGCTTTGATTGCTCAATTTCACCCTTTACATAAATTTCATTTCCCCGCACAGTAATTGCCAGTTGCGGAAAATGATTCTCTAAAATTCTAAGATATGAATCAGCTGGCCCGACAAGTGTGACCATGGCAAATGCAGCCGGTACTTTTATTACGATCGGATCCATTACACCAATTCTATATTTAACCTGGCGGCCAAGCGAACGACCTACCGCCAAGCAGATGCAGATGAGCGTGGAAAACTGATTGTCCTGCCCCTGCGCCTGTGTTTATATTCATACGATAACTATCCAATCCAATTTCTGCAGCAATCTCACCAGCTGCTTTGAAAATCTCACCAGCTAATGCAGGATCAGCATCGGCAACCTCAGCCATATTTTCAAAATGTTGATTTGGAATAATTAAAATATGAGTTGGTGCCTGAGGTGTAATATCATTAAATACTGTAAATGTTTTGGTTTTTTTGACTATCGCTGCAGGAATCTCGCCAGCAACTATTTTGCAAAACAAACAATCCATATCTACCACCTACCTAATTTTGTTTGCACCGCTGAAAGTGCTGCAAATCCAGCATGTGCTGATCGGAGTACGGTTGGGCCTAATCGGACGATCATAGAGCCAGAGCTCTGAAATATTGCTAATTCATTATCTGTGATTCCTCCTTCAGGGCCGATGATGAGATATATAGCATCAAGATTTGAACTGATTTGAGTCTCGGCAAATTTAATTTCGCTACTCTCATGGAAAACCAATCCAAGGTTTTTAGAATTTATTTCCTTAGATAGGCTGGGGGTGTTCATAATTTTTCTAAGAGATGGCACTCTCACTCTTCTGGATTGCTTGCAACTCTCTTTAATAGTCGCAAGCCACTTACGCTCAGAATCATCTTGCCACTTGCTAATTGATCGCTCTGCTTGCCACGGAATTACTTGGTCAACTCCAGCGGCTGTGATCAATTCAAGCATCTCCCGACTTCGATCTGACTTAGTAATCGCCTGAACTAGGATCAACTCTGGCTTATTGATGGATTCCTTACCCCGCTCAGCAATTGAAATTTGTAATGCTTTTTTACTTATTTGGGCAATAGGCCCTGAAACCCAGTTCCCTTTCCCATCCGAAATTTTGATCTCTTCGCCAATATTTAGCCGAAGCACCTTCACCGCATGATGAGCATCCTCTTCATCAATTTCCTGGGTACCAGCTGTGCTCAATTCGTTAACAAAGAAAAGAGTCAACACTAGCGAAAAGCATTTCTAACTTTACTAAAAAATCCCTGATCTTTATTGGTATGTATTTGAACTTTATCTGCACCTTCATTCCTTAGCTGTGCAAATTTCTTTAATAATTCACTTTGCTCTTTACTGACTTTTCCTGGAATATTGACTTCGATATGGACTAGTAGGTCACCACGTCCAGATCCTCGTAATTTGGTAACACCTAAACCTTTTAATACAACCACCGAGCCGCTTTGGGTGCCCTCTTTAATTTCAACTTTTTGTGGTCCGTCAAAGGTTTCAATTATAACTTCACTACCCAGTACTGCAGATGTCATCGGTACTGCTATTGAAATATGTAAATTACTATCTTCTCTGATTAGAAATTCATGCGGTAGTTCAACTATTTCAATATATAAATCACCTGGAGTTCCACCTCCAGGACCAACCTCACCTTGACCACTTAATTGAATTCGATTACCAGTTTCAACACCGGCTGGTATTTTGACTGGGATAGTTTTACGAGATCTCACTCTGCCATCACCAGCACACTCTGTACATGGATCTGATATGACCGAGCCAAAACCTTGGCAACTTGCACAAGCTCTGCTTGTCATTACTTGCCCCAAAATAGAACGAGCAACTTGTTGTGTCTCACCTCTGCCCTTACAAATATCACATGTCCTTGGCCTTGAATTGTTAGCACAACCACTTCCGCCACACTTTGTGCAGATCACTGCCGTATCTACAGTTAAATCCCGGTCACACCCAAATGTTGCTTCTTTTAAATTAACTTCAACCCTTAGAAGTGCATCTTGACCTGGTCGAGTTCTTGGCCGAGGGCCACGTTGCTGACCGCCACCAAAAAAAGCATCCATAATGTCACCAAATCCGAAGCCAGCATTTGAAAACCCACCGCCAAATCCATTTCCGCCAATATCGTAATTTTGCCGTTTATCTGGATCGCTCAGCACTTCATAGGCAGCAGTTATCTCTTTGAACTTATCCGCCATTTTTGGATCAGGATTAACATCAGGATGATAATTGCGAGCTAATTTTCGATAAGCTTTTTTGATCTCATCAAAGCTGGCATCTCTATCTACACCAAGAGTTTCGTAGAGATCAGCCATTATCTACTTATTCTCCGTCAAGAAACTGCCAACATAATTAGCCACAGCATTCACCGCCGAGATTGAGGCGGCATAATCCATGCGAGTTGGTCCTAAAATTCCAAGTGCCCCGATATCGGCGTAACCAACCTTTACCAGACTGGTTTTGCGTAGACTTTTTTCACTTTGTTCATCACCTATCTGCACCTTCACTGATGAGTCAGCACCAGATAGCAGTCTTAATAAAACAACCTGCTCCTCTAAGGCCTCCAAGATTGGATGGATGCTATTTGATAAATCTTGATTAGATCTGGCCAAGTTTGATGCTCCTGCAAGAACTACTCTCTCCTCTGGGTGTTCAATTGCCATTTCAATCAGCGTTGCAATAATAATCACGACATTGGATTTATCATTTCCACGGTAAGTTGCTGAAAAATTCTCCAGCCGGCTGGCAACATTTGATAGCGATTGTTTAGCAATCAATAAATTCACTTTTTTATGAAGATCTGCAAGACCATTTTCAGTAATTTCAAAGACCAATTCCACCATTTTCTGTTCTACTCGCCCAGTATCAGTTATCAATACGATCATTACTCGATTGGAATTGAGAAGTACTAACTCGATATGGCGGACATTTGCTTTGATTAACGATGGGTACTGAACTACTGCAACCTGTTTAGTCACTTGCGCTAGCAAGCGAACAGTTCTGGAAATCACATCATCTAAATCAGTTGCACCATCTAGGAAATTTTCGATTGCCTTACGTTCTGCGATCGATAATGGTTTTACTCCAGCAAGTTGATCAACAAATACTCGATACCCTTTATTTGTTGGGATTCGACCGGCACTAGTGTGTGGTTGCGTTATTAATCCAGATTCCTCCAAAACTGCCATTTCGTTTCGTATTGTTGCAGGCGAAACTCCCAAGCCAGAGCGAGCGGCTAAAGTTTTTGAGCCAACCGGCTCTTCAGTCGCCACATACTCATCAACAATTGCTTTCAGGATCTCAAGTTGCCGACCAGGCATCGTCTTGCTCATATGCCAACGCTACTACAACAGGATTTTACGCAGAATTCGGTCGGCGATTAGCCGGCCATCTACGGTCAGGGTTGCTCGGCCATCATTCCAATTTGATTGATCCAAATGACCACTTCCTACATACTCTGATAATTCAAATATCTGTTGCTCACTCAAAGTTTTTTTAGCCACACCAGTGGGTAGTCTTATTGAAAGCATCAATCGTTCACTTTCGATCTGAGATTGTGCTAAAAATTCTGAACCAGCGATTGGTGATTGATCTGATTGGAGTTTCTCTCTGTATAAATTCGGGTGCTTTACATTCCAAAATCTCTTGCCATTTAAATGTGAATGCGCACCAGGACCTGCACCCCACCAGTTATCACCCGACCAATAAGCTAAATTATGTTTACTTGCTGAATTCGGTTTAGCCCAATTGCTCAACTCATACCAATTAAAACCAGCAGCCGTAAATGCGCGATCAGCAATTAGATATTTCTCAGCAGCTAAATCATCATCGACTGGTTGAACCTGTCCCCGCTTAACTTGCCCAGCCAACTTAGTACCTTCTTCGATAATTAAAGCGTAGGCAGATATATGGGTAATTGGTAGGGAGAGTGCTGAATCAATTGAAGTTTGCCAATCGCAGATGCTCTCCCCTGGTGTGCCGTAAATTAAATCGACTGAGATCTCCTTAAAGCCAATTTGCTGTGCCCAAGTTGTTACCTGTAATAAATTATCTGGATTATGAGTTCTATCTAAGGTTTCTAGCACATGTTTAACTGCAGATTGCATACCAAATGAAACCCTATTTACCCCTACCGCTTTGAATTGTGCGAGGGATTCTTTACTCACAGTATCTGGATTACATTCCATAGTAATTTCGGCATCTAATGATAAATTGAACTCTGATTTAATTGCTGAAATCACTCGGCCAATATCACTTGCCTGCATAAGGGATGGAGTTCCGCCACCAAAAAAGATTGAAGGCACAACAGTATTTTCAACAACTTGAGCTCTTGCTAGCCTGATTTCTTTTATTAAAAGATCAATATAGGAATTGGAAACTTCAGCTAATCCAGTAGATATTTGTAATTCTCCTGGCGTATAAGTATTAAAGTCGCAGTACCCACACCGTTTAATGCAGTATGGGATGTGAATATAGAAGGCAAGATTCACTTATTTCTTCTTCTCACTCACTTTATCTGAATCAGTTGTAAGAGCGGCGATGAAGGCCTCCTGCGGTACCTCCACTCGCCCAACCATTTTCATTCTCTTCTTACCCTCTTTTTGCTTTTCGAGAAGCTTGCGTTTTCTAGTTATATCTCCGCCGTAACACTTTGCCAATACATCCTTACGAATTGCTCTGATATTTTCACGAGCAATGATTTTCGCACCGATTGCCGCCTGAATAGGAACCTCAAATTGTTGACGTGGTATTAATTCCTTTAATTTTTCAGTCATTTTTACACCATATGAATAGGCTTTATCGCGATGCACAATCTGAGAAAATGCATCCACTTTTTCTCCTTGCAGCAGGATATCTACCTTCACTAAATCACCAGGCTCTTCGCCAATTGGTTCATAATCTAGTGAGGCGTAACCCCTAGTTCTAGACTTTAGTTGATCAAAAAAATCAAAGACAATCTCTGCAAGTGGCAGGGTATAACGAATTTCAATTCGATCCTCAGATAGGTAATCCATTCCTTTTTGAATACCTCTACGCTGTTGGCAAAGCTCCATGATCGTGCCGATAAACTCACTGGGTGCCAAGATTGTTGCTTTTACAATTGGCTCTTGCACCTCAGCAATTTTTCCATCTGGATACTCTGATGGATTAGTAACAACTAATCTTTTTCCATCCTCTAGAGTGAGGTTATAAACCACACTTGGGGCGGTTGAAATTAAAGTAAGGCCTGCCTCACGCTCTAATCTTTCACGCACGATCTCCATATGTAAAAGACCAAGGAAACCACACCTGAACCCAAAACCTAATGCAGCTGAAGATTCTGGTTCGAAAACAAGTGCTGCATCATTAAGTTGTAATTTATCTAACGCCTCTCGCAACATTGGGTATTCCGCACCATCTAGTGGAAATAGCCCTGAAAAAACCATAGGTTTTGGATCCTTATACCCCGCTAAAGCAACCTTTGCTGGATTGTTGTAAGTAGTAACTGTGTCGCCAACTCTTGATTGACGAACATCTTTAACCCCAGTTATTAAATAACCTACCTCTCCTACACCTAAGCCATTACTGGCAACCGGCTCGGGTGATATAACGCCCACCTCTAACATTTCATGGCGCACACCAGTTGAATACATTTGAATTTGATCCCTTGGTGAAAGGTGGCCATCCATCACCCTTACGTAAGTAACAACACCACGATACGAGTCATAAACTGAATCAAATATTAAGGCTCTAGTTGGCGCTTTAGCATCTCCTACGGGAGGTGGCAATTGCTTAACCACCTGATCTAATAGTTCAACAACACCCTCGCCTGTTTTGCCAGATACGCGTAAACAATCCTCTGGCTTGCAACCAATTAACTTTGCAAGTTCTATCGCAAACTTTTCTGGCCGGGCCGCTGGTAAATCAATCTTATTTAATACTGGGATAATTGTTAGATTATTCTCCATCGCTAAATAAAGATTAGCTAAGGTTTGGGCTTCGATTCCTTGTGCGCAATCAACTAATAAAATCGCACCTTCACATGCAGCCAGTGAGCGAGATACCTCGTAAGTGAAGTCCACGTGGCCAGGAGTATCAATCATATTTAATATGTAATCTTTGCCATCAATGCCTGATCTCCACGGCAATCTAACCGCTTGGCTTTTTATAGTGATGCCTCGCTCGCGCTCAATATCCATGCGATCCAAATATTGTGCTCGCATATTGCGGTCTTCAACCACACCTGTTATGCCCAGCATTCGATCAGCCAAAGTTGATTTGCCATGATCAATATGAGCAATGATGCAGAAATTTCTTATTTGTTCAGGATTTGTAGCAGCAGGTTGAGGTGCCTTAGCAATCGAGATAGCAGGCATTTATGCCTTCGCAGTTTCTAGAAAATTAACGAACGCCAGCTTTGTTGGCTAATTTAGCCATAGCTGACTTTTTATTAGCTGCATTATTGGCATGAATAACACCTTTTGAAACAGCCATATCTAATGAACGAGATGCATCTTTAAATTCAGTTTTGATCTTTGCGGCATCACCAGATGAAACTGCATCGCGAAATCTACGTATTGCAGTGCGCAAAGCTGATCGATAAGCCTTATTGCGATCCTGCGCCTTGTTGTTGGTGCGAATACGTTTGATTTGAGACTTGATGTTTGCCACTGTTAATTACCTTTTCTCGTGAATTATATTAAACACACATTTAATAAGAACGGAAGGGTATCAGCGCAGGGCCATTACGCTCAAACTGAGCCTGATTACTTACTGCCTTTGGCGGCACAAACCGTCATTATCGCCCTCTCAAGGGCGTATTTTGGATCTGCCGCGGCACCTTTAATATCAGCGTCAGCACCTGCAATTGCTATCACCGCTCTTGCCATTGCATTCTCACTCCAACCAATTAATTGCCTACGGGCTTTATCAATCTGCCAAGGTGGCAACGCCAAAGTTTGCGCCAACTCATAGGATTTAACACTGCGAGATTCACCAGATACTTTTGCAAGCGTGCGAAACGAAGCGGCTAAGGCGCTCACAATTAAAACTGGGTCAGTGCCAGTAGCAAGGGCATTTCTTAAATTAATTATGGCGATAGCTGTATTTCCGTCAAGGGCTGCATCTGCAACATCAAAACCAGTACTTTCAACCCGACCTTGCTGATAGGCGGTGACATCATCTTCATCAATTATCTTCTGAAGCGCCACATCACTTGCCAACTGCGTACAAGCCCCACCTAGCTCGCGCAGATCACTTCCGAGTGAATCAATTAATGCCTGAACTGCAGCTGGGGTTATTTTCCTGCCTAATCGCTTGAACTCTGAGCGAACAAATTCTGATTTTTCACTCTCTTTTTTTATCGCTTCAGCCGAAACAATCTGAGCGCCAGCTTTTTTTATTTTATCAACCAAGGCTTTGCCCTTGACACCACCTTTGTGCCAAAGGACAAGAGTTACTGACTCATCTTGATTTTCAAGATAATCGATTATTTCATCACCACAATCAGAGTCTAAATCTTGAATCTCTTTGATTACTACAATTCTTTGGTCTCCAAAAAGTGAGGGTGCTAAGGCATCGGTAATGAAGCCAACTTCAATATCCTCAATTGAAATATTAGTAACTTGTGCTGCTGAATTTTCAGCGATTACTTCCGCCACAGCCCGATCAGCGAGCAAACCCTCTGCGCCTTGGATTAAAACTAACCCCACCTAATTTGCCACCATTCTTTTCCAGTAACCCTGATCTTATTAGGTGTGGCAAGTGAAATCCCACCAGAATGATCTGTGCGCCAGACTTGGATTCCCCTGCGCTGCATTTGATCAATGAATTGCCCAGATGGATGCCCATAAGAGTTGTTAATACCAACGCTGATAATCGCAACCTTTGGCATCAGTTGATCCAGCATGGGCAAATATTGGTATGCAGAGCCATGATGCGAAACTTTTAAGTAATCAACTTTTTTCAGATAACCCGAGTTAGTAATCGCCTCTTGAGCTGCCGGTTCAATGTCTCCACCAGCAAAGAGTGAGAACTTATTTGTTTTAATTATTACTGAAACACTGGAGTTGTTAGCAGCAGAGCCATCACCTGGTAGCACCGGCATTGCATCCAGGCTTGATGCCGGCCAAACAACAAATATCTGAGCACCAAAATCTGGGAGCAAATACTTTTCTCCTTGGTTTACCACCTTCACATTTAACCCAGTCAATTGCGCCATCGTAGATTTGTAAGAGCCGGCTGGCTCTGAAAGATTTGAAATCCAAACCTGCCCCACCTTTCTATTTTTCAACACCGCCGATACTCCACCGACATGATCAGCGTGAAAATGAGTAAGAATTAAAAGTGGAATGGATTTAATACCTAACCTTCGCAAGCAGCGATCAATTTTGATCGGCTCTGGACCCACATCTACCAATATTGCATTCGCGCTACCAAGATTTATTACCAAAGCATCACCTTGCCCGACATCGCAATTTACTACCTGCCAACCTTTTCCTGGCCACATTTGTGCTGAGAAAATAACCTGACCAATAAATAAGATGAGAATTAGTACAGTGATCTGTGGCCGCTTTTTGATAACTGCGATAAGTGCTAATAAGAATAGGCAGAGAAATACTCCACTTTGATTAAAGGAAATAATCGGTACATCTGCCATTAGGTTGCTAACAAATACAATCCAGCTAGCAAAAGGTGTAGCTATGGCAAACAAGAGTTGGGCTACTGCCGTTGAAAATGGCGAAAACATCGCAGATATAAAGCCAAGTACAGTGATGGGTGCAATTACCGGTGCCACTAAAATGTTTGCAGGCACTGTCACAAGTGATAGCTGCCCAGATATCAGCACAATAATCGGTAAACAAAATACTGTTGCACTTACCGGAATAGAAATTCCTTGAGCAATCCATTCGGTACTTACATACCGAGCTAGTTTCTGCTCAATTACTGGTGAAAGTAACAAGATCCCAGCAGTAGCTAGAACTGACAGCACAAAGCCAGGGTCGATAGATTGCAATGGATCTAGCAAAATCAATAAAGTTATCGCAGCTGCAAGTGATGGTATGCCTAATGATTTATTACCAAAAAATTTAGCAAGCAGCACCACCGCCGTCATTACCGCTGCTCGCAACACCGATGGAGTTGGCCTGACTAGAAATATGAAGAGCAGAAGGATGAGAAATACAAGTTGCAGTCGGTGCTTCAAGTTTTTAACCACAAATTGCAGGAGCCAGAACAAAAAAGAGGCGACAAGTGCAAAGTTAGCACCGCTAACTGCCGTTAAATGAGAAAGACCGACTCGACGCATCTGCTCAGTAAAGACCTCACTTTGCAAGGATGTGTCACCTATAACTAATCCTGGGATCAAAGCACCTGCTGAAGTTTTTGGGGCTAGATTTCTAAAATCTTTTCTTATCTCTGAGGTTAACTGAAATAGTCGCTTAGGTTGTTTAATGATTGTAATCTCACCGCTTGCAATTACTAAAGCCGCCACTTTTCGCTCCTTAGTTTTCACTACCATTACTTTCATCGATACCATTTGATCAATTTGCAGCTTATTTTTTGTATCAAATTTGAGTCTTAAAGGAAGATCTATCCCTGCGCCATCAATCCTGGTCACCTTGAATAAGCAGCTATATTGGCTATTAGACCTAAAAGAGCCATTGACCTTTCCTGATTTAAAAACTGGATCACTATGGATAACACCTTCAACAGATACCGAACTGCCAATTTTGCTTTGAATTAGTTGATTATTAAGTGCTGCCTGTCGAAAACCAACAACAGTAATACCGACAATTGCCGCAACCAAGAGAATTGCGACTGATTTACTTCGATAAATAAGCAGAAGCACGAGCAAAAAAATTAGCGATACTGCTTTAATATTTGGCAATAAGTTAGTCACTGCGGCGCTGCACCAAAGTGTGCAGCTGATTACTAGTAATCGATAATCTATAAAACTCGTAGCAAAATTTTGATCTCTTCGAATTTGGAACCGCCTAATCCAGATATTTTCTTTAACTCATCTAAGGCATTAATCCGTCCGACCTTGCTGCGATAATCAATAATTCGCCCAGCAGTTACTGGTCCAATGCCGGGTAAAGTGTCTAATTGAGCCAATGTCGCTCGATTGATATCAAGTGGATTATCAGGTGAGATTTTTTTTACCACCGCCTTACCTGATGAATACTTCACCCCACCAACTAAGATCTGCTCGCCATCAACTAAGGTTCTAGCTAGATTTATATCGCTGATATCAACACCTTTAAGTTGATCACCAGCTGCTTTGATCGCATCAATCACCCTAGATCCTGGCGGTAATTGATAGACACCTGGATTTCTCACCTTGCCTGCAACATTTATTATTAGATCAGCGGGCGCTACTGGTGCAACCATGGGAACTACCTCTTGAATTGCAATACTTTCTGCTTGCGGACGAGAGTTTAGGAAATAGAAACCAGCGAGCCCAATTGTAAGTGCAAAGAGAATTAATACTCCCTTTTTTTGTTCAGTATTAATATTGAAATCAAACATAAGCCAATCAAACCTGATTAGGAGTTGGGTTATTTCACACTTGCAAAAATTGTGGAAAACTAAATTTCTTTTTGTAGATCAAGTGGATACTTAATCTTTTTTAATCTCTTTTCAAAAGCACGGGCTGTAACTACATCCTTCAAAAATTGAGGAGTTTGATAAAGCTTAATTGGCAGATTTTTTACTAAAAACAACAGGATTAATGACCAAAATCCAAATAGGTAGGCGATCAAGGCCCAACGGATTAATCCCCTACCTTTTGCCCAGGCGATAAAGAGGACAAATGGAATTGATATTAGGTTTATTGTGTACACGCTGCTCCTTTTCTTTGGTGAGGTTACCCACTACTAATAGTTAAACATGGGGTACTGACAGTAGATTTGTGTCATGAAAAACCCTGATGCCATCGTGATTGGCGCCGGAGTAGTTGGCGCCTGCTCCGCTTTATCCCTTACAAATGCCGGACTCAGAGTTCTAGTCATTGATCGTGGTCCAGTTGCCAGTGGTACTACCGGCGCTGGTGAAGGAAATATCTTGGTCTCAGATAAGGAACCAAGCGCTGAATTAACCTTGGCAGTTCGATCTCGCGACGCTTGGTTTGAATTAAATACAGATATTGGTGGAGGGTTTGAACTTGAACCAAAAGGTGGAGTGGTGGTTTCGCGTAGTGAAAAAGGTATCGCAAGCCTAAAAAAACTATCGCAGATACAAAAAACAAGTGGAATTGAAGTTGTTGAATTAGATGCAGCTGAAGTCAGAAAGATTGAGCCATTTATTTCATCATCAGTTGAGTATGCCGTTCTCTATCCAGGTGATGCTCAATGCCAACCAATGCTGGCTGCTGCACAAATTATGCGTGCGGTGAGAAAACGTGGTGGTCAGTTTATCCAAGGTGAAAGTGTTAAATCAATCAATATTTCATCAGGCAAAGTGGTTGGATTAAAAACTGATAAAAATAATTACTCTTGCCCAATCATCATTAATGCGACTGGAACATGGGCAGGTGAGATCGCAACGATGGCCGGTTCCTATCTGCCAATAATGCCTAGGCGAGGATTTATCCTGGTGACCTCTCCAGTCCCAAAAATTGTCCACCATAAGGTTTATGACGCCGATTATGTCGCAAATGTTGCAAGCAGTGATGCTGATCTGCAATCTTCGGCAGTAGTTGAAGGAACTGAAAGTGGAACGATTTTGATTGGTGCCTCTCGCGAGCGAGTAGGTTTCAAATCAGATCTTGATGTTGCAGTTCTGCGCCAATTAGCAAGACAGGCGATATCTCTCTTTCCAATTCTTTCAAACATGCTATTTCTACGTGCCTATCGGGGATTTAGACCCTATGCACCAGATCATCTGCCAGTAATTGGCGAAGATGCAAATGTGGCGGGGTTGTGGCATGCAGCAGGTCATGAAGGAGCAGGAATTGGTTTAGCACCAGCAACTGGTGAGTTAATTACTGCCCAAATTACTGGTAATAAAACCTTTATGGATCCCACACCATTTTCGCCTAAACGGTTTAAGGAAAGTGTTCATGTCGCAGTCTGATCTTCAGTTTACATTTGATGACCAAATTATCTCTGCAAAAAGTGGTCAATCAGTTGGCGCTGCCTTACTTGCCGCAGATGTGCGTAAACTTCGAACCACAAGATTTGACCAAAATCCCCGTGGAGTTTTTTGCGGTATCGGAGTTTGTTTTGACTGTTTGGTAGTAATCGATGGCATTACAAACCAGCGGGCTTGCATCGTTGAGGTAAAACCAGGAATGAAAGTTCAAACGCAGGTGGGCTCAAATGCATAATGTCGTAATTATTGGCGCCGGGCCTGCAGGTTTAAGTGCTGCACTATCTGCAGCTGCAGCCGGTGCGCCAGTTTTATTGCTAGACAATAATCCTAGATTAGGTGGGCAGTACTGGCGGACATTTACTGAAGATACTGATCGTGAGCGATCTCAGCACTTTGATTTAGATACAGGATTAATTTTAATGAATGCTGTTAAAGCTCGCAAAGATATAGAGGTCTGGTCGGGAGCACAGATTTGGAGTGCTTCTCATCAGCAGGGTGTAAATACCTTAAGAGTTATTTATCAAGGTATTGAAAAGATTATTAATACCAAGAATCTAGTGATTTGTACCGGTGCATATGATCGCACCTTGCCATTTCCAGGGTGGGATATTCCGGGAATTATGACACCTGGTGGAGTTCAGTCACTCTTAAAAGGGCATGGGGTGCTTGCTGGTAAAAAAGTTGTAGTTGCGGGCAGTGGCCCATTTTTATTGCCGGTAGCAGCAGGTGTAATCAAATCTGGTGGAACAGTTCTTGAATTACTTGAAGCCAATAAATCCCGTCGTTGGTTACTCTCACCGTTAACATTGCTTGAAAATATCTCAAAAATTAAAGAAGCTTTCTACTATATAAAAACCATCAGTGAAGGCAAGCTCCGAGCCCGATTTGGCCAAGCTGTTGTTGCAGCCCACCGAGGAGATAATGGTGAGTTAAATTCAGTTGATATTGCAGTTATTAATCGGAATTTTAAAATAAAAAAGATTAGAAATGTTAAATGTGATGTGGCTGCAATTGGCTGGGGCTTTACCGCAGATACATCAATCGCCGGCGCCCTCGGGTGTAAGCAGGTAATTGCTAAAGATGATGGCGTAGTAGTTTTAGTAAATGATGACCAGCAAACTTCGATCACAGGAGTATTCGCTGCTGGTGAAATAACTGGTATTGGCGGATCTGAACTTTCGATGGCAGAGGGAGTAATTGCTGGGCTGGCAGCGGCAAAGTATGTAGGTTGTAATGTAAATATATTAAAAGCCCACCGCAAACGCCGAGCCAAGAAACAAAGATTTGCCGACGCATTGATCAAGTCATACCCAGTCAAATCGGGCTGGAAATCTTGGCTTAATGATCAAACAGTCATATGTCGATGCGAAGAGGTTAACTTATCGGATTTGAAACATGCAATCAAAGAGTTAGGGGCTACTGATTCACGAACTGCAAAATTACTAACAAGATGCGGAATGGGACTGTGCCAGGGCAGAGTATGTGGTAGATCAGTTGTTGATTTAGTTGCTGATGAAATCAAAATCTCACCTACTGATACCGACAGAATATCTGCGGTGAATAGGCCAATTATTTCTCCAATTCCACTTGGCGTATTAGCAGCGGGTGAATAAGATTTATCTATGACAACTTCAAAGCCATGGCATGGAGTTTTAACCGCAACAGCGCTCCCCTTCAAAGCTGACCTTTCAATTGATTACGATAAATATGCTGAGCACATTAAATGGCAAGCGGCCAACGGAGTACATGGTGCGATTCCAAATGGCTCACTTGGCGAGTACCAGGTATTAACGCCAGAGGAGCGAACCAAAGTATTAAAAACCGCACTTGATGCCGCGCCGGCTGGCTTCAATGTTGTTCCAGGTGTCGCCGCTTATGGAGCGAGTGAATCGCGAAGATGGACTGAGCAGGCAGCGCAAATGGGCGCAAAATGCGTAATGCTCTTGCCGCCAACCGCCTATCGAGCAAATGATGAAGAGATCATCGCTCACTACAAAGAGGTGAGCAAGGTTGGATTACCAATAATTGCATATAACAATCCTTTTGATACCAAGGTTGATTTAACTCCACAACTAGTTGGCAGAATCGCCGAAGCTGCTGAAAATGTGGTTGCAATTAAAGAGTTTTCAGGAGATGTGCGCAGAGTTTGGCAACTGCATCACTACGCTCCCCGAATTGAAGTATTAGTAGGTGCTGATGATGTTCTACTTGAGTTATCAACTGGTGGTGTAGTTGGTTGGATTGCTGGATTTCCCAACGCACTACCAAAAGAGTCAGTCGAACTTTATAATCTTTGTTTAGCTGGAAAGTACGCTGAGGCAAAGCCAATTTATGCAGCAGTGCATAATTTATTTCATTGGGATAGTAGAAAAGAGTTTATAGTAGCAATCAAAGTAGCCATGGATGCCGTAGGTCGCTATGGAGGGCCAACCAGATTGCCTCGTCTGCCATTGCCAGCAGCAGATTTAGCACAACTAAACAAGGACATAAAACAAGTATTAGATTTCTATAAAAATAGAAAGTAATTCATTGAAAAATTCTTTGCGCACCGTTACGACGGTTGAATCGCATACTGAGGGTATGCCAACTAGGGTAGTAACTAGTGGTATTGATGAAATTCCTGGAAAAACAATGTTTGAAAAACGTTTGTATTTTATGGAGCATATGGATCACCTGCGCCAGTGGTTAATGTATGAGCCAAGGGGTCACCCGGCAATGAGCGGTGCAATTCTGCAAAAACCAACTAGATCAGATGCTGACTGGGGGGTGGTATTTATCGAGGTATCAGGGTGTTTACCAATGTGTGGGCATGGAACTATTGGAGTTGCCACAGTTTTAGTTGAGAAGAGATTAGTGCAGGTAAATGAGCCAATTACAACTGTTCGGCTAGACACCCCTGCTGGCTTAGTAGTTGTTGATGTGCAAGTAAAAAATGGCAAAGCTGAAAAGGTCACTTTGACCAATGTGCCTTCGTTTTCATATCAAATTGACCAAATTGTTGATGTCCCTGGTTTTGGAAAAATTAAATACGATATGGCTTTCGGTGGAAATTTTTATGCCATCATTCCGGTCGACCGAATTGGAATTGAATTTAAACATGAAAATGGCGATAAGTTTCTCGCCGCTGGCTTGGCGGTAAGTGATGCAATAAATCAGCAAAATAGGCCTGTACATCCTGAAAATGCCGATATTGCAGTGTGCCACCATATTGATTTTATTTCACCAGGTAAAAATCCACTGCACTGGAAAAATGCCATGGCAATTCATCCTGGCTGGTTTGATAGATCTCCATGTGGAACTGGAACTAGTGCCAGACTGGCACAAATGGTTGCTCGAAATGAATTTAAAGATTCGGATGTTCTAATTAATGAGTCTTGGATTGGCTCACAATTTGAAGGCAGAGTTAAAGAACATACAACTGTTGGTGGACTACCAGCAATTGTTCCTACCGTAACTGGTAGGGCTTGGGTAATGGGTGAAGCGACTTGGATGCTAGATCCGACAGATCCGTTTCCAAATGGTTTTATAGTTTAAGAATTAACCACTAGCATCTCAATTTTTCTAGCTAATGCTCCCCCAACCATTGCATGTATTTTTGTTCCTTCTGGTAGATACTCTTCGGAAATAATCTCACCTTGTTCATGAATTAAACTCACCAAATCTCCCCGATCAAATGGAATAACTGCATTGATTTCAACTTTTGGCTTAGGCAAGTGAGATTCAATGGCTTTAGTTAAAGCCGGAACTCCATAGCCAGTTCTAGCTGAAATTGCGTAAGCATTACTCTCTTTTCGCAACAGCTCCATCAACACCTCAGGAGCTGCAATATCTGCTTTATTGACAGCAATAATCTCCATAATTTCACCGCCACCAATCTCGTTGATGACTTCACGCACCGCTCTTATTTGTTCAAATGGATCTGGGTGTGAACCATCTACCACATGCACGATTAAATCTGATTGTGAGACCTCTTCAAGTGTTGATTTAAATGCCTCTACTAACTGATGCGGCAGATGGCGAACAAATCCAACGGTATCGGTGTAGGTATAAATACGTCCATCTTCACTTTGTGTCTTTCTGACAGTGGGATCTAAGGTTGCAAATAGCGCATTTTCAACAAGTACATCTGAACCAGTTAATCTATTTAATAAGGAGGATTTGCCAGCATTTGTGTAGCCAGCAATAGCCACCGATGGGATATTTTTTCTTCTTCGTTCATTTCGCTTGGTATCACGCGAGGTTTTCATATCCTTAATTTCACGCCGCAGTTTCGCCATTTTGTCATTAATTCTTCGACGATCAGTTTCAATCTTTGTTTCACCAGGGCCTCGTCCACCGATACCTCCTGCTTGGCGTGACAAAGATTCACCCCAACCACGAAGTCTTGGCAACATATAAGACATCTGTGCCAGCTCAACTTGGGCTTTACCTTCTCTGCTTTTTGCATGCTGCGCAAAAATATCCAAAATTAACGCAGTGCGATCTATAACTTTGACCTTTACTTTTTGTTCTAAAGTTCTAAGTTGTGCCGGTGATAACTCCCCATCGCAAACCACTGTATCTGCCCCAGTCGCAACAACTGCTTGCCTAACCTCTGCTACTTTTCCAGATCCAATGAAGGTGGCAGCATCAGGCTTATCTCTTCGTTGAATTAGCGCCTCCATTACCTGCGAGCCAGCAGTCTCTGCCAGCGCAGCCAACTCTTTAATTGAATTATCGGCATCTTTTGATGTTCCCTCAGTCCAGACACCAACTAGTACAACTTTTTCAAGGCGTAATTGCCGGTACTCAGCATCCGAGACATCCTGTAATTCTGTAGACAATCCACTGACTCGCCGGAGTGCTTGCCGATCCTGTAAATCTTGATTACTACTTTGTGGAGAATCTGCTAACTCGTAATCAGCAACAGCTTGAGCGTTTTCTCGAATTAAAGTGTCAATATCAATCTCTAAACCATCACCATTACCAATTCCTTTATCACTCACAAATACTTATCCAATTCAATCTCTTTAATCAACTGCGCCGGGCCGGTTAAAGTTGCATTGCTATGACCATCAATTTCAACAAATAAGCGCCCACCTGGTGGGTTAATCTCCCACTTAATTGGTAGTGATTTTCCGTTTTTGATAGTAGCTGCAAGTGCCACGGCGCAAGTTCCGGTACCACAAGATTGCGTCTCACCCACTCCGCGCTCATGCACCCGCATTTGAATTTTGTTACCTTCTAGGAATTTAACAAACTCAATATTTACACCCTCGGGATACTCGTCAGCGGGTGTAACGATTGGTGCTTGCCTCAAATCTCCAACTGAAGCTAAATCATCAACAAAAAACACAGCATGCGGATTTCCCATATCTATATTTAATCCAGTAAAAGTACTCCCATTAACAGATACAAAGACCTCTCCTGAAACCTGAGAAACTTGTCCCATATTTACTGAAATATCACCCGCCTCTGGCACTGACAAAAACTTTCGTCCGTCGCGAGTATTAATTGCATATATCCCACTGGGTTGGTGTCCGCGATCGGTTAAATATCGAGCCATCACCCGAATACCATTGCCGCACATCTCAGCCACTGAACCATCGGCGTTGGCATAATCCATAAACCAAGCACCATCTTTTTTTACTATCTTAATTAAGCCATCACTACCAACACCATTCTTACGATCACAAATACGTTTAATCTGCTCTGGCGTAAAAATAATTTCATCATTTTCATCAAAAACTAATACAAAATCATTATGCGTGCCATGACCGTAGGTGGCTTTTATCATTAATTAATACTAGCCAATACTTTTTCTAGCTGTACTTGCTTGGTTGCTGGTGCTAACCACTTAATTCGCTGATCTCGAGAAAACCAGGTTTCCTGCCTTCTGGCATAAGCACGAGTAACACGTTTTGTTTCAGTCTTTGCAAAATCTTCATCACACTCACCATTTAAAAAACTCATAATCTGGCTGTAGCCAAGCGCCATTTTGGCGGTGGTTGCTTGGGCTAAACCCTGATTCATCAATTGTAAAACTTCGCGGGCAAATCCCTTCGCCCACATTGCCTCAACCCGCATATCAATTTTTTCATCCAGATTCACCCGATCAAGCACTAGACCAAACTGCTTGGCATTTGGATACTTACTACTTTCTTGCCTTGGCAGATTGGCGGTAAATGGTTTTCCAGTTAACTCAATCACCTCAAGTGCTCTGATAATCCGGCGAATATTCTCTTTTGGAATTGCAAGGGCTGCTGCTGGATCCAACTTTGATAATTTCTGATGCATCACATCATTGCCAACTTTTTCAGCTTCATCAGTAATTTGTTGACGAATTATTGGGTCAGTATCTGGAAAATTCAAATCATCTAAGATCGATTTTATGTACAAACCAGTACCACCAACAACCACCACATTTTTACCTGAGCTCACTAGATCATCAATTTTTTCTCTAGCTAAGTTTTGATACCAAGAAACATTAGCCTCATCTTTGATATCCAAAACATCAATTAGGTGATGGGGAACTCCTAAACGTTCTGCAATCGATAACTTTGCAGTTCCAATATCCATACCTTTGTATACCTGCATTGAATCAGCGTTGATAATCTCAGCATTTAGTTGCTGAGCCACTGCTACTGCTAAATCACTTTTTCCAGTTGCAGTTGCCCCGCAGATTATTACTAAACTCATCAAGCTATAAAGATTTCAGCGCAGCTAAGGTTGGAATTCCCAATAAAATCTTTTTACCACCTTTTTCAGCCATCCAGTTGGCATGTGCATCTCCACCTTTTGTTTTTTTCACATTAATTGGCGCCCCTGCAACAATGTGATTCGCAAAAGCTTGCACCACCTCAACTTCAACCAGATCACCTGCTCTGGCAGTTTGTGCTGAGTTATCAAAATGCGTCAATCTAAAATCTGCGCTGCGCCCGTTCATTCGGTTTTGGTCAAGATCATGTCGCCCCTCATGCCCGGAAACAAGCAATTCAATCCGCTTGCCAATTAACCGCTCATTCTCCTTCCTAGAAATTTCTTGTTGAATCTTATGCAACTGGTTATATCGATCAGCCATTACATCATCTGGAATCTGATCAGGCATAGTGGCCGCCGGAGTTCCTGGTCGCTTTGAATACTGAAAAGTGTAGGCAGCAGAAAATCTGACTTGCTTAACCAAATCAATGGTTTGTGCAAAATCCTCATCACTTTCTCCTGGAAATCCAACAATTATGTCGGTGGTGATAGCTGCAGCGGGCATTGCTTTTCTCACCCGATCAATAATTCCGAAATACCTCTCCCGTCGATAAGACCTGCGCATAAGTTGTAAGACTTTGTCACTGCCTGATTGCAACGGCATATGAAGATGTGGCATAACATTTTTTGTCTGCGCCATTGCCTCAATTACATCATCGGTGAAATCTCTTGGATGAGGGGACATGAATCTAACTCTCTCTAAACCATCAACTTTTCCACACTCTTTAAGTAAGTTAGCAAAGGCTGTTCGATCACCAAAATCAACTCCATAAGCATTAACATTTTGACCAAGTAAGGTAATCTCAATTACTCCTTGATCAACTAAGGAGTGCACCTCTTTCATAATCTGCGCCATTGGGCGATCTTTTTCAATTCCCCGTAGCTGTGGCACGATACAAAATGTGCAGGTATTATTGCAGCCAACTGATACTGAAACCCAGGCCGAAAAAGCTGAATCACGCTTTACCGGCAGTGTGGATGGGAAATGTTCTAGGGACTCTTTGATCTCAACTTGAGATGCCTCTTCAATTCTTGCCCGCTCTAGCAATACTGGCAGAGAGCCTATGTTGTGAGTTCCAAAAACCACATCTACATAAGGGGCTCGTTTAATGATTGCATCTTGATCCTTTTGCGCCATGCAACCACCCACAGCAATTTGAAAGTTGGGATCACTTTTCTTACGAGGTGCTAAAAATGAGAGATTTCCGTAAAGTTTGTTATCTGCATTCTCTCTAACTGCGCAGGTATTAAAAACAACTAAATCTGGTTGAGTATCTGCTAGCGCCTGGGTGTAGCCAGCATCTAGTAGCAAACCCGCAATTCTCTCCGAATCATGGACATTCATCTGGCAACCGTAGGTTTCAACTACAAATGTAGGCATGCGCCTAATTCTACTTGCTAATTACCGTCAGTTAACTCCCGCATAATTTTTGCGCAGATGCCATGGCCATATCCTTTACGGGCCAAAAGCCCAGAGATCCTTCGATAGATCACCTCTGGATCTAAATGGCGGATACTGTTGTATTTTCGCTGCGCCAACAAAAATGCTTGGTGGTACTCAGTTTCATCATCAATACTTTCAATCACCTCATTAATCACATCCTGTGATACACCTTTTCCACGCAGCTCACCAGCAATCACCCGCTTACTTAGCTTCTTACTGCGTTGGCGAGACTCTGACCATAATTTGGCAAACTCAAGATCATTTAATAAACCCTGCAACTCCAGGGAATCTAAAACTGAGTTGGCAATCTCGCGGTCAATCCCACGTTTTAGTAATTGCTTAAATAACTCATCCCTACTCTTTGCGCGAGGGGCAAGTGCGTATAACGCAATTGACATCGCCTCGGAGTAGGGATCAGCTACTACCTCTTGAGATTTTTTCAAGGTGTATTAATTGATTTTAAAGGTTAGAACTCAACATCAGCTGTTGCCTCATCAACCGCTGCAACTAGTGCAGGATCAACCTCGGCCGGCACATATGATGCGCGGATCTTCTTTTCAATCTCATTAGCAAGATCTGGATTATCAATTAAGAAAGCCCGGGCATTTTCTTTGCCCTGTCCTAGTTGATCACCCTCGTAGGTGAACCAAGCACCAGATTTCTTAACAATCTCAGCTTCAACACCAAGATCAATTAAGGATCCCTCACGGCTGATTCCAACACCATAAATGATGTCAAACTCTGCTTGCTTAAATGGTGGGGCAACCTTGTTTTTAACAATCTTGACTCGAGTTCTATTACCAACCGCCTCTTGGCCATCCTTTAAGGTTTCAATTCGACGAACATCCATCCGAATTGAGGCGTAGAACTTAAGTGCCTTTCCACCAGTTGTAGTTTCAGGTGAACCAAAGAAGACACCAATTTTATCGCGCAACTGATTGATAAATATGGCGGTGGTCTTTGATTGGTGAAGTGCACCAGTCATTTTGCGAAGTGCTTGTGACATCAGACGAGCTTGTAGGCCCATATGGGAGTCACCCATCTCGCCTTCAATTTCAGCTCTTGGTACTAAAGCAGCAACTGAGTCAACTACGACAATATCAATTGCTCCTGATCTAACCAACATATCCATAATTTCAAGTGCTTGTTCACCAGTATCTGGCTGAGAAACCAACAGCGCATCAATATCAACGCCAAGTTTCTTTGCATACTCTGGATCAAGGGCGTGCTCAGCATCAATAAATGCTGCAATACCACCAGCTTTTTGGGCATTAGCAATTGCATGCAACGCCACTGTGGTTTTACCTGATGATTCTGGGCCATAGATCTCAACAACACGGCCTCGTGGTAAGCCACCAACGCCGAGTGCGATATCTAATGCAACTGAGCCAGTTGGAATAACCTCCATGGCAACAGCTTTGCGATCTCCCATTTTCATTACCGATCCTTTACCGAACTGACGCTCGATTTGGGCAAGGGCGGTATCTAGGGATTTAGCACGATCGCTAGATCGTTTATCTTCTTTCTTATCATCTTGTGGTTCTCTATTTGCAGAGGCCATAGTTGATTTACTTCCTTTCATCTCCTTGACCAGCTCTAGGGATTTCAACTCCTAAGGCGAGGTCATATTGTTCGGTCCAGAAGGTACGGAAGCTCACTGACGGCTGGCACGAGGTGCCAGCGGAACTGTGGAACCGCTCTGGTTGGGCACGCTTATTGTATCGAACAACTGTTCGAAAGGATAAAACTCGGTTAGGACACGCCGTTATTTGTATTTCTCAGGCATCGAAGGGTTATGGCGAATAACCGCCTTCCAGATCTCATCTGGCTCCATACCAATCGCAATTGCATCATTAACACTGATTCCGCCCAGCTCGGAGTGGATGGTATCCCTGGCGTAGGTATCTGGATCTGGCAGGTACGCCGCCAATCGATTGCGCAGCTCGGAAATTCTCATCTTTTAATTAAAAAGTGAGGTAGCCAATCGCTTTGATTGGGCTAACGACTCTTCTTGGGTAATTGGTGAAGCGATCTGACCAATTAGCCACCTTAATATCAGGCCACAAGCAGCAGAGTCTGCGCCAAATATCTTTGCAATACTTTGATGGACCAGTAGCCAGGTGGGATGATCGGTAATGCTCACTAATTTTGCAACATCAGTCGGATCTGTTTCAACTAATCTGCGTAAGGCCAAATCTTGGCTAATTGAGATAGAAAGTATCTCCAGCGCCGCCTGCCTAGAGGGTGCTGCGAGCGCAGCTGCAGTGAGCCTTAGTACCTCAGATTCAACTAAACACTCCATCATCTCTGCCTTATCAGCAAATTGATTATAAATAGTTGCCTTTGATACCTGCGAGCGAAGTGCGATATCGGAAATATTTGATTGATAATTGCCGACCTCAGCAATTACTGATTTTGCGCCAGCAAAAATAGCGGCTCGAGATTTATTGCTTGTTGCAATTTGGCGGGCGTAATTAAGCGCCGGCTCGGCAGACAACTTAAGCTGCGGTCTCTACCACTTGCAAAGTCGAGATTGTTAATACTGGGGATTCGTGGGTTTTAACCACAGTGGCAATATCAACCAAGATTGTGGAAAGTGATAGATCAAGGGCTGAACAAATTGCATTTAATAACTCACTAGATGCCTCTTTGTGACCACGCTCAACCTCAGATAGATAACCAAGTGAGACTCGAGCACTCTTTGCAACATCGCGCAAAGTGCGATCTTGCTCAATTCGGGCAGCACGAAGTGCACTACCAATATGGGTTCGAAGAAGTATCACGGCTTAAGAGTACGCTCTAGGGCCGCCAATGCGCTATTAATAATGGCGTGGCGAATGGAATTGCGATCACCAGCCAAGGATAAAGCCACTGCAAAGGAGGTTTTTTTGCTGGCAAGGCCCACCCAGGCGGTTCCCACTTTTTGTCCATAAGCTGCCCCTGGTCCTGCTACGCCAGTAGTTGAGATCGCAAAATCCGATTTGAATTTCTTACGAGCTGCTTGCGCCATTGCAATCGCAACCTCCTCAGACACTGCGGAATATCTCTTTAAATCAGATTTACTTACTCCTAATTGTGAAACCTTTAACTCATCGGAGTAAACAATAACTCCGCCCAGAAATACCTTGGAAGCACCAGCTACCTCAGTTAAGGCGCTTGCCAATCCACCTGCGGTGACTGATTCAGCAACTGATAATGTGCTTTTACTTTTAGCCAATAACTTAATGACCGCTTTAGCCAATAATTGCTCACTCATTTTTTAAGAACTCGCCTAAAGTAATCCACCCCAGTTGCAATTGTTAGATAAATAGCAACCCCCATGAAGATATCTCGGGGAAGAAATAAACCCTCAGGCAACGGCAAAATATAAAAGCCTACCCCGAAGTTTTGAAAGAAGGTTTTTAGCTTTCCACCACGACTTGCCGGGATAACCCCAGCTTTGATTACTGCAAATCTTAGAACTGTTACCGCCACCTCACGGATTAAAAATATGCCAGTGACCCACCAAGATAGTAGACCCAACATTGATGCGCCTATGGTTGCAGTTGATAGCATCGCTTTGTCTGCAATTGGATCCAACAACTTACCAAATTCAGTAATTTGATTTCGATCCCTGGCAATTTTGCCATCTAATACGTCACTTAATCCCACAATAAAAAAGAGAGTAAAGGCGATAATTCGCCAATTAGCATCATCGCCACCACTTTTGAATAACGCATAAGCACAAATTGGCAGAGCAAGTATGCGAAGTATCGTGAGTGTGTTTGGCAGATTTGGCCGCGCAAGATTTATCATAAAACCTGCGCTATCAGATCAACCCCTGCCACATCACTAACCATGGCATCAACATACTCACCTACTCGAAACTTGTTGCGGGATTTAATAAAAGTTGAACCATCTACATCAGGTCCTTGATGCTCAGCCCTACCCTCCTGCTCCGCCTCATCCTCAATCAGAACTGAAATCTTCTCACCGATTCGCATCTGGGCGCGTTCAGTAATTAACTCATCAACTATGGTTGATAACTCACTCACCCGTTCTTTAATTACCTCACCACTTATCTTATTTCCCAACTCCATTGCCTCTGTCTTATCCTCATCGGAGTAGCCAAAGACACCAATTGCATCTAATTGAGCGTTGGCTAAAAACTCCACCAACTCCATAAATTGCTGATCACTCTCCCCCGGAAATCCCACAATAAAATTAGATCTAATTCCAGCCTGCGGATTGAGCGCCCTAATTTGTGAAATTAATTGCAGAAATTTCTCACCATCACCAAATCGGCGCATGCTTCTTAGCAAATCTGCATTTGCATGTTGAAAGGATAGGTCGAAGTAAGGAACTACCTTTTCTACTGAAACCATTGCCTGCAGTAATGATGGCCTAACCTCTGCAGGTTGTAGATAAGACAAGCGGATCCGCTTAATTGCCGATATTTTTGATAGCTCAGGCAGCAACTTTTCCATCATCTTTAGATCACCAAAATCCTTGCCGTAGGAGGTGGTGTTCTCACTAACTAGATATAACTCTGAAACGCCATTATCTGCCAACCATTTGGCCTCTTCAATAATCTCATCTGGCTTGCGGGAAATAAATGAACCACGAAAGTAAGGGATGGCACAAAATGAGCATCTGCGATCACAACCACTGGCGATCTTCAATGGCGCAATGGGTGCATTATCTAGCCGCTTGCGCAGAACTGTGCCCAAAGGTTTTACATCTATAGTTGATAGCTCTCGAGTTTTAGCACGTTCGATCGGTGCTATTGGCAGTAAAGCTCTGCGATCTCTGGGGGTGTGCGTTTTTACCTTACCGCCCTCAATAATTGTATGTAATCTGGCAGAGATATCTTTGTAATCATCAAAGCTAAGAATTGCATCGGCCTCAGACATCTCACTTGCCAACTCAGTACCATACCTATCAGCCATACAACCAACTGCAACCACCGCCTTTGTCACCCCATTACTCTTAAGAGATGAAGCTTGAATTAATGCATCAATTGAGTCCTTCTTTGCATTTTCAATAAATCCACAGGTATTAATAACGGCGATCTCAGCCTTTGCTGGATCTGAAACCAATTGCCAGCCATCAGCAGCCAACCTGCCAGCTAACTCCTCAGAGTCAGTCTCATTACGGGCGCAACCCAAAGTAACCAACGCAACTGTGCGCAACTTTTTTTCATTGATTATTTTTGAACTCACTATGTACTAAGGATACCCTGCAGGGGTTGATGAAACTTCTAACCTAGAAAATTACAGCGACTGATTTGCACCAAAATCTAAGCGAACAACCTCACCATTAGCCCCAGCCACTCCTAAATCAGAGCCATTTACTTTTAAAGCAACTGCGCCGGCATTTCCAATTACCGCCTTTATCATTTGTGGATCAGTAAAGGTCATTGACTCTCCAGCAGTGATTTGACCGTTAAAAACTGATTCGCCGTTGGCATTTGTAAGACCAATCCAACTTTTGCCATCAACACCGCTGATTACTAAATTTACCCCAGCAGGCATAGTGATGGCTGCCACATTTTTTTCCACAGTTGGTCCATTAGCTGATGAGGTAATAGTTGAACTTAAATTTTCATTGATTGTAGATACGTTATTTATGGCAATCTGAGCAATAAAACCAATACTAAGTACTGCAGCGGAGATAGAGGCTAGGGTGCCAAACTTAATTCGATTCTTCTCTTTTGGCTTTTCAGCAACATTTTCAGCATCTAATTTTTCAATAATACTTCTGCTGTCTAATCCTTTCGCTGCTTCAAATTGGGCAACGATCTCATCGGCATTTACATTTTTACTCTTCGCCGATTTTTGGTTAATTAACTTAACAATAGCTCTTAGGTGTCCCCGAGCGTAGGCAATACCACCGCACTGCTCAACAGAATTATTTTCTAAATCTCTAATGACTGCAGCTCTTATATTTGTTTGATTTGCAATTTGTTCAACGGTTAAATTAGCAGCCTCGCGAGCTTGTTGCAATAAGGAAATCTCTGCCATAAGAATTACCGTTCACTTTGGGGAGCATAAGGGTAAGACTTCAACTGAGGTTTTAGCAATATTTTTATGGCAACTTTTGGGGGTCAGCACCCTAACAATTGGGAAAATTTAATATTTCACCCGCTAACTCACCCCCCC